>Ga0206867_1008_pt1 | contig 56113 bp, 39 predicted proteins | sample Alteio_BWOrgCont_37_FD_152905 | JGI IMG/M metagenome (GOLD analysis project Ga0206867, IMG submission 152905) | Enriched cells from forest soil in Barre Woods Harvard Forest LTER site, Petersham, Massachusetts, United States -... | ecosystem: Environmental > Terrestrial > Soil > Temperate forest >...
ATTGTCTGTGGCCTGTTGGGTTCGATCCTCGGCCAGGGCGGCAAGCCGGGTCCATTGGGATCTCCCTTGGCGGCGAAGTTGACCAAAAAGGAAGACGCCTTTTTCGCAAGAGTCCAATCTTCGTCCTGCCAGGGGCGGTCAAGCTTTTTGAGGTTCAGGAAGAAATAGGGAATTTCGCCGGTGTGGAAGGCTCCGAACTCCGGGTGCTGCGGCCAGGGAATGGCGTGGTCAAAAAAGTAGGTGTACACCGGCTGATGATGACTCTTCGCCCTGGCGGCGGCCCACAGAAACATGGAGACGCGGCTGCGCTCCTGGCCGCTCTGGGTCAGCGCAGCCTTGATGTCTTCCACCGTCGCCACCGGGTAGAGCTTGTCGAAGTCGGCGGCCATGTCTCCGTAGCGTTTTTCATTCATCTCACGATATTCGTCGAGCGAGTGAACGGGCGGGGTGAACATAGCGGAGTCGCCGGGCTGGTAGCCGGTGATCACCGGCACGTCGTTGTCGTTCCCCCTGGCGTTCGTGGCGTTCGGTGCATCGGGCAGCACCCATCCATCAACGACGGGACCAAACCGGCTGAGACCGCCACCTTTAGAGGGGTCAGGCATTAGAGCCTCAGCCGGCATGGCGCGTAATTCCTTGAGGGAGGCAGCATGGTGCTCGGCGGCGAACTTCACACCCGCAGCCTCTGCGGTGGCGCGGTCTGGCATGGGAAATCCCGTAATCCCCAGTCCACTGTCGGCCTGAGCGCGCTGGAACAGTCCCGCGGCGAGGGGCGATGCCAACAGGCAGCCCACGCTGGCGGCGCCGGCAGACTGCCCCCAAATGGTGATGTTGTGCGGGTCGCCGCCGAAGCGGGAGACATTGGCCTTCAACCAGTTGAGGGCGGCAATTTGATCGAGCAGGCCGTAGTTGCCCGAACTGTGATGGTCCGACTCGGCCGCGAGATCGGGATGAGCGAGGAATCCGAAGACGCCCAGACGATAGTTGATGGTAACCGCGACGACGCCCTTGGCGGCGAGGTTCTCACCGTCGTAGACGGCCACGTCCCCGGCGCCTCCGGTGAATCCGCCGCCATAGATGTACATGATCACGGGTAGATTCGCGCCCGCGTGGGGCTCCCGGGTCCAGATGTTCAGGAAGAGGCAGTCCTCGCTTACCTTGTTGTGGGTGAGGAATTCCTCCGTCCAGGGCATGTGCATGGGCAACATGCTGTCGATGATGCCCTGCATGCAACTGGCGCCGAAGGCGTCGGCCTTACGCACTCCCTGCGACGCGGCAGGAGATTGCGGAGCGCGCCAGCGAAGGTCCCCAACCGGCGGAGCGGCATACGGGATTCCCTTGAAGACAGTCAGGGTGGAGTTGGGCCGCGTGATTCCCGAAATCGCTCCCTGCGCGGTCTGAACGACCTGGGCGGCCAGGGATCCAGGAGAAAGCGCCACGACGGCTAAGACAAAAACAAGGTTAACTCTGGGCCTCATGAGATCCCCCGAAACGTGTGCGATCCCGAAGTCGATCCCCGTACCGGCATCATTTTTTCGGGATATCCGCTTCACGGTATGCAGTTTACAGCTTGGAAATGCGCAAACCGCTACCCACCCCCGCACTGGAGCACGGGCCTCGCTTTTACTTCGTTATTGAAAGGGGAACTTTGCCTTACGGGTTAATGCATAGCCGAAGCACCCGGTCCCTGCCCCGGCCGGTTGCTGCTCAGCATGAATGCCAGCAGGATGAGGCATACCGACATCCAGGACAGCTCGATATAGACATCCTGGTATCCCTGCATCTGTGCCTGCTGATTGAGTTGGTTGTAGAGCGAGGCCAGGGCTCTTCCGGCGCCATTCGGATCGCCAAAGGTGTTGCCCAGAAATCCCTGGAGCGCGTGTAAATGCTGCTGGTACCCGGGCATCCCGGCCTGCATGTCCGATTGCAGGTGTTGCTGGTGCCACATGGCGCGGCTCGTCACTTGCGCATTGGTGATGGCGATCAGGATGCTGCCTCCGATATTGCGCGCAAAGTTGATCAGGCCCGCTACCTGGTTGCTTTCCTCCTTGGGCATGCCCACATAGGCCGCGTTGGTAATGGAGATAAAGCAGAAGGGCAGGGGCAGCATCTGGATCACGCGCAGCCACGAAGATTGCGAAAAGGTCATGTCCAGACTCGTCACCGCGGCCGCATAGCGGAACGTGAAGGTGAACATGATGAACCCGCCGACGGCCAGGGTTCGCGCTGAAATCTTGCTGGTAGCAAAGCCCGCCAGGGGCATGACGATGACCAGCGCGATGCCGCCCGCAGTCAGGGCCAGGCCCGCGGTCGTGGCGTTATAGCCGAGCAGCTGTTGCATGAATTGCGGCTGCAGGACGGTGTTGGCGTTCAGCACTCCGCCCACCAGCGCCATGAGGAAACAACAGATGGCGAAGTTCTTGAAGCGGAACAAGCGGAGATTGATGATCGGATTTTTGGCCCGTAACTCCCAGATCACCAGGGCCGCCATGCCGCCGACGAACAGGAAAGCAAAGAGGCGGATGAAGCTGGAGGCGAACCAGTCGTTTTCCTCGCCTTTGTCGAGCATGATCTGCAAGCCGCCCATAGCGATGGTGAGGAAACTCAGGCCGAGATAATCCATCTTGGCCAGGCGGGAACGGTCGGGCTTGATCCAGGGCGGATCATCCACGAGGCGTGTGACCAGAACAAACGCCAGCAGCCCAACCGGAATGTTGATGAAAAAGATCCAGCGCCAGGAGAAGTTGTCGGTAATCCAGCCGCCCAGGGTGGGCCCGATGGAGGGCGCCAGCACCGCGACCAGCCCGTAGAGAGCAAAAGCCTGGCCGCGCTTGTGGGGCTCGAACGAGTCGGCCATGATGGCCTGCGCCATGGGTTGAAGGCCGCCGCCCCCGGCTCCCTGCAGGATGCGGAACAGCAGCAGCATGGGCAGCGAAAGCGCCGCACCGCACAGAAAACTGGCAACGGTAAAGATGACGATACAAAAGAGGAAAAAATTCTTGCGTCCCATCACGCTGGACGCCCATGCGCCCAGGGGAAGGACAATGGCGTTCGCCACCAGGTAGCTCGTCAGTACCCAAGTTCCCTGGTCGGTGCTGGCTCCCAGGCTGCCGGCGATGTGCGGCAGGGCCACGTTGGCGATGGAGGTGTCCAGCACTTCCATGAACGCCGCCAGCGCCACGGTGGCGGCGATCAGCCACGGATTGGTGCGCGGCTTCCACATCGCCTGCACGGCCGGAACTCCCGGAGCCGGGGCGCGCGCAACTGTGCCAGCGCCTCCCGCACCCGCCGGTAAAGGTGTGCTCAACTCTGACAATCGATCTCTCCTGGGAACCGCCGCTTGCGTGGCCCACATTGCGGAAGTGCTGCGCGCCACAGGTTAGCAGACGCGTGAGGCGGTTGCCGAGCCATGCCTCACGAAGGAACAAAAAACGGCATTCTCACCTTAGATTCGTTTTCGGCTGGAGAGGTTCATGGATTGTGGAATGAGCCGTTTCGGGCCGATTTTATTCTCAGGTCAGGTGGGGAGTACGCCACCCCACCAGCGCGATGGCCAAGGCAACGGCCTGCATGGCCACGATAAAGGCCACGCAAGCCGGCCATTTGCCCAAGGCCCAGAACAGCCCCGGAACCACCCCGGCTGCGGTGCCGCCGAGATAATAGCATGTGAGGTACAGGCCGGCAGCAGTGACTCGCGCTCCCGGCGGCGCCGCCACCCGGAGGTGGCTTTGCGAAGCCGTCTGGGCGATGAACACGCCGGTCGAAAGCAGCGTCAGGCCCGCAACGACCACCAGCAGCGACGGAGCCAGCGTGAGCAGTACTCCGGCAATGGCGCATGCAATGGCTCCGCCCACTCCGGCCCGCAGCCCGATGCGCGTAATCAGGAACCCGGCTGCGGGTGTCACCACCAGCCCGATCAGGTAAACGAAAAACAGCGAACTCAGAGCCGTAGTAGAGAGAGAAAAGGGCGGAGCGCTCAGGTGAAAGGTTATCCACGTAAAGACGCCTACCAGGGAAAACAGCACATTGAATCCCACCGCAAACGTCGCAACCAGGCGGCGGCTGCGAAACAGCTCCTGAACCTGGTAGGGAAAGGCCGGCAGCGCGCCCTGTGCTGGAGGAGCCGAAGGGCGCCGGCTGCCCCGAGGCAGCCACGCGGCAACTGCTGCGGCTCCGGCCAGTGAAACCGCTCCCAGGGTAAGGAAGCTCGCCCGCCAGTTGAACACCTCGGCGAGGACGCCGCTGGTGATGCGGCCCAGGAAGCCGCCCAGCGCCGTCCCGCTCACGTAGAAGCTCATGATCAATGCGACGCGATAGGGCGGCCACTCCTCGCCGATGTAGGTCACCACGACGGCGAAGATGCCAGGCAGGGTGATTCCCTCCAGAAATCGCCAAAAGATCAGCTCGCCCAGCGACTGCGAGGTTGCCGCCAGCAATGTAGGGAGGGAAACGCCGATCAGCGAGGCGACGATGACTCGCTTGCGGGGCAGGCGCTCTGTCAGCGCGCCAAAGAACGGAGCGGAGATGGCGACCCCGAGCGTGGCCGCTGAAACCGTTAGGCTCACGCCGGTTTTCGAGGCGTGAAACACATGCGCAAGCAGGGGGAGCAACGGTTGGGTGCAATAGAGTTCGAGGAAGGCGCACACGCCGCAAAGGACCACCGCCGCGGCGGCCCACCGGCTCGGGACCGGTCGATCGTGGGAGAGACTGTCCAAAGCGTAAGAATATCGGACCCACGCTGAGACGGAGCGCCGTAGCGTCTGAGCACATGCTAATTACTCTTGAGTTCCATTCCGCTTTACGGGGATTGCGGGCGGACGTTTTTTGGGGCATTGTGGGAATAACCGGATTTTTTGAGTGGAAAGTTTATTCGCATGTTAGCTCTGCAACCGCGCCTTGGCTTTGTAATCTTGGGTCTCGCGATGGGCGCTTCAGCCATTGGCCAGACGCCATCCAGTCCGGCCCCGGCCAATCCGGCCACCGCGAATTCTTTCGCCGCAGGGGACGTATCGATCCCCCCGGTTTCCGCGCCTTCAGTCTCGTCCGATGCCCCGGCGATTCAAGTGCCGGTGACCGTGAGCCCTGCCGTTCAGCTGTTGGGAAGCTTTCAGCCGACGGACATCAAGTTCGACATCGAAGACATGATCGAGGTTCTGCGGGACCGCCGCCACGAAGGCTGGGTGCTGGCGGCTTATCCTGACCCCAAAACGGGCCGGCCATTGATTGGCGCCGGATTCAGTCTCGACCTCCCGGCCAGGGAGCACCCGCAGCACGACCTTCTGAACCCGCATCCCTTTCTTGAGCCCTCTTCTGCCGAGCTCTGGTCGGCTGCGGGGTTGGATTCCCAACGGTTGCAACAGATCCTCGCCGATTATCAGGCTCGCCTCGACGCCTGGAGCACGAGGAAATATCGCAGCCAGATCAAGACGCTGCCTCCGCAAATCAACGACGACGAAGCGACGCTCCTGTTGCGGGTTGCCGCCATCCAGGCCATCAATAATGCCAAAGCCTACTGCCGGAATTTCGATCAGTTGAGCGGTTCGCAGCAGATGGCCCTCAGCCAGCTTGTCTACCAGATGGGCGTGAATCTGGAAGAGTTCAGCCAGTTCCTGGGGCTGATCAACGGCGACTCGCTTCCTGTTCCTGCTGTGCACAACGTTTTCGCAGAAGATGCCGCGTACTGGAAGTCGGTGCAGCAGTCGCTCGAACAGAGTCAATGGGCGCGGCTCTATCGGACGCGTGCAATCTCTGTGATCGCCATGCTGGATCCGCGCTACAACGAGAATCCGACCATGGCGGAACGGCGGGTGGGAGCGACGCTCCGGCCGGCGGTCGTCCATCGGCGCGGAGGCCGGTCAGGTGCTACGACGCAACTCGCGTCGAGCGGCAAGAGCTCCGGCACACATCGGGCCACCCGGACGCGTCACACCCGCAAACGGAAAACGTAGACTAATTCCGGCTCCGCGTTTTGGACAGCAACCGCAGGACCTCAAGGTATAGCCAGATCAGCGTCACCATGATCCCAAAGGCGCCGTACCACTCCATGTACTTGGGAGCGCCGTAGTTGACGCCGCGCTCGATAAAGTCAAAATCGAGGACCAGGTTCAAGGCGGCGATGGCGCAGATGAACAGGCTGATGCCGATTCCGATCATGCCCGATCCGTTCACCGTGGTGAACCGGATGCCAAAAAATCCAAGCACCATTTGCAGCAGATAGAAAACCATGATGCCGCCGGTCGCGGCTATCACGCCCAGCCGGAACTTCTCCGTGACCTTGATGATCCGAGAACTGTACGCCAGCAGAAGGACGAACAGAGTCCCGAACGTAATGCTGACGGCTTGAATCGCAATGCCCGGATAGCGCAGTTCGGTCATCGCGGAGATCCCGCCCAGCACCAGCCCCTCCAGCAGGGCATAAATGGGCGCTGTGACCGGAGACCACTCCTTCTTGAACACCGTCACCAAGGCGACGATAAACCCACCCACCGCGCCGACCAACAGCAGAGGCGCGACGTCCGCTATGTCCCGAGACGCGAGGAAGCGGTACCAGGTCCAGGCCGCGGTGGCAAAAGCGCAGATCAGCAGGATCCCGGTCTTGTTCACGGTTCCGCTCAGGGTCATGCGAGTGGTGACGTCGATCGATCCGCCGTACTGGCTGTCCGACACGCCGCGAAAGGTGTTTTCACCAAGAGCAGGATTCGAAGTCTTCATCAGGGGCATTGAGCAAATCCTCCATCGTGCAGGGTGCGCGTTTGTACGGTTCGAGTTGGAACGTCTGCACGCCTACCTCTATTTTAGACGTTCAAGGGTCCGCGGCGATGCAGGGCCAAGCTCCGGGGGGCGGCGCTACTTGTTATCGCTGCTCGGCGGACGCTGCGAGCATCGGCTGATATCCCGGCCCGCGCAGAACCTTGCCCGGCAGGGCGCCCGTCATCTTCCCTGCGGCAATCACGGGCACGCCATTGACGAGAACATATTCCATGCCTTGCGAGAGCTGGTTGGGCTGCTCGAAGGTAGCCAGATCGCGAATCGTTGCGGGATCGAAGATGACCACATCGGCCCACATGCCCTGCTTGAGCACGCCGCGATCGGTAAACCGCATGCGCTGCGCCGGCAGTGCGGTGAACTTGCGGATGGCGTCCTCGAGCGTCAGCGCATGTTCTTCGCGTACATACTTGCGCAGGACGCGCGGAAAGGTTCCGTAAGCGCGGGGGTGCGGATGCTCCTGGCCGAGCAGGCCCTCGGGCGAAGTTCCCTGCGAATCGTTGTCGATCGAAACCCACGGCTGCTTGAGCGCCAGCACCACGTCCGGCTCGCTCATCCCGAACACGGCCACCTCGGTAAACGCCTTGTCCTTGATGAGCAGGTCGCAGAGCGCATCGATAGCGTCTTCCTTCCACAGCGCGGCCACTTCGGAAAGCCGCTTCCCCTGGAGCGGCATCAGTTCGGGATTCTGAACCACCGCGATCAGGATCGCTTCTGGCCCTGGAACCTCCTGCCACTCGTTGTCCCACGTCCCCGCGGTGGAGAGCATGTCTTTGCGGATGCGAGCCCTCGTCTCCGGATCCTTGAGGCGTTCGATCAACTTTTCGTCGCCTCCGTCGTGAGCCCACGGAGGAATGAAAGCGGAGAAGGTATTGAACCATGCTGTATAGGCATACGTGTTGGCGCTGACGTCAACTCCGGCCGCGCGCGCCGCGTCAATCTGGGCGACGATCTGCGGCATGTGGCCCCAGTTGGATTTGCCCGCTGCTTTCAGGTGCCAGATCTCGACCGGGATATGCGCTTCGCGGCCGATCCGCACCGCTTCGTCGATGGCCGCGGGCTCGGCGTCGCCCTCGCTGCGCATATGTGTGGCGTAGATGCCGCCGTATTTCGCGGCCTCGCCGGCCAGCGCGATCAACTCCTCGGTCCTGGCATAGGGCGCCGGCGCATATTGGAGCGCGCTGGAGAGACCCGCAGCCCCATCCTCCATGGCGTGATCGACCAGCACTTGCATCCGGGCCAATTGATCCGGTGTGGGCTGCACATCGGCGTCGCCGAGCACCATGCGCCGCACGCTGGTCGCCCCCACATAACTGGCAAGATTGATGCCCATTCCCTGGCGTTCCAGCCGGGCAAAGAATTCGCGGAATGTTGTCCAGTCCGGCTGAATGTGCAGATGGTTGTAGCCGTCGCGGTCGGCTGCGATCATCGCCTCATTCAGGGGCGCGGCGGAATTTCCTTCGCCGGTGACTTCCGTGGTAATTCCCTGAAAGATCTTCGACGGCACCTTCGGCTCGACCAGCATCGTCAACTCCGATTGGCCCAGCATGTCGATGAAGCCCGGCGCGACGACCCTGCCATGGGCGTCGATCGTCTGTTTTCGCGGTGCGGTTTCCAGGTTGCCAATCGCCGCGATGTGTCCGGCGCGGATACCAACGTCGGCCGAATACCACGGAGAGCCGGTGCCATCCATCACATGCCCCTTCACGATCACGATGTCCAACGGCTCCGGCGAAGCGGCAGTCGCGGGGCGCTGTGCAAGGATCCCGATCGAAAGCGGAAGGGCGAGGAGTGCGAATGTCGCGGTTCGCGTAGGTCGGCGGCCGAACGGGACTGAGGATGGGTCAACAGAAATACGCATGTGCGCGCATCGTAACACACGCCGTCTCCGCCGGAGGGAGGACCGTCAGCCGATCGACCGGATCAGCTCCGCCATCCGGTCTTCCTGGAATTCGATCGACTGGACAAGCTTGAATTGCGCCCGGCATCGGTCAAGGTTATGCCCGTCGCGGTGCACCTTGAAATAGGTATCGCCAGACAAATAATCCGTGAGAAAGCGAATCCCGATCTCAAATGTGATGAGCTTGCCGGAGAAGGCAAGGGATTCCTTTTCTGCCGGAGTCAGAAAACCGCCGGCGGTGCTGAGGTATCCACGCGCAAGAGCTTCGAACAAGGGGAATTCCATGTTCACCCGGCTCAGGTTCTGCTCGTCTTCGGGAGCCGGACTCGTAGCGGTGCGGACCATGTCTCCAAAGTCGTAAGCCGCCAGTCCCGCCATGACCGTATCGAGATCGATGACGCAGGTCCCCTCGCCGGTCGCATCGTCCAGCAGCACATTGTTGATCTTGGTGTCATTGTGGGTGACGCGCTCCGGCAATCCCGCCTCCACCAGCCTGGCCGCAATCGACTTTCGCGCCAGGGCGAAGTCGATCTCCTGCCTCACCCTGACGGCGCGCCCGGCAACGTCGGAAGCGATGGCCTGCTCCAGCCCTGCGAATCGCCTGGGCGTGTGGTGAAAGTCCAGAATCGTATCGTGCAGCCGCGGCGCAGGAAGATCGGCGAGCATCCGCTGGAATTCGCCAAATGCCCGGGCTGCCTGGAATGCCTGCTCCGGAGACTGCACCGAGTTGTACGTCGTGGCGTTTTCGATGAACTGATAGGCCCGCCAGTTGTTTCCGTCCGCATCCAGGTGCAGCACTCCGCCAGCCCGCGTGGGGATGAGCCTGAGCGCGCGTCGATCGTGGTCCGGATCATCCGCAACCTTCGTTGTGAGATGTGCTGTCACCCGCTCGATGTTCTCCATCAGCGCAACGGGGTTCCTGAAGATCTGATGATTAATGCGCTGAAGAAGATACCGCGTGCTGGCGCCTCGGTGCTCGAAGATCGCGCGGTATGTATCGTTGATATGGCCGCTTCCGTACGGTGTAGCTCCAGCGAATTTACCGCCGATGGCAAACGCGCGAGCCGCGGCTGCTGCGTCCCCAGCAAGCCGGGGTCCCCGAGAAGGCACCGGTGGTTCCTGGGCGGCTTTTGCTTCCTGGGGCGGACCGACAGTTCCGGGCCGCTCAGTTCCGGGTCGCTGGGGTGGGGCGTCGGCCACGATCTGCTTACGGTTCATTGCCACAGTGTGCTTGGATACTTGCCTTTCTGTATGAGCGCGGCAATGCTGTCGACCACGCGCGGGCGGTCTTCGCGGTAAGTCACGCCAAACCATGCATCGTTGGTGCGCAGCACTTTTACGCGGGCTTGTCCTGATGCTACCAGTTCGTTCACGGTGGCGGGAACATAGTTCTCCGACTTCAATTCCGTGCCGCTTCGCTCCAGGAAGTTCTGGAATCGCTCGCGAAGCTGGCCGAAGACCTGCGGAGTAAATCCCCACATGTTCATCGAGACCAGTTCGTCGCCGCTAAGCTCGGTTACATTGCCCTGGGGATCGGTGTTTTTGGCGTGGCTTCCATCCCGCTCGATGCTGGTCAACTCGCTGACACTCTGGAGGTAACCGTTGCTGTCCGCCTTGCTCACCCCGCGGGCCACCGAACCGAAATCGGAGAGGGTATTGCGCAAAACAAAGCCGACCATGGCGTAATCCGATGTGCCGGACTGGAGATGCTTCGCCAGCACCTCGTAACCCTCGGCCCCATAGAAATCGTCGGCATTGATCACCGCGAACGGCTCGCGGATGGCGTCTTCTGCCATCAGCACCGCCTGTGTCGTTCCCCACGGTTTGGTCCGGCCCTCAGGCACCTTGAAGCCTTGCGGAATCTTGTCCAGTTCCTGGAACACGTAATCAACCGGCACACGCTTCTCAAACCGGGCGCCGATGGTGTCTTTGAACGGTTGTTCGATGTCCTTGCGGACCACGAACACAACTTTTCCGAAACCCGCGCGGAGGGCGTCGAAAATCGAGTAGTCCATCAGGGTCTCGCCACTCGGGCCCACGGGATCGATCTGTTTCAAGCCGCCGTAACGGCTGCCCATGCCTGCGGCCATGACGAGGAGAGTTGGCTTGGTCATCTTTATCCGTCCAATCGTGTAGACATTAAGTCGGCGCTCGACAAGTATAGTACGTGGGGGTTGGCAACATCCTACGCCCAGGAAGTACTCGAACCGGCTAGAGAAAGGCTTGTGCGGCTCTTTGCGTATCCGGAAGCAATCCGATCAGCCTTTCGGGCCCAGTCCTTGCTCTTGGTTGCCAGGTGGCAGATCCGGGTTGCCATTTCCTCGCTGGCTCCGGGCTTCCCATCGACGGATGTCAGCATCTCAGCTTCATATCCGAAGGTGTGCGCTGAACACCGTTCGACGGCAACAGCCGTAAGGGAGGAACGATGAAGGTCGTATCGGAAAACTGCAAGGATTTGCGCGCGCTCTACGTCCATCAGTTGCGAATGCTGCTTTCCGCCGAGGAACAGCTCATTCGGTCGCTTCCCGACATGGCCAACTGGGCCGTGGACGAGGAGTTGCAACAAATGTTTTGGTCGCATCAGCAGGAGACCGAACTGCACGTCACGCGCCTGGAAGATCTGCTCGCGAACATAAAGCGCATCGATCACTCGGTTTCCTCGATCGGTCCGATCAAGTGCAAGGCAATGCACGCGTTGATTGAGGAAGTGGAAGACCTGGTGCAGGACGCGCGGGATGCATGCGTGAAGGACGTGGCCCTGATTGCCGCAGCCCAGCGCGTGGAGCATTACGAGATCGGGGCTTATGGCACAGTTCGACAGTTTGCGTGGGTGCTGGGCGAAAATGCCGCCGCCGGGGTTCTCGATATGACCCTCAAGGAAGAGGGGCAGGCCGATCATCTCCTCACGTCGATCGCCGAACGCATCAACGTGCACGCAAAGCATGCCCACACGACGGTCGCCTGATTCGAAAGCGTAATCCAGAGATCTCCCAGCGCTCAACCGCGGCGACGTTGCGCACCTGATCGAGCTGTCTCTGAATGCCCGAGGGGGCAACTCGCTCCGATAGCGTGGAATCTGACTCAAACAAGGAGCCTTACGAGTGCCGCGCCCATTCTGGTCAGGACAAATCCAGATTTCGCTGGTTTCCTTCGGCGTCAAGCTCTTTCCCGCCACGGAAGCCAAAAGCGAAATTCACTTTCACGAGATCGACCGCAGATCCGGGACACGCGTCCGCCACCAGAAGGTCTCCGAGTCGGATGAAGCGCCAGTCGAAAAAGCCGACATTGTGAAAGGTTACGAGTACCGCAAAGGCCAATACGCCCAGATCGATCCCGAGGAGATCAAACATCTCCGCATTCCTTCGAAGCACACGCTGCAGATGGAGCAATTCGTCGACTTTCAGCAGCTTGATCCAGCTCTCTTTGAGAAGCCTTATTTTGTTGGTCCTGAAAAGGACTCGCAGGCCGAGGCGTTCGCCGTAGTGCGGGAGGCGCTCAAGCAAACGCACGCCGCAGGCCTGGGCAAGATCGCGATGGGTGGCCGCGAGCACTTGGTGGCCGTTTGCGCTCCCTCCGATCCGAAACTGCCCGGCCTGATGGCCTATACTCTGCGGTATGCGGACGAGTTGCGCCGCGCTTCGGACTACTTCTCCGATGTGAAGACGCCGAAGATCGACGCGGAACAGCTTTCGCTCGCCAAAGAACTGATTCAACGCAAAGCCGGCAAGTTCGACTCTTCGAAGTTCACCGACGACTATGAAGCCGCGCTGCGCGAACTGGTCAAGGCCAAAATGAAGCACCTTCCCCTGCCTCTCGAAGAGAAACCCGCTCCTCGCGCCAAAGTGATCAACCTTATGGACGCCTTGCGCCGCAGCGTCAAGTCACCCGGTGAAAAGAAGCCGGCCTCGCACGCCGGAACCCGCAAAGCTGCCGGAGGTCACCAGGCCCAATCGAGCCGGCGCGGCCTGACGCTCCTCAAATCGAGAGTGAGGCCTGCTGAGAAGCAGCGCAAGTCCGCCTAAGGTCACGACGCAATGGCAAAAGCACGAAAGAAAGTGTCAGCGGCGCCCCCGAATTCGGCGGCCGAACAGTTGGAGCGCTATCGCTCCATGCGCGATTTTGCCGTTACCAGGGAGCCCAGCGGTGTTGAGTCTGGCGACGAGACGACGGCCGGAAAAGAGGCGCTGCCCTTTGTCATTCAAAAGCACGCAGCAACACGCCTCCACTACGACTTTCGCCTCGGCTGGAATGGAGTGCTGAAAAGCTGGGCGGTCACCAAGGGACCGAGCTATGTTCCTGCAGACAAGCGCCTGGCCGTGCAGGTCGAAGATCATCCCGCGGACTACGGAGGTTTCGAAGGCATCATTCCCAAGGGCCAGTACGGCGGCGGTACCGTGATGCTGTGGGATCGCGGAACGTGGGAGCCGCATGTCGACGTGGACGAAGGATTGCAGAAGGGCTCGCTGAAGTTCGCTTTGCACGGCCAAAAGCTGAAAGGGAACTGGGCCCTGGTTCGCATGGGCGGCCGCGCCGCCAACGCCAGCAAGCCAAACTGGCTCCTCATCAAGGAGCACGACGAATACGAGCGCAGTCCGGATAGCGAGCCCATCACCGAAGAGGCTCCCGACAGCGTATCGACGGGACGTACGATCGATGAAATCGCCCGCGCGGAAGACCGGGTATGGCAATCAAATCGCGGCGAATCGAAGACGGCGCCAGTCGCGTCGCTCGCAGGGAACGGTGCGCGCCCATCGTCGAAGTCAGTGTCGTCTTCAATAAAGGAGAAGCGTAACTGGTCGCGTGACCTGGCACGCGCGCCCAAAGAAGCTCTCCCCTCTTTTATTTCCCCACAGCTTGCGTCGCAAGCGACGTCCCCACCCGCCGGCAAAAACTGGGTGCATGAGTTGAAACTGGATGGTTATCGCATGCAGGCCCGGATCGACGGAAAGAAATCGAGGGTTCAATTGTTGACCCGCACGGGGCTTGACTGGACGCACCGGATGAAGTCCATTGGAGAAGCCGCTCGTGAAATCCCGGTTGACTCCGCGTTGCTCGATGGTGAAGTTGTCGTTCTCGTACCCGATGGAACGACCAGCTTCGCAAAACTCCAGGCAGCATTCCAGGAAGGCGCAAAGCATAAGCTGACATATTTCGTGTTCGACCTCCTGCATCTCAACGGACATGACACGCGCAACCTTTCCTTGCGGGAACGGAAGAAACTGCTGACAAAGGTGCTGTCCGACTCGGATGCTTCCGGCGCCATACGGCTGAGCGAAGACATCGTCGGCGACGCCGGTACGATCTTCCGCAACGCCTGCAGACTGGGAGCGGAGGGAATCATCTCCAAACTCGCCGATAGCAAGTATGCCTCCGGCCGCGGAAGCAGCTGGCTCAAGCTGAAGTGCTACCAGGAGCAGGAATTCGTGGTCGGCGGATTCACCCTGCTTTCCAACGGCACTCACGGAGTGGGCGCGCTGATTCTTGGCTATTACCGCGATGGAAAACTGATCTATGCGGGGCGAACCGGGACTGGATTCACGCAAAAGACCCATGGCCTGTTACGCGACCGGCTGGACGAGCTTCGCCGCGACAAATCACCATTCGAATCCGTGCCCCAGGGTGTGAGCCGCGGTGTCATCTGGGTGAAGCCGGAGTTGGTCGCGCAAGTTTCGTTCTCAACCTGGACTGCCGACAATCTCGTAAGGCAGGCAGCTTTTAAGGGACTGCGGGAAGACAAGCCCGCCAAAGACGTTCAGCGGGAGGAGGCGCGAGCGGATGTGAACAAGGCCATGCAAGATGAGGCGGACGCGACGCCGCCGGCTCCCGCTTCAACTGTCCCAGCCAGGCGCGCAACCGGGAAAGATAACTCCAGTGATCTGCCCATTCGCCTCACGCATCCCGACAAAGTGCTCGATGCTGACAGCGGAGTAACCAAGAAAGATCTGGCCCTGTACTACCTCGCTGTCTCCGAGGTGATGCTGCCTTTCATTGCAAACCGGCCGTTGACGCTGGTGCGTTGTCCGGAGGGAAGCGCAAAACAATGCTTCTATCAGAAGCACAAGACCCAGATGCTCGGCGGGAACCTGGACAGCATCGATATCGTCGACAAGAAGTCCGGTAAGCCGGAGCCTTACATCACCCTTTCTACAAGCGAAGCAATTGTCGAGCTTGCCCAGATTAGCGTGCTTGAGTTGCATCCGTGGGGATCTTCCAATCAATCTCTTGAGCAGCCTGACATCATCGTCTTCGATCTCGATCCGGATGAGGCGATCCCCTGGGAAACTCTCGCATCGAGCGCTCTTGAAGTGCGCAAGCGGCTCAAGGATCGTGGATTGCAGAGTTTCGTCAAGTCGACTGGAGGAAAAGGCCTGCATGTCGTCGCTCCCATACACCCCGAACATCCCTGGCCAGCGGTTAAACAATTCGCGCACGATTTTGTCCTTGCGATGGAAAAGGATGGGCCCTCACTCTTCTTGACCAAGATGACCAAGGCCGCGCGGACAGGAAAGATCTACCTCGACTATCTCCGCAATGAACGCGGTTCAACCGCAGTCGCTCCCTATTCACCGCGCGCCAGGGCAGGCCTTCCCGTGGCCATGCCGCTGGCCTGGAGCGAATTGAAATCAGAACAGCCGCCGCGCTTCCACGTATCAGACTTTTCGCAATGGCGCAAGCGCCTGTCACGCAACCCCTGGAAAGATCTTCCCAGCCTGCAACAGCATCTACACCTCTAGGAAGTCCTGCATTTGCGGATTTTGTCACTCGCATCGAACGCATTCGACTGAAACGTCAGCTCCCGGACAATCGGCTCACGCATCTCATGGAAGGAGATTGTCTGAGTCGACCCACATTCATCTTCAGGTGAAGCATGCGAAGGGTTCCATCCTCGACCTATCGATTGCAGTTGAATGCCGGCTTCACCTTTGATGATGCGGCCAGGGTCGCGGCCTATCTGAAGGCTCTCGGTGTCTCGCACGTGTATTGCTCGCCCTATCTCCAGGCCGCTGCCGGAAGCATGCATGGCTACGACGTCGTCGATCACCAGAAGCTAAATGAGGAATTAGGAGGCGAAGAGGGTCACAAGGAATTTTGTCGCCGCCTGACTGAACTCGACATGGGACAGGTGCTTGACATCGTACCCAATCACATGGCGATCGGGCCCAGGAACCTTTACTGGTGGGATGTCCTTGAGAATGGCCAGTCCAGCCAATATGCGACGTGGTTTGACATCGACTGGCAATCGGCCGAAGTCAAGTTGCAAAACAGGGTGCTGATTCCCGTGCTGGGCGATCAATATGGGAAAGTTCTGGCTGCCGGCCAAATCCGGATCGAGTACAAGAACGAAACCTTCCGGGTTTGCTACACGGACCATTTCTTTCCGCTGTCTCCGGGATCCCTCGCAAAGATATGGATGAAGACAGCGCAAACTGCCGGAAACGACACTCTCGGTTTCTTGGCCGATAGCTTGTCGCGACTTCCGTCTCCTGACGCAACCGATCCGGTCCTGATTCAGGAACGCCATCGCGATAAGAACGTGATCTACACGCTTTTGAAACGGCTTTGTGACGAGCAGCCGCAGATATGCGCTCTGATTGGCGCGACCGTGGAAGGCATCAACAGCGACATAGATGAGCTGGATGAATTACTGAATCAACAGAATTACCGGCTGGCCTATTGGCGCACAGCGGACCAGGAGCTTGGGTACCGGCGGTTTTTCGACGTGAATTCTCTCGTCGGGCTTCGAATGGAACGCCCGCATGTATTCGAAGCCACCCATAGCCGCATCCTCGCATGGCTCCAGAACGGCGTGCTCGATGGGGTTCGCATCGATCACCCTGACGGCCTGCGCGATCCCCAACAGTATTTCGCGCGGCTGCGAAGCCGAGCGCCCGATGCGTGGATCATCGGCGAAAAGATTCTGGAACCGGGAGAGTTTCTGCGCCAAACGTGGCCGATCGATGGAACCACGGGCTACGATTTCATGAATGTGTGCAATGCCCTGCAGGTGAGCGGGGACGGCCTCCGCGAGTTCAGCCGCATTTACAGCGAGTTCACACTCGAGACCGACGACTTCGCCGCCGTAGCCCATGAGAAGAAACTGGCCGTGCAGCACGAGGCTCTTGGAAGCGATGTAAATCGCCTGGCCAGTTTGTTTGTCGAGATATGCGAGAACAATCGCGACCGGCGGGACTATACGCGCGCCGAAATACGCCGCGCCCTGCGCGAGGTGGCCGCGTGCTTCTCGATCTACCGGACATATGCGGTTGCAGAACGCAACGAGATCACGGACGAAGACCGATCGGAAATTGAACACGCGGTCGCGTGTGCGAGTGATAGGAGGCAGGATATCGATGCCGGCTTATTCGAATTCATCGCCGACATTCTCATGCTTCGCGAGCGCGGCGCGCGGGAAAGCGAATTCCTTCTGCGCTTTCAGCAGTTCACCTCCCCGGTGATGGCCAAGGGGGTTGAAGACACCGCATTCTACTGCTTCAACCGCATGATCGGCCTCAACGAAGTGGGTGGCGCGCCCGGGCGCGACGGACTGACGATCGAAGAATTTCATGACTACTGCGCGCATATGCAAGCCACGCATCCACTGACCATGACGACACTGTCGACGCACGACACGAAACGATGCGAAGATGTTCGCGCTCGCCTCGCTGCGTTGACCGAGATGCCGGGCCGATGGAAGTCGGCTCTGAATCGCTGGTCGCGCATGAATGGGGGTTTTAAGACCGGGGAGTTCCCCGACCGCAACACGGAGTATTTCCTTTACCAGACGCTCATCGGAGCGTGGCCCATCAGCAAAGATCGCCTCCTTGCCTACATGGAAAAGGCGGTTCGAGAGGCAAAGCGCCACACGTCCTGGACGCAGCAGAACAAAGAATTCGAAGACGCCCTGCGGAACTTCATCGAGGGCATCCTCGAGTCGCGTGAATTTGTCGAAGATCTCGAGGCAGCTGTCGCGAGATTATTAGCGGCGGGCCGCATCAATGGCATGGCCCAGAGCCTTCTCAAGTACACCGCCCCGGGCATTCCGGACACATACCAGGGAAGCGAACTGTGGGACTTGCGGTTGGTAGATCCAGATAATCGTACCCCTGTCGATTACGAAGCAAGGCAAGCCATGCTCGATGAATTGAAAACCGGACTTTCGCCAGAGGAGATCATGCGGCGCGCCGACAGCGGTCTGCCCAAATTGTGGGTGGTCCATTCAGCGCTCGCTCTGCGCGGCAGGCGCCCGGAATGGTTCGGCTCCGACGCGGCCTATACTCCTTTGCCGGCGAACCCATCCAGAAATGAACACCTGGTTGCTTGCCTCCGGGGTGCACATGTTGCCACCATCGTTCCGCGCTGGCCGATGAAACTGGGCAATAGCTGGGGTGGAATTTCTGTTGGCCTGCCCGGCGGGCAATGGCGCAACGTGCTCACAGGTGATGTGGTGAACGGCGGAAGGCTGCGCGTGCAGGCACTTCTGCATCGATTCCCCGTTGCTCTGCTGACCAAGGAGTCGGACTAGAAATGCATCAGTTCGAAATATGGGCTCCCCGAGTTTCAAAAATCGCAGTGAAGGTAAATGAAGCGTCTTTGCCTATGCACGGGCCGGATGAAGAGGGCTGGTGGCGCCTGTGTGTGGAAGAAGCCGGAACGGGAACCGACTACGGATTCATCGTCAATGATGACGTTGCGGTCTACCCCGACCCGCGATCGTTGCATCAGCCCCTCGGTGTACATGGGTTATCACGCGTGTACGATCAGGATGCCTTCACGTGGGCCGACACCGCGTTTCAACCGCCTCCGCTCTCGAGTGCGGTCATTTATGAGCTCCACGTGGGAACGTTTACTCCAGAAGCAACTCTCGACGCAGCGATCGACAAGCTTGCTTATCTCAAAGGCCTCGGCATCACGCATATCGAATTGATGCCGGTAGCGGCCTTTGCGGGAAATCATGGCTGGGGCTACGATGGCGTGTCTCTGTTCGCCGTGCATGAGCCGTATGGCGGACCCGATGCCCTCAAGCGGTTTGTAGATGCGGCCCACGCAGCAAGACTCGCGGTCCTTCTCGATGTTGTCTACAACCACTTTGGTCCGTCGGGCAATTACACCGGAAAGTTCGGCCCCTATACGATCGACACGCACCACACCCCGTGGGGCGGCGCCGTGAACCTCGAAGGCAAGTGGGCGCACCAGGTCCGCCGGTTCTTCTGCGACAACGCCCTGATGTGGATGCGCGACTTTCACATGGATGGGTTGCGCCTGGACGCAGTGCATGCATTCGTGGATCGGTCGGCGATCCATTTCCTGGAACAGCTCTCGGTTGAAACGAAGCACCTCGAGGCAACAGTAGGCCGGGGCAAGGTGCTGGTTGCCGAGAGTGATTCGAATGACCCGCGCATTGTGACCGCGCGCGAGGCGGGAGGATATGGCATTGACGCGCAGTGGAGCGACGATTTCCACCACGCGCTCTTTGCATTGCTTTATCCCGGACAGGCGGAAGGGTATTACACCGATTTCGGCTCACTGGTCCAGCTGGCGAAAGCGATCGAGCACTCGTTTGTCTACGACGGCATCTTTTCGAGGTACCGAAAGCGCGTCCACGGGCGCGCGCCTCGAAATCTTTCGCAACACCGGTTTCTGGGTTACATCCAGAATCATGATCAGATCGGTAACCGCGCGGTCGGGGAACGGTTACACGAAAGCGTGGGGATTGAGCGCGCGAAGATCGCCGCGGCGATCGTGTTGCTGAGTCCGTTCGTTCCCATGATCTTTCAGGGCGAGGAGTGGGCCGCGTCGTCGCCTTTTCAGTATTTTGCCGATCACGAAGATCCGGAGTTGGCTCGAGCCGTCTCGGAAGGTCGACGGAAGGAATTTGAAGCCTTCGGATGGACCCCCGAATCCATCCCCGATCCGGAAAAACCCGAAACCTATTTCCGATCCAAACTGAATTGGGGTGAAATCAGTGAGGGAAAACATGCACAAATGCAAGCCTGGTATCGCGAACTGATACGGCTTCGGCAGTGCACGCCATCGTTGAATTGCGGCGAACCCGGCAACACGCGGGTGACATTCGACGAAGCGGGCCAGTGGCTTACCCTCGGGCGAGGCGAGATTCGACTGCACTGCAACCTTGGAAGGCACGACCATTCCTTCGCATGTGCCGGCGGATCGTCGCTTCTGCTGGCTTCGCGTGCTGGAATCAGCATCCACGATTCGATAGTTCTTGTTCCGCCCGATTCGGCCGCGATTGTCAAATGCGAAGTGCGCCGATCCCCATTGAATTATTTTCTCCCGGAACGTTCCGCCCAAAAGACAACTCGCTTGTGACCTGCGCATCCTAACTAGAAGAGGGGTGGACCGGCACCCGGCACCCATTTCCCTCCCGCTCAAATCTCTGCAAGAAATTTGGTCGCGAGGATTCGTTGACATGAGTGAATGTACTTTTGATATCGCCGATTACCGACCCTTATCCGCGGTCAGAACCCAGCGGGTTCAAGAGATCGGCTCCGTGGCGAAAAGCTCAAGCGGTTTCGTTGTATTGACTTCCAGCGCCAGAGAGCGCGAGCACAACTGGACGGAGACCCGGCCCGCAGTCGTTGACATCCGGTCAATTCGCGAGGGCCATCGGAATAGTCATGTTTCGTGTCACGTCGGCGCCTATCCGCGCCGGAGCAAGATTCTGCGCTTTACAAATTTTACCAATGAGGCTCCCGAGCGCGTCATAACAATGGCGCGCCCCCACAGCGGCCCTCTGTCAGATGACGATCCGGATCCAACAAATTTTCCAACTGCGGCGTAGGTGGCTTCGATTACAACCGATGAGACCGACCAAATTCCCCCATCCAGCCGGGCGCAGTTTTCGGCTGGGTGGGGGAGTTTGGCTTAGAAGCTGGCAGCCATTTGGAGGACTCTTTTGTCTTCCCTGGCATTCGGCGCACGGTTGAAATAGCGTTCGCGCAACTGGTTCGCGGCCGCCACGGCAGATTCGAGCCGCTCGTTCACGATTTCTTGCAATCGCTCCAGGTTTCCGCCATCGGCCTCGGCGTCGAGCACTTTCTTCGCAATCCTCAGCAATTCAACCCAGTCGTGCCATTCGCCAATGGCATCCTTGACGGCGCCCAAACTCCCGATCAGCGCTTGGTCCGATTCGTCGCTGAGCTGAAGCATGTAGCGCAGTTCTTTGATCTGAATCCGGAACATGTGCAGGTTGCCGGCATTGAGATCGGGCCAATAGCCGAGCTCCGAAAAAAGAATTTGGGGAGCCGCCTCTCCGCTTCTGTCTCCCCAGTCCTTCTTGACTGCTTTTTTGAGCATCTTCGACGACTGTTTTAACTGCTTCCGTGCTTCCACTCGTTGCTGCTCCACTACGTCATGGAGCTTTCGTGCATGTTTTACCCGCATTCTAGCCAGGTGTTCAACCAGGCGAACCAGGCTTTCACTGCCGTGATAGTCAGCCAGCGTCAGCACGTCCCCAATCAGAACGTCCATGTCCCGAACCTTGCCTGCCGCTTTGCGTACCGGCGTTATCAGCTTAAGGAGGCGGCGCGATGCCTTGTTGCGGTCTGGAGCGACGGCGGCGACGGTCGCTTCTAGCCGGCGGGCCTGGGTTCGCAGGGAGTGCACATCGGCCGGGCGGGGATTGGACGACAAGGCCTTCAATTGTTTGCGCAGCTTCAGGAGGGGCTTTTCAACTTGATCGGGCTGGAGTTTCACGGCTTCTTAGAATCTCCCTATCTTACAAGGGTTAGAACCGACATCAACCGGAGATCGCGTCTGGGAATGCCGCAACTCTCCGCCATGTCGGAAGTACCTTGGCGTCGTTGTCTTCCACTTTCATTGCCCTTTGAGGTCACCAGAAGATAAGCATACCCCTTCATGGACGGGTTCCGCGGCTGATATGGTTGCAATGAAATGAGCAAGCGGCTCGTGATTGGCATCGATACCGGCGGCACGTTCACCGACTGCGTGTATCGGACGGGCGGGCGGGTCGAAGTGTTCAAGACCCGCTCTACGCCCGACGATCCCAGCCGCGCAATTCTGCAGGCCATCGCACAGATATGTCAGCAGACAGGAGCGGAGGAGCTGAAGATCCGCCATGGCACGACTGTGGCGACCAATGCGCTGCTCGAGCGCAAGGGCGCGCGGGTGGCGTTTGTGACCACCGCGGGATTCGAAGATACGCTGGCCATCGGGCGCCAGGCGAGGCCAAGTCTCTACGACTGGAACGTGCATCGCCCTCCGCCGCTTGCCGCTCGCGATCTGTGTTTCGGTGTCGAAGAGCGGGTCGGCCCCGACGGGACGACCGTGCGCGCGCTCAATCGGACTGCGCTCAGAGAACTGCGCCAACGCATTGCTCAATCAGGAGCCGAGTCGATTGCCGTTTCTCTTCTGTTCTCGTTTGCCAATCCGGAACACGAGCGCTCCATCGCGTCCGCATTGAAGACTCTGAACCTGCCCATCTCGCTTTCGCACCAGATCCTGCCCGAGTTTCGGGAATATGAGAGAGCCGCAACGGTCACGCTGAACGCGTATCTCACTCCGCGTCTGGCCAGTTATGTCGGGGGTCTCGAGCGTAGCCTGAGCCGCCGCGGAGCACAACTCAGCATCATGCAGTCTTCGGGTGGCATTCTTTCCGCGCAAGCGGCGGCCCGCGAACCAGTGCGAACCATCTTGTCCGGGCCGGCAGGTGGCGTAACCGGCGCGCTCAGCATTGCTCGCCGCGCGGGCGTCGAACGCCTGCTTACCTTCGATATGGGCGGCACATCCACCGATGTTGCGCTGCTCGAAACTGGCCGCGAGCCCCCCACAACCATCGAAGGCCAGGTGAGCGGGCTCCCGGTTCGCGTACCCATGCTCGATATCCACACTGCCGGGGCAGGTGGCGGTTCGCTGGCCTGGATGGACGCCGCCGGTGCATTGCAGGTGGGACCGCAGTCGGCTGGCAGCGATCCGGGTCCTGCGTGTTACGGAGGTGGAAAGAAGGCCACGGTGACCGATGCCAACCTGCTGCTCGGACGCCTCCATCCCGATCACTTCCTCGGCGGAGCGATGCGGCTTGACCAACAACGCGCGCGCGTTGCTCTCGAAAGCCTTCGCGATGGCGCTGGATTCGCTACGACCGAAGCCTTAGCCGAAGGCATTGTGCGCGTGGCCAACGCGCGCATGGAGGCTGCGCTGCGGCAGGTCTCGGTGGAGCGAGGATACAACCCGCGTTCGTTCACGCTGCTTGCGTTCGGCGGCGCAGGTCCGCTGCATGCATGCGCACTGGCGTCGGCGTTGGGCATTCGCCAGGTACTCGTGCCTGCGGTTCCGGGCGCGCTATCGGCCCTTGGCATTCTCGATGCCGATCTCCGCCGTGAGTTCTCGCGAACGGTGATGGCCTTGCCCGGATCTTCTCAAATCACCAGGGTCTTTGCCGAACTGGAGGCTGAAGCCCGGGACACGTTCCGCGACGAAGGAGTGGTTCCGTTGCTCACGCGAGCAGCCGATCTCCGTTACCAGGGCCAAGGCTTTGAATTGCGTGTTGATTGGGGGCGAGACGTAGTCAGGAAGTTCCACGCCCTTCACGAGCAATCGTACGGCTATGCTGATCCCGGACGTACGGTGGAGATTGTCACTCTGCGCATCCTGGCCTTGGCTCGCACCCGCAAGCCCCGGCAGGCCGCCGCAACGCCTAGGCGTGGCGATGGCGGCCAAGCCTGCATCGCCGCTCATCGCATTTTTGAAGATGGACGCTGGCGGCGCGGGACTCTGTACAATCGCGCCCGGCTGCGTCCCGGTGATCTTTTCGCGGGCCCCGCCGTGATCGTCGAATTGAGCGCCACGACATACCTGCCGAGCGGATGGATAGCCGAGGTCGACGAGTTCAGCAATCTCCGCCTGGCTCCAGCTCAACTCAAGAGAGGAGGCCGCCGATGAGGCAGCGCGCACTCGATCCTGCGGATATCGCAGTTCTCGGCCACGCGTTGCATTCGGTCGCGGTTGAAATGGGCGCGGCGCTTCGCCGCACCGCGTTTTCGCCCAATATCAAGGAGCGCCGGGATTATTCATCCGCAGTGTTTTCCGGCGCCGGCGACCTGGTCGCCATGGGCGATGACATGCCGGTTCACCTCGGATCGATGCCCATGTCGGTGCGCGCCGTCCTCGCGGCGCTCCAATTGGCCCCTGGAGATATCGCGCTGCTCAACGATCCTTTTCGCGGCGGAACCCACTTGCCCGACATCACCATGGTCGCTCCCGTCTTTCTTTCCCGCAGCGCGAGGCCGGCCTTCTATGTTGCGAACCGCGCCCACCACGCCGATGTCGGTGGGATGTTCCCCGGCTCGATGGGCCTTTGCCGCGAGATCGCGCAGGAAGGCATTCGCATTCCTCCCGTGAAACTCATGCATGGCGGCGCGATGGATCGCCAGGTGCTCGAGATCCTGCTGGCCAATGTTCGCACACCGCGCGAGCGTGAAGGTGACCTGACCGCCCAGTTGGGCGCGTGCCGCATCGGCGTGGAACGAGTGCGCGAACTAGTGGCTCGTTGCGGCCATGCGCCTATCCTTCGCGGGATCGAAGCCATGATGACTGGTTCGGAGAGGCTGATGAAGTCGGTGCTCGCAGAACTGCCGGCAGGCGAATGGCTCGCCGAAGATTTTCTCGACGATGACGGAGTGCGGCCCGACCCGATTGCCATTCGCGTGGCCGTGCGCAACGACCCGGCGAGCCGCCGCGCTATTGTCGATTTCACCGGCACCGACCCGCAGGTTCCCAGCAGTCTCAACGCGGTCTTCGCGGTCACCTGGGCTGCCGTGTTTTACGTCTTTCGCTGCCTGCTTCCACCGGGAGCGATTGCTACGGCCGGCCTCATGCGACCAGTGCGGGTAATCGCACCGGAAGGGAGCGTTGTGAACGCCGTGGCTCCCGCAGCGGTAGCCGGCGGGAACGTGGAAACCTCGCAGCGGATCGTGGACACTTTATTGCGCGCGCTTGCCTCAGCTTTGCCGAGCCGCATTCCCGCCGCGAGCTCCGGCACCATGAATAACCTGACCATCGGAGGCATCGATCCGCGCTCCGGTCTGCCCTATACCTACTACGAGACCATCGCCGGAGGGCTAGGCGCTTCACCATCCGCTGCGGGCGCCAGCGGGCACCACGCGCACATGACCAACTCGCTCAACACGCCTGTCGAGGCGCTCGAGTATGCCTATCCGTTTCGGATGATTCGCTACGCCATTCGCCGTGGCTCAGGCGGCCGTGGCCGTAATCCCGGCGGCGATGGCCTGGTGCGCGAAATTGAGCTGTCTGGCGATGCGCAGGTGACGCTGCTCGCTGATCGACGCGACATACAGCCATGGGGTTTGGCCGGAGGAGAACCTGGTGCGTCGGGCACGGCTGCTGCCACCATCAATGGCGTGGAGGAAAACCTTCCCGGCAAAATTACACGCGAGTTGCGCGCCGGGAGCCGGCTCAAGATCGAGTCGCCTGGCGGGGGTGGCTGGGGGACTCCGTAACCAGACCTGCAGGACCTGGTCTCAACCACGGTTTAGGCGGCATCACTTTGAAAGCTGTTCGCTGCCATGCCGCCCACAGGAAGAAACACCTCGAACGTGGTTCCGCTTGCCCCTTCGCGCGTGGACGTTCGAAAGCGAATGGTCCCATGGTGGTCCATGACCAGATTCCTCGATACCCACAGCCCCAGACCGGAACCCTTCAATTCCTTTGTGGTGAAAAAGGGATCAAAGATCTGCCTGCGTACGTCACGAGGAATGCCTGTTCCCCGATCGTGAATTGTGACTCGGGTACCTTCGCGTCCATGGCGCCAAATCGAGCGCACGCGAACCACTACCTCGGTGCCTTGGGGGGCGGCCTCTGCGGCGTTGCGAATCAGGTTGCTGAAAATCTGCCTCAACTGGCCCGGGAATCCGCGGATCGCGAGTGTTGGCCGGCAGTCGCACAGCACGCGAACCCGGCGCGCCGCGGCAGTCCTTTGATACAACGTCACGACTTCACACACTAATTCCCCTACGTCCAGTACGACAGGATGCCGAGTGTCGCGCTGGAACGACAACGTCTGCCTGGTGATCCGCGCGATCCGCTCCACTTCGGTGTTCGCATGCGAGAGAAGCTCCTTCATCGCATCGGCGGAGTTGCAGGACCCGGCCAGGTAAAGCAGATTGGTGAGCGCTTCCAGTGGATTGTTGATTTCGTGGGCAATCGCATGTGCCAGCTTTCCGGTAGCCGCGATCTTCTCCGCGGTGCGGACCGCATACTCGGCCAGTTTGCGGTCGGTGATGTCAGAAAGAACGAGCACCTTTCCGCTTTCCGGGTTTTTCGAATCGACCTGGTTTACGCACAGCTGTACCGTTCTCTGCTGAATGGAATACTCAAATTGAAATCGTTCTGGTCCTGAGTGCCGGAGGGCCTCGCTGGATCCGAGAATCCGTTCCAGGAGAGCAAACGCGTCGTCGCCGAAAACCGCATTCAGTTCTCCATCGATGCCCGCCCCGCAGATCTCTTCAAACGCCCCATTCCAGCGCACCAGGCGGCCTTCTCCGTCGACCAGGGCAAGACCCTCCGAGAGTGCATCGAAGGTCGACTGCCATTGCTCGGCCGATTTCCGGGCAACGCCCTCCGCCGTTCGCAGCCGCAGCAGCGCACGCACCGTAGCTACCAGGACCATGGGTTCGATCGGGTGAGTCAGATAGCCATCCGCTCCGGCCTCCAGTGCGTGGGCGCGATCCTCACTGGAAACGAAAGAAGCGGAGATCTGCAGAATGGATATTTGAGATGTATGCGGATCCTGTTTGATCTGCCGGCACACTTCGTATCCTGAAAGATCGGGCAGTCGCACATCCAGAATCACGAGATCGGGGAGCGTCCGCGCCATGGCCAGAGCTTCAGCCCCGGTGCCGATTTCCGTGCAGTCAAACCCCGCTTGGCAAAGAAGGCGGCACAACACGTACCGATTCTCTGCCCGGTCATCAACGACAAGTATGCGGGGGCGATTCTTAGACATTCTCTTCCCGATTGATGGTTGCAGGCGCAAGCCCGGCGGCTCTCAGCCAATCCAAAAATGGTTTGGCCGAAAGCCGCGTTGATACATCTTCCTTGCGAATGATTCTCACCCGCATCGACTCCAACTGGGCGCGCTCATTTTCCGACAGCGGCTTGGACGTATAGATCAGCACCGGCAGGTTTTCGGTTGCCTTCTCTGCCCGTACCTGGCGCAGGATTTCGAACCCGCTGATGTCCGGCATGAGCAGGTCAAGGATCATCGCGTCCGGGACGCTCTCCTGCAGTCGAGCCATCGCAGCCGTCCCGTTGCTCGCTTCCTCAACTTCCAGCCACGGCTGGTCCAGCAGTTCGCGAAGAATGTAGCGGGCCACGTCGTTATCGTCCACGAGAAGCAGCCGCCTGGTTCCGGATTGGGCCGTCAACCGCCGCAGTTCACTGAGAAGAACCTGCGGCTCGAGCGGCTTGGAAAGGAACAGGTCGGCCCCGGCGTCCATTGCCGCCCGCGATTCCTCGTAAATGCTGGTCACAATGAGGGGAAGATCCGGCCATTTCTCCCGCGTCTGGGACAGAAATCCCCACGCCAGGTCGTCTCCTATATAGATGTCCGAGACCACGGCTGCGGGCTTGTGGCGGGATGTCCATTGCTCCGCCTGGCCAACGTTGGACGCCAGGATAGGTTGGAACTCTGAATTCCGAACATACGACTCAAGCAGGTGTGCGGTCTCGAGGTTGTCCTCCAGGAAGAGAACGGGGGCGCGATGAAATTCGGGCGCGGCCGGTTCCGGCGCCTGCCCGGAACTTATCGCTTCTCCCACGTATACCGCTGGAATTTGCGCGAAGAAAGTCGAACCTTTGCCCTCTTCGCTCTCCAGCCAGAGTCGTCCCCCCAGCAGCATGGCAAGATTCCGGCAAAGCGGCAGCCCCAGGCCCGTGCCGCGATGGCGTTCCTGGAGCGGATTTTCGATCTGGCTGAATTCGCGGAAGATCGTTTCGTGATGCTGGCTGGGGATGCCGATGCCGGTGTCCGCGACGATAAACAGAACCTGATTGTCTTCCACCATCCGCGCAGAAATCGCCACCTGTCCCCGGGGCGTGAACTTGAGCGCGTTAGAAATCAGGTTGCGCAGAATCTGCGAGACCTTGCCTTCATCGGTATGCAACGGGGCAAGCTCCCGGGTATCGTCGAAGATCAGATCGACCGAATTGTTGTCGGCCAGCAACGGCTTCAACATGCCCTTCAACGCACTGAAGAGTTCCTGCACTTCAAATCGCTTGGAGCGAATGCGTGTCTTGCCGGCCTCTACTTTGGCCAGATCGAGCAGGTCGTTCACCATCTCCTGAAGGTCGCGTGCGGACGACTCAATGAAGCGGACCTGTTTCAATTGCTCCCCGGTCAAATCCCCATCCATCTTGCTTTGCAGCAGGCGCGCCAGGGAGATGATCGAGTTCAAGGGAGTGCGAAACTCATGAGAAACGTTGGAAAGAAATTTGGTTTTGAGTTCCGATGCTCGGCGTAGATAGTCGGCACGCTCGTCAAGTTCTGCATAGAGCGCCACTACGCCGCGATTGGTGTCTTCGAGCTCCCGGTTCAGCAATTCCAGCTCTTCCTGCCGGCTGCGCAGTTCCTGCAGAGTCTTGAGCAACTCCTGGTTCTGAAGGTCGATCTCTTCGTACGGGCCCTCCGGAATCCGGTCCTGCAGCTTCCGGCTCAAATCGCCCACCCCGCGCTGCGTCCATCTCTCATGTTTCGGAGTCCGCTTGGCCATGCGGATCGTCGTGCCTCGGGGCGTTGTCTGGATGTCGAATTCGTCCATCAGGCGCCTGGTTCCGATCAGGCCCATGCCCAGGCCGGTGTCGGACTTGTACCGGCCCTCCAGGATCTCCTCCAGGTTCGTGATCCCGGGCCCCGCGTCGGTCACCGTGACTTCCAGAAATTGTGGATGCTCGAGCGTAACAGCGAAGGCAACTTTGCCATTGCGCGCATAGCGAAACGCATTGCGCGCGATCTCGGATGTAGCCGTCGCCATCCGGATCTGATCCTGATTGTCCAGTCCCAGCGCAGCGGCAACTTCGCGCGCGCGCTGCCGGGCCTGCACGACATCGCGTTCGGTACGAAGGGCGACTTGGAGGATGAGTGCCGACATTAATTCAGGCCGCCTTCACTACCAGGACACTGGCGTCGTCGCGCTGGCGGCGGAAATCGCGCAGCAGAGCCCCGCCGATCACGGCGGCGTGGCGGGCTAACAAACCCGCATAGGGTGAGAGGTCCCACCTCGACTGCAGCCCGTCGGAGTGCACAACCAGCACGCCGTCCGAGGGCCATTCCGATTTGAACTCCTGGATCTTCGAGGTCGCCACGCCCAGGGTTCCATTGTGGGAGACCAGGCTTCGGGATGTGCCTCGGCTCAGCACGACGGCAGCGATGTTCCCCACTCCGGCGTACACTAGCGTCCCTTCGCGAGGCCGGATTTCCGCGATTGCCGCCACGGCGCCGCGGGTCTTCTTGAGCGCCTCGTGCACATAACTCAGGATCTGGCCGGGCCCCGACTCGACCCGCTTGCGGAAAATCGCCACGGCTTCCTGGGCAGCCTGAGACGCTTCCCATCCGTGACCAAGCCCATCCACGACCATCGACACGGTCCGCTCGGGTGTCCGGTAACTGGTCCAGGCATCGCCGCAAACGCGCTCTCCTGGATAGGGCACCGCCAGTCCGGCAACCTGAAGCTGCTCCGGTGGGGAAATCTGTCCAATCTGAAGCAGCACGATCGTTCCTTCGCGGCCGCTGAAGACGTCAAGCTTGTTGGCTATCCGTTTCATGGCTCCCATGCCGCCGCCCATGGTTCCGGCGGTGGAATAGCCGTCCATCATGGCCTGCGCCATATTGGGGATACCGGGTCCTTTGTCCATGGCCAGGATCCGCGCCGTTGAAGCATCCTGTTCCCTGATCCCGGTGAGCACCACCTCACCCCCGCCCCCATGCACAAGGACGTTGCGAGACACCTCAGTCGCCAGCAGTGCGAATTCGCCCGACCGGGTCTCGTCAAAACTCAGGCGCTGCGCTAACAGAAGCGCGGTTCGTCGAACCTCGCCGACAGAGCTTCCATCGGTCACTGCCACGTATTCAGTGAATGCTACTTCCATCGCACGACCGTGACCCGAGTCCCTTTCCCAACCTCTGATTCGATCGAGAATTCGTTTACCAGGCGCCTGCTGCCACCCAAACCCAGTCCCATCCCGGACCCCGACGTATAACCGTCTTTCAGCGCCTGCTCGATGTCGGGAATCCCCGGCCCATGATCTTCGAATGTCAGCCGCAGCCCCGCCCTCACCCCGGCAGTGATGACCTCGATTGTCATTTCGCCGCCCAGCCCATAGTCCAGCGTGTTGCGGGCAAGTTCACTCGCTGCCGTGACAAGCTTTGTCTGGTCAACCAGGCTGAACCGCAGTTCGATCGCCCACTGACGTACTTTCTGCCGGGCCAACACGACGTCGTTCGAGTTTTTCAGCGGCAACACTTCACGCTTGGACAAACTCATCCTCGGATCCCGACTGAAGTCCGGCGACTGCGCCGTAGAGCAGTTCCATGCCTGCTTCCACGCTTAGTGCGGTTCGCACCCCCGGTAATGACATCCCAAGTTCGACCAGCGTGATGGCAACCGCGGGCTGCATACCCACCACAACCGTCTCCGCACCCAGGACTCGCGACATTGCCGCGATGTTCGCCAACATCCGCCCGATGAACGAATCGACAATCTCCAGCGACGAAATATCGATCAGCACTCCCGTCGAGCCCCACTCCGAGATTTTTTGCGTGACGTCTTCTTGGAGCTGAAGAGCCAGCTTGTCATGCATATCTACTTGAATGGTGATGAGGAGCAGTGAACCCATGCGGAGAACAGGAATACGTTCCAATCAGCCCTCCCGATTCGAAAGGATCCCGCGACCGGAGTTGGACCCTTCTGAGGTTCGGACCACGGTTCGCCCGCTCCGTTGCAAGGCCAATGCCAGCGCGTCGGAAAGCTTGGCCTTGGTCACCACATCCTCAAGATTGATGCCCAGGTGCACGATGGTTTGTGCTATCTGAGGACGTACGCCGCTGATGATGCACTCCGCCCCCATCAGCCGCGCCGCCGTAATCGTCTTGAGCAGGTGCTGAGCCACCAGCGTGTCGACGGTGGGAACTCCGGTAATGTCGATAATCGCGTACTTCGAATTGGTGGCCACAATGGTTTGCAACAGGTTCTCCATCACCACCTGCGTACGGGCACTATCCAGGGTTCCGATAATGGGCAGCGCTAGGATCCCATCCCAGAGTTTCACCACCGGCGTTGAAAGTTCCAGCAACTCCAGTTGCTGCCGCGAAATCAACTCTTCGCGGGTGTTCATGACGGCTTCTGTCGTAGTCAGCGCCAGCCGATCCAGCAACTCGGTCGCTGACCAGACAGTATCGAAAAGCTTGTCCTGGCTTTTGGCCAGATCGTGCCGGATCGCCGAAAATATCGGCTGCTTCAGCGACAGAACAAAGGTTGCGACCTCAACTGGCGAAAAGCCCTGCCGCGCTCGCGACGCCGATATTTGCTGTAAAAGCTCGCGCGCGCCGCTCCAGCCCGGCGACGAAACATCGTTGGAACCGCTCTGCACGCCCTTGACCACGGCGACCAGGACGGCTTTGCTTTGCTCCTCGAGTTCCGTCTTGCTTATCAGGTCCCCGCGTTGAAGCGATCTCGCCATATCCCGTATCCACTCGGTGCGGATCTGTTCTTCGTTCCGAGAAATAATGTCCGCTAACTCACTCATTCCAGACTTCCTCCGGGCAACACTGGGCTTGACACCCCGGCCGTCATCCTACCATGGCACAGGGCTTTGCGGCGAGAACGAGAAGTCCCCGAAAATAAATAAGATGCAGGTTAGACGCCGAGTGGCAGCCCGCGGGAAAGCTTAACCCCTGAAATCCGCCCTATTGCTGAGATTCGCCGCCGTTCAACTTGACCAAAATCTCGCGGAATACGGGAACCCCTTCCCACTTCGACACATAATGGTCGACCCGGAATAGATTGCAGATCTCCCGCTGCTCCTCGCCCAGAAGCGTCCAGACGATCATGGGGATTTTCTTCAGTTCCGGAGTGCTGTGCCAGAAGCGCAGGAGCTCATAGCCGCTCTCATATCCCAGATCCAGGTCGAGAACGATGCCGTCCGGCAACGGCACCTCCTGTCGAAGCCCCTTCTCCAGGTAACTGATCGCGGCTTGAGAAGAGGTTCGGGCTTCCACCTCGGTAATTCCGGCGGAACGGGCGGTTTCTGCAGCGATGTGCAGGTCGTTCGGTTGATCCTCTACGACAAGAAGGCGGGTCATCTTTCCTCATGGTTAAGAAGATTCGGCGCGGGGGCGGCGTACGTTATCGGAAGTCTACAGGAGGGGCCTACACCGGTAAAGACCTATCCAGATCTCCCTGAGGGGCGCCCCGTCTGCCATCAGACCATACGGCGGACTCGCGCCAGTCGTGGAACCCCGATAAGAGCCAGGGCAAACAGAAAGATGGATGCGGCGATGAACTCCAGCCGCCCCTGTCGCAGGTCTTCGAAGAGCAGCTTGATCGCCAGGAACCCGAGCGCCGCATAAGTGATCCGCCGCATTTCCGGTCGGTGCCAGTGCGATCCTACAAACGCCAGACCCAGAGCAAGTCCGCACAGGACCAGGGTGCGCATCAAGGCCACGTGAAAGACATCTGGCGTGATGCGGAGCGCCAGCAGGCGCACCGTACCTTGAGCCGCCAGGGTGCTGGCGGCACCCGCGGCCAGCAATGCCGAGGCAAAGTGAAGGGTCTGCTGCTGCCAGGCCTCGCCTTCGCGCTCCCGTGCAACAAGATAACAAAACAGGGCGCAGCCGGACACCAGCAGGATGCTCCATGCCACCTTCGCTGGCATTGTTCCCGCGAGAGCCTGGAAGGAATATTCCAGCAATCCGCAGCTGAGGGCGGCGGCCGCCATGTAGATGATTCCGTGGCATTCGAGGGTGATGCAGCACATGCGGCCGCCGAGAATTGCGGTGCCCATCGCCGCCAGCGCAAGGAGAGCCACCGCCCACGCCGGCGGGAAGCTCAACAGGATTCCCGCCAGCAGGAGCCCGGCGCTCCAGAGCGCGAATACGTGAAAATTGCGCGGCTCCGGCGCGCCCCGGAATAACCCGAATGCCGCCGCGTAACAGGCTGCCGCGAACAAGAGACAAATTATACCGACGATCCGCCCGCCGGCTTGCGGAACAAGAAACAACAGGCTGATCATCCATAGCAGGAACGCGACCATGGACTGGACCGTTTCAAAGCCCGTGACTTTGCGCCGCAGCACCGCCGTCTTGTACGCGACACTCGCGGCCGTGATCAAAAACAGAAAACACGCCGGAGCCACCAGCACCGCGGTTCCCAGAGCCGGATAATCGCTGTGCACACTTGCGGGATCTCGATAGATCACGATAAGGAACCACACGGCACAATCGGCAATTGCGACGACGATCATTCGGATCCCTTGCGCCCCGCCGCGTATTCAGCGGTACTCGCATACCGCGATCATGAGCAGCAATAGCACGAGGAACGCGATCATCACGTGCGTGACAACCGATAAGGCCAGGGCCGTAAGGGCGGCGGCGCCGAAGGCAACTGAAAAGTCCGACGCGTTCTCCTTCTTCCAACTCAGGACTGTTACCGCACCGGCCAGAAGCCCGAGGACAGCGGCGGACGCTCCGGGCGGCAGCACATGAAAGCGCATCGTGAGTTCCCACAACATGGGAGCCAGGATCAGGGCTGATGTAGCGGCGTAGACAGCGCCCGCGAATCGCTGCGAGGCCGGCATTCTCGACGCTGCCACCAGCCACGCCATGGCGTATCCAATCGCGATCGCAGCGACGAGCAGGCGTGGCAGAACGGCCGCTTCCGCCAGGGCCCGCAGAACATAAGCGCCGGCAATGCCGAGCATCGCCTTGCCCAGCAGGAGAAAAGCGCTGCTCACCTGCTCGCCGGAAGGAACTTCGACCGCCGGTGGCAGCGTTGCTGCCGCGGAGTGACTGGCCGAATGCGCCAGCACTGCCGCAGGATGTTCCAACGCCTGTACGCGCTTTTCCAGCGCATCTATCCGCGAGGAGAGTTGCTCGAGAGTTTCGGGAAGATCGTTCATCAGTTCCACCCGAGTTGAACGGACTGGCTGGCGTCGCGAGCGTTGGCCTAGTCGCCGGCCGCACCTTGCGCCACGTGCTCGTCAGGCCACGGCGGCAGCAGTTTTACAAGCACCCACAGAATCCCCAACGGCAACAGGGTCAGAGCTGCCGCCAACAGGAAGCCTTCCTTCGTGACCAGCGCCATCTTGTAGGTTGTGTAGCCGAGCAGGCTCTTTGAGAACAATTGCCCGCCGATGACTACATTCCAGCGCATGGCGAAGATTCCGATCAACGTGAGCGCGCCGGCTGTCGCATACATGCGCTTACGGACCATCTCGGGGAGCTTGAGTACCTGAGTGATCGCCAGCAGAACCAGGGGGACCAGTGTGCCCATGCAGATCTGGACCACGATGTGTGAGAAATAAAGTTTGGTATGCACCATGAAGTTCAGGCTGTGGAACGATTCATCGGCCTCGTAAACCCTGTGAATCAGGTCCAGCATCTCCAGGGAGAAGTCAATGATGAAGGTGTAGAAGAGATACATGGCGATGGTGTCCACGTAGCGCATGTCGAGCTTTTTCCCGCGCAGCTTTGTGGTCGCCATGTAGATGAGCATCACCGCGGCGATTCCCGAGACCATGGCCGAGAAGATGAACACCACCGGCATGAGCGGTGAGGACCACCACGGATTGGCCTTGATGGAGCCGAAGATAAACCCTACGTAGCCATGCAGCATGAATGCGGATGGAATACCGATCAGCGTAACGACCCAGCCGACCCGCTCATCGATATGAAGCGCGCGGGGGCTGATATTGCTGGAGCCAAGCGTCATGATGCGATATACCAGGCGTGTGAGACCTTTGCTCTGCTGCGACTGAGTGACGATATCGCGGCGGTAGTCGAGCCAGATTTCAAACACCAGAACGGCCATCAGGTACCACAGGTACACATAGCCAAACATGGCCATGGCTGAAGTGCTGTGCGGCGTGAAGTACATCTCGGGGGAACGCTCCGGGTGGCCAAGGTGGAACTGGAGCGGCAAGGGCGCAACGATGAGGAACGACAGCGCCGTGAGCAGAGCCAGCCTGTAGGTTGGCGTTACTGCCTCGACGCGGAAGACGCGTTCGAGCGACGCCAGGATGAATGCCCCTGCAACCAGTCCAGTGATAAACGGGTACAGGACGATCAGCACGCTCCACTGGAGCCCGATCTCGTTCGGATACATGAAGCCTTCAACACCATTCATAAGTACAGCTCCTAGCTTCTAGCTTCTAGCTCCTTGTTACGGGCCGCTCACTTCTCAACGACCCGAGATCCTTTGTCTATCCCCATTCCCTCAGCTTATGATGATTAAAGATGCTTCGTTCTGAAAAATCGAGCTGGAAGCTAGAGGCTAGTGGCTAGAAGCTGCTGTTTTTACCGCACCGATCCATCCAGGTCGTTGTAGTAGACCTTCGCGCCGGTCGCCATTTGCGGCTTCAACACCTGCACGCTGTGGGTCTTGAGGAACGCGTGAATGGGATCGTTGGGGTTCTTCAAATCCACCAGTTGCCGCGCGCCCGTGGGACAGCTTTCGCAGCAAACAGTGGTCAGGCCCTTGGTAATCCGGTGATAGCAGAGCGTGCATTTGTCGGCGACGTTCTTCTTCGGATGGATATACCGGCAGCCGTAGGGACAGGCCTGCACGCAATATGCACAGCCCAGGCAGTACGTCTGATCCACAAGCACCGCACCGTCCGGAGTCACAAAGGTCGCGCCCACCGGGCACACCTGCGTGCAGGGCGAATCCGCGCATTGATTGCAGAGTTTCGGAACGAAAAAGTACTTGCCCGCATCTTCCTTCGCGACCGGGAATCCGTCTTTGCCGCCGTTGGGTGAAATGACCTCGGGGTGGGTCATGGTCTCGTCAGTTACGTGATACCTTTCCACCCAGGTGCGAAAGTTCCCATCCGGGACATCGTTTTCCGCCTGGCAAGCGCGTACGCAGTTGCCGCAGCCGATGCACTTGGGGATATCGATCAGCATGCCCCACCAGTGATCCGCCATCTGGTAGTTAGCGGCGGCCTCGGGTGTCCCGGCAAGCACCGCTTTCCACGCCACCGCAGCGGCGGGCAGCAGAACCAGGAAGTGACGCCGATTCAGATTCACTTTGCACCTCCTGCGGCTGCCGCCGGCGAGGCTTTGGCTGGCGCGGCTGGCCCGGCTGCGTCGATCGCCGGACTATGCGGCTGATGGCAGGTCTCACACGACACTCCGCTGGAGTGTTCTTCGGCCTCCACTTGCGGGAAATTCTTGGGCCGGGCTGCGCTGGCGGCGTGGCAGCGCACGCACAGGACTCCTGTATCGAGCTTGGCCGGGGTAACAGAACCCGGGTCATCGGCATGCGCCGCCTGCGGACCGTGGCACGCTTCGCAGTTCACGTGGGCGTGTTTCCCCTTGGTCTTGACGTCCACGACGTCGGAGTGGCAGGTTTCGCACGCTGCGTGGCCGGCGTACTTCACCGGATGCGCCGCGATTTCCGCGATGGCTGCGCCCCGATAATGGCCGTATTGGCCAAAGGACTTCGGGACCACGTATCCGCGAATCGCCCAGAACAGCAGAAATGCGATCACGAAGAGCCCCGCAAAACGAAGAAGATGCCCTGCATCTTTAAAAAAGTTCATTCCTGGCCCGACTCCCTGGGGCGACCCGGCATGGAGTGCCGCCTCATGTGATCCAGATCATTCAACGGGGTCAAGACTGGCGATTTCAGATGACGACTGTATGTGAGGGAAATCACGTTCTGCTGTGACGGATGGACAAAAGCAGCCCCCAGCTTCCAACGCGCGCAAAAGCGGGCCTGGCGCGCAAGGATGGAGTACGGGGTGGTTCGAGGGAAGCGGAGCCGGGCATGACCGGACCGCGGAGGCTAAACGCGGGCGGAGACGGCGCGCGCCGGGAGCATGCTGCCCCAGAAAGCAAACACGCCGACCACCACGTAGCAGGCCAGGGGAACCGTCATGGCAATCGCCATGCTCCGGGTCGACTGGAAAACCAGTCCGATCATGGGCGTGAAGACTGCGCCACCGATAATCGCCATCACCAGCAGGGAGGCTCCGGCCTTGGTGTTCGGGCCCAGGTCGCGCAGACCGAGGGCGAAAATGGTCGGGAACATGATGGACATGAAAAAGCTAGTGAGAAAGATGGCCCAAAGGCCTAACCAGCCCGGAAACAGAATGCCGACCGCGACCAGGGCGACGTTAGCGATGGCAAACAACCCCATGAGGGTGCTGGGGCGTACCAGCTTCATCCAGTAGCTGGAGCCGAAGCGCCCAACGCCGAACCCGGCAAGGGTCCCGGTCAGGAAGTAGCCCGCGGTTTTCTCCGGCAGGTGGGTGTAGTCCTGCACGTATTGAATGAAATAGCTCCAGGTACCGACTTGCGCGCCCACATAGCAGAACTGGGCGAACACGGCGAACAGGAAGTGGGGGTAGCGAAGAAGGTCGCTGTATTTGCCATGAATCACACCGGAATCGGACGATCGGGTGACGGCGATCGCGGGAAACGGGGTGCGGACGATGAAGAAGGCCCACAGCAAAACCACGACGCCAAGAACGAGATAGGGTGCAATCACGCGCATCGTTTCGTGTTGAAGGTAGGCATCGTAGGTTCCGGCGAGTTTCAAACGGGCGATATCGGCGGGCTTGAGTTCAACGCCAGAGAAGATGAACACCGTGCCGATCAACACCCCGGTAATGGCGCCCAGGGGATTGAATGCCTGGGAGAAGTTGAGGCGCCGGACCGCGCTCTCGGGTTCGCCCATCTGGGCGATCAGCGGGTTGGATCCCGTTTCGAGAAAGCCCAGACCGCTGGCAATCACAAACAGCGCCAGGAGAAACAGGGAATAGCTACGCGCTTCGGCCGCGGGCAGGAAGAGGAACGTTCCCACGCTATAGAGCAGGAGCCCGGTGACAAGACCTGACTTGTATCCGTAACGCCGCATCACCAGGGCCGCAGGAATGGAGAAAACAAAGTAGCCCGTATAGAAGGCCGACTGGACCAGGCCCGCCTGCAAGCGTGTGATCTCAAACGATTTCATGAACTGGCGAATCAGAACGTCATTCAGATTATTGGGAATGCCCCACAAGAAAAAGAGCCCGGTGACGAGCAGAAAGGCGGCCATATTGCGGCTTGGAAATAGGGGGGTGCTGTCGTCCTGTCCTGCCTTCGGCGGGGCCACTGCAAAAGCCATCCATCACTCCTTAAAATGACGCCGGGAACCTGCCGCGGCGCCTGGACGCCATCATCGCATACCAACCGCAAGGCTGGCACAGACTGCCCGCGCGAGAGATGCTCCTACGGCTGCCGCCCGCCATGACTGCCCCGCGAGTTCACAATCCGGGATGGATGACCCCTTTGGATTTTATAAAGCCTTTCTTTTCAGCCGGCGGTTGATAGCCGAGATTCCGGGCTCTCATTTGAGCTTGGGCTGGTGTTGACGAACTAGTATCCTGTAAACGAATCAGGCGGCGGCATCTTGTTGGGGTATCGTCAGCGGAAACCGAGGGCGCCCCGAGGTCATCGGCCTGACAACGTGCAGGTGCGCAAACAATCTGGGATCCCGGTTACAGGATTCAGGCGCCGTGCTGGCTCGCTGCCAAACAGTGAGTTGAACGCGAACATTGGACGCCTTCGTAGAACGGAACATCGCTTCTTCGTGAAGGCCAAAGAAAAAACCGCGGGGGAAAGCAAGCGAGAGCGGGATTACGCTCCGTCTGATTTCACCAACCTAAAGAACGCAATTATGAAGGAGAACATACCGATGGCTGAGAAAGCAAAGACTGCGACCACTACGGCAAAACCGCGCAAGACCCCTGCAAAAAAGGCGGCCACGCCGTCCAACGTTACCGAGATCAACGCACCTCGGGAGCAGAAGGCCGTGTCGCGCGACGAGATCGCGGCCCTCGCTCACAAGCTCTGGCTGGAGCGCGGCCGCCAGCACGGACAGGATGCCGACGACTGGTTCCGGGCCGAGCAGCTCCTGCGCGGAAAAGCGTCGTAAAAGCTCGCGAGGAGAGTTCTCCAAGGAGTTCTGAGACCTGCAGGTCTCTGGTGACTGAGTCGTCGGCGAATGAGCGAGACGACACCAGGTCTTTGGTCTATGCAATATATTGCCCCGTCTTTTAGTTGGCCAGTCCTTGGTCCACGGAGCAATTTCCTCAAAATCCGAGAGATCTGACCCCGAGATGGCGAAGCGAAGCCGTGTCTGGAGGTCATTTCGACAACACGCCCGCTCTCACGCAGTGGTCAGCTCTTCGTCGCAAATATCCGGCCCGGCCTCGCCTCCAATATGGAGGCGATTTTTTTTTGGCGCATCCGAATGCCACCCGCGAGCGAGCGGAGGCATAAAGGATATGATCGTCGAGGTACGGGCGCGCGAGGTTTCTTGGAGCGCAGGACGAGGAGGCATACCGTGGCCGACGACCATGACGTGCAGGACGGAAAAAACTACTATCTCGATGTGCCGCAGGTGTGCGCGGCGTTTCCACTCAAGGGCAGCAACTCTCTCGATTGGGGCATGAAGAACCGGCTGGCCCGGATCTTTTCCCCCGACGATTGCCGGACCGTCATGCTGGCGGTGGATCATGGCTATTTTCAGGGGCCGACCACGGGCCTGGAGCGCATCGACATTACGATTTGTCCGCTCATTCCTTTTGCGGACGCGTTGATGATCACGCGGGGTGCACTGCGGAGCTCGGTCCCTCCCGAAATGGGGAAGCCGGTCGTGCTACGCTCCAGCGGCGGCCAGAGCATTCTGAAGGAGCTATCGAACGAGCGCATCGCCGTGGATATCGAGGATGCGGTGCGGCTGAACGCCTCGGCTCTGGCGGTCCAGGTGTACATCGGCGGAGTGCATGAGCACGAGTCGATCGGCAACCTGGTCGAGATTGTCGATAAGGGCAATCGCCACGGCATACCCACCATGGCGGTGACTGGCGTCGGCAAGGAACTGGTGCGGGACGCGAAGTACCTCGGCCTGGCCACTCGCATGTGCGCGGAACTCGGTGCTCATTTTGTGAAGACCTACTACTGCGAATCGGGTTTTGCGCGCGTGGCCGCGGGCTGTCCCGTCCCGCTGGTCATTGCTGGCGGAAAGAAATTGCCCGAACCCGACGCGCTCGACATGGCATACCGTGCGGTAAACGAAGGCGCAGCCGGCGTGGATATGGGACGAAACATCTTCCAGTGCGAGGCGCCGAAGGCGATGATCCAGGCGGTACGGGCAGTCGTGCATGGAGATGAGACGCCGGAGAAAGCGCTCGATCTTTATCACTCCCTGAAATCGATCGAAGAAAGAAGTCAATACGCCAAATGAGAGTCACCGATTCCCACCAATTGCAGCAAGGAGATTTGAATGAAGAGAAGAGGAAATTCTCGGCTGTTGCTTCCTGTGGCGATTGTCGTCGTGGCTTTGTCGGTCGCAGCCGTGATTGATGGACCTGCGGAACGAGCCGCATCCGGCCCCGGCGCTGCCGGAGTTTTGGATTCGGCGCCGGTCAAGATCGATCGACTCGACCCGTCCATCGATCGGATCATTCCGAAAGGGGCAACGCTCGAGCGAATCGCGGATGGATTCAAGTGGGTCGAAGGCCCCATCTGGGTGAGCAATAGCCTCTACTTTGCCGAGATACCCAGTAACAGTATCCGCAAGTGGACTCCGGGCGCGGGAGTCAGCATCTTTCTTCAGCCCAGCGGCTACAAGGGCGCCGAGTCGTACGGCGGCCCCGAGTCGGGATCGAACGGCATGACGCTCGACGTCCGCGGCCGCCTCTCGGTCGCAGGGCACGCGCAGCGTGATGTCTACAGATTCGAATCGCTCGACCCCAAAGGGCCATTCACAATTCTTGCCGACTCCTATCAGGGCAAGAAGCTGAACAGCCCCAACGATCTCGTCTACAAATCCGACGGTTCGCTCTACTTCACCGATCCGCCTTATGGACTGCGCACGCAGCACGACGACGATCCGGAAAAGCAGCTCAAGGTCAACGGCGTTTACCGTATCCCCCACGCGCTCGAGCAGAAGCCCGGAGCCGCCCCAGCTCGTGCTGAACTTCAATTACTCGTGACCGATCTTACCCGCCCCAACGGCATAGCATTCTCGCCCGACGAGAAGTATCTGTATGTGAATAACTCCGAACCGAAGAAGATATGGATGCGTTATCGCGTGCAGCCGGATGGCACATTGACTGAGCCGAAGCTTCTGTACGATGCAACGGCCGACACCCGTCCAGGCGCACCCGATGGCATGAAGGTGGACGAGCAGGGCAATATTTACAGCACGGGCCCGGGCGGCCTGTGGATCTTTTCGCCTGAAGGCAAACCGCTGGGAACGATCCTGATTTCAGAGAAGGCGGCCAACGTGACCTGGACAGGACCGGATCGCAAGACGCTGTACATCACGGCCAGCAGCAGCATCTATCGCGTCCACCTCAACATTGCGGGAGCCCCGCTGACCAAGAGCCGCTAAGAGCGAGCGGGTTGAGGGACGCGATGGTCCCGCATGAGCGCGATCAGCCCGGCGTTGATAACGGTGAGTCCGGCGAGAATGTACAGCCCTGCGCGTGGCGAGCGGAAATACTCATCCGCCCAGACCTTTACATTGGGCGCGAGAAATCCGCCCAGGTTGCCCATCCCGATCAGAGCGATACCGCCTGCCGCCGCAACGTCGGCCAGGTAGGCGGTCGGGAATGTCCAGAAGAGAGGCTGCACCGAGATAAACCCAGACACCGCGACCGACAGCGCCATAAGCCCCAGCTTCGGCCCCGCCGTGGGAAACACAAAACTCGCGCAACCGGCAACGAACAGAGTCAAAGCCGCGACCTGGCGATGGTTTCTCCATTGATCGGCCAGCTTTGGCAAGAAGTAAACGGCGGCCAGCGTGCATATCCACGGAATAGCCGAAACAAGTCCTACTTCCAGTCCCGCCGGCTTGTGCAGTAGAGCCGAAATCTCTGCGGGAAGATAAAAGATCGCGCCATAGGTACTCATCTGGATCAGCGTGTAGATCAGCAGGAAGCGCAACACGCGAAGATCGCGCAGCATGGGCAGCAGCTTCGCGGGTCCGATGGAACGCCGGTCGAGTTCCTCCAGCGCCAGTGCGTCCGCGAGGGCGTCCCTCTCATCGGTCGGCAGCCATACGGCGGTGGCGGGCTTGTTATCGAGAAACCAGTAGGCAACGGATCCCAGGGCGACAGCCATAAACCCTTCAACTAGGAACATCCATTGCCAGCCTTGCAGCCCGCCCCAGGGAGGCATCTCGAGCAGGAGGCCCGAGAGCGGCCCTCCCACGATGAGCGCCAGCGGAACACCGAGATAGAACAGGCCCATCATCTGGCCGCGAACCCGATTCGGAAACCAGTACGTCAGATAGAGAATCACGCCGGGGAAGAACCCCGCTTCCATGACGCCAAGGAGCAGCCGCAGCACATAAAACGAAGTGCTGCCGGTGACAAACATGGTGGCCATCGACAACAGTCCCCAAGTCACCATCAGGAACGTCATCCATACTTTGGCGCCGATGCGATGCAGGATCAGATTGCTGGGGAATCCGCACAGCGAGTAGCTGAGGAAGAAGAGGCCGGCGGCCAGCGCATAGACTCGTTCGTTGATGCCTTCGTACGTCTGCAGCGCCTGCTTCGCAAAACCGATGTTCGCGCGGTCGAGAAACGAAACCACGTACATCATCATCAGCCAGGGAGCCAGATGCCGAGTCGCGCGAGCTATGGCGCTGTGCAGATCGCGGTATTCCGAACGGCCGGCTGGCTCAGCGTCAGATGCGGGGATGGGGAGCAAGCGGGTGCCTCGGGATCAATGTTGGGCAGGGCGCGCGGCTGAACCAGTGCTGCCTGGACCTGTGCTGGCTGGATTGGTGCTGACGAGGTCGTCGGCGATGCGCTCCAGCGAGGGGACGATGGATTCGCCCGCACTCGTTCCGAAGGGCCCACTCTGCTGCACCATGAAGACGAGAATTCTCCCTTTCGACGGGGAGATTTCCATGGCGTTGTTGTAGGCCCCGCCGTGGCCGAATCCATGGTCCGAGATGCCCCAGCCCAATCCGTAGTTCTTTCCGTCGAGCATCTTGTTTTGAGTCCGGGTCATCTCGCGAATTGCGGCTTCGCTTACGATGCGCTTGCCGTGGACGATGCCGCCATTGAGGATCATCTGACAGAACCTGGCTACGTCGCCTGCAGTGGAGAAAAGTCCTCCGGCGGGCATTGGGAAACGACGCGCCTTATCGTTCAGGGGATAGGTCAGCTGATCGATTTGCAACTCGACCAGTTCGTGACTGTTGGTATCGAATTTGTACGACTCAGCCAGGCGGCTGATCTGCTCGCGGTTGGGCCAGAATGTCGCATCTTTCATGCCCAAAGGATCGAAGAGACGCTGCTGCATGAATTGCTCGTAGGGCATCCCGCTGACCACCTCGATGATGCGCGCAGCGGTATTGATGCCCTCGTTGGAGTACGAGTAAGCGGTGCCCGGCTGGAAGATCAGCGGCTCGGCGGCAAAACTGCGCACGGCCTGGTTGAGGGGCAGCAGGTCGAGGGCGGCCGGTTGTGCTTTTGAACGAAAAGGGAGGCCGCTCGTATGGCTAAGGATTTCGCGCACACGAATGGGATGAACCGCGGGGACAGGAGTGGACGGAGCCTGCGCTGCGGAGGTTTCGGCGTTCGCTTTCGATTGCGGCGGACTCACCATCTGGCCGTGAAATTCCGGGAGGTACTTCTCGACCGGATCGTCGAGATTCACCTTGCCTTCATCGACGAGCGTCATGAAGGCAGTGACGGTCATCGGCTTGGAGGTGGAAGCAATCCAGAAGAGACAATCGGGATGCATGGGCGCACGGGCGGCGAGATCGCGGTAGCCCACGGCCTGAACATCGACGATGCGGTCTTTGGTCGCCACGAGGGTGACCGTCCCGGCCAAAGTGTGATTTTCGACAAGCGGCTGCAGGAAGGATCGGACGGGATCGTTCGCGGCCGGCTGGTTGGCCCCGATGTTTGCGGAGAAAGGGATAGACATCAGCGTCAGGATAACGATCCGTCGTAGTTGGGTGTCAATGCCGCGGCCTGCGGCGACAGGTGCGCGGACTTCGGTTTTGGCTCTCGCTCGGACCATCATTATGCCTCTTGAGTTGGTTGATGAGCAGGTGTCTGGAACTGGCGCAACCGGGCAAACGGCAAGCAGGGATCATCCCATCCACTTGGCGAGTTCCGGATAGCGGCTGAGGATTCTCTGCTGATCGTCATGGCTGAGCTGCCGCAGGGGCGTCGGTTTGTCCTGGGGCCGTGTGCCTTTCTCGTTCAGCACGTTCATCAGGCTCCACTCCCGCTGCAACTGTTGCGGCTCGGCTACCGGAAGGTCGTAGCGCGTGAAGTCAATCGCTATGGGCGGAGCGTCTTTCGTCCAGTCGCGCAACAGCGCCAGCCGGAACTCACGGTTCATGAACCATTGGATCTCCAGGTTCTTTTCAGAGCCAGGCGCTCCCGTGCCCTTGGCATCGAATCGGTAGTTCAGGCCGGCGTTATTTGGATTGTGCTTCCGCCACTCCAGGCCGAATTCCCCTTCGGTCATCACGCGCGTGTCGGGCCATCGATCCCGTACCGCCTGCAGCCACCAGGCCAGGTCCTCGTGGTGGCCAATGGAGACTTCCCAGATCCCGGTGACCCAGCCGAACCCGTTCAACGCGTGACCGGTGTCGAAGTGCATCGCGGTCGTGTCCATCATTTCTTTACGGCCGACACCAGTCCCAAGGTTGCCCACCGTCTCGATGGGGCCCACGCCCATTCTGCTATTGAATCCGCCCTGGAAACCATCCCGCCGGGCAGCCAGGAAATCGCACGTCCAGCCGTCAAGGCAAACGCAATCGATGAGATCGGCCTGGCCCTGGGCGGGCTTCAGGTAATGCTCGCGGCTGGGGTAATAGGGATAGCAGATTCCTCCATCGCCGTCTCCGTTGTCGATTGCGTGCTGGCTCCAGATCTGTCCCTGGCACACATGAATACCCTCATCCGCGGCCAGCAAGCGCTGATTCTCCGCATCCATGAACCCCGCGACGAGGCATTGCGGACGATACCCGCCACCGACCAATGCCGACACCTTGCTAAGGGCTTCGTGAATCGTCTTTCGATTGTTCTCGCGGGTGTCGTACATGGGCGCGAAATAGCCGCCGGGGATGAATGTGACTTCATCTCCATATTGATCGTGATAGGACGCAAGCAGGCGGCGCGCTTCCTTGTACTGATCGCGGCTGTCGTTTAGCGCCAGCCAACTGATGGCCCAGGTCATCTTGCCATCGGGGCAGCCTTTTGCAAACGCGTCCCGCCGTGCGCGGATAAGTTCCGGGCGATTATCGGAGACCTCGTCTTCGCCAATGTTGCGCGTCGGAGTCACTTCGATCTGGTTCACGCGAACAATCGAAACGTGGGTCACGAAGCGGCCGCGAAGCGCTGCAGGACCGGTCGCCCCAGCCTCGGCCTCGGAGCCAAAGGAAGGCGCGCTCAGTGCGAGAGAAGCAGCCGAGATCGCCGCACTGCTCAGGAACTGACGCCGGGTCCAACCGTTGTCGAAGTCCGGCCCACTTCGTACTCCGTTTACCGGGCGCTGGTTTCGGTTCATTTGCAGAATCATACAAGAGCACCCGCGCCGCCGAGTTCGGCCGCTCCCCCGAGGTCTTCGGTGTTCTGATCCCAAGCCACATCTCATTCGCCTGACGGCAACGAAGGATTATGATTGCCCGCGGGGTTCGTAGCGGGTAAATTGCGAAGGCGTCCCGCGGCGAATCCAAAGGAGAGATCGCGTGATAGACAAAGCTGTTGTTTCCCGGCGCGAATTCCTGCAGACCACGGCAGGCGTAGCGGGGGCCTCGTTGCTGGCGGGAACCAGGCTCCTCGATGCCGAGCCCATACCCGCGGCCTCACAAGCCGCACCGGCCAGCGACCGGGTTCGATTCGGAATCGTGGGAGTTGGCATGGAAGGCTCAAACCTGCTTACGACAGCCATCCAGCTTCGCGGAGTGGAGTGTGTGGCCGCTGCCGACCTCTACGACGGCCGCCATGAACTGGCAAAGGAAATCGTCGGCAAGCCGATCCGGACAACCCGCCGTTACCAGGAATTGCTTGATGCCAAAGACATCGACGCCATCATCGTGGCTGTTCCCGACCACTGGCACAAGCAGGTTGTGGTGGACGCGGTCGGCGCGGGCAAGGATGTCTATTGCGAAAAGCCCATGTCGCACAATCCGTCGGATGGCCTGGCCATGGTCGCTGCGGCTAAGAAAACCGATCGCATCGTGCAAATCGGCGCGCAGCGCACAAGCTCGGTTCTATGCGCCAAGGCCAAAGAGCTGATCGCTCAGGGTGCAATCGGCGACATGAATCTGATTGAAGCGACCTATGGCCGAAACGATCCCAACGGCGCCTGGGAGTATCCGCCTCCTCCCGATCTGTCGCCTCAAACCCTGGATTGGGAAACCTGGCTGGGTACTGCGCCCAAGAAGCCCTTTGACCCATTGGCTTTTGCGCGCTGGCGCTGCTGGAAGGAATATGGAACCGGCGTTGCGGGCGATCTGCTTGTCCACCTGATCAGCGGCATGCAGTTTGTGCTGGGCATCAATCAGGTGCCGAGCAAGGTCTCAGCATTCGGTGGCATCTACCGGTGGAAGGACGGGCGCAACATGCCCGATGTCCATCCCGTGCTGTTTGAATATGAAGGAATCCCCGTGTATATGCGTCTGTCGCTGGGATGCGAGTCGCCTGAGGTCACTCGTTTTCAGGGATCCAAGGGTGCGATTGAACTTCGCGAATTCAGCGTTTCGTATGCGCCGCAGGCGGGAGTCGACCTGTCGCCCAGCTATTACACGGCTTCATACCCGGCGCGGCTGAGAAATGAGTACGTGAAGAAATGGCACGAGGAACACGATCCAGCTCCCGGACAGGAACCTGCCCCGGAAAGCATTACTTACAACGGAAACGACTACGACGATCTCCGGCCGCATCTATGGAAATTCTTCGAGGCCGTCCGATCGCGCCAGCCGGTTGTGCAGGATGTTGTCTTCGGTCACCATGCCGCGCTTGCCTGTCATCTTGCCAATGAATCCTACTTCCGCAAGAGCCCGGTCGGCTGGGATGAAGCTTCGCAGTCCATCAAGTCACTGAGCTAAATCCGGGGTGCTCCAGGTCTCGATTTTGAGACCTGAGATGGTTTCCGGCCTATGAAGTGAAAAGGAGTTCGTTTCCGTGAAATTGAATTCGCTAGCCAGTGCCGCAATTCTAGGTGCCAGTCTTCTCGCGGCTTCTCCATTGACGATGCTCGGACAAGCCTCTGAAGAAGGGCGTGACTTGAAGCCGTTCCTCGGCCGCTGGGATCTCACCCTGAAGTCGCCGGACCACGAGTATCCTTCATGGCTCGAGCTGCGCGAGGAGGGCGGCCAACTCAAGGCGCAAATGGTGGGTCGCTGGGGTAACGCGCGCCCTCTTTCCAAAGCGGAGTTGTCCAATGGCCGCCTGACATTCGTTTCTCCAAAGGAAGAAGAGGGCGGCACGATCGACCTGGTATTTCAGGGGCAGCTGAGGGGTGAAACGCTCTCCGGAACCGTCAACGGTCCCGATGGAAAAACGTGGCAGTGGACAGGCGTGAGAGCGCCGGCACTAGAAAGGGCAAGTGCGCCCCAATGGGGCAAGCCGATTCAACTGTTCAACGGCAAAGACCTGTCCGGGTGGAAGATGGGCGCGCCGGGACCGCCCGTGTGGACAGTGCAGAATGGAACTCTTGTGACCCCCGGAAATGGTCCGGAACTGTACAGCGACGCGAAGTTTCAGGATTTCAAGTTGCATGTCGAATTCAACTGCGGCAAAGATGCAAACAGCGGAGTGTATCTGCGCGGCCGTTACGAAGTTCAGATCGAAACCGAGTCGCAATCGGAACCGCCCAGCCATCACACCGGCGGCGTCTACGGCTTCCTGGCTCCCACACCGGAACAGCCCCGTGTTCCCGATATCTGGCAGACCTTTGACATCACCCTGATCGGGCGACGAGTCACCGTGGTTCTGAATGGCAAGACCGTCATCGACAACCAGGAGATTCCCGGCATCACTGGCGGCGCCGTCGACAGCCACGAGGCGTCGCCGGGGCCGATTTACCTGCAAGGGAGCGAGAAAGGACACGTCGCCTTTCGCAACATCGCGATCACGCCGGCGAAATAAACGGCGATTAGAATTGCTGCAGGATGGCAGACCGCAAGATCGTTCATGTCGACATGGATGCCTTCTATGCGTCCGTCGAGCAACGGGACAATCCGCAGTTGCGCGGCCAGCCCGTGGTCGTGGCGTGGCGAGGAACTCGATCGGTCGTCTGCGCTGCTTCCTATGAGGCCAGGCGTTTTGGAATCCGCTCTGCGATGCCGACGGTGCGCGCCGAGCGCCTGTGTCCCGACGCGGTTTTCATCGCTCCCGATTTTCCGCGCTACCGGGCCGTGTCGTTGCTCGTTCGCGAGATTTTTCAACGGCACACCGACCTCATTGAACCGCTTTCGCTCGATGAGGCTTACCTTGATGTCACCGAGAACAAGACCGGATTACCAACCGCAACCCGGGTCGCGCAGACGATCCGGGAGCAGATTCGGATCGAGCTTGATCTCACCGCCTCGGCCGGTGTGGCGCCGAACAAGTTCCTCGCCAAAATAGCCTCCGATTGGCGCAAGCCGAACGGACTTTTCGTTATCCAGCCCAAAGACGTGGAATCGTTTCTGCCCCCGCTTCCCGTCGGGCGCATTCCTGGCGTGGGGAAAGTCACTGAAGCAAAACTTGAAAGACTGGGCATCAAGACGGTCGGAGACCTGCAAGCTGTTGTGTTGGCTGACCTCGAAAGAGCGTTTGGACGATACGGCCTTCGCCTCTATGAACTGGCAAGAGGCATTGATCAAAGCCCTGTGGTTCCCGACCGGCCCACGCAATCGGTGTCCGCGGAGGATACGTTCCCGGAGGACGTCCCACTGTCGGAAACGGAAACCCTGATTCGCACGCTCGCGGAGAAAACCTGGAGCGCCTCGCGCAAGCAACCCAGGACCGCGCGCACCGTGGTGCTCAAATTGAAGACCAGTCAGTTCAGGATTCTCACCCGCAGTCATACGCCTCTCTCGCCGCCCGCTTCATGCGAGGAGCTTACGCGAATCGCTTTATCGCTGAGAGACAAAGTGAACCTCGATCCCGGGCAGCGATATCGGCTGGTCGGGGTTGGACTCAGCAATTTCAACGGCGCCGAGAATCGAGGACAGCCGGAGTTATTTGAGCCGGACAAATAGGAGTTCCTGTTTCTCGCTTTTCACTTGCCTCGAAAACATGAGTTGTGTTTCTATTGGGCCACGCAGTTTACATCTCTTTCCCGGAAGCCCACCGATTGGTTAATGCGTATGACCGGACGGGCGCATGGAACGCAAGCGAAACAACGTGACAAGCTGCGTTCTCCAACCGTGCTTCATTCCTCATTTGTCGGGATATTGAAAGACCGGGCGCCCGTCGTCGAGCGTTAGTGCCCGGCTCGTCACGCCGGGGCCAGTCAGGGAATCTTAAGGGAGGGTTTATGCCTCGTCTTTCTTCATTGATTGAAGACCTCAAGACTCATTACGCAGTGGTGATTATCGGATCGGGTTATGGCGGAGCCATCACCGCATCGCGACTGGCGCGCGCCGGCCAGCAGGTGTGTGTTCTCGAACGTGGCCGCGAATTCCAGCCCGGAGAATATCCCAACACACTGCCCGAGGTGCTTGCCGAGGCCCAGGTGGACACGCCCAAGGGGTTTCTGGGCTCCCGGACCGGCCTTTACGACATGCGCGTCAATGATGACATCGATGTCTTCTGCGGCTGTGGATTGGGCGGCACCTCGCTGGTGAATGCGAACGTATCGCTTCCCGCCGAGCCGCGGGTGTTTGACGATCCGCGCTGGCCGGACGAGTTCCGGGCCGACGTTGCGACGCGCCTGCAAACCGGCTATCAGCTCGCGCAGCAGATGCTGGGAGCGACTCCTTATCCTGACAACTTTCCCGCGCTTCCCAAACTTCAGGCGCTTGAGAAGTCCGCTGCTTCTCTTCAGGAAAAGTTCTACCGGCCCCCGATTAACGTTACTTTCAAAGACGGGGTCAACTCCGCGGGCGTCGCACAGCACGCATGCACGCTGTGCGGCGACTGCATCACCGGCTGCAATTACGGCGCAAAGAATACCGTGCTGATGAACTACCTGCCCGACGCGCGCAACCACGGCGCCGAAATCTATACCCAGGTTGGCGTGCGGTATCTCGAGCAGAAGGACGGACTTTGGGTCATTCACTACCAGGTGCTCGATTCGGGCCGCGAAAAATTCGACACGCCGACGCAATTCATCACTGCGAATACGGTGGTCCTGGCGGCCGGAATGCTCGGTTCGAGCGAAATCCTGCTGCGCTCGAAGGCCAACGGGCTCGGCCTCTCCGACCAGGTGGGCAAGCATTTCACCGGCAACGGAGATGTGCTCGCGTTCGGCTACGACACCGACGACGTCATCGACGGAATCGGTTACGGCTCACTTTCGCCGCAGGGGCGCGACCCGGTTGGGCCGTGCATCACCGGGATCATTGACGATCGGCTTCAGCCTCAACTTGACGACGGCATGGTGATTGAAGAGGGTTCGATTCCTGGGCCTCTCGGCGCAACGATTCCGGCGGCGCTGGCCGCTGTAGCTCCCTGGGCCGGCACCAACCTTTCTCCAGGCGCGGACGCATTCGCTAAGGAACGCGAACGCGAATTCGAGAGCTTGGTTTGCGGACCGTATCACGGTGCGGTGCAAAACACCCAGACCTATCTCGTGATGACACACGATGACGGTGACGGCTTTATGACTCTCGAAGACGACCGCCTGAGGCTGCATTGGCCGGGCGCCGGAACTCAGCCCGTTTTCACTCGCGTGAACGATCGTCTGGACCAGGCGACCAAGGCGCTGGGCGGAGTTTTTGTGCACAACCCGCTGTGGAGCGATCTCACCAATCACAATCTAATCACGGTGCATCCCCTGGGCGGTTGCTCCATGTCGCGCGACGCGTCGGGAGGCGTCGTGAATCATAAAGGCCAGGTGTTCTCTTCGAATAGTGGAAGCGGGGTGTACGACAGTCTCTATGTGAGTGACGGGTCCGTAATGCCCAGATCGCTTGGTGTCAACCCCCTGCTGACCATCTCGGCGATTGCCGAGCGCTGCTGCGCGCTGATGGCGCAGGACCACGGCTGGACCATCGACTACGATCTCACGAAGCCCGTTCAGCCGCCTCCTTCACCCGCTGTGACCACGGGGCTGCGCTTCACCGAAGCGATGAAGGGATTCTTCTCGACGAAGGTCACGGATGACTTCGCCAAGGGGAGCATCCAGGGCAAGCAAGACGGCTCGAGCTTTGAATTCATCCTCACCGTGATTGCCGACGACCTGGACCTACTGCTCACCAATCCCGATCATCCTGCGCGCATGGTCGGTTCTGTAACGGCTCCTGTGCTTTCGGCCGAGCCGCTGACGGTGAGCGAGGGCCAATTCCACCTGCTTGTCACCGATCCCACTCAGGTCGACGTCCGCCTCATGAAATACGGAATGAACCTGACCTCGGAAGAAGGCAAGACCTTCGTCTTCGAGGGAACGAAGATCATCAAGAACGATGGGATTCTGAACATCTGGCGCGACACCTCGACGCTCTACATCACTATCTCGGATCCTTCCGGAGCAGTTCTGGGCAAAGGGATCCTTGTAATCGAGGCTGCAGACTTTATGCGTCAGATGACCACCGTCGAGATTACCAATGCCAAGGACGATCAGGAGCGCCTCACCAGCGTTATCCGCTTCGGGCAGTTCTTTGCCGGAGTCCTCTTCGATATCTATGGAAGTGCATTGGCGCCCGCGAACGAGTTCAACCCGCAACCCGTGCCGCGAAAGAAACGGCCGCTCCGCATGTGTGCTCCGGAGGTCTACCACTTTCTTACCGAAGACAACGTCGAGTTACGACTGACGCGATACAAGGGCGGCACCAAAGGCCCAGTGATGCTCTCGCCCGGCTACGGAACTTCCACTCTCGCATACACGATCGACACAGTGGATACCAATTTGCCGGAGTTCCTCTTCGCGAACAATTACGACGTGTGGTTGTTCGACTATCGCGCCAGCCCGGCCTTGCCCTCGGCGCGAACGCAGTTCACCTTGGACGACGTAGCCACCAAGGATTATCCGGCGGCAGTTGCGCAGGTCCGGGCAATTACCGGGGCTGCCGACATCCAGATCATGGCCCACTGCATCGGCTCGCTTACGTTTTTGATGAGCATGCTTTCCGGACAGCTCCAGGGGATCCGGTCGGCGGTGTGCTCGCAAGTGGGGTTTTACCCGACCACCTCGCCTGAAAACAATGTCAAAGCTGCCTTCGATATCGGAACCTTCTTCAAGAACATCGGCATCAACACTCTTACCACAGACTTCGATCCATCCAAATGGGGCGATGTTATCGAAGACGGACTGTTGAAACTGGCGGGTGCCCTTGGCCCTCCCTGCAACAGCGCCGTGTGCCGGAGAATCTGGCTCATCTACGGTGAGGTGTACGGCCATGCCCAGTTGAACGAAGCAACTCACGAAGCCATCCACGAGATGTTCGGCATTGCCGACATCACCACCTTCAACCATCTGTTGACGATCGTTCGCGCCGGTAAAGTGGTGGACAAAGATGGGCAGGACGTTTACCTCCCTAACATTGAGCGATTGAAGATCCCTCTCACCTTCTTTCAGGCAATGGAGAATCACCTTTTCCTGCCCGAGGGCACCGAACGCAGTTATGAACTGTTAGTCGCCAGGAATGGCGCAGATGGATATTTCCGCGTAGCCGTTCCTAACTATCATCATATGGATTGTTTCATCGGAAAGGATGCGGCGCAGGATATCTATCCGCTGATCCTGGCTCAGCTTGACAGTTATAATCCCGCGCCGTCCACGACTAAGTAGGCCGCGCCGGCCGCCGCAGAGACGGCAGTGAAATAGGAGGAGGCGCAATGGCAGATACACCGTCCGATACCAAGGTCGAACGCAGTTCAGGCATAGACGCGTTGTTCCAATATCCGCTGATGTCCGCACTGTTTGACCGACGGACGCGACGGATCGCACGTGGAACTTCCGTGCTTGCCAACGGCCTGAGCCACACCAGCACCAATGCTCCCGCGCCTCTCTCTGCCCTTGAGGAAGCGGTGCTCATCGTATCGACCGGCCTGACCGGTTCGGTTCAGCACGACGGGCCGCTCGACATTCCCACCGGAGGGCGTGAACTTGGTACGCCGTTCGTCTACGCGCTGGGCCGCTCGGCCAGTAGCCCGGATAACTCCCAGGCAACTACGTTCTTCATGATTAACGATGAGGGCATTTTTCTAATTAAGAAACTGGAGGGCGAGGAGGCGCTCCAGCTATTGGGCGGCCTTCCGCCCAACAAGGCTGATTGGGCGGACGCCGATTGGCTTGCCGCGGCGCAGGCGGTCAAGGTCAAACTCTACGATCAACGACTGGAGTTTCCCCGACAGTTTCCTTACTACCTTGGCTGGAACAAGCAGATTTCGAATCGGCCCGGTACCACGATCTTCTTGCCCGTGGTGGACTGTACGCGCGGGTACATGAACATCATTCTCAATTTGCTGACGGAACCAGACGGTCAACGGCCCCTGTTCGTCGACGACTGGAAGACCTTCAAGCCCGCCGATGTAGTCGAGGCGGTGGAGTGGGCCGGCGTTGAACTCGGGTTTGCAGGTGCTAACAACAAGGTTCCCTATGAAGTTGTCGGAGGCCTTGCGCGCGCTCAAGACAAGTTTGTCAATCCGAATATCGTATTGCCGCTCGGATTGGCGTCGACGATGCGCGTCAACTATGAGGCTTTCTTTCAATTGCAGAATCTCATGCTCGTCGGGCAGGCCGTGGGCCTGGGGGGATGGGTTCATGCCTCGGTGGCTCCGCCTTATATCCTGGAGCGCGATCCATCCAAGCAGTTTTTGGGCCTCGGCTTTCGCATGCTGACTGGAAAGTCGTGGCCTGATACCGGATGGCCTCCGGTGCCCGCATCGCAGCCAAACCCTGTGGGCATCGATGGAGTGCTCCAGGGCCTCTGCCCCCCGTACGTGGCATCGATGAACGATGCTGTGGACCAGCTCCTGGCTGAGAAATACGGTCCCGGTGGGCTGTACGGCGACCTGAATGTTTTCAAACGGCCGTATCTATCGGAATCCATCGCCCAGGACTATCTTCAAAACGCCAGCCACTATTCAGACCAGGCTGTGGCGTACGCCAAGCAGATCTGCAGTTACATCTTCGACACCTATGGACGATTTCCCGCACACTGCGACGCTTTCCACGTTCCCGGAATCTGGCTCCAGTTCTCCCATCTCGAGCTTGAATACTACGAAAAGTATTACAACCCAAACCAATTCGCGAGGCAAAGTCAGCATGCGTCTATGTGGGGCGAGCCATAAACGCCGATTCGATCGATCGAATCACGAGTTACAAGGCCTGCTGCGGTAAGATGCTCGCTGAATAAGTGAGAGCAAAAGGAGCTTCAGTGTTTCCAACCATCAAGATCACAGACCAACTCGATACGCAGATTTCGCCCGTCGATCTTTCCAATCCTTCGTCCCTCGGCAATTACCTCAAGGCCGAATTGCTCCACCTGGTGGTGCTCCCGGATTTTATTGCGCTCAAGGACAGCAAACTCAGCCAGGCGGCCACGAAGCCCATTCAGTTCAAGGCCGACGTGGCAAATGACTTTCAGCTGGGAAATAGTGTGCCGGAAATCGATATTACTCCGGAAGTGCAGGCGACGATCCGGGTAAACGCCTCTCCGGGAACCACACTCGATGACGCAGACCCGTTCACCGGCGGCACCGAGGTGCCGGACCAGACCGGATATGTTTCAGTTGGCTTTAAGGGATCGCTGGACCTGGGGGTTAGCGGCACTGAGGGAGATCTGACCTTTGGACTCGACGCCACGACTACCGTGAGTCTTGAGTACTTTAAAGCGTTCCCGCTTGGAGCCAACGAACCTACATTAGCGGATGCTCTCGGCCAGACGATGACAAGTTATGTCATTCCTGCGGACATTTCCGATCTCAGCAAACTTGGTATCAACGATATTGCAACCGTCTCCGGAGAGGGCAGCCTAACGATCTCCGGCGGAGTAGAAGTCAATGCTTTTCCGAATCCGCTGGCGTCCGTAGACCTGCCTTTAGGCGCGGGATCCGTTGCCGTACAGGCGGGCGTGTTAGCCGGTCTCACCGTGAGCTTCACTCTTTCAGGGTCTTATCAGGTACGGGCGCGCAGGCTCGATGCCGATACGATCGAATTGAGTTTTCTGCGGGAACACGGGACCACCTGGGAAGCCGACTTCACCGGCTCTGCTGGAGTTTCGGTCACTGTGGGTACCATTGACCTCCTGGAATTACTCATGAAAGCCATAAGTACCGATCCGGCGGCGGATACGAAAAAGCTAAGTTCATTGGGATCCGACGAGAGAGATGCCATCGCTCATGCGATCAAGAAAGGTCTTGATCATAGCCTTGCGGCCTCTATCGATCTGGCGCTTTCCTCATCCATTGATGACCAGGCCGCATTTCAGTATCATGTCCAACCCGCAAAGCTGAGCTCCGATTCAAGCCTGGCCGTTCATAAGGCGCTCGACGGCGACTTAAGCCTGCTGACTGCCATGGAAAGTGCGATGCAGGAGGGGGGGACACTCGCTCCCGGATTGCAGATGACGCAAAGCCTGTTCTCGAAAGTGCGCAGCAGAGACACGACATTCAAGATCAACCTTCTCGGGATTGTGAACCTTGTTACAGTCTCTGATCTGATACTTAGCAGCGAGACGCTCATCGACGAAGTTACCGGAGATGTAACTATCAAAGAGACAGTAAGTGGAAGCCGGATCAGCGCGATCACCGATCCGATGGATCGGAATGAAGCCCTGCGCAAAGCCATGTATGACTCTGTCCTTGCGACCACCACTTATCGGGCCGGAAAAGCGATCGCTCTTCCGACCCTGACTTGCGAGCAGGTCCATTTCGTTCTGAATCACAATACCAACCAGCAGATCATGAGCGACTACCTGAACTGGTTCTGCGCCCTCCGGATTCTTACTGTGCCGGAAAAGACCGCTTTGATGGCCCAGTTCATTCCTGGTGGACCTTCCACTTGCGTTCTGCGGACCGCATTTACCGACGCCGAGTCAACTTCGATGTTCTTCG
>Ga0206867_1009_pt1 | contig 55757 bp, 60 predicted proteins | sample Alteio_BWOrgCont_37_FD_152905 | JGI IMG/M metagenome (GOLD analysis project Ga0206867, IMG submission 152905) | Enriched cells from forest soil in Barre Woods Harvard Forest LTER site, Petersham, Massachusetts, United States -... | ecosystem: Environmental > Terrestrial > Soil > Temperate forest >...
GGGTCAAACTCAACGAGTGGCCGACGAGAGTGAAGTCGTTGTGCCGGTCGAAAAAGCGTTACAAAAAACTTCTGAAAGCACACGTCGAGGAATTGAGCGCGTTGCAACAACTGCACTACGCGTCCCACCGCTTTGCGTTGCTGCTGATTTTTCAGGGGATGGACGCGAGCGGCAAGGATGGCGCCATCCGGCACGTCATGTCCGGCGTCAACCCGCAAGGCTGCGAAGTCTTCAGTTTTAAACAACCATCCGCCACGGAACTAGAACACGATTTTCTCTGGCGCACAACCTGCCGGCTTCCCGAGCGTGGCCGGATCGGTATTTTTAATCGCTCTTATTACGAGGAAGTGCTGGTCGTCAAAGTGCATCCAGAATTACTTCTTCAACAGGGGTTGGCCGAAGAATTGCGCGACGACAAAAATCTCTGGAAGCAGCGCTACCGTTCGATCACAGATTTGGAGCAGCATCTCCATCACAACGGCACCCGGATCATCAAATTTTTTCTGCATTTGTCCAAGGCTGAACAACGAAACCGATTCCTTGAACGCATTGATGAGCCGGACAAAAATTGGAAATTCAGCCTGGCCGACATTCACGAGCGGAAATACTGGAAGCATTACCAGAAAGCTTACGAGGATTGCCTCAACGCTACCAGCACCCGGCACGCGCCTTGGTTTGTCGTCCCGGCCGATGATAAAGATGATGCCAGGTTGATCGTTTCCCGGATCGTCTTGGATACCCTCAATGATCTTAAGATGATGTATCCGAAAACCGCGGCCAAACGGCGGCGGGAATTGCAATCCATCCGCAAATTATTGGTGAAATAATTTTCAGAGTCATTGAATCCTGCAAACCCGTTACAAACCGATCAAGCTTCAAGCACCCTAATGGCCGGCTGCCGTTACAACTCATTTTTGGCTTTAAAAATTGAGTGTGCTGCGGCTTTGCCACGGGTTTACAAACCCGCGCGTACAGTTCTGATTGCGGTCAATGGGCGGAATCAGACAAGCCAGTGGTACTGAGGAATCAATTGATAATTCTGAATGCGGAGCCTCTCCGAAAACTCTTGTCAAATCACCAAGGTCCATTCGTTCGCAACCGCTGCTGTCCCTCTCTGGAGAAATCTGCTGAACCTCATTACTTGCTTGATGGTGCCGAACATTGGCATCAGCCGGTGTGTTCCTGACCGCCGGCTCCAATTTATTTGCCATGCGCTGAAATTAACCTAACCACCGGGCCAGTTCAATGCGCGTAGTTTTTCAGAAGGCATCCGGCGCTCATGTTTCCGGTTTGAATCTTTAAATGCACAAACGAGAATGCTGCTTGGTTTTATGTCACAAGCTCGAAACCGCTATTTGATCAAGCTGCCTGCGTCAATCCGCGGTTAGCCAGGAGTTTTTGCCCTGTCAATTTCCCTCATCAAAACATTTGTTTTCTCCAGCGCTTCAACGATTGAGACTCCTTCAATGTCCTTTTCTCCAAGCTCGTTGAGCCGGTGCAAAATAATCAGTCTTTCCTGCAAAACATCCCGGCTGGCTATCACGTTACCTGGTCTGTTGAACAGGCCAAGCCATCGTTCTAAAAGTTCTTCTTTTTCCATTCGATAAAATCCATGTCATTCTAAAAAACATCTTCGCTGTGGGCATTATCGTTGTCACGGCGCAAGACTTTTATTGTCGCAAACAAATCGTCATCGAAAAAAACCTCGTAAATGTCGCATCGCGATTAGCCACAGCCTGCGCTTAAATTCAATTTTCGGCGGTCATGACGACTGGCTGATCAGGTCAGGTTTTCGCGCGGAATCCACCTGCGAAATAAATGATCAGGCATATTACCAGAAGCAGGCCGAGCCCGCTGCCGCCGACAACAGGGCCACCAAAGTAAAACCCGCCGCCGCCGAATAAAAGAAACAGAACAAGGATAATTAGTAATAGATTCATAACTGTAGGTTAACATGCCGCTAAAACAGTTGCTATGGGGTCTTCACCCCACGCCAACTATCTAGGATGTCCTTTATTCCCCGGCTCAGGAGTGAAAACATGCCTCAATTTGTCGTCATTTTTTCCATCATAGAATTGTTTCCAGCTCATCTGCTCCTCATCTCCGTGCGCTCCCCGAAAAGTCGTTTCAGCGACTGCGCCACCCTTTATTGCAGGGCGACAGCAGTAATCCTGTATGCCTGCCGACGCTGTCCGGTGAACACCCCATAGCGCCGATTTATTTTCGGGCTATGCTCATTCCATGAATAACAAAAAGCCTTTCTTCAACACTAACAAAGCCGGATTCGTATTGGGAGCCGTGCTGCTGGTAACACTGACCGAACGCGTGGGTTACGCTGGCGGGTTGACCATCGGGGTAAATATCGCACCTGTCGTGGTGACGCCTCCTGTAGTGGTGGCACCGGTGGTTGTGGTGCCAGACAACTACGTTTATTATCCCAACTATGGTGTTTATTATAACAGCAGCCGGCATCAATACGCTTATTTGAAAGATAAAGCATGGGTTTTGCAGCCAACACCGCAGGGCATCTCGGTTGACGCGTTGCAGGCTTCACCATCAGTGAGGATGGATTTCCATGACTCCCCGGCTAATCATCACGCCGAGATGATGCGGAAATATCCAAAAAACTGGGCGCCTCCCGGCGCGCATCACGACCTGAAATAAAATCTGACGGCGATTACAGTTTGGTCGACCTTCAGAAGCATACTGGAGAAATCCATGAAGCGATCAAAAAGTCCGCCGCCGGTTGCAATTAAGCAGATATTTCGAGGCTGCGAGTGAAGGTGATTCCGCCATGGCTTGCGATGATGTTATTGGTCGCCTGTGTTCTGACGGGTTGTCAATCGCCAAAAGCCATATCTTCGCCCGGGAACAATGCGGTACAATTCACGCGAAACAATTGTTACAGCTTGCTCCATCAACTTCTGGACGAGCAAAAAGATGTCAGCCTGTTGCGATTCATCAAACCCGAACATACCGATCTCAGAAAATTGATGAAAAGAGTCGCCACGATTTCCGGAACCGGAGCCGCGTTGCTGGCGAAATTTGCCAAGGACGATCCCTCGATCCGACTGGACGACATCCGTCTGCCGCTAGGCGAAGTGGCCACGCGCGATGTGATGACGTCCGCCAAAGAGAAGGAATTATTGGGCGAGACCGGCGGCACGTTTGAGTTGACCCTGCTTTTGGCACAAACCGAGGCGTTGAGTTATGCCTGGCATCTGGCAAAAGTCGCCGCTGAAAACGAGCTGCAACCCGAACGCGCTCGCGCGCTGGCTGGCATCAGTGCAGATATGAAAGAACTTTATCACGAAGTATTCATGCTCTTGGTATTACAAACAAAATCATCACTGACAAACTCAATTAGAATCCACACAGCGCCACCTCCGACAAATTCCGCTCCCATCAATCGTATGCTCATGATTGATGCCAGTTCCATGCCGGTTGCCGCAGGCAAAGCCACTCTGATCATCGGTGCGCTCCAGCGTGTGGATGGCGTTTACTCGGGTGAATATGCGCCTAATTTATTTCGGCTTGAGCCGGGAGAAAGATGAGTCCCGGCGGGTTAATATTCTCAAGGATGCGTTCAAAGACACGTCAAACATCAATCTACCTATGAGAGTGGTTAGCGCGGAGGAGCCTACAAAAGAGCGGTGGGAAGCAGGGCGTGATTTCCTCTTTGAGGCGTCTGGACTTGCTGAACTCAAGGCTGTTTGCGTTGCCAAGATCAAAGCCGCATCTGTGACTGCCGGGTTTCTAAATGACCGGAATCTTTTACATTTTCTGCAAATGTGGTTTTCGTGGGGCGACAAAGAAGAAGTGAAAAGTTGGGTCTCCAAGCTTGTCCAGAACGCCGCTGGTGCTTTGTGGCTGTGTTGGCAACCACAACATCAACCGGAGCTGATGGAACGAAAGTTCGCCGCTACACACATCTTGGGTTAATCGGACAGTTCTTCGATATAGGCCAATTAGAAAAATTAACCTCTGGTACCAAACCGGATGATCTGCAAGGCCTCGACAAGACCGCTGTCGGGCCAGTGAGCAGCAAACGGCAGGGTGATGGACAGCGGGCGAAGAAAAAGGGCGCAGACGCATAACCTAACTTCTCTGCCTCGGCAGGGACGTGGAACTTAACTGCGTGGAAGCTGAAATGAATTAGATTAGATTTCTTGTGGCATTTGCTCTATATTTGAGGCTTCTCAAGCTGGTGCAACTTTGTTTCCAAATGGCCTACCGTTCGGTTGGCCAGCATTAATTTATCAAAGAAACCGGTGCGTTCAACCTTCAGTTGATCAATCAAGTAATCCTTGCCTCGATTGGCGATCTTCAAATCCAGTATCTCATGTTCCAGCTCTTGAAACTTTCGGTCATCACCTGGGATTGTGCTGTTTCTCGTATGTTTCACGTGTGCCACAGAGCTTCCGAACACTTCCGAATCCGGCATTTCGGTTGTTTTTTTGGCCCGCTGAATTTCCTCTTGGATGGCCGATTCCACGCTTTGTGGCGTGATATAGTATTTACGTTCGTTGGGATCGTAATAGCTGTCCAGTCGTGCAATCCCCTGCCGGTTGGGTTGACACCAATTAACGATGCTGCGTTCGGTGCGTGCCACGCCCGCCGTTTCAAACATTCGCGAGGTTTCACGCACTGTCAGCGTGTGGTTTTCTTTCCGTTCTGCAACCTGCGGAATTTTGCCGAAGTCTTCGGCACCATTCGGCAGAACTCGGAACTCTGCCGAAGTCTGCGGAACAGCGGATGCTGTTTCCGTGTTTTTTGGAACGTGACCGGGCGGTTCCGGCAATTGCATTGATTGGTTTTCCATTGACATAAGTGGTTTCATTTTATCATGCCGCCCGGATTTTGTTAACCCAGCCTGTGGATTGGCGGGTTGGGCAAATCCTTGCTATGATGCTAGCCATGGAGAAACCGTCACGCGACTTCAAGGGCATCTGGATTCCGAAGGAGATTTGGGAATCGGAAAATCTTTCCATCATGGAAAAAGTTTTGTTTCAGGAAATTCATTCACTCGATAACGAGCGTGGTTGTTACGCGTCCAACCGTTATTTCTCCGAATTCTTTGGTGTCAGCGAACGCCAGATTCAGACCTATATCGCCAGCTTGAAGGTGAAGGGATTTATCACCGTCACCATCCAGAATCGTTATGAGCGGGTGATCCGGGCCGTGGGCAAATATGCCCGCGTGCGCGGGGAACGCCTGTCCAAGTTGCGACAGGAACAGGTCGATCTCGCCCAAAAGTTCCGCGTGGGGGGTATGAAGAAAACTTCATAGGGGGTATGAAATAAGCTTCGCACCCCCTGCGAAGAAAACTTCGTGATAGTAATACAATGAACAATACAAAGAATAATCAAGGGGACATTTCTTATAAGAAAAAAGCCGCACCCCGAATACGGCGCGGCCTAATCAGTGAATATTGGACAGTTACTTTTGCTTTGGCCAAAAAGCTACCGCCAAGCCCACGGCGTCAAAAATGTCCATGCGCGGATCTTCGCTCATCCACGGACGACGTTTCGGTGGCAGGCGCAATCCCAATTCCACTGGATATTTTGCGGCCAAAGTTTGTGCCACTGCAAACTTGGTTCCCTTGGAATCACCCAGCAATTGGGTTCTCACCTGCGTGACCGAAATAAATCGGACCGGTAGTTGCTGCTTGCCCGCCATTGCGACGATTTTCCGATGTAAGATTTTGATGCGAGCGGCCCGGCGGGTGTCCGCTGCCTGCACATTGGGCAACACCAACACATCTGGCCGGTAAAGTTGAATAAACCGATTTACCCAGGACAACGACCTCGCGTTTTTATCGCGCAAGATGGCCTTATTACCCCAGGCCACGAGTTTGTCTGGCTTCTCCATGACGGCATAGCCAAAGCCACGGCTTAGGGGTGCGATCGCTAGAATTCGAACAGATTTGCTTTTGATCATTTATTTGATGAATTAACGCTGGCGGTTTGGGCCAGTTGAATAATGGTTTCCTGTTTCCGTGCGTCGGTTTTCCGAAGTTTGCGGAAATTCAGGATCTTCGCGCGTGCTGCAACATCTTGTATGGCCTGCTGATACTGGCCGGCAAAGAGTTCGCGCACCGGTCGCCCGTAGATCACCTCGTAAGCGAGAGCGTCTTGAAGCGACGGTTCGCGCACAAAGTTTTCGTCACGGCATACTTTTTCACTCTTACCCATGCCGCCCATGCCCAGCAGAAAACCCACTTCCTCCTGTGACAGTGAAAGGTGTTTGCGTTGCGATTTTAGATAATTGGGTAATGATTTCATGGGCTTGATGTGAAGCGAACGTGAACCAGATGGCGGTTCAGAGCCGAACCCTAACGGACAAACGAAGAACCACGGAGACGTGTGAACTTGCCAAATCCGGCAAGTGTGGTGTGGTGAAGTAAAAAGGACTATTTAACTACATGATAATCATACCATTACATTAGTGTTTTGTCAAGTTGGTGGGAAGCACTTTCGCCTGTGTTCACGGGCTACAAACATGGTTTGTAGGGGCGAGCCGCCCATCACTATTTAATTCCACGGCTTAACCGCCGCACACTGGCTCCCCAACGTGTCGTCGCGCTACCGCCCGACTTATCGCTTTCTCCCTGCGGGCTAGCCGGGTAAAGGACACCTAGCCGTTGTCCTTTACCAAAAAGCGATAAGTCGGCCGGAATCGCCGACACGTTGGGGGACGGGTTTTAAGATGAGGGTTATCACCCGACCACGATTTCGCTGAGGCGACCGGTTCACGCCGAAGCGTGGATAAAGGACTAACGAACCTACGACCAGACCGGTCAAGACACTACGTTTTGCAACTAGCAGGGAGAAACCGCCGCCCGACTGGGCGCTTTTTTAATTCAGCCGCGCCAACGGCGCATTCGATTTTCAGGCCGCATGGTAAGCTGGCGTCCCGTTCGGGTTTCAAAACCAGCCGCCATTATCTCGTCGGCGTGCCCCAAGCACCGCTGCCGACGTAACTACGTCCACCACAACCGGGACGCTCAGGAGTGGCGGCTGGTTTTGGCACCATGAATAACCAAAACCCCGACATCATCATTGGCGAGGAAACCGGCTGGGGCGATCCCCAGCCCTTTGGCATTGCTGCGGTTGATGAGCGGCAACACCTCTACATCATCGGTAAAACGGGGTCTGGAAAAACCACTTTGCTGCGGAATTTAATTTTGCAGCACATCGCGCTGGGGCATGGCGTGGGGGTGATTGACCCGCACGGCGACTTGGCCGAGGAACTATTGAACCACATCCCACCGAAGCGGGCGGATCATCTGGTGTATTTCAATCCGGGCGACTTGGAATTTCCCATCGGATTGAATGTCATCGGCAGCGTAGCCCCCGATGACCGGCACCTCGTCGCCTCGGGCATTGTGGCGGCATTCAAGGGCATCTGGCGGGATTCGTGGGGGCCGCGACTCGAATACATTCTCTACAACGCGGCCTCCGCGTTGTTGGAATGCCGGAACCAGACTTTGCTTGGCGTAAACCGACTGCTGACCGATGACCACTATCGGGCCAAGGTGATCCGGCAGGTCAAAGACCCGTTCATCCGCGCATTCTGGGCGGAGGAATATGAAAACTACGACGAACGGTTCAAACGCGAGGCCATTGCGCCGATCCAAAATAAAATTGGCCAGTTCCTATTGAATCCCGTGGTGAGAAATATTTTGGGCCAGGTGAAAAAGAAAGTGGATCTTCCGTTCGTGATGGACAACGGACGATTGTTCATCGCCAATCTGTCCAAGGGACAACTTGGACACGACAAAGCGAACTTGCTTGGCTCACTTTTGGTGACGCAGTTTCAATTGGGCGCGATGGCGCGCGCCAACCGGCCAGAATCCGAACGCCGGGATTTTTACCTTTTCATCGACGAGTTTCAGAATTTCTCGACGGATGCGTTCGCCTCCATTCTGGCAGAGGCGAGAAAATACCGGCTCAGTCTCACGTTGTCCCACCAATACATTGATCAGCTTTCCGAGCCGATCCGGCAGGCCGTGTTCGGAAACGTGGGGACGTTGATCGCCTTCCGCATCGGCTACACCGACGCGGAAGTGATGACCAAGGAATTTGGCAAAACCATTCCGGCCACGGCGCTGGCTGACTTGAACCAGTATGAAGCCGTGGTGAAATTACTGGTCAGCGGCACCAACCGCGAACCGTTCCGGGCGAAGATGCTGCCGCCGCTGGAAAACCGGGTTGGGCGGAGGGACAAACTCATCGTATTGTCGCGTGAGCGGTTTGCCATGCCGCGGGCGAACATTGAGGCGAAGTTGCGGCGCTGGATGAATCATCAATCGTCCGCAGACTTGAACCCGTCTGAATAAGCGCATTCTTTCCATGATTGATACGCCGGAGGATTTGGGCTATTGAATAGGCGTGAATCGGACAGAAACACCCACGCCGGATTTTCCGGTGGAGAAACTCGCCTTGGCGCAGCAGGCGTTTCGTGACTTTCATGCCCGGTGTTTCTGGTTCATGCGGCGGGATGCAGAAATCGTCGCGGAAGAAGTTCCTTATCTCTGCGAACGACTGCGCGCGGATGGCGGACGGCGCGGTTTCAACATCGCCGCCGAATTATGCCGCTAGGCGATTTCGAGAAATCCATTCTTCGGCTGCTCGCGGTCAACCGCAATCCCGAAAGCTACATCGCCGGCGCGACCGTTTTTTTGCGCCGGGAGGATTCACTGCGGCAATCCCAGGACATTGATGTTTTCCATGACACCGTGCAAAGTCTGCAACAGGCGGCGTTGTCAGATGCCGCCGTGCTGGGACAGAACGGTTATGTTTTGGAATGGGCGGACCAACAGGAAATGTTCCGTCGCGCGGTAGTTTCCCAAGCCGGGCAGGCTACGAAACTGGAATGGGCTTACGATTCCGCGTTTCGTTTTTTTCCGGTGCAGGCCGATGCCGAACTCGGGTTTGTGCTTCACCCGCTGGATGGGGCGACCAACAAAGTCCTGGCGCTCGCCGGGCGCGGCGAGTTGCGCGACTATCTGGACGTGTTGTTTTTACACCGGAAGGTTTTGAGCCTGGGGGCGCTGGCTTGGGCGGCCTGTGGCAAGGACGGCGGATTCACCCCGCAGTTTCTAATCGAGGAGGCGCAACGGCTCGCCCATTATCCTGCCAGCCGGTTGAGCACCCTGTTGTTACGCGAGCCCGTCGATCCGGTGGCGTGCAAGCGGCAGTGGGTGCAAGCCTTGGCGGAGGCCAAAGCCTTGTTCAATAAACTTCCGCCGGAAGAAGTCGGCTGTCTTTATTTGAACGCAAAAAATCAGGCGGTCACCCCCGACCCATCCGCGCCGGAATTTTCGCAACTGCGCCGCCACCATGGTTCCGTGCGCGGTGCCTGGCCGGCCATTACCGAAAACTTGGGTTAATCGGCTGGCTTGCCAGCTAGGACAAATCCGCACGTCGTTTCGTTTACTGATGTTCCATTCATGCTGGCGGGATGTCTCGTCTTCCTCGCTTTAAGCGCGTCGCCAGCGTTGCGCCCATCCGGTTGACGGGGCGTGACCACAAAATCATCCGGCTCATCCACCGGCACCGGTTTTTGCGTTCCCATCAAATCATCGTGCTGATTGGCGGCAGCGCACAGCAGTTGTCCCGCCGGTTGCAATGGCTGTTTCATCACGGTTACTTGGAACGCCCTCGCGCCCAACTTCAATACTACGAACGTAGCGGTTCCCAAACCATTACCTACGGTTTAGGAAATAAAAGCGGTTCACTGCTACAAATCAATCCGGCTTCATGGGGCGAAAAGAATCGCGGCATCGGTCAGATGTATCTGGCGCACGCACTGTTGGTTTCTGATGTCATCGTGTCGCTTGAACTTGCCTGCCGAAAGCATGGCATCCGGTTGTTGCATGAAGATGAATTGAAACTGCCCGTCGAAGCACCGTTGCATTGGCGGGTGAAAATTCGCGACGGCACCCGGCTCGGTGTCATTCCCGATCGCGTGTTTGCTTTGGAATACACAGACCAATATGGCTCGACACAACGTGTCTATTATTTCCTTGAAGCCGACCGGGGCACGATGCCCGTCGTCCGCGAAAAACTGGCGCAGTCCTCGTTTTATCGGAAGCTGCTTGCCTACGAAGCGACCTGGACCAGCAAAGTGCACCAGCGGCATCTGGGCATCCCGCGTTTCCGTGTGTTGACCGTCACCACCAGCCCGGCGCGGGTTAAATCTCTGCTCGATGCCTGCTCGAAATTACAGCGCGGCCACGGCCTGTTTCTTTTCGCCGACCAGTCGGTCTTGGAAAAAGATTTGCTCACCGCCGTCTGGCAATGTGGCAAGGCCGCTGCCATGTCAGCTCTAGTGGACTTGTCAGCTTCGGCAAATCCACACGTCTCCTGATTTTTTACGTCGGGCGTTAGCGTGGCCAGTGGAGGCAGACCCACTTCCGGGCTGTCACGTTCATCACAACCACAGGAGTATTATTATGGCAAAAACCAAGTTCGTTGACTTCCGGGCCGTCAAAGCGGCCATCACCATGGAGCAGTTGCTCCAGCACTACGGCATTCTCGACCAGTTCAAGCGCACCGGCGACAGCCTGAATGGGTCGTGTCCGATCCACAAAGGAAGCAATCCCACGCAGTTCCGCGTCAGCACCACCAAGAACATCTGGAATTGTTTCAGCGATTGCGAGCATGGCGGCAACACCCTCGACTTCATCGCCAAGATGGAGAAGGTGAGCATCCACGCCGCCGCGTTGAAAGCGATTGAATGGTTCAACCTCGATCCCGAGACCATGTCCGCCAATGACGAAAAAGCCGAAACTGCCGAGCCGAAAACGTCCGCACCGGCACCGAAGCCGGCAGCGCGATCAGCGGCGAATGAAGAAAGTTCGGGAGATGGTGGCCGTCCGCAAGGACTGCCCAATGCGCCGTTGAAATTCCGGCTGGATAAACTGGAGCGCACGCATCCGTATCTGACCGAGGAACGCGGCCTGACGCCGGAAACCATCATTGATTTCGGCATCGGCTATTGCGCCAAGGGCATGATGGCCGACCGCATCGCCATCCCGATCCACAACGTCAAAGGCGAGGTCGTGGCGTATGCGGGACGGTTTATTGGTGCCCCACCGGAAGGTGCGCCCAAATACAAGCTGCCGCCGGGATTCAGAAAGTCGCAGGAATTGTTCAACCTTGACCAGGCGGTCAGGGAATGGCCGGACAAACCACTTGTCATCGTTGAAGGTTTCTTTGACTGCATGAAGCTCCACCAGCATGGCTACCGCAGGTCGGTTGCCCTCATGGGCAGCACGATGTCGTCCGCGCAGGAAGCGCTGATCAGGCAATTCACCGACAGCAAGAGTCACGTCATCGTCATGCTCGACGAGAATGAGGCGGGCAAAGCGGGACGTGAAGACATCGCGTGCCGCCTGTCGAAGTTCTGTTTCGTCCGGGTGCATCAATTCGACAAACCAGACATGGAACCGGAACATCTGACCGCCGAGGAAGTCCAGCAACTCACGGAGGGCACCCTATGAAGCACTATTCCGGTCGGCGCGAGGGTTACGCCGTCATCGTCACCGTGGATGGTCGCCGCTTGAATCCCCGGTTCGACCTGTGGAATCACAGTCCGACCGGGTTTGAGTGGGGTTATGTCGGCAGCGGCCCGGCGCAACTGGCGCTGGCCATCATGGCCGACCATTGCGCGAATGACGAACGGGCGTTGAATTGGTATCAACGGTTCAAGTGGGCGGTAATTACCGAGCTTCCGCATCGTGAATGGATCCTGACCAGCGCGGACATTGACCGCAGGTTGCAATCGTTGAGCGAACGCGAACCGTTGCTGGAGGGCGTGACGTGAGGATTGCCACTTAAATAACAGGTTAGGTTCACAGCCTCTGCCGAGATTCGGCAGAGGCTTTTTATTGCCGGTTCCGGCAAATTCACACGTCTCCATGAATTTGTCACCGGACGTTACGCTTCATCGTGGGTTCACAGGGTTCATTTCAAACCAAAAAACGAAAGGAGTAAAATCATGCCAAATTGGTGCAGCAATCAACTACGCGTGTTTGGCCCCGACGAAGTCGTGGCCAGATTCAAGGAACAGGCCGTTGGATATTCGCCGTGGGGACACGTCAAGGATCAAGAACACAACGTCCTGAACTTCCACAGCCTCGTGCCGGTTCCGCCAGAAATTCTGGCCGCCGGTTACAACGACGCCGGTTACAACTGGGAGCGGGAACAATGGGGTTGCAAATGGGGCGCGTGCGAATCGCATCTGGCGGATGAATGGGAAGGCCGGCTTCATTATGCCTTCGACACCGCCTGGGCGCCGCCCATTCCGTTCCTCGAAAAACTCGCCCCGCAATGGCCGACGCTCAAATTCCTGCTCGACTACGAGGAACTAGGCATGGGCTTCAAGGGCCTCACCAAGGCAGCCGGAACCGTGATCGAAGATCACTGCATCGGGCTGTAAACCAGAAAGGAGTCATATCATGGGTCAGTATCATTATCTCACGCTGGAGGATTTTCGTTTATGAAAAAACATCCGCTGCCGGGCAAGAAAAATGGCATGCCCGATCAAGTTGAGTTCGGCATCATCTGGGAGCTGTCGGCGTATCCGTTCAAGTTGCGCGCCGGGGATGTTTTCAAGTTCAACGAGCGCCTCTGCCGCGTCCTGCGGGTCAACTACAGTTCGGCGGTCGTCATCATGAACCGGCCGGTGCGGGAGTTCAAAACCCGGTTCGACAAGCCGGTGAAGTTTCAACCGCCGCCCCATCAGTTTTATATCTCACCGAATTCCGAGGTTGCCGTGCTTAACCGCAAGGCCAAGCGGTGACCCCAAGGCGATTCTTTGAATCGCCTTTTTTATTTGCGCCGCCGGTTTACTTGAGACGGCCGGAAGTTTTCCGGGGCTGGATGCAGTCGGCGAGTGGACGAACTTTTATCCGGTCGGCCAAGGCGTAAACGCGGGTGCCCGGATAAACCACCCACAGTTCATCCAAGGCGAGGTCGGTGATCGCCAAATGCATCGAACGGGTGGCGGTGGGAGCATCCGCCCGTTTGAATTCCACCCCGATGCGTTTGCCGCCAACCTCCATCAGCAGGTCGAGTTCCGATCCGCTGTGGACGGCGTAGAACCAGGTCTGATCGGGTTGCTGTGACTGAATGATTTCTTCCAGCGCAAATCCTTCCCACGAAGCGCCGAGTTTGGGATGCGTCAACAATTCGGCGGACGACGAGATGCCGCACAGCGTATGGAACAGGCCGGAATCGCGGAAATAAATTTTCGGTGTTTTGACGAGCCGCTTGCCCAAATTGGCCTGCCACGGCAACAAACGGCGGATCATGTAGGTTTGTTCCAGCGCGTCCAGATAGGCGCGGGCCGTGTTGGGGGCGATGCCCAGCGAGGCGGCGATTTCGCTGCCGTTCCAAAGCTGTGCATGATAGTGGGCGAGCATGGTCCAAAACCGGCCCATCAGCGCCGGCGAAAGGCCGAAGCCCAAGGCTGCCAGATCGCGTTCCAGAAACGTGCGGATGAAATTCTTGCGCCAGTCCACGCTGCTCTCTTCATCAGCGGCCAGATAGGAACGCGGAAACCCGCCTCGCTGCCAGAGTTTATCTTGTGCCCCGGACGGCAATTCGTTGAGGTCAAAGCCGCGCATTTCGATGATTTCGACGCGGCCCGCCAAAGACTCGGCGGCCTGCCGCGAAAGTTCCGGCGAGGCGCTGCCAAGAATCAGGAACGTGGCCGGTTGGTCCGCGCGGTCGGCCAGAACCCGCAACACCGGGAACAGTCCGGGCTGACGTTGCGCTTCATCAATCACCACCAGTCCCCGCAACCCCTGCAATGCGGTCATGGGATTTTCCATGAGGCGGGCCACCACCGGATCTTCCAGGTCAAAATACTGCGGGTGACCGGCGGGAATCATCTGCCGGGCCAGTGTGGTTTTGCCGCATTGACGCGGGCCAAGCAGGGCGACCACGGGATTACGTCCCAAGGCTTTTTTAACCCGGTCAAAATAATGCTTGCGGACAATCATGGTTGAAATGTTGCAATCATATTGCCAAATATCAAGTTTAGAATTTTGCCGTAAAGGTCGGCTTCAGGGTGTTTGTTATTGCCGCTTCCGGCAAATCCACACGTCTCGTTTGAAACGCTCCTTGGTCTTACGCTTCATCGTGGGTTCACAGGGTTCAATTCAACACTTAACCGAAAGGAGATTCATCATGGCAGTTCAATGTGCTTCATTTCCCACAGGCATCGTCGTCATCACGCCCAACGCGCTCGACCAACTGACGCCCGCTGACACTCAACGTGGTTTGCAGCGGCATCAGGTCGGCGATTGGGGTGATCTGGGCGAAGAAGACTGGAAAGAAAACGACCATGCACTCCGCACCGGGCTGCGTTTGCTCTCGGCCTATCGCTCCGCCAGCGGCGTCACGTTCTGGATCATCACCGAGGCCGACCGCAGTGCGACGACCTTGTTGTTGCCGGACGACTATTGACCGCATCACACAGGCGATCCCATCGGGTCGCCTGTTTTATTTTGCCGGTTCTGGCAAGTCCACACGTCTCCCGAAAAATGGCGCGCGGCCATACGCTTCAGGTTGGGTTCACAGGGTTCATCACAAAACAATAACCAACCAAAAGGAAAAACATGAATGCAGTCAGTGAGGCGACCGAACGTGTCGCGTTATATCATCGTGAAGGTTCATCCGACAAAGTCTATCAGGCCGCAATTGAACCGGCGGGAAACCAGTTCGTCGTCAATTTCGCCTACGGGCGGCGGGGTGCAACCCTGACCACCGGGACGAAAACATCTTCGCCGGTGGACTATGCCGCCGCGAAGAAAATCTACACCAAACTGGTTGGCGAAAAGAAAGCGAAGGGCTACACCGAAGGCGCAGACGGCACACCGTATCAGCACACCGACAGGCAGGCGTCCGGCATTTTGCCCCAACTATTGAATCCCATCGAAGAAGCCGAAGTTGAATTGCTGTTGCGCGATGACAATTATTGCGCGCAGGAAAAATTCGACGGACGGCATCTGCTGGTTCGCAAACAGGACGATGACCTTGAAGGCATCAATAAAAAAGGATTCGTTGTTGGTTTGCCACAGACAGTGGCGAATGACTTGCGGCGTCTGTCTGGCAGCTTCATCCTTGATGGCGAATCCATCGGCGATGATTATCACGCGTTCGACTTGCTCGAACACAACGGCGAAAACTTGCGCCCGTTGCCGTATCGCATCCGGCTGGCGCGCTTGATCGACCTGCTGCTGTTGGCGTGTTCGGACTATAAACACATCCACCTGGTCGAGACTGCGTTCACGACCGCGCAGAAGACCGGGCTTTGGCAGCGGCTTCGTCGAGAGAATCGTGAGGGCATCGTGTTCAAACGATTGGATGCCCCGTTCGCACCGGGCAAACCCAACAGCGGCGGACCGCAGTTGAAATTCAAATTCGTCGCCACGGCGTCGGCGGTGGTCGCCAAGATCAACGTCCAGCGCAGCGTGGAGGTCAGTCTGCTTCGGGGGCGGAACTTGGTGTCCTGCGGTAATGTCACCATCCCGGCCAACCATGAAATCCCTCAAGTCGGCGCGGTCGTCGAGGTGCGTTATCTCTATGCCTATCGGGACAGCCTCGCCCTTTATCAACCAGTCTATCTTGGCCCGCGCGATGACGTGGAACCGGGCGAATGTCTGGTGTCGCAGTTGAAATTCAAAGCCGAGTAGCAAAACAGCCGGTCACACTTGATGGTGTGGCCGGTTTTTATTTGCCGATTCCGGCAAGTTCACACGTCTCCTCCAAAATAGCACGAGGCCATACGCTTCACTATGGAACCACAAGGTTCATTCACAAACAAAAACAAACCACAGGAGTAAATTATGAATAACAAATCGTATGACCGTATCACCGAACGCATCGTTAGTCTGCTGTCGCAGGGGACCGTGCCCTGGCACAAACCGTGGCGCGTCCAGACCGGACTGCCGCGCAACCTCATCTCGCAGAAACCATATCGCGGCATCAACGTGTTCCTGCTCATGGCGATGAATTATGAATCGCCGAACTGGCTCACGCTGCGGCAGGCCAACGCCATGGGCGGCCAGATCAAGCCGGGCGAAAAATCCTGCCCGGTCGTGTTCTGGAAACCGATGAAGGTGAAGGACCAGGAGTCAGGCGAGGATCGGAAGATTCCGTTCCTGCGCCTGTATCATGTCTTCAATGTCGCGCAATGCACCGGCTTGAAAAATATTCCACCGGCGGATAATTCGGCGTTCATCCAGACCTTGCCGGCGGAGCTCGTGGCCAACATGCCGCAGCGTCCGGTCATCAAACACGGCATGGCAATGGCGTCTTATTCGCCCGTCAGTGATGTGGTGAACATGCCTGACCCTGCCCGTTTCGAGTCCGAGGATCATTATCATGCCACGCTCTTTCATGAACTGGTGCATTCAACTGGTCATGAGAAGCGGTTGAAACGCGCCAGCATCATGGAGCGGAATGGTTACGGTTCTGATCCTTACGCCAAGGAGGAGTTGATCGCCGAAATGGGCAGCGCGTTCCTGTGCGGCTACGCCGGCATCGAGGATCGCACCATCAACAGTTCAGCGGCCTATCTCGAAGGCTGGCTGAAACAGTTGCAGGAAGACAAGACGTTCATCGTCTACGCGGCGGCGCAGGCGCAGAAGGCGGCGGACTTCATCCTCGGCCATAAGCCGGAGAATCCGGCGGACACCATCATCCCCAAAATCACCGCCCCGGCCAAACCGGCGGAGGTGATGGCGTGAAGGGGATCCATCCGCAGGAGTTCAAGGTGATGTCCCTGCGGGATTGCCCGGTGCCGGCCGTTCGCGTCTTGAAGATCGAGACATCTGGCGACTTCTGGAAAGGTCTCACCAAACCAAAGATTCGCCTCATGGGACACTGGCTTGAACGAGCAGGGTTCAAATCGGGCAATCACGTCCACGTTATCTGCGTTGCTCCGGGCGTCATTGAATTGCGCTCTTCCGATGCAGCTGATGATTGATGGGTTTGGCCCGCGACCTCGCTCGCGCCGGTCAATTATTGAAAATCGAATTGATTGACCATGTGGTCATCGGCCACGGCAATTTTTCATCACCCCGCAGTCTTGGCTGTTTTTATAGCTAAAAAAACAACCCCGACCATTTCTGGCCGGGGCTTTTTATTTGAGGGCGATGCCCGCATCAGATTTTCCTCGCCAGTTGCTTTTCCCTGAACAATGAAATTTTTTGGTCCGTCGTTTTGGCGATTTCAGCCAGCGGCAAAATTTCTGGCCAGGTCAGATTGAATTTCACGGCGGCTTTGCGGCCATGCGTGGAACGCGACATCTTCAACAGCCGGTTGACGGCGCCCAGCCAGCCTTTGGCAGGTATCTGCCCGGCTTCCACTCCTTGCAACCATTCCCGCAAAAATCCGCGCACGCAGAAAAAAAGGATTTTCAGATGTTCGACATCCTGTCGTTTCTGCTGTGAAACCGTAAAGGCCAGTTCCACCTTGCAAATCAGAAGTGAAATTGGATCGAGGACGCGAATGGTTTGGTCGTTCCATTCCATTTCGACGGCCAGCGCCTCGACACTGGCAGTGGTCAGGCCGGGAATACTGCGGACGACTTCAATATTGGTCTGCCAGTCACCGATGCGCAGGGGAATCGCCCCGGCCAAGGCGGTCATGGCGACCTTGTGCGGGAATGCCGGTGACAGTTTCAATTGGCCGGCGATGTGTCGGACATCTTCCCGGTTACCGGAGAAATCAATGTCCTCACTGGTGAACGGGAAGTGTTTTTGCAAATCCGATTCCTCGTTCAGATAACGTCCGGCCCAGTAATTGACCGCCTGTCCGCCGATCAGGATATAGGGAAGCCCGGCTGGATTCCGAATCTGAAAAATTTCAGAAAATTGCTGGAGCGTGAAGCGTGTGCCCACAGGTCAGACCCATTTCGCCATCGCGGAGGCCAACTGCCGCCAGTTGGTGATCCGCCATTTGGCTGCATCGTTAACCAGTGAAACCCGGCGTTGCACCCGTGCCGCCGCGCGCGTGCCTTTGCTGCGCAAAACACTTAATCGGCGATTCGCTTCAAGCTGCTTGATTGCGTTATGTTGGCGTGCTTTCAACAAAAATTACTATGCCCAGTTTTCGGCTTGAAGCAAGTCTTGAGGTGTTCCGGTATGGCCGTTTCCTGACTGACACCGTGCGCGTAATAGCCAAAGGTTTGATGAAAGGGCGAGCCTTCGCCAATGGAACCGTCAATCAGGTCGTTATCCGCGGGGTCACGCAACGAAAAAACATCGGCTTCGATGGAGATCAGCAATTCATCGGGAGCTTGGGGAAACTGTCCCAACACGGCCTGACTGCCGACGATGACAAATTCCGACGCCCCGGTGATGCCGGCGGCGGCCCGGATGATATGTTCAAGCTGTTGCCGGTGCATGGCGGAAGCGGGATTTGACTTCCCAGACTTCCGTCGGCGTTAGCACGCCGGCGAAGGGCGAATTTTGACGCAACCGCTGGGCATTATCCGATTCGGAGCAAAGCAAGTTACAAATCTCCTCAACCGGGCGGGACAGGATTTGCTGCCACTCGGCATAGCAACGCAGCAGCGACGGGGCGGAGGTGTTTTGTCGTGACCAGCGCGCAAGGTTGGCGCGGGCAAAATCAATCACCTCTGGCTGCCAGCGCATCCGTTCGGCCACGCGGCGTGCCAGTTCCAGACTCACTTGATCGGTTTCAGAGTGATTCATGCGGCTTGATTTCTGTGTGTCGGCAAACTTTTGCCTTGAGATCACTATGGTCGCTTTTTCCGGTTGAAGCAAGTCTGGAAGACCGAAGTCATCCGGGATGCGCAGATGGCAGATATTCCACAAGTGATAAAAACACAAGCCCGGTGCGTCTGACGCACCGGGCTTTTTATGCGGGCTGAATTAAGCAAAACCGCTCACGGCGTCTGCGGTGACAGCGCGCAGCCGAGCGATTTCATTTCCTCGACAACGTGGCTGATGCAGTTCTGCCGGTCGCCGGTCGTCCATACCACCAAACTTCCCTCGACGTTCAGCCTGGACTTCATGATCACCATCGTCCTGCCGTTCTCCGCAAACACCGTCACCGCCGCCTCAATGTGCCGTCCGCAGTCGCCATTGACCGTGCCGGTGGCCGCGTCGGTGAAGGACACCGTGCCAATGCGCGCGATGGCTTCCGTGGCGGTCTTGACCGTCGCCGCGCAGTCAAGCGGGCTGACAAAGGTGTTCTCTTTCCAGTTGGTCACGCCGGTCACACTCGCGCAGCCGACGAATATGCCGCCAGCGATGGCAATCAATATCAGGTAGTTCTTTTTCATAATTTTGGTTTTGGTTAAAAAGGCCGGCGGACGATGCCGCCGTTGTCGTCGCGCATTTGGTTGGCGCAAAGCAGAATCAAATCAATGAGCCACCACAGCCCAAGCCCGCCCACCGTGAACAGTTTCAGCAGGCCGAGAACAGGGGAGTTGAGATAAAACCGGTCCACCCCCAACCAGCCGAACAGGAACGACAGGCACAAGGTCGTCCACCAGTTCGCACCGCTCCGTCCGGCGTTCTGTTTGAGCGAATGCAGCCAACGGTCTTTTTCGTCGGTCATAATTCAGGCAGGGCGGCCAGAAAACGGGCGGCGAGCTTCTTGGCATGGTCCGGATGCGTCACGGTCACTTCCGTGCCTTGGTTCATGGCCGTCACCGCGACCACGATGTTCTGAAACCGGCGCATCTTTTTGATGACCATGATTTTGATGATGAGGCCGGGGACGACGCAGCAGCAGTAGCCGATGATGGTCAGGAACATCATGAACCACGGGATGGGCGGACGGCCTTCAAAGGTGGCGTTGCGGGGCGACTGGCTGGTGGTGCGCCAGTTTTCGGTGGAGAAGAATTGGATCGCCCGCGTGACGACCGCTTCGCCGGCGAGCTTCGTTTGCTTGGTCAGGACGGAATCAGCCATAGTTTTGTTTTAAGGTTGGTTCGGAAAAAACAATTACCGGGCAATGTTCTAACATCGAACATATTCGATGTCAACAAGGAAAGAAACCTGCTTTTAAGAAAGGGTGACAGAACGCCAAATCCTGCGTCGGATCGGCGAGAACGTGAAAACGGCTCGCTTGAAGGCCAATCTCACGCAGGAATGCCTCGCCGAGCTTGCGGGCGTTCACTGGCAGACGGTGAGCTACGTCGAGAACGGAAAGTATCTCTGCTCCATCATCACCTTTTTCAAAATCAGCCAGGCATTGGCAACCAGCCCGAACCGGCTGCTCGAAGGTTTGCCGGAGGCGGACAATCGGCGGCTGGAAAAAATCAAAAAATCACTGGCGCGGAAACGAAAACCGAAAAGCGCATAAGAGTCTTCACTGTCCGATGGCCGTCTGAATTTTTCCGGCCACCATTTGCACGCCGTTTCGGATCTGGTTTTCCAACGCATCGGTCATCTGCATCCGGCTGGGACTGACCGGGATCATCTGTTTGTTGTCCTTGAAGTTGAACAGGCCGTTGGCCACCACGGTCGTTTTGACCTGATACTCCACCACCTTGAACAGAATCTGCGTCTCACCGGGTTTCGTCTGGCCGACTACCAACAGGCACACCCGCTCCGTCCCGCCCAGGATGCCGAGTGAAAATGTCTGACGCGCCATGATTTCATAAACGTCCGGCTTGGGTGAATCGTTGACTAAAATCTCAAAGGCATCCGGTTTGTCTGCCAATGCCTTGGCAATCGCCGCCGCCAAGTCTTTGGCCGGTTTATCCGTTTTCAATTCATGTGTGTCAAACAGGCCGGCATCGGCATTTTGCCGGCATAGCGCGTCAAACACTTCGCGCGGCCGTTTTAGTTGTGCCAACTGTTCCCGTTCCGCACCCAAATGACTGTCGGCTTCGCTCTGCAACGCCAGCGCGTCCGCATCACCGGGCATGGTGTTCAGCACTTCGGCGGTGGTTTGAAACGCCGCGTCATAGTTTCCCGCCGCCAGCGATGCCCGCGCTTCCTGCATGGCCGACTGATAGCGGGCGCTGACGAGATTTGTCTGATAGGAGGCGGTTTGATCGGCGGTGATTTCCAGCGTAATGGCCACCGGCTCGTAACCTGACAACGACAGATTCAACTGTGCCGCCTGCGGCATCACTTCCGACAGGTCAAGCGGCGTCCGTCCCCAATAACTGCCATCGGCAGTGCGGACATCCGCCCCGGACGGCACGGTTTCGATATGGGCCGACCCGAAGGCAAACGTGACCGGCACTTCATTGGTCGTGTCCGCTTCAACCATGATCGCCTCTTTTAGCTGCCGCCGATGATAAGTCGCCGTCAGTTGATATTTACCCGTCGGCAGGCCGGTGAGCGTGGTCGGCAAATCACCGGTGTAAGTTTCAGCGGCGGACTGCAACCGATACGTCACTTCGTCCTTGTTGGCGGCCAGGCGCAACGCGCCGAAGCGTGGTGCGAACACGCACGGCACCGTCTGGTCGGCAAATACGGTGACGTTCTGCGCTTGCGACCAGTGCGGATATTCGGCGTGGACTTCATATTGATCCGTCGGCACGGTCACGTTCGTGCCGGGGCTGTTGGACAGGGTGGTGGAAAATTCCGGGCCGGTGATGGTGATGATGGTGGCGGGCGGATTGGCATTCACATTCAATGTCCCCATGCCGCGCCGCAATTTGATCTCGCCAAGATCATGTTTGCCATACCACGCGAAAAAGTTGGTGGTGAAAGTTTCGATCCTGGGGTTGCTGATCGTGAACGTATGCGAGCCGAGCGAAATGTTCTGGCCGCTGGAAAATAATTTCCGATCCAACAGGCCGCCGGCTTCCATTGGCTGGCCGGTGAGCGTGATGGTGAAATTGAGCCGTGTCTGTTCCATCAACCGTTGATGGGTGTGGATGCCGAACAGCAGCAGCACCAAAAGCAGCCACCACCACAATGGGCGCAGGACGCGCCGCCAACGGCCTGCCTGATTCCCCGAAGTTGTTTTTGCCATTATGACCTTTCGTGGTTGACCTTTCAATTGGACTGCGGCTGAATGCCAGATAATCACTATGGCGTTCCCCGACGACAAGCCCAAAAAGCGCGAGTTCGTGCGTCCGGTTCTGGATTTCATCTTCGGCTTTCAAAACCAACGCGGCGAGATTTTGGACATGCTCTGGCTCTATTCCGCCGATGAGTTCAGCCTTGACCCGCAGGAATTTTACGCCCGCGTCGAGAAACATTTAGAGAGCCAGAAAATTCCCGGCATGGAGATTTCGCGCGTGGAGTTTGCCGAGGGCGGTTTATTGTCCGGCCAGCGCGAGTATTTACGCCTGATGCGGGAACGGCTGGCGATTGACACCTGTGCCGCCCCATTCGGCACACATTTCTTTTTCTCCTGCCGCATCGTCCATATCCCGGCACTTGTCCGGCTCTGGCATCTCGTCGCCGCGTTTTTGTTTTTCGCCATCATCGGCAACCTGCTGGTCTATCTGCTCGGTTTCAGTTTCGCCGTCATCGCCGTCATCAGCCTGTTGTTTGCGATTGCGGCCGTGTTTCGCAATGCCGGTTCCACGTCCTTTTCCGACCTTGATAAATTGCTATTGAACATCCCTGTCGTAGCCACCCTCTACGAGAACTGGTTTCGGCTGGAGACCTATTATCGCGAAGACACGCGGACATTGTATTACAACATCCTGCCCGGCCTCGTCAAAGCTGCCGCCGAGGAAATCACGGCGGACAAAGGCATCAAGCTGGTGCGCCGCGACGAGCTTGCGCCGGTCTTCGTGGAACTGCACCGGCCATGAACTATTCCCCGCCGATGACGCAGATCAACGCCGATGAAAAATCTGCGGCCATCGGCGAAATCTGCGGGTAAAAACGTATGGCCAGCGCGCACGAACATTTTTCCGAGCAGTTCCAAAAATGGGAAAAACGCGGACGCGGCTGGCAGGTATATGAACAGCCGGTGACGCCCGAACCGCCGTTGGTTCCATTCCGTTATCGCGCGATGACGGAAACCCCGGCGGTGGACAATGGCGTCCGGCCAAGTTTCCTCGGTTCGATTTTCAATCAATTGCTCGCGCCGCCACCGCCGCCCGTTGAAGAATCCGAAGACGAGGCAGAACCGTTGCCGCTGGCATTGCTGCGGGAGCCGTTGGTTGAATTTCAGGCATCGTTGCCGGATAAACTAAACATCCCCCGCGAATCCTTTGCGGAATTTCTGTCGAACCTGTCGCTGTGTCAGGAGCCGGTTGCCTTTGAGTTGTTGGGAACGCATGAGCGGGTGCTGGCGCAATTTGCCGCCGGCGAATTCGACGCCTCGCTGGTTCGCAAACAATTGGCGGCGCATTTCCCCGCCGTGCCGTTTCGGGAACAATGCGGCGCGCTGGCCAAAGCCTGGGAGGACAGCCCTGGCGAGGAAGCCTTCGCCCTTGAATTCGGGCTGGAACGCGAATTTTACTTTCCCCTCGCCAGCGGTAAAGTTGATCCCTTCGTCAGCATCGTCGGCGCCTTGGCCGGATTGCGCCCCGGCGAGTTGGGTTTGTTCCAGGTATTGTTCCAGCCGGTGCGGGCAAATTGGCCGGAAAGCATCCGGCGCACCCTGTATGGGGCGGGCGACAAGCCGGTGTTCGTCAACGCGCCGGAGTTGGTGTCGGCGGCGGAAAACAAAATGTCGCAGCCATTGTATGCGGCGGTTGTCCGCATCATGGCTCGCACGGACACCGCCCAGCGTTCGCACGAATTGGCGCGCGACCTTGCCAGCGCGATGCGTGTGTTTCGTGATCCCGACGGCAACGGTTTGATTCCGCTCCACAATGACGACTACCCGTATTACGACCATCTCGCCGACGTATTGAATCGCCAGTCCCGCCGCAGCGGGATGATCTTGAACAGCGACGAACTGATCGGCTTCGTCCATCTGCCGTCGGAAACCGTCCGCACCACGGAGTTGTTGCGCGATGCCGGACTGACGCGGGCCGCGCCGGACATCGTGCAATCGCCGCCCGGCGTTGTCATCGGCGACAACGAACATAACGGTGAGACCGTTCCAGTTTTCCTGACCGCCGACCAACGGGTGCGCCACACGCATATCATCGGCTCATCCGGCACCGGCAAGTCCTCGCTCCTGCTCAATTTGATCTTGCAGGACATTGAGAACGGCGATGGCGTCGCCGTGCTCGACCCGCACGGCGATTTGATTGACCAGCTTTTGGGGCTCATTCCCGCCGACCGGATCAAGGATGTGGTGTTGGTTGACCCATCGGACGTGGACTTCCCCATCGGCTTCAACATCCTGCAAGCGCATTCGGAGGAGGAAAAGAACCTGCTGGCCTCCGACCTCGTTTCCGTGTTCCAACGGCTCTCGACCTCGTGGGGGGATCAAATGGATACGGTGTTGCAGAACGCCATTTTGGTGGTGCTTGAAAGCAGTCGCGGCGGGACGCTGGCGGATTTGCGGCGGTTCCTGTTGGAAAAGCCGTTTCGCAGCGAGTATTTGGAAACGGTCAACGACCCGGAGCTAATATATTACTGGCAGGAAGTCTTCCCGCAATTGAGCGGCGGCAAATCCATCGGCTCCGTGCTGACGCGGTTGCAGGATTTCTTTTCAAGAAAACCACTGCGCAACATGGTGTCGCAACGCGAGAACAAACTGGACTTCGCCGACATCATGGACAGTGGCAAAATCTTTCTGGCAAAACTGCCAGAGGGTTGCGGCGAGGAAAATTCGTATCTGCTCGGCACGCTGCTCGTGGCGAAGTTTCAACAGACGGCGATGGCGCGCCAGAGCCAGATGGTGAACCTGCGTAGGCAGTTTTGGCTCTACATCGACGAGTTCGACCACTTCATTTCGCCGAGCATGGCGAAGATTTTGAAGGGCGCGCGCAAGTATCGGCTGGGACTGACGTTGGCGCACCAGGAGTTGCACCAGTTACAGAGCGACCCGAAAGTGGCGAGCGCCGTGATGACGCATCCCTGCACGCGCATCGTGTTTCGCGTCGGCGACGATGATGCGAAAAAGCTAGGCGATGGCTTTATCAATTTCGAGGCCAAGAGCTTGAAGACCTTGGCGAAGTTTCATGCGCTGGCGCGCGTGGAGCGGGATGATTTTGATTTCAATCTGGCGTTGCGGAAACCCGACCTGACCGGCCATAGCGAGGAACGCAAAGCGGAAGTGATTGCCGCTTCGCGTGACCGATACGCGACGCCCCGCGCCGAGGTGGAGGCGGAATTGCTGGCAAACATCCGTCCAGTAACCGCTTCGGAACCGCCAAAGAAACGCGCCGCAAAACCCGCTCCGACAGTCGAACTTCCCCCCGTTTCCGCACCAGCAACCGTAGTTCCGCAGGTGGCGATGCCGCCACCGGCCATTATCGAAACGGCCGCACCGACGGCTGTGGCGATGCCGCCCGTCTCGGAAGTTCCGAAAACCACTCGTTCGGAAACAGAAACTCCTGCGAAGCCGCCACGCGATCAAGGTCGTGGTGGTGCGCGGCACAAGGCCATTCAAAGCCGGTTGAAGGCCGAGGCGCAAAAACTTGGTTTCCATGCCGAGGTCGAGAAACAGTTGGCGTCAGGCGCGAATGACGCCGCCGACCTGGTGCTGCGTCATGGCGTGGTCGAGATCGCCGTGGAGATCACCATCACCACGGGCGTTGACCATGAGTTTGAGAACGTAAAAAAATGTCTGGCAGCGGGTTTTAATCGTGTCGCCGTGGTCGCCACCGGCCGCAAACATTTGAATGAGATTGCCGCCGCCGTGCAAGGCGGGCTTGGCCCGGCAGCGGCGGCGAAAGTGGCCTACCACACGCCCGATGAATTTCTGGCGGAACTGCACAAGCTGGCGAAGGCAACGGAGTCGCCGCCGCCGTCGGAACCGATGGCCAAGACCGGCAAGCTGCTTGGCTTTGAGATCGAACGGAATTTCCCGAAGCTCTCGCCGGAAGAACAGCGGATGAACCAGCAGGCCATCCATAAAGTGACGCTCAAGGCCATGAAATCGTGACGGGAAACCGCCGCAAATTCCCAAAATTGCGGCGGCGAAATATTTTTTACCCAAGATGAAAATTTAGGCTTGAACCGCCGTTTCGCGGCGGGTATGAAGTAGTATATGAGGGAAAATAGCACCCAAAATAATTCACCGAAAAACGTCGGCATCTGGATTCGCGTCTCAAGCGAAGACCAGGCCAAAGGCGAAAGCCCCGCCCACCACCTTGAACGCGCCAAAGCCTACGCCGCTCCCCGTGGCTGGACGGTCAAAGAAGTGTATGACCTTGCCGGCATCTCCGGCAAATCGGTCAAGGAACATCCCGAAGCCCGCCGGATGATGGAGGACATCAAACGCCGCCACATCACCGGCATCATCTTCTCCAAATTGGCGCGGCTCGCCCGCAACACCAAGGAGCTTTTGGAATTCTCCGAGTTCTTCCGCGAACATCAGGCCGATTTGATTTCGCTCCAAGACTCGATTGACACTTCCACGCCTTCCGGCCGGATGTTCTACACCTTTCAGGCCGCGCAAGCCCAATGGGAGCGGGAAGAGATCGCCGACCGGCAGAAGGCATCCATCCTCGTCCGCGCCAAGCTCGGCAAGACCATCAACGGCCAAGCCCCCTTCGGCTACCAATGGAAAGACCGCAAGCTCGTCATCCAGCCCGATGAAGCTCCCATCCGGCGAAAAATGTATGAATTGTATTTGCAATACCGGCGCAAAGGCACGGTAGCAAAATTGTTGAACGCCGCCGGTCATCGCACCAAGGAAGGCTTCCTGTTCCATGACATCACCGTGACCCGGATGCTCAACTGTCCGAGCGCCAAGGGCGTATATTATTTCAACCGCATCAGGAAAACCGGGCCGTGGGCGGGAGAGGAAAAGCCGGAGGCGGAATGGGGCAAGGTCGAATGCGAGGCGATTGTGCCGGAGGAAACCTGGGATCAGGTCAACCGCCTCATGGAAGAACAGGTGAAGAACTGGAAGAAGCCGGGCAAGGTGCCGATAAATCCCTTCGGCAACCGGCTGTGGTGCCGGTGTGGGGGCAAGATGTATGCGCGCACGGACTCCCCCAAATATCATTGCCGCAAGTGCAACCGGAAAATCCCGGTGGAAACTTTTAACGAGCTCATGCGCCATGAGTTGCACCAGTTTTATGGCTCGAAAGAGCAGGTGGCCGTCCGCCTCGAAGACGCTCAAAGGAATCTGACGGACACCGAGCAGGCTCTGACGGCATTGCAACGGCAAATCCAAAAGGTGCGGGACGGCATGAAACAATCGCATGAATTGCTGCTCGACAAGCTCATCACCCCGCAAGGGTTCAGCGACCTCTACAACCCCGCCGAGCAGCGGTTGAACCAGCTATTGACCGAACTGCCGAAGCTGGAGGCGGACTTGGCGCGGATGAAGATAGACCAGGTTTCCGTCGAGGAAGTCGTCCATGAAGCTCGTAATCTTTATGAGCAATGGCCGAAAATGGACGTTGAGCGGAAGCGGACCATCGTGGAAGCCATCTTTGAAAAGGTCGAAATCGGCGAAGGAAAAATCAACATAACTTACAGCGGCTTACCTTCTTCTGAAGAACTGTGTATTAACCAACAGCGGATGGCTCCGGCGGCTTGTTAGGCGGCGAAGTGCTTAGCTTCCGCTTGCGCTGCTTCAGCTCGCGGAAATAGACACAGAAGCAGAAAATCAAAAGCATCAATGGCCACGCTTTGCCCATCCGACCGATGTTTGCGTCCAAAAACGTAACCGCCAGCCACATAACGAACAGCACTGCAATTGTCACCCAGCGAATTCCAAAGGACAGTCGAGTGGCGTCCAGAGGATCGGCATTAGACTTGGCCCGCCAACCCCAGCCCACTCCGGCAGCCATGCAGATTATTGTAAGCAATGCCAAGCCCCAGGCCATCTCAGGGCCGTTGAGATAACCTTGAAAAATCAACCAGGTTGACGCTCCGGCCCAGTGCGTCAAACTCACGAATATACTGAAGATTGCAGCCACAATCCGCGGCGTTAGTAAAATCAGGCCGATAAGAACCAACGTGAGCACCGCGTTTACCGCAACAAAAGCCAGCGGGTGGTAGATCAGGAGGGTATGTTCGATCGGGTCCATCTCATGCGCTCGGCCATAGTCTCCGGCCCAATACTCTTTTGGCTGACCGGCCAGCGTCAGCCCATAATCCAAGGCGGTCAGCAAAATCGGCAACAAACAGAATCCCAGAAATCTTCGTCGAAAGTATCGCATAATGCCGCTTAACGTAGAAAGCTGAGCCGCCGTCGGCTCATGTCTGGCTCCAAAAAGTCCGACGATGCCTAGAATCAAGGGCACAACAAACACCCAGCCAAGGTCAATCTGAAAATGAAAAGTGCCGAATTGGAACTCGAACGGAACCCTCGCCAAAACACCAATCAAGCCAATTAGAATCGGCGCGAGCGCAAAGAGCAAACGTCGTGGCCAAGTCGTCGCTCGTCGTGCGGCGCGACCAAGAGTACACAGGCAAACCCAGATCAAGAAGCACACGAGTAAACACCAAAGAATGGAAACGCCGCCGCCGCTAGAATTTGTGATGTCTTGCATATTTGTAAGTAGTATGAGGTGGCCTAGAAAGCTTAGCCAATGCCTAGTCGCGGCGCGAACCGCGACAGCGGAACGGCTCTTCACTTCATCAGTGCAGACTTTCCCGTCGTCATCGCCAGAATGACGCCAGCCGGCCTGCTTTTGCAGGAATACAGATCAATGGACAGGACTTCGAGGGATGGCTGTGGATTTTTGATCGCCGTCAGGCAGAAACGCAACGGTGTCTTTCCATCCGGCGTGAAAGACCCGCCCACCCAAGCCAGTCTGGAATTCGGGCCGGTGGGGCCTTTCACCGGTTTGCCGTTTTTGACATTGGAATTAAAGTCGAGAACATCAGAGCCATAAAGCAATTGATTTGTCACCGACGAATCATCGTCGTAACGGAACACCAGCTCGTAGACCGGTGTTCCTTTTGGCGCTGAAAAAAATGTCGCATGATAAACATAGAGCGTTTCAAACTTCCTGTTCACGGCGATTCCTGTAATCTCTTTTGCAAAATCCACTCCCGCTTTCGAATTGCCGGAGCCCCATAGATACATCGAGCCGTCTATTTCGAGCGGCACGTCATTGAACACCTGAAATCCCCACGGAATATGCCAACCCTGATCCTGCGTGGCGTAGCTGGCGGTCAAATCAAGGGGCGTGGCGATGCTTTTTGCTACGGCGCGTTTTCCGCGAGCGACCATCATCCGGTTCGCGATCGCATGCCGTTCGAACAACAGCGTCGCCGCAACCAGCACAAGCAACGCCACAGATCCCCAGACGACTGCTTTTTTTGTCTTTGTCCACGGCATAGTTTTAGTGTGATTGTGGTTTACTATTTTGAATCAAAACCAAATCCACCGAGCATCACCGCCATCGGGCGGTGCTGACCATTGCAACCACGGCTGCACATCTCGAAAATTCCGCCAACCCACATGGGTATCCTGAAACAGAATATTTTCTCCGGAGGGCGTCTTGGTTGCCATGTGGCTGCTGCTCAATCCATAAGGCAGCGCGGCTTTGCTGGCCCAAGTCCCGACGCCACTGAAACTATCCGACATATCGCCCATTCCTTGGGAAACAATAATGTCAGTGACCATCTCCGAATCGCTTATGTTCACGCTATTCGTCCAAGGCACGCTCAATTTTTTGACATAGGCTCTGGCTGGCAGTGCAGTATTAAACGAGGCGGCGTGCGCACCTGCGCTATAATCGCTTGTGCCATTGCGGCTGACGAGCCATGAGTAGCCTGTTGTCCGATGTTCTTTAGCTATTGCGTAATCATAACGCCACCAGTAATCGGCGTCGCCAGCGATAGGCAAATCTTGAATCACGCCACCGGGACAATAAAGCATACGGCGATAAACATTTGGAATGGTTGCGGCGCCATAAGCTGACGGCTGGCAATTGCCCAATCCGTCGGCCATCGTGCAGGGCAAATCCCAGGCAGCGTTTGCGGATAAGGGTGCCGGGTCAAGATTATTTGCCGTGTTAACTTGCGGGAGGCTGTCGTTATATTCGCTCGCGTAAACACTCACTGCGATTCCAATCTGGCGGAGATTGCTCATGCATCTGGCGCGTTGTCCCTTTTTTTTAGCGCTATTCAGCACGGGCAGCAGCAGCGCGGCCAAAATGGCGATGATGGCGATGACCACGAGCAATTCGACCAGAGTGAACGCCCGATTGCGATGTGCCACGGCGGAATTCGTGGTGCCTGCCCTTTCATCTAGTCTTGTCGTTCTCATTGCATTGGCACTGTAAACTGCCGAACTGGTGTGACTCGCATTATAGTGACAGCTAAAGATACTCCATTTGTTTGCCTGACAGACATTGTTTCGGTCGTGCTGGCTCCCACTGGAATCATAATCATATCGGAACCGCCTCCATCAATCGGCTGGATTTGTATTTGGCAAATAATGGGAACCTTGCCGGGATTGCCAAAGGTGAATGTCGCTCCATTAGCGCCGTAACCTTGAAAGCTGACAGTAGGCATCGGGCTAGTCTTTTTCGAGCAACCAATGACTAGCACAACCATCAAGGCTGCTCCGGTGATAAATCGAAGTATATTCACAAAATAGATGATACCTAACGACAAAAAGCTGAGCCACGCCGCCGGTGACATTCGCCAACCGAAAATCCGAAGTGAAAACTGCCAGGCGTAATCGGAGTTGGCTCTAGCGCTGTGCTAGGCTGCTTATTCATGAAGAATCTGAAGTGCATAGGTAATGTCTTCATTTGGTTTGATGATCTGCAAACAATAATGCGCGTCTGGAGAAGGCTTCAGAATCATTATGGAATAATCAGTGCGCTCATTTGGCGCTGTGGTTTGCGGCCAGTAAATCGTGTCTGGGCAAGATTCCAGAAGCTGAATGGAATAGCCAAAGCCGACGAGGAGGTCGGTGCTGGCGGATACTGTGTCTGCATCAAATCCGATATTGGCGTCATTAGACTGCCAATGATAAACCATCGGCGTAGTGCTGGTGTTTGTAACTGTGTTATTGGTTGCCGGTTGAATGTTGGTGATGGAATCCGACTGATTTAGTAACGGCACTGCACCTGCATTTGTAGCATGTCCCGCATGTAAGTCATATCCGGGAGGTTCATGTAGGGGTCGTTTGCCCCGTGCATGTCCAGGAACTGCGCTATTGGTCGCAAGCAAGCCCTGCAAAACGAGCGGCCAACCGTTGGTCGCAGGTTGAATGTTCGTGTTGATGGAATACCACTGATAATTCAACGGTGCCGTGCCAGCGTATGTGTTTGTGAACGTAACCACTTTAGCGGCAACTGCCGCGCCAGGTCCCGGAAAGGACCCGTCCAAGGTGTAATAGTTTGTGAACGCAACCATTTTAGCGGCAACTGTCACTGGCTTGCTCGTGGTGTTGTTTTTGGAGCCGTGCGCGCAGCCGCTCAAAATGCAACTAATCGCTAATCCAACAAGTGCGAAGTATGTTTTCATAATGTTAGTGTGATAAGTGGATTACTTCACATAGGTGATACTCACGGGCGTAGCCGAATCCAGGCACCATTGCCCATTGCTAGGGCGCATTGAAAGCATGAGTGAAGTGGGTTTGCCGCTGGCATCACCATCAGTAAATTGCAGTTGACACGCCAATTCGACATGGCCATCCAGATAATCGCTTTCCGACGCGATCTCGACCTCTGAGAGGCCGGTCAACTGCTTTTGGCAGTCATCAAACGTCTGCGGGCCTACCCCTTTTAAAATTGTGCTGTCGGGACTGATGGCATTCAAAAAGGCTCGCGGGTCAGAACTGGATAGCGCGTAGAGAGTTGTTTGAATGGCGTCATCGAGTGTATGCAATCCAACATTCTGGAGTTCGGCAGGCGCATAAGCGTTGGTTCGCGGAAGCAGATTTGTTCTGATTGACCCGGCCGACCCGGCCATCAACTTTTCAAGCCACCGATTTGACGCGCTCAGAGCCAGTTTATCCGTCTTCAATTGAGACAAATCGCCAGTTAGCCGCGTTACTTCGCCGCGCAGTTTCAACAATTCATTCAACTGCTCATCGGTTAACGATTTTATCATGCTGATGGCTGCGACCGGATTTGAAAGACTTTTGTCCTTTGCTTGCAATTGATCGTTTTGTTGTTGCAGCGATTCATTATCCAAGCGGAGTATCTTTAATTTTGACGCTTGATCGAAGCCGACCATTGCAGTGATGACGACAAGCAATACAAGGCCAATTCTCGTTTTCATGTTTTTCGCTATTTGTAGTTCAGGTTGCTCTATTGGTTTGGCGGTGGCGCAAAAGTGTGTTGTCGCTCGCAATCGTCAAAATTGGTGCAAAACAATTGATAACTCCTTGATGACCTGATTCGTCGTGGCATTCTGGAAATGCGCGTCCTGGAGGTCAATCATCACATCATTTTTGGATGTGACAACACCGTCTGTGGTAGTCGTAGTCGAACCTGGCTCGACCGTGCCCTTGTCGGCTGTAATCGTCGTCACTTGTCCGCTGGCGTCTTTGTGGACGACGCGGATACCTTCAAGCGAAGAACCATAGCGCTTCGTGACGTGTAAAACATAACCATCACTCCAGGGAACATCCTTGCCAGCCACGACCAGGCCACTCGCTGGGGATGCCGGACTCGCTGGCATATTGCTGCCATTAAACTGCCACTGATAAGATAACGCTCCTGTGCCTGTGTTTGTTGTCACCATGAAGGTGGCGCTCTGACCCGCCACGGTCACGGCGTTTGGCTCGCTGGCAGTCTTGCTATTTGGCCCGATAGCATTTTTGAGAAACGAATGGTAATAGTGTGGAGCATTCTGTGGAGTATAAGTTGCAGTATACACAGGAACTTCGCCGGGTTTAATTGTGGCATCGGTCGTGAGCGAGAACGTAACTGTGCTGCCTGGCAGATAAACGCTGGCAGGCATATGTCCAATCCATAATACCCACTTTTTCCCCGGTTTAGCGGCCGGAAGCCAAGTGTTCCCATCGTGACCATCGTAAGTATCAATCTGCGCTTCAGGAGTTTCCCGCATTTCCCAATAAGTGTTTGTGTCAGGATTGCCAGACCAGGGTGGTGGGACAGAGTTAGTCAAAACCTCGGTCTCAACCGGGACTTCGACCGCGAATTGGCTTAAACCCATGACTTGATTCTGGTTGTGAACAGTCCACACATAACAGTATCCCTGTTCGGTCTTTTCGACCTGGGACTCGACAGTGTAATCCTTAGGCACATCCTTGCCAGGCATGACTTGATCACTTGCTTGGTCCGCCGAACTGGCTGGCGACACTCCATCGGAATCCGGACCACCAATCCTGGTGGCACTAAAGTAGGCAATCGCCGCAGCCGAAATAAATGCCACCGCCAGCGCGGCGCAACCGGTGGCAATGATTTTGCCCCATGAATTGTTACGGGTGCCATCCAGCGGCCTGTTCACCGCCCGCCAGACGAGGCGGATGATAAAATAGTCCGCCGCCAAACCCACTTGCAGCATCAAGAAAAACAAAAAGGGATTAATAACCAGGTTAGAAGGATTGCCCTTGATGGACCCGTAAACTGCCAATTGCTCAACAAGCAAGGCTGCATCAAGGATTAGAATTGGAAAAAGCAATCCACCGACCAGGGCCAGCCACATTCCGTAAAGCTTGCCGCGCGAGCAGCGGATTTGCCAGACGGCCATCCAGCCGAGAATCGTCGCGCCGAACGGCGCGGTAAGTCCCAACGGCAGGAGTGTGTATATTTGCCAGGCGGGAGCATTCGGGTTAAACATTGGCCACCCCTGGTCGTACAAAAAGGTGCAGAATGCCCGCCACCAAGCCGGACTAACGTTTTGCGTGAGTACTCCTGTCCACGGCATAAATAGGGCCAGGAATACAATGGGCAAAGCCCAGCAGGCCCCTACGATGGATGTGCGAGAGAAGCGCGGGGTAAATTCCGATTGTTCGGATCGAGCCTGTTCGCGTTGCGTGCCGCCCGGCTGAGTTCCCGCAATCATCTCCACGAGCGTTTTCACCTCGCTGACTTGCTGGTAGCGCAGCTCCGGTTTCTTTTCCAAAGCACGCAGCACGATTTCATCCAGTCGCACATCAATGACAACTTTTTTGGATGGCGCCTCAAATTTGCCCGATGGCAACTCGCCCGTGAGCATCTGGTAAAACACCACACCCAGCGAATAGATGTCCGCGCGATGATCCACTTCCAACGGATGCGCGACCTGTTCCGGTGCCATGTATTGCGGCGTGCCAAGGACGCTGCCCGCCTCGGTCAGTTCGCCGGATAATGCGCTGGAGATTTTTTCAGCAGACGTTTCATCCGAAGCCTGCGCCATGATCTTCGCCACGCCAAAGTCCGCGATTTTTACCTGGCCTTCCTTGCTCAACAGAATATTCCCCGGCTTGATGTCACGATGGACGATGCCCCGTTGATGTGCATATTGAAGTGCATCGCAAATCTGCGGCACGATCGCCAACGCTTCGTTCGGCGCGATGTGTCCAGCATACATCAACTGCTGGAGATTAACGCCGTCCACAAATTCCATCAGGAAATAAAACAACCCGTCGGTCTGGCCGAATTCGTAGAGCGTGACGATGTGCGGGTGATTGAGTTTGGCCAGGGCTTGGGCTTCGCGGGTGAAACGCTCGGCGAAGCCCGGACCGCCAGCGACCTGAGGTGGCAGAATTTTCAACGCGACAATCCGGTTGAGCTGTTTCTGCCTGGCCTTATAGACCGCGCCCATGCCGCCTTGGCCGATGAATTCCAGAATTTCCAATTGCGGGAACTGTTGCGCCAGTTCTTCGGGTTTGGGCGGGGTGAATGGAACTTTGGGATGTCCAGCCTGTGTTTCCGGGCCGATGTCCACCCCGGTGCCCAGACCGGCCTTGATCAGACATTCCGGGCATAGCCCCTGTGGCGCACTGGGTGCCAGCGGCTTGTTGCATCCTGAACAATGTTTCTGCGTATCCATACTTGTGCTTCCACCCTATTCACTAAAGATTACGGGGCGAAGGTTACAGGGCCGCAGCAAATAATTTCAGCCCCGCGCCAGAATGCGAAACAAATGTCGCAACTCCGAATCCACTTCGGACGGCGATGCGACGGTATTGGCGATCTCCGCTTTGAGTCGTTCCCGGTATCTTTCGCGAAGGCGGCAAACGGCAGTTTTTACCGCCCCTTCGGTCATGCCTAATTCACCGGCCAGCACTGCGTAGGGTTGGGTTTCCCGACTGCCGATGAGACAGGGTTTCAGTTTGTCGAAGAGAATCTCCCTGTCATCGTTCACATACTCATTCCGCAAGTGCTGCAGCACCTCTTCGAGCAACGCCAGCGCCCACTGCTTTTCAAAAGCTTGTTCCGGCGTGGAAGTGTCCGCCGGCTCTTTGGCGTAACGCGTTTCGGCGGTATCCAGTGTGAGCGACACCAGTTGCACACGTCCACCGCGTTTGAGCGTTTCAGCTTTGTTCCATTCGTTGGCCAGAAACCGGCCCATGACCATGAGGAGAAACGAACGAAAGCGTCCCTTGTCCCGGTCAGCCTTCGCAATCCAGTTGCCTTCCAGCAGTCGGGCAAAGAATTCTTGCGTCAAATCCTGCGCATCATGCGCCGGATGGCCGCGTCGCCGGACATAGGCGTAAAGCGGATACCAGTAAGTTTGGCACAACCGGGCGAGCGCTTTGCGTGCACGGGGCGTATCGCTGCGACCCGCTGTTAAAACGACCGACCAATGTGTAGTGACGAAAGCAGGCTGGCGTTCGACATTTTCAGCCGCCGACGGCGTTGAACCATACTTTTTTCCAACTTCAGTTGTGTTCACTCGACTCAAGCCTAGTGCTCGTTCGTGGAACTGCAAGCCTTTGGCGTCAAAGGCCAGGTTGTCTCGCCACGTTTTCATGTCAGTGACTGTTAACGCCGCTGGAAGATGTAACCGACAGATCGGCTCCTATCGTAAGCGTCAATGGATGCCCTGAACTGACCTCGAAGTATCTTGCGCGTTTGCGTAGGGGCTGTTTGCCACGTGAATCAAATTCCTTCCCGTCAAAATCGTACAAAAGCCAGACGTTGGTTTCGCTGAACAGTCCAAAAGGAGTCAGTGTAGTAGTCACTGACATATTAGGTATCATTATCAAGCCGTTCATGCCGGCGCCCGAAGAAAAATGCTCGCCACAGACTATGACATTGCTGACGGTAACGCCTGAAGCATTGATGATGGAAATCTGCGCCGGATGCCTTTCAATGTATATCAGTCGCACCTTGGGGGCGAGCACTGCTCCGGTGCCGACGGTCAGCAATAATCCAATGCTCACAACGATTGCTGTTTTCGCTTTTGTCCATGCCATGATTTTCAATGCTCCTTTTATCAGGGTTAAAGTTGAGCCGCTTGCTGCCGCTCCTTTCGTAATTGCTACGGCAGTAATTGATTTAACCAGCACTGCTGGCGCAGCTTGAACGGAATTGGCGGAAATTGCTCCGGCAAGCGTCGCCGTCGTCGAAGTCACACCGTGTTTGGAAAAGTATCTCCGCAATTTTTCCAGCGCATAGGCGACACGCTTCTCGGCCGCATTTTCGCTCGCGCCAAAAGCAATCCCGATTTCCTGAAAACCTTTCCCTTCAAAAAACCGCAAGGCAATGGCATTGCGATCCTTTTCACCGAGTTGTCCCATTGCATCTTCCAGCAGCGGCATAATCTGCGGCCACGCTTCCGATTCTGTTTCATTGGCAAGAGATTGCATATAAGCCTCCTGTTCACGATGGGCACGCCTGATTTCACTTCGCAAAAAATTAATGGCCGTCAGCCGTGTGGTTTGATAGAGCCAGCCGGAAATAATTGTCTTTTCAGGCAAGCCACCGGCTTTCTTCGCCAAAATAATAAAAACCACCTGCGTGACTTCTTCGGCAGCACTCGGGTTGCCCGTTTTTCGCAAGGCGGCGGAATAAACCATATTGACATGACGCGTCACCAATGTTGCGAACGCTTCATCGGAATTCCGATGGACGTATTGCTGCAATAGTTCAATGTCAGATGTTTCTTGCATCTACCTATAAATGTCCACCAGTGCGAAAAACCGCCAATTTATTTTGATTTATCATAGGGATTCGCATTGGCAGTGCGTGGGCGCACAATGACGGCAACGGCTTCAACATCCAGATTGAAACTGTCCCGCTCGATGGACACGTCACGTTACGCGTCGCATCCGAGAAAACCAAGTAATTGCAACCGGGGCGGGCAGCAATGGCCGCCCTTTTTGAATTCCGTGCCGTGCGGGACAGCCACTTTTCAATTTCCCATAAAAGAGCTAAGCCTCGAAAATCTCGCAGATTAGCGCTAAGCCGCCGACCCTCCCTTGTGAGCTTTTGTCCGCCGCCGCTCCGCTTCCGGCTACCAAAACCTCCAAGAGAGTGTGTGTCAGACTGTGCCCTTTGCTACTCCGGCTGCCTATGCTGGCAAAGTCGCAGACTGCCGCCGGTAAGAAAGCCTGACTCCGCCAATTTCTGCCGTTTCCACTCCGCTCCATTGTCGCGCCGCCAGCGATCCGCTTCCGGTGGCTCGCGCTTCCATTCCGCTGCATTCCGCGTCTGGAATCGTGGAGACAATTGCATCTGGTGTATCACATACACCTCAACAGGTGAAAACTCGGTCAGACTGCCAGATATGCATAAAACTGGATGCATTTTTGATACCTTGGGACGGATTTTGTGTCCCAAGGACAGCACATCAGCAGACGAACTGAATACAGTCTTTGGTTGTGAAAATAGACGACATGTATGGGAGGCGGCGATTAAAACCATGGATGCAGATTGTGCCCCGGAGGCATAACGCGCCTGCCGTAATTTATTAAGATTGCCGTGTATGTTTACAGCCGTCGCACAGAAGAATCTGGCCGATGCCGAAGGCTACTTCGACGAGCATCTGGCACAGAACGATTACTACGCCGTCGGAGAAATCCGGCCCGGCCAGTGGATCGGCACGGGCTCGGAACGGCTGGGGTTAAATAATGCAGTAACCCGTGACCAATTTCATGCCCTGTGTGAAAACCAAAGTCCGAATGACGGTAAGCGTCTGACGCTGAGACAGGAAAAAACGAACCAGCGACGCGTATTTTATGACTTTACCTGTTCCGCGCCGAAATCTGTATCGGTACTGGCCGTGACGATGGATGACGACCGGCTCGTGTCGGCACATAAGGAAGCAACGCGCATTGCGTTCCGCGAAATTGAAAACTTTGCGGCCACGCGGGTCCGCAAGCAGGGCAACCAACGTGACCGCACTACCGGCAATCTGGTCGCCGCCGCGTTCACCCACACGAGCAGCCGGGCGCTCGACCCGCTGTTGCACACGCATCTCACGGTGTTTAATGCCACCTTTGATGGAACGGAAAAATGCTGGAAGGCTTTACAGGCGGGCGGAATGTATGACGCGATTCGTTACGGCACGGCGGTTTATCGCAATGAACTGGCAAAACGTGTCCAGCAGATCGGCTACCACATTCGTCCGGCGAAGCACGGCTTTGAAATCGAGGGCGTGAGTGATGCGATATTGAAACGGTTTTCCAAACGCTCCCAGCAACGTGACGCGGTGGTTCGGGAACTGGAACAAAAGCTGGGGCGCCAATTGTCGAATAATGCCATTGCCCTGGCGGTGCATCAGAGCCGGGCGAAAAAGATCAAGGGCATCTCGACCACCGAGGTTCGGGACCAGCAGTTGGCACAATTGCAGCCTGATGAATTGCAGGCGCTGCAAAAACTCACCATGCCGGTTCAACCCGTCCGGCAAATCCGCCGCTTTGAACCGGAAAACCAAGCCCTGAATTACGCCGTCGCCCACGTTTTCGAGCGCAAGTCGGTCGTGCCGGAGCATGAACTGTTGGGCGTGGCGTTGGCGCAGCATCCGGGTGAACTGGATTTAACGGCGTTGAAAGAGGCAACAAAGTATTCGGCTCAATTGGTCAAAACCGAGCGTGGATTATCGACGCCACAGATTTTGGCAACGGAACTGGATTTGATTCAGACGGTCAATACGGCCTGCGATACCGTTGCACCAATACATCCGAGCTACCGGCCCGCCGACTGGCTGGGTGAAGATCAACAACGGGCCATTTATCACGTCCTGCGCACCCATGACCGCATCACCGGCCTGCGTGGTCTTGCCGGCACGGGCAAGACCACGGCGTTACGCGAGTTGGTCGCCGCCTGCGCCGAAGTGAAAATCGAACCTTTGTTCTGCGCACCAACGGCAGCGGCAACGGATGTTCTTCGCAAGGAGGGATTCGAGGCGAAGACACTGCAAAGTTTGCTGCTGACGAAACCGAAACTGGATGAACGGCGTTTAGTGGTGCTGGATGAGGCCGGGGCGGTGGGCATTGATGACATGAAGCGGCTGTTCGACCTGGCGCATGACGCCCGCATCGTGCTTTCCGGCGACACCGGCCAGCACGCATCGGTGGTGCGCGGTGATGCGCTGCGGATTCTGGGGCAACATTCCAATTTTCAATCCGGCCAACTGACCCGCATTCGACGCCAACGCAAAGCCGAGTATCGCAAGGCGGTCGAACTGGCCGCGCAGAAGCGGCCGCAGGAGGCGTTCGCTCAACTGGAACGCATCGGTGCGATCACTGAATCTTCCCACGATAATCTGCATGACAAGGCCGCGCAGTCATATCTAAAGGCGTTGGAACAAAACCGATCAGCGTTGCTGGTCGCACCGACGTGGAATGAAATCGAGGCGGTCACGGAGAAAGTCCGGGCCGCAATGAAAACGGCTGGCCGGCTGGCCGGTGAAGAAAAAGAATTTCAGGTTTTTGATTCGCTGTCGTGGACGGAAGCGCAAAAACAAGATGCGCGCCAATACCATCCCGGCATGGCGATACGGTTTCACCACCGAAAGGCTGATTTCGCCAAAGATGAAACGGTTGCAGTGGTCGCGGTCGAAAATGATTCAATCAGAGTTCAACGTGCGGACGGTTCTGAAAGCCTTTTCTCATTGGGCCGAGGCTTCGCCTCGTTTGATGTGGGGGAGAAACGGAAATTGAAAATTGCTGCCGGCGACAAGCTGTTGCTGCAAGCCAACACGGTTGGCAAACGGTTCATCAATGGCGAACTCGTCGAGGTGCGGGCGATTCAGGGCGATTCCGTGGTGCTGGCCGATGGCCGCGTGATTCCACAAAATTACCGCACATTTACGCACGGCTACGCCGTCACGTCGCACGCCGCCCAGGGCAAGACGGCGGATGAAGTGTTGGTCGTGGCGTCGTCGCGTTCGCTGGCCGCCGTCCATCAGCAGCAATTTTACGTCAGCATCTCGCGCGGTCGTGAACGCTGCCAGGTTTTTACCGATGACGCCGAGCGACTGCGTTCGCATGTCATCCATTCCAGCGAGCGATTGGCAGCCGTGGAAGTGGTTCCTCATTTTAGCCGACAGAAATTCATCATGCGTGTCATGCAACGCGGCCAGCGTTTCCTGAAGCAATTCCGCCAGCGCATGACGCAATCCCATTCGCCCCGCAAACGCATCGAACAAATCCGGGAAATATCTTATGAGCACCAACACCAACCCCGACGCGGCATCAGTATCTAGCACGCGCGACAACCCCTGCTACGGCAGTGATCTGAACGTGGCGTCGCTCAACGTATTTACCGACGACGAACACAGCTATCTTCTGCCATACGCGCAATTGCTATACGCCAAGACAATTCCCAATCCGGCACTGGAAAAGAATGCCGATGCGCCGCCCGAAAAGCTGGTGATCTGTTTTGCCGTGGCCGAAGTCACGCTATTGGGCAGTGGCCTCCAAGCCGTCGCGCGGAAGATTCAGAAGTATGACTTAAATTTTGTGAAGGCAATTGACCGGCGTTTCGCGGCCACGCTCAAAACTCACGTTGCCGCCGTCACCATCACTTTAACCAAGGAAAACGTATGAATCCCGAACGTAAAGAAATTCTCAATCTGATTTCGCTGCCTGGACGCATGAACGCCGCAGAAGCTGCTTGGCGTCTCGGTTTTGAACCAGACCACATTCCCATCCTGGTCAGTGCCGGCCAGCTCAAGCCGCTGGGGAATCCACCGCCAGGAGCCGTTAAGTTTTTTCTTACGGCCGAGATTGAGCAAAAAAAAGGTGACGCCAGATGGATGAACAAGGCAACCGAACTCATCCGAGTAAAGGTCAAGGACAAGAACGAGCGGGCCGCAAAGATTCGGACGCTTAAAGGTTCCATGGCCGCAACCAACGGAAACAACTGCCGTGACCATCATTCCTAAAATCAGCGGCGTGCCTCGCGCTTCCATTATACGGCGCACAACTGGCATCGCCAGTGGTCATTCTCAATCATCATCGTGACCGCAATGCACCGAATTATGCGGCGGCGGAAACGGGTCGAACGTGTCCCGAGGCGGTGGTGGCGGTCCCGGCAGATGGACGAACAGGCCGGGCCGGACATCAGGCGCGGATTTTCCACCTTTACGTCGCAATGCACCGCTCAATACCCATACCAGCAAGGCCAGCAAGAGATAGATGGCCCCAATCAAAAAGCCGAGGGCATGTTCGTGGATGAATCCATCAAGGTGTTTCAATCCCGACACTTCCAGTTCGAGTGCTTTAATTTGCCAGGGTTGCATGATGTCCTCCTTGTGCGGCAACCGCTTTCGCCGCTGGTTCGGTGTTCCGGTTTCCGGTGATGGCCTTCTGTTGCCGTTCGTATTCACTCAACGACGGCATTTCCACCGGCGCTTTGCGGGAATACGCCCGCGCCATCGCCCGGCTATTGTGGCCAAGATTCACCTGGGCATACCGTTCGGGATAGCCCGCCGTCTTTGCCCGTTCCGCCCAAGCGTAGCGGTAGCTGTGCAACGAGACGCCTTTGATGCCAAGTCCGGTGCAGCGTTGTTTGAACTCCGTGGCGCGGTCGCCCGAACGGACGGTCCGCAGATACGGAAACAGCGGGCCGCTTCCCGGCAGGTCGCGCAAAACTTCCTCCATGTCTTCATCCATACGCATGATGGCAATGGAGCCGGTCTTCCGGCGCGCATAGCTGATGACGTGGTGTTCCCAATCAACGTCCTCGGCGTTCAAGCCGGCCAGATCGGATTGCGATGCGCCCAAGTGCCAGGCCAGTTTGTAGAACGCCTTGCGTTCGGGATTATTTTCGCGGGCGACGATGGCCAGATGTTCGGCCAGCGTAATACCACGCTTCTCCTTGAACTCGACTGCGGGCCACTGGCGTTTCGGCACGAGCGGCCACGGCAGCCAATTCATGTCCACGCAGAAATTATGCAGGCGGCGCAGATAGACGTTGGTGGAAACCGTCCCCATTTGCAGAACCTTCAGAATCATTTCACCTTTGGTTTCAATGATGACCTGCGGCAGCAATGCGATAAACGCCTTGTCCTTGGCGGCAGTTTTCCAGCGGTGTTGGTTGGCTCCCTGTTTGGTGTTGGTCAACGCTTCAATGGCGTGCTGCCACGTCCGCGTGGTGATGCCGTTGTCACTGCCTGCCAGATACGCTTTGGCAATCTGGAGATTCAACACCGGCTGGCGTTCGGAATTATTTTTGGCTTCGATGACCTGCTGGGCATCGTCTGCATTGGTGGTGCCGAGACTGGTGCGCTTGCCGGTCTTGGTGTCCACGCAGTAGTAGGCTCCGCCACGGATTCCACGGCAGATGAGACGGTAACGTGTTTTCATAGTTTTCACGCAACCGCGAGAATATCTCACGCCGAATCCGAACAGGTAGCAGATAGGCGGCGGATAATGCCGGACTATGCTGGTTTCCTACGGATTGGAAAAATGGTGTCCGTTTTGGTGTCCGTTTGGACTCCCGGACCCCCTAAACCGTTGCTGCACACACAGTACGGTTTGGAGGCGAGGGTCGGAATCGAACGAGGACTCTTTACCGTTCCGGGCCTGAAACACTCTGTTTCAAGGCTGATTATAGCCTTATTTAACAGGGGTTCAAGCTGCTTTTTCGACCGCGCGTTCATTGCTGCGCATTGCCCTGTCACCGCCCCTAAATTGCCCGTCCGGTGAAACTTCCGGTGAAGAATCCGGTGAAACTTTTTCCGCCCGAGAGTTGGCGGCTCGATGTGTAATTGAACGCGAGGTGGGCAGGGGAGACTGGCGACGTTCACGTTTATGCCGCCAGTATTTTGAAATTTCTTTGGTAGCCTTGTGCAGCCAGTCTCGGTCAGCCGCGAGCCGAATCATTTCAACCGCCGCAAACCATTTTGGCGCGTTGGGAGCCGGATCACCGAGCGGTGTCAGCTTGCCCACGGCCATCAAAATCTGAATGTCGTGCTCTGCGAAGCCGAGCAGCTTCGCTGTTGCGAGAACATCAAGGCGTGCCGGGAGATTTCTGGCCGCCCAAGTCGTCATCGCAGTTTGCATCACATCGTCAGTCATAAAATTCATTCAGCAGCCGCACTGGCTCACTGGCACTTCACAGTTCAGGCAGCGACTTTCCGCAGCGGGATGACCCAATCTGGTCTCATCCGCGTAATCCATCAGAGCCGCCCGCAGCCGCATGAGCAGTCGCAGTTCTGCCGCCGCCAGCGGCCTTTCCTCGCCGTCGTTCACCAGTTTCCACAGCATTTTGATTTCCGTTGATTTCATCTGGGCACAATAAGTCTTCAAGCCATCGGGGGCAGCCCGCGCTCCGCGCGGACTGCCTCCCGAATCGGTTGTCGCCTCCACCGCCGCCGAGCGTTCGGCTAGGCCGTGACAAGCGTGTCTGAAACCCGGTTCAAATGGGCTGGATTCCAGATTGAGTGCGACAACATCACCCCATCCGCCGAAGACGAGAACTTCCCCACTTCGTAGAGATTCGCTCCCCCATTCGCCACGTTGAGGCATTTTAATAAGTATTCGAGGCCTTGCTCCCTCGAATCGTATTCCCGAACACGAGCCATGCCGCCACCGAGTTTTTCCCATTGCGCCTTGATACTAAAACATGTGGCGACTTGGACGGCTGCCGGCGGCAGACCCGCGATCAGGAAATGAAAGTGTAATCGTCCGGTGATTTCCCCCGGCTCCAGCCGCAAAGCCCACACGCACTGGCGGAAGGGGACTTTGTGCCAGCGGCACAGGCACCGGACGAGGGCAAAGAACATCGTCAGCCGCACGCGTTCCGGCAGTTTGGCACTCTTGAACGTCAAGGTGCCGAAGAACTGCCAGTGGACGCGTTGCAGCGTGTATGTCAGTGCCGTTTCCATGTCAGAGCTTCGTGACGTTGACGACCCGCCGAGGGTCAAGCCGATCCCAAAAATGAGACCAGCGTTGACCCAGGGCGGCGGCGTGTTCCGGGTTGCTGGCGTCAATGAGCATTGCGGAATGGTCACTGAACCAGACGCGGAACAGGGTCAGGCGGCTTTCGTGATCGAACCGGTCATGCGGATGCGACCGGAGAAGCCCTGGCTCATGTCGCGGATGTTCAGTTCGATGGGTTTGTCCACCAGTGTCGCCCCGTGTTTGCTCAATTCCTCCGCCGTCATTTCGTAGTCGAATGAATTGCGGAGGGGTGGCCGGGCTTGATCCTGGCACACCAGCAGGTGGAGTGTTTTGGAGCCCTTTTTCGTGTCGAACGTTTCCGACACCTTGTCAATGACCAGCACTTTGATTTGCATTTTACTTTTACCTTTCAATTCTGCCGTTTTAGTTGTTTCCCCGCGACGGGCAGAACGTCGCCGGGAAATAAAACCTGACTTGGCGAACCACTCGCCGTGTTTTCAATTGCGCTCATAAATCTTTCTACTCAAAAGTGTCGCAGATGACGCGCACGTTGTGCAGTTGTCATCTGTCAAGCTGACAATCGTCAAGGGTGGACATCTCCCAATAGGATCACATGGAGATGCGTGCCTGTGTAGCTACCATCTGTTCGGCTAACAAACGTTCGCCTGCAACTCCATGTATATGCGTGGAATTTGCCAATGACCCTCACGACAAAGGACAATTTAGCAGGGCTGTGCTGACCCGCCTAGTTGACAAAGTGTAACGGTGACGAGTTGTTAACTATGTACCCCTATGTATGTGTTTGCGTGAGGGCAAGAAGGAGAAGGCGATAATTATCCGAGCCGGACACAGTCAATTTGACGTTGTGTCCGTTGGACAGAAGGTTGGGCTGAAATTGATCCGTTGCTCGCCCGAAGTCGTGACCAAACTTGGCTGTCTACATTCCGCAGCAAGCTGGTCTCCGTTCCGCGTGTGCTTGTTCCGTCGCCAATAAGTTTAAGCGCCACTCGCCAGACTTGCGGCTCAATCTCTGCGCGCTTGCTCGCAAGACTGGCTCGTTCCCATTTCAGGTGCGACCGAACTGCGCCACCGCTGCACTCCGCCCAGCTTGTCGCTTCATTCCGGCAGCCAAGTTTCGTCACTCCGCCGAACTGATTGGTGCGACCAGAGCGGCGTTGAATTCTCCGCTAAAGGGCTGCGAACCAAACGCCGCTCTCGTCGCAAAAGGGCTGGCGCACGCCCCACGGTCATGTTTGCAGGTGACATTTCACCGGCAGGGGTATTTTATGACAATCGAAGATTTGAAAGGCATCGTTCACTCCGATCCCGAAATCTTGGGCGGCACGCCCGTTTTTGTCGGCACGCGCGTCCACTTGCAAAATCTGATTGACACCCTGGAAGGCGGCGAATCCAATGAAGATTTCTTGGAAGGCTTCCCAACCGTCACCCGCGCGCAGGCCATCGCCGTCATTGAAGCCGGCCAGTTGAAAATGCTCGAAACCGTCGGCTAGTCCAATGAACCAGGGTAGGCGTGCTCGATCTTGCCGATTAGAAAATCAGCGAAGCTGCCAAGCCCCTGAAGGTTGTGCGGATTGGATGTCGGGCGATGGGTCCGGTTGTGTTTCAAGTTTTTTAGTGTAGCCCACGTTATGAAATCTGGGGGCAGTTCGCCTTTGCTGTAGCCGGGGAAAATCTTTTTAATTTCGGGAAGATATCCAATGGCATGAAGCGGTGTGGTGAAATGGCCCTTGTTGCCGAAATCAAGCCATTCTTGAAAGCTGTTTCCATCCCAATGCAGGGCGAAAAAATCCTCGAAATTGTGGTAGGAGAAAAGGAAATCAGGAATGCCGGCGGTTTTTTGCGCATAGTGGGTGGCGCAGTTTTGGTCGTTGCGGTGGTAGAGATCGAAGTCGGCCCAAATCTGGATGGAGTAATTTTTGTTCTGCTTCCGTGTCTTGTTATAGCGGCTTTTCAGTTTGCCGAATGATCCGCCCTTAACAATGACTCGCTCCGGAGCAAACAGTTGCAACGGCGGCTCAAAGGCACCGTCCGCCAGTGGCTGTTTCTCAAAAAAGCTTTGTAAACGCTGTAAATAGGCCCACTCGGACTCTCCTTCGCAGACGATGATGTAGCGGTTACAGGGCATGATTCGGGTCAAAGTGCCGGATGGGGAATGCCAGCATAGAATCCAGCAAGATATTGTTTGCGAAAATTAGTTACGTTTCGGATATCTTCGCCATCGTTTTTAGCATCGACCAGACGGCGAATCAGGGTGCCATTGGCCATTGTTTTTCGAACAAGAGCAATTTCAGATAGGCGTAGAATTGAATCGTCCAAGATGTCCGTGTTATGGGTGGTGAAGATGAGTTGCGCTCCCTTCGGGTTATGGCGGTGTTTTTTGAACATCATTACTATTTCCCGCATCAGTAAGGGATGGAGGGAGCGTTCGAGTTCATCCACGAGAAGAACGCCACCTATCTTAAGCGTGTAAAGAATTACGCCTATCAGCCCCGCTAACCTTTGAGTCCCGTCCGACTCGTGTTTAGTAAAATCAAGCAACGTTGGATTACCTGTGACATCCTGATGGGTCGAGGTAATTTGCATCGCGTGCGTTATTCCTGTCTTTTGGTCGAACTTAGTGATGCTTGAGGCAGGGACAGTCCTGTCCGGGGGGAGCTTTGTCTTAACAATATCAATCGCATCGATATCAATATCCAGACGGCGAACCACATCAGTGATTTCACCCAGAGCGGCCTTTTCATCCCCCCCTAATATTGAGGCCAAAAGTTCGACTGCTTGGGTTAGCAAAAAGGGATTTGGATAATCGCCAATGTTAATCTTCAAGTCTTCCTTGAAGAAATTGAAGGCGTTTTTCAAATCCTCATTAAGCCCTGGATATCCGAGGCCGATACGATTTAGGAAGGTTTTTGTTTGCCGTCCTGCACCGTCAGAGCATTCCACGCGTAAAATATCTGAAAGTTTATCTGGAGAGTAAGTGTCAGAATTAATCTGGGGAAATTCGGGCTTGAGGCGATGAATTGCGTAAATCGTTTTGCCATTCTTAAACATAGCCTCTTGCAAGATTTCCGTTGCGTTGTAAATAACTCTGCATTTAAAGATGCCGTCATTGAGGATGAACTCAACCTCAAACGTGGTATCCGGATGTTTTTTATTGAGCAAATTGGGATCAAACAACTGATTTAAAGGTCCGCCATCTCGAATCATGGCCCTCAGTATTATGAATGCCTTCAGAAGATTAGTTTTGCCGGAGGCGTTGGCACCAAAAAAAGCCATGCAAGGGACCAGGCGTTGTTTATTGGGGGCTTCGAGGAATGGCAAAATATCCTGCTCTAGGTAGCGATTGGGAGCCTTACCTTCGCCATAAGAAAAATCGAGCTTGAGTTCCAGTATGGACCGGAAGTTTTGAATGAAGAAGGAAGATAACATAATTATGTCATGTTTTTTATAATCTTCGACCCCAATTACGACAAAGTCAATGCAATATAAACAATTTTTCTGTTTATATAGCAACATCGTAAACTTCAACTTGATTCCTCGGTTTCCAGTTCCGGCAAATCTTCGTTCAAGGCGATGCCGAGTTTAACCCAGAACAAATTTTCCAAATCTTTTTCCGGCAACGCATCCAGCAGCACAACGGCGACGTGCAGAAAATAAATAGGTTCAAAGTTTAATTCGCTTGTGAGGCTGACGTGAGCGTTGACCGGAAATTCACCGGTAGCAATTTTGGTTGCCCGCTGCGTTGAGAATTTTCCTGGCAATCCTTTTCCCAATCGTCCAGCGACGGCACGGTGACTTCCGCGTGTTTCGCGTAGACGCGATGAACTGCTTTGGAATTATGCCCCAATGCCTGCTGCGCGAAGCGTTCGGGAAAACCACATTTCAACGCCCGTTCCGCCCACGCATACCGATACGAGTGCAGCGACACACCGGAAATCCCCAACCCGTCGCAGCGTTGCTTGAACTCCGTGGCGCGATCCCCGGCGCGCACGGTGCAGAGGTAGGGAAATAATGCGCCCGATTGTGGCCGACGTTTCAAAATGATTTCCACATTCGCGCTGAACCGGAACAGTGTTGGTTTGAGATTGCCGCCGCGTGATTTCAGTTTTTTGCGCGTGAAACAAATCGTGCGCGTCTCCCAATTGATGTCTTCCGCTTGCAAGGAGGCTCCGTCCGATTGCGCCGCACCGGTCAGCCAGAGCAATTCATAGAAATCCCGCCGTTCCGTGTTTTGCTCGCGTTGGATGATGGCGGCGTGTTCTTCCGCAGTGATGGCGCGCTTGTCTTTGTAAATCGGTTTCGGCCATTGCCGACGCGGGATGACGGATTTCAGCAGCCATTCCATGCCGAGCGCGTGATTATGAATCCGCCGCAGATAAACATTGGTGGACACTTTGCCATCGGCCAATGCCCGGTCGAAATGTTCCGGTCGGGTTTCGGTGACGGTCAGATTTCGGAGGCAGTCAAAATTCTTGTCCTTGATGGCGGTTTGCCAGCGTTTCAGAGTCTCATCGGTTTTTTTCGTGATGATGTTTGCCATCACGTCCTGCCATGTCCGCGTTGCCAGCTTGGGATCAGCCCCATTGAGATACACCCGCGCCAGCGACAGGTTGAAGTGGGGTTGCTCCTGCGATTCGTTGTGCGCTTGCAGGATGCGTTGCGCCTCATGCCTGTCGTTTGTTCTGAGACTCGTCTGGACGCCGGTGATTTTGTTCTTGAGGTAAAAGACACCCCACGGACGACGGACGAGACCGAATGTTTGTTTCATTGATTCACTCATGGTTATGAGTGTGTCAGGCAAGGCACTGGTCGCATAAGCGAGCAGCGGGCGGGCGATGGCCGGGCAGAAACCATTTTCTGAACGGGCAGCCAAACAGGTGAAGATTCCGGTGTAACTCTGACGCCCGACTCGCAGAAAACCCCAATAAATCAAAGGTTTGCTATGGAGGCGAGAGTCGGAATCGGGCGGTTCACGTCCGTTTCTACGGACAAAATATACGCAATTTCTCCAATAGATGCAAGCATTTCTGCACTACTCTTCTGCACTACTCTTGCACTACACGGACGAACCGTTACCAACCCACTTACTGAAGGTTTTACTGAAGCTTTCACTGAAAGTTTTCAATCAAACCAATGAATAAATCATTTGGAGATTGGAGCGTATAACGCTCCAATTTCCAAACGCAATTATGGGGAAACGGATAGTATTACCATCGGTGTTTTGGTGCCACGCGGGAAACAATGTGGCAAATTATTTGCGCCGCGGTTTGCGTTTGGTGTCCGTTGCCGACTTGTCCGGTGTCCGGCGATAACATATCAAGCCGATAACTCGGCAAGTCTGGCACGAAGCTCCTCCGCTTGTTGAGTAAACTTGCCCGGATTAGATTTCTTGAGTTTGGCAAGATTTTGAAGTTTCCATTTTATGGCTGGCAACTGCGACAGGTGGGGACATTTCATCAACGTCCAGTCGGGTTCTCCAGAAACCAGACCGAGCAAAAATCGGCGCTGGTCTGGCGTCAGTGCGGCGGGCAGTTCGGATTTTAGTTTGCGCCGGATGCGCTTCAATTCTGCCAGCGTGACCGGATTCCGCGCCATGCCTGCAAATTCATTTTCAAACGCCGACGACATATCCACGTCGCGCGAAAATAAAACTTCATGCACGGGGCGATTGTGACCGGCGAGATAACAGACGAAGCACTCGACGACGTCCGATGTGAGTCCGTCACGCTCGAAAAGAGCGTGAACATCAAACAGGTCGCGCGGATGCTGGCGATCCATCGCGGCGACAAGTTTGCTGCCGTAAAGTTCCGGCGCGGCCAGCACCGGCACGGACAACTCGGTGGTAAAAAGTTTCCGCGCTACGTCACCAAGCCGCCGTGTTTCCACCGGCAGAACAGTTCCGCGAAAAACATGATTTACTTCCACCTTTACCTGATTGCGTCCGCGCTCGATGAACAGTTTAATTTCGCCACCTTCTTTCGTCGCTGAAACTTTCGCCTCCATGCCGAGTTTGGCGAGTCGCTTCCGGGCAGCTTCTAATCCGCTCGAAATGGATTTCAGCGCCTCGTCACGTGTCGTTTGGTGATCGGTATAAACCACGTCAATGTCCACCGACAAGCGCGGCATGTCTTCGATGAAGAGGTTGATTGCCGTGCCGCCTTTCATGGCGAAATGCGGCGTCTCAAAAATTGCAGGCGCGCTTTCGAGCAGGAGCCGGACGATTTCGATGTAAGATTTATCCATTAGGTTTCAGCACAAGCATCGTTCCATCCTTAAGGCGGGTCGTCCAGCGACCATTGCTCAACGGTTTTCCCGCCGCCTTTTTCGCAGCGTCTGCCCACGGCAAGTTCAATTCCTCGGCCCAACTCACACAGAGCCGCACAACTTTGACGCGTCGGCAGTTCTTGACCAGCGTGGTCAACACCTCCGGTCGCAGCGACCTTGCCCCCTCCATGATATTGCGAGCCTCCTCGATTCCCTGATGAACCCCCACTTCACTCAACATTTCCAGCAATGCTCTTTCCGGCACGGAGACAAGAACCCCAGCGGGTGTTTCCGGCAGCGGCTGCAAGCCGAAGTTTTTCGGCAGCTTGGAAGAAAACGGGTTGCGCGTCGTGTAGCGAGCGGGAAACAATTTCTGAAACCATTCAGGCAAACCGGCTTTTCCTTCGCCCCACAACGATAGCGGTTCGCGCACCGGCAGATTGTGGCGGACGCCACGCCAGGCCAAAGCCGTCTTGCCGCCGGCATGAAAGCCTTTCACCCGGCGCGACAGGAATTTCAAACAATCTTCCCGGCGCAAGGTGTCGTTTGGAAACATGAACACCCCGCGTCCCAAGCGCGCCAGCCATCCCGACTTCAAATAATGATGCGCCAGTGCCGACGAAACGCCCAGCTTCGTCAGTTCCTGATGGTCAAAAGGCGTTCCGCGCGGGAAAGCCGATTGCAGACTTTTGTTTAGTTTATGGCGCGTAGTTAAAGCCATGCTTGAACAATAGCGCCTAAACCAAGCAAATGACAAGCCGATTATTATCCCGGTCTTAAACCAGAAATACAGACTCCGAGCGTGATTCCTAAGTGCCATCCGGTAGCGAAGCGAATGCGTTCATCCGTATGGCAGATATGGAATTCGGAAGCTGTCCTAGCTGTCCTTTATGTTTGTATCACAATACTGCACTCGAATTTTGAGTCGAGATAGCGGTCAATGCCCCCGGTCATCAGGACTGTGATCCGCTTTTTTGTATTCGATTGTTCCGGCTGGAACACAAGTCTCCGGTCATGAAAATCCTTTTTGCCAAGGCCAAAAACCGGAACAAGTTGATAGGAAAAGGACACCCCTTTACCCTTAAGCCATTTCTCTAGGTCTTGAATCATCAGCTTTTGGTTTGGTTCTTCACTGACCCGCGTTCGCAACTCGACCTTCGCAGGATATGCCGTCAAAAGTGGGAAAATAATTTCGAGAAACCGTTTCAGTTGTTTGTAGTTCCACTCTGTTTTCAAAATGAATGGGTCTTCGATGCGGACGATAGCGAAGCTTTTGCTTTTGCAGAACAAAAAGTCTCGAACATGGTCACGACTCTGCCCGGCTGAATATTCCAGAAGGGTCGTGTCCTTGGGTATGCGAAGCGCCTTCGCGTCAATAGCGACCCATCCTGCCCGCATGGCCTGCAATGCCGCCGGGTCGAGTGCAGGACCTTTCCAGAGCGGTGTTCTACTGTGAAATGCCCTTGGCTTGCGACAGGGAAAACCGTTTCGTCATTCACGCCTACCCGTTGCGGCATTCCACCAACAACCCAAATTAGTCCTGTCGCACCAATGAGAGAAGCTGGTTGCTTTGGACAAACGACTTCGAGAGAGCAGAAATCCACAGCTAGACGAAGGAATGGAGCACGAGGACGCTCGGTCATCCCATGTCCGACATCCTCAAACGCACCTTGAACTGCCTGAGCAATCGTCGGATTGATTTCCAAAGGCTCGGCATCAAGTGCAACTCGAAGGGCGGCTTCGCAAATGAGCGGTCCGGCTGGGCCGGTCAATGCTCTTCGCAGAATTGGAACATTGGTCAAGTTGGGACTCTGAATCATCAAGGCTCGCAAGTCTTGTCCGGCATCAGCCAAATTTGGGTCTGGCAGTGAAAACTGGCGCTCCACCCAACGCATGGAATTGGCGAAGTGTTCCACATGGCAAAGCGGCAGCCCGGCCTGAAATAAAAGCCTTTCCATATGAATGAAAACTCCCATTTGGGGTGGATCAAGCGTGGTGATTCCAACGAGGAAGCAACATTGGCGAAATGTCTTAACAAACTCGGAGCGAGCTGGTATTTGAATTTTCACCCCCACAAGTCGCTCAAAATTCTCCCCAAAATTGCCATCGTAAGCCTGACCAGCCACGCGTGCCAGCCAGACCGTCATTACAGCCGGGTAATGCTTGAGTAATGAGAGCAGCCTGTTGAAACGTTGTCCCGGTTCAGTGGGTAGTTGTGCATGAACCAAAGTGCGAATCCCATCTGCTTCTGCGTCAGACAATGGAGCGAGACCCAGAACAGGCGGACACTTTTCCGATTCGAGGAATGTCTTCCATGAATTATTGTGGTCAGACAAATTCATGTTGACTCCGACCCTTCTCGTTTGTCCTCCGCGCAAGCTTGAACGTGAAGAGACTTGCGTGCTGGCGAAAATATGTTTGGTTGATGAGACATCCAATTTTTCAGGTGGTTCTGCGACAGTGCCAATAATTTGTGAGCCATGCAATCCTCTCATGCAGTTGTATCGGTTACGCCGCGCCCTTCAAGCTGTCATCCGAATCCTTGATCACGAAGCGGGCGCGTAGGCGCGCGACCTCGCTGGCGAGGCCGGCGAGGCGCACGGAATTCAACACTTCGTTGAAATCCTTGTAAGCCGCCGGGGCTTCGTCCTTCGGATAGGTGCGGCAATTGGTCAAAATGTCGTGTGCGACGAATTCATCATCAATGGTCTTCTGATTCAGTTCGCGGATGGCAGCCTTGCGGCCTTTCGCCCGACCCGCGCCGTGGTTCACGCTGTAACAACTTTTATCAGCGCCCGCGCGGCAACCATGACGCATGAACCAGCGGTCGGATTGCCGGGCAGCAAAATCGGATGGCCAGTTTCGTAGAACGGCGTGTCTTTGAGCGCGAAGTGGTTCGCCGGATAGGCGCGCGTCGCGCCTTTGCGATGCACCCAAGCTTCCTGATTGTTCACGATTTCGCGACGGGCGATGTTGTGGCTGATGAAATACACGAGCGAGCCGCGCGTGCCAGGAATGATTTCTTGAAAGGCTTCGAGCACGAGCGCATTGATGAGCATGTGGTTCACGGTCGCAAAGTTTGCGCCGAGTGACATGTCGTCAATGTAATCATCCGCCTCCTGCGTGCCGAGCGGCGCGTAAACCAACTCACGATCATTGCCGGGCAAGGGAATGCTCCACGCGGCAAATTTATTTTGCAGTGTGTGGAACTGGTCGTTTGCCAGCGCGTAACCGAAACCGCGCGAACCGCAGTGAGAGAGAAACGCGACACAATTATCACGCAGGCCAAAGACCTCGGCAGCGCGACGGGCGCGGTCATTGTCGGCGATCTGCACGGCTTCACATTCACCAAAATGATTGCCGCCGCCGTAGGAACCAAGCTGACGGATTTTGTCTTCAAACTTCGGAAATTTGCCGGTGCTGATGAGCAAGTCGAGACGGGCCGCGAGGTCATCGCGTTGGTTGTTGTGTCCGAGATGAAATGCGTCTTCACAGTGAAGCGCCCACTCCGGCGGGATGCCGAGTTCACGGCACACACCTTCGGACGCGCCTTCAATCGCGACGCGGCGACCAAGTTCGCCATTCACGGCGCGAGATTTTTTCACGTTGCGCTGACCTTTGCCCGCACCGGTCGGGGTGCGTTCGACGATGGCGTTGATGAGTGCGCGGCGGACCGCTTTGTCAGCCACGGCGTCCACCGGCAGGTCGAGCTGGAGCAAACTCATGGAGCATTTGATGTCCACACCGACCGGGCCGGGATAAACATGCGTCGGCGAAACCAGCACGCAACCAACTGGTGCGCCGTAGCCGCAATGTGCGTCGGGATTGAGCACGAGGTCGGTCACGCCCGGCGCACCGCGCGAATTGAGCGCCTGCTCAATGCACTTCGCATCAAACGTCTCGCGGATGGCCGGCGTGCCGATGACCGTGATCGGCTTGCCTTTATTATCCGGTGCAGGAATGAAGCCGGTCGCTTCGCCTGTGGGCTGGATCACCGACGTTTTTATTTCTGTGTTCATATTTTTCTAATTGTTTTCCTAAATAAACGGCGCGACAAGTTTTTGCCGAAACAATCGCTCTACCACTGAGCTACGGCCTCATTCAGTGAGACCGACGGGAGTCGAACCCGCGACCGATGTAGTTCCAACGGCATTCGCGCCGAAATCATTTTGCTGCTTTCACCGACTAAAAACGCGACGACAAGGTTTGGAGAAACATTTTCCGCTGCTCTAACCACTGAGCTACCCCGACCTTTTCAGATCGAGGGCCGGACTCGGACGCAGATGGACTATCAAATCTCCATCTGTGCCCTGATTTGGGTTGCGGCGGCTCGCAAGGTATCTAAAAATGCTCCAATAATGGGGCTTTTTTCGGACTTCCGCCAGGCAACACACAAAGGTATTCGTGCTGATTTTGGCAGGATCGGGCGGATAGTGACGTGAGTTCGATTCAGGGTGCGTACACAGCGGGGGATAAGCGATACCCCAAGTCCACTTTCCACCAGGGTCATCACTGTCGCCATGAAATTGGGTTCGTTGATGATCCGGGGAGAGAAGCCCGCGCGGCGGCAACTGGCGATCACCTCATCAAACAGGCCGGGGGCGCCCCGACGATGGAATTGTACAAACGGTTCTCCGGCCAGATTTTTCAAGCGGATGACCTTCTGCTTTGCCAGCGGGTGGGTTTCCGGAAGTGCAATGACCAGTTGATCGGTATAGACAACTTCTTCCTCGAATTCCCCGCGCCGGTCTGTCGGCAGCAGGCGGGAAAACCCCAACTGGATGCGACCGTCATCGAAGGCGGCAAGCTGTTGATCAGGATTCATCTCGTACAGTTGCAGTTCGACATCTGGAAACTTGCGCCGGTAGGCCTGCACGAGCGAAGGTAAAATCGGCCCGGCGGCCGTTCCGAAAAAACCGATTCCCAGACTGCCAACTTCACCGCGTGCCGCCCGTTGAGCCAGCCGCCTGGCTTCGCCGGCACGCTGTAAAATGTCTTCGGCTTCACGCAGGAAGGCGCTTCCCCCCGCGGTGAGTTGAACACTGCGTTTAGTGCGGAGCAACAGCTTGACGCCCAGTTCCTCTTCGAGGTCAAGAACGGTCTGGCTGATCGCCGGCTGCGCAACATGTAAACGGCGCGCGGCTTCGCTGTAGTTTAGATGCTGGGCGACCGCGACAAAGTAACGCAGATGCCGCAATTCCATGCGCGGCATATTATCGTAAAATGCGATTACTGCAAGCAAATCATACGATTTCAACGATTTAA
>Ga0206867_1010_pt1 | contig 52737 bp, 48 predicted proteins | sample Alteio_BWOrgCont_37_FD_152905 | JGI IMG/M metagenome (GOLD analysis project Ga0206867, IMG submission 152905) | Enriched cells from forest soil in Barre Woods Harvard Forest LTER site, Petersham, Massachusetts, United States -... | ecosystem: Environmental > Terrestrial > Soil > Temperate forest >...
AGGGCTGCTGCTCTTGGTAAAATATTTTTAGAAAAAGTGGAGGAGGCGGCGAGTACTACCTGATAGTTTTTGCCGATTTGAGCCAATAGATCGGCTGTATTTTCAGCCAATTGGTGTGCATAGACCTCAGCATCCGCCAAAAGCACTTTGCGGATTCCACTGGCTTTTCGTAGTGCTTCGGCGACGGACAAACAATCCTGTCCCAGGACTAATAGATCGACTTCGCTGCTCAATTGCAAAGCGGCTGTTAGGGCGGCGAAGTTACTTTGTTTAGGCTGCTTATTGTCGTGTTCAATTAAGATTAAAGCGCTCATGGCAAGACCTTCGCCTCCTCTTTGAGTCGCTTAAGCAATTCCACAGCAGAGTCAACGCGAACACCCGCGCGATGTTTTTCAGGTATTGTCATTTTCACTATTTTTAAGCGAGGATTAAGATCAATCCCCAAGGAGTCAGCGGGAATGAGATCAATAGGTTTTGTTTTCGCTTTTACAATATTTGGCAAGGAAATATAACGCGCTTGGTTAAGCCGTAAATCTGTCGTGAGAACAACGGGCAATTTCAATTCCAAGGTTTCCAATCCCCCGTCAATTTCCCTGGTCACTTCTACCTTTTCTTTATCCAGGGTCAACTGTGAAATAAAGGTGCCTTGTGCCCAACCCAAAAGCCCGGCCAGCATTTGCCCCGTTTGGTTATTGTCTGTATCAACCGCTTGTTTGCCGAGAATAATGAGTTGGGGTTGTTCACGCATCGCCACAGCCTGCAAAACCTTGGCTGCGGCCAAGGGCTCTATCGCTAATTCCGTCTGTACCAAGATGCCTCGATCAGCCCCCATGGCCAAAGCGGTGCGTAGATTCTCTTGGGTAATGGGAAGACCGATGGACACAGCTACTATTTCCTGCACTAACCCTTTTTCTTTTAAACGCAAGGCCTCTTCAAGCGCCAGCTCATCAAAGGGATTAATGACCATTTTAAGCTGCGCTGTTTCTAGCGCGCTGTGATCCGACTTCAGACGAAGGGCCGCTTTCAGCTCTGGCACGCGTTTAATGGCAACTAATACTTTCACCGTAACAATTTTTCCTTGATGATTAATCTGTCTTCGAGAGTATATTTAATAGTAAGCTGGATTACGACAAGAAAAAGGATGAGAACATGGACATCAAGAATAGCGTAGCTTTAATTAGTGGCGGAGCCTCTGGAATGGGCGCGGCAACAAGCAGACTGCTCGCCGCTAAGGGAGCCAAGGTGGTTATACTGGATCTTAACTTGGCCGCGGCAGAAGCGCTTGCTTCAGAAATTGGCGCTTTAGCACTACCTTGTGATGTCACCAACGAACTAAGCGTCGAAAAAGCCATTAGCAGCGCCCTTGCCAAAACAGGTAGTCCACGCATTTGCATCAACTGCGCTGGGATCCTAGCGGCTAAACGCCTGGTCGGGAAAGCCGGGCCTATGCCCTTAGCCGAATTTCAAGAAGTCATCGCGGTAAACCTCGTCGGCAGTTTTAATCTCATGCGGCTGGCCGCCGCCGCCATGATAAACCAGGAACCCCTTAACGATTCTGGTGAGCGAGGGGTCATTATCAACACCGCTTCCGTTGCTGCCTTCGAAGGACAAATAGGTCAGGTGGCCTATAGCGCTTCAAAGGGCGGGATCGTTGCCATGACCTTACCGGCCGCGCGTGAATTGGCTCAATTTGGTATTCGAGTGATGAGCATTGCCCCTGGTCTGGTTGACACCCCAATGTTTGCCAAGCTATCAGAAGAAGCTCGCCAAAACCTAGCTGTCGGCATACCCTTCCCCAAGCGCTTGGCACGCCCTGAAGAGTATGCTCTTTTAGTGCAACAAATCATCGAAAATCCCATGTTAAATGGCACGACCATCCGTTTGGACGGTGCTTTACGGATGCCGCCCAAATAAGGTATCTTAGTGTGGCCATAATAGCCAAACGCAGGAGGAATGATGCTAAAACGAATTCTCTTATTTCTCGCTACTAACCTCTTGGTTATTATTACTATCTCCCTTATTACCACCGTACTTGGCTTGCACCCATATCTTGTTCAAAATGGGGTTGATTATCGCCAATTGGCCATATTCTGCGCCATTTGGGGCATGGCAGGCTCCTTTATCTCGCTGCTACTGTCCCGATTCATGGCTAAAATGGCCATGGGTGTCGTCCTGATTAATCCTAAAACGGCCAACCCACAAGAACGTAGCTTGCTCGATCTGGTCTATGGTTTTGCCCGTCGACTCGGCTTTTCAACTATGCCGGAAGTCGGTATTTACACCTCACCCGAATTGAATGCTTTTGCCACCGGCCCTTCTAAAAATAAGGCCTTGGTTGCCGTTTCCTCGGGTTTATTAAACTCGATGAACCGTGATGAGGTCGAGGCTGTGATAGGCCATGAAATGACCCATGTGGCCAATGGTGACATGGTCACCATGACCTTGTTGCAAGGGGTGATCAATGCCTTCACCCTCTTCCTTTCACGCGTCTTGGCCTATGCTATTTCTATGGCGCTCTCGCGTAACAATGAAAAAAGTGAAGGACCTTCCTATCTGGTTTACAATCTACTCATTATCGTTTTTGACATTTTGCTGACTATTTTGGGCAGCATTGTGGTCGCTGCCTTCTCGCGCTGGCGTGAATATCGCGCCGATGCGGGCGGTGCCCGTCTAGCCGGTCGCGATAAAATGATCGCTGCTTTAAAGCGTTTGGAACGGGGAGTCAATCTTCAAGATGATCGGGCCCCTGCTATGGCCGCTTATAAAATTTCTTCCCGAGATGGTTGGTTAGCGCTCTTTTCTTCCCATCCACCCCTTGAAAAACGAATTGAACGCCTGGCACAACTCCGAGCCTAAGGGATTTTAAAATGGCCATTGGCTCGCGATGCAAACAACTGCTTTTTGGCAATCCACTCAATCCCTTTAATCCATCCATTTTACGTCATGCTTCCCTGGTGGCTTTTTTAGCCTGGATTGGCCTAGGTGCCGACGGACTTTCTTCTTCCTGTTATGGCCCGGAAGAAGCCTTTATAGCCCTGGGTACACACACCCATTTTGCCCTCTATATTGCCATCGCCACCGCTATTACCGTTTTTGTGATTTCTTTAGGATATAACCAGGTTATTGAGCTTTTTCCCTCGGGAGGGGGTGGTTATAAAGTGGCAACACAGCTGCTCGGTCCTTATGTGGGACTGGTTTCTGGCGCCGCCCTTATCGTCGATTATGTGCTTACCATCGCCGTCTCCACCGCTTCAAGCATGGATGCGTTCTTTAGTATGCTGCCCAAAACGGCCTTGGGTTATAAATTATTTGCCGAAGTCTTTATTATCTTTTTACTCATCACCCTCAACATGCGTGGCATGAAAGAATCGATCAAAGTGTTAATGCCCATCTTTTTGGGCTTTGTCTTCGTTCATTTCAGTTTAATTGTTTACGGCATTATTGCGCATCGCCATGGCATCTGGCCGATCATTCCGCAAACCCTTCAGCAGACCAACAACATGATTGCCTTAGTCGGTTGGCTACCTTTTCTCGGGCTAGTGGTTCATGCCTATTCCTTGGGTAGTGGAACTTACACCGGTTTAGAAGCCGTCTCCAATAATGTCAATCGCTTACGCGAACCTCGCGTTGAAACCGGCAAGTGGGCCATGTTCTACATGGCCACTTCCTTAAGTTTCACTGCCGGCGGCATTATTTTGCTTTATCTACTCTGGACACCCCATGCCCTGGTCGGGCAAACCCTAAACGCCGTCGTCTTTCATTCTATTTTGGGCGATTCTCACTTTGGCAAAATAACCTTGCTGATCACCTTGCTCTTAGAAGCCGGACTATTATTCGTAGCGGCCAATACTGGCTTTTTAGCCGGGCCTAGTGTTTTAGCCAATATGGCCATTGATGGCTGGATGCCGAACCGTTTTCGCCATCTTTCGACACGCCTGGTTGTGCAAAATGGCCTGATTTTATTTGGTCTCTCGGCCTTAGCCATTTTGGTCTGGTGCCAAGGGGAAGTCGCTCTCTTAGTTGTTTTATACAGTATCAATGTGTTTATTACCTTTTCCTTGTCACTGCTGGGGCTCTCGGTATTTTGGATTACGCATCGCAGCTCTGCCTCACCGAACTGGGGTTGGCGCTTTTTATTTTCACTCTCGGCTTTCTTTATTGCGGCCAGCATCTTGGTTATCACCCTCTTTACTAAGCTGCAATCCGGCGGCTGGCTAACCGTGACCATTACTTGCGCGGTGGTGGCGCTTTGTCTGATGATTAAACGCCATTATAAAAATGTCGCCAAAAAATTAGCTGAATTGGATACGCAGCTTAAGCAACCCATTACGGAAGAACCGGTTCAACCGCTAGTACCTGATCCCCATCTGCCTACAGCCGGCATTTTGGTCGGCAAAAGTTTGGGTGTGGGCATGCATACCCTGCTTTGTGTGCTGCGTATGTTTCCTCATCACTTCAAAAACCTGGTTTTTATCGGCGCGGGTACGGTCGATGTGCAAAGTTTTTCTGGGCACAATGCCCTTGAAAAAATGCGCCATGAAGTCAACACCACCTTGGATTATTTTGTTAAATATTGCCGCCAATACGGCATTCCAGCAGAAGCCTATTCCGGTTTCGGTACCGATACAGTTGAAGAATTGAATAGCTTAGCGGAGAAAGTGGGTGAAAATTACCCCAACTGTATTTTCTTTTCTTCCAAACTGGTGTTCAAACACGATAATTGGATTACGCGCTTTTTGCACAACGAAACACCCAATACCTTGCAACGACAATTACACTTGCAGGGCAAGGAGCTGGTGATTATTCCCATGCGGATCTAGAGGGACCTTTAATCTTTTTGATTTCGTATCTCAGAAACAATGGTCAACCCAGAAATACCCGCCGTCAGCAGGGGTAAAAGTAAGGCGACAAAAGCATTCGGCGGCTTCAAACCCAATAATTTGAGAATGAAAGCCTGAACATATAAAGTAATTAAGGCCGTCACGACCAAAAAGGCGATGCAAGCAAGCCAATAACCCAGCTCAGCGCCGTATTTTAGAAATAAGGCGGGGCGACGACAACAGCTGGGAAATTGTTTCATTAACCATAAAATAGCCGAACGGCGTAAGTGCGGCTCTTCGCTTAAATCCATTAAAATATAGTAGCCATCCATCTCTTGCAGAGGATTTAGCATGGTGAACCCGTTGATATAAGTCATTAGGGCAAAAAGCCATAAAAAGGCTTGTCCATATTGCGAAGGCATAATCGGGATCGCTAAGGCGGCAAGGGAAGCGACTAACAAATTGGCGTAAATACCGGCTGCATTAACTGCAATACGTCGCCAACGGCCTTCCAACCACATATCGGAAGTATCAGTAAAGGCCACTGGACCCGTCCAATACCAGCCTACGCCCATATAATGCACCTCGTGCCCAAAGGACTTGGTCATAAAAGCATGCCCCAACTCATGCAAACTCACTGTTAGGACCATCAAAGGAAAAATGGCAACAAAGAGTAACCAGCTATTGGGCAAGCCACGCAACAAAGTAACCACTGCATTTTCCGTTATAAAAAAAGCAACCGTGCCGGCCAGAATGACCAAGCCCAGTAAAATCTGGCCAAATCGAGTAAATAAGAGATAGACACCCCGATTATAAAGCTTGGACAACCAAGGATCAGCGTCTCTAAAAACGATTCTTATTTCCAAAAGCTGACGAATTTTCGCAAAGGTCCTGGCAAACCAAGATTGTTTTTTAGTGCTTAAACTCTCCGTGCTCACATTCACCACAAAACCCGCACGGGCTAGTTTGGAAATAATAGCCACTACCATATTGGGTGCAAAAACTTGGAATTGGCTGGCTAGGCCCATGGTGATTTCCAAAAGGGTTTGCTGGCCATCTAATTGCTGCCAAATGAACCAGCCTTCCGGCGATAATTTAAAATAAGTGGAATGTTCAGGATCTTTGAGAATGACGATGGTATTACCCTCGGGGGTAGTCCGGGGATATTCTTTGACCTTATCGTTACGAGAGGGCCTACTACGATCGACCATCAGGGTCATAAACATATCGGCAACATTGCCTTCTTTTTCTAAAAGCTCGGTTAAATGCGTATAAGAAAGTACCAATAACTCACTATCTTCAATCGCTCGGACAGTGGCATTGCGCGGAGTTTGCGTGATTAAGGTTGCCTCACCGAATAAGGTGGGTGGTTTAAGCGTGGCTAAGCTATGTGAATGTCCGTCGACTTCCGTGGCAATGACTTCCACTTGACCCGAGCGGATTAAATAACAGCTTTCACCTTGATCACCCTGGTGAAAAAGGACCCTGCCAGCAGGCACCTTTATTTGCTCAACGTGTTCAGCCAGCCAGAGTAGCCGCTCATGGTCGAGTTTGCTGAAAGGGAGACTTTGTTTAATCAAACGAATCCGTAGCATTTGCTCTGCGGCTTTATACATCGAAGATTCAAGCTGATGCTCTTTTAAAAAACCATGTAAATCTTTAAGGTCTAGGCGCAAGAGAAGGCTATCTTTAACGGCTGCCACCGTTGCGGTGCGCTTCCCCGTCGAGGAAAAAAATCCGGTATCATTCAAGCCAATGGCTTCTTTAGCCCGTAAAATGCTCAGTGGAATCTGTGTCTTACGGTTTTTATATTCCGCCTCGTGGGTTACCTCCACCTCGCCTGAGGCAATAATATAGACAGCATCAACCAGTTCACCTTCCTTGACAATGGTTTCCCCCTTTGCATAACGAAACTCACGCAGCAATTGGGCTAAGGCCCGTGTTTGGGCGGGGCTAAAGCTTGAGAAACAAGGAAAGGCTTGAATAAGTTCTTGTTGCTGGCTAAGGCTGAGCGTGGGTTTATCCAAAAACTCAGGCATTTCAAATCCCTTTCGAAGAAATTCACATCATCCTGATCAATTATACCTCGCGGCTCTTTGCATTGCGAGCTAGCCTAGCCACCGCTATAATGGTTAGCTGAAATAGGAGATGATACTGTGTTTTCAAAGTTAATCAGGAAATTAACCGGAGCGACTGGCCCCAGTCCAAGCAACCCTCAAGAAATAGAATACTTAAACTACCTGAGCTCCTCCTATCCCAACAACCATAATTACAAAGTGAAAAAAAACAAGCTCATTCCCTCTCGTGAATTAGCCAAACGAAGTCAGCGAATTCAAGCCCTACTCCCCGATCCTCTCACCAGTCTGGTCGATATTGGTTGCTCCAAGGGATATTTTGTTTTTGCTGGATCTGAACAGCCGACCTGCAAGCGGTGTTTGGGTGTTGATGTCTATCAATATGACATCGATGTCTGTCGTTGGTTAAAAGATTACTTGCACCATGATAAGGTTCACTTTGAAAAATTAGCCTTGCATGAGTTAGCGGAGCGCATCGACGAATTTGGGGGTCCTTTTCAAACAGCCTTGGTCATTAATCAATACCAATATCTTTACTTCGGCTCTGCCCGTTGTCCGGACCGCTACCTTGACCATGAAGAAATATTTAAGCATTTAAGTAAAATTTGTAATCGACGGCTCATTTTTAATAATCGCGTCAACCTAGCGGATTGCCAAAATATTGAAAGTATCTCGCTGGCCAGTGAAAAAAGCCAAGATTACTCAGAAGAGAAAATTTTGGCAGCGGCTTCTAAATATTTTAACGTGATTCAACAAGGAAGCTTGGGGCAATATCCCTTATGGATACTCAATGCAAAAGCAGAGACCCGTTCTGACTCCAGCTCTACCTCCTCAACTGAACTCAGGGCTATCTTTGAAAAATGGTCAAATGATCTGGAATTTCGTGAACAATTTAAAAAAAATCCTGAACAAGCCCTGGCCTCTGCCGGTTTTAAACCGAATGCGGACACTTTGGAACAAATTAAATCGATGCTCAAACTGCAAAGTGGAAAATCCGATAATGAAGAACTGGATAAAAGAATTAACCGTTAGGAAAAATGATGTCCAAAAGTCCTAGCGCTGAAAAAATGGAGTTTGATCTGCTCATTATCGGCGCGGGACCCGCGGGTCTTGCAGCGGCCATCCGTGCGGCCCAACTGGCTCAAGAAAAGCAAAAGACCATCCATATCGCCGTCATTGAAAAGGCAGCCGCCGTTGGCGAACAAATTTTATCCGGTGCGGTTATTGAGCCACGCGCGCTGGATGAGTTGATTCCCCAATGGCGTGAGCTAGGTGCCCCGCTCCATACAGCAGCCACCTCTGACCATTTCCTTTTTCTCACCGAGAAGAAATCATTTCGGCTACCCACGCCACCGCCGATGAAAAACCCGGGTAATTATCTCATTAGTTTGGAATTGCTCTGTCAGTGGCTGGCTAATTATGCGACTCAGCTTGGCATTCTGATTTTTCCAGGTTTTGCCGCCACGGAGATTCTCTACCGAGATGGCCAAGTCTGTGGTGTGGCAACGGGTGACAAAGGTCTGGACAAAAATGGACAACCCGGGTCTCTTTTCCAATCCGGCATTGAACTCTATGCCAAACAAACTTTTTTCGCCGAGGGCTGTCGTGGCTATTTGACCCAGCAATTATTTGATCGCTTCCATTTGCGCCAGCACTGTGATCCACAGACCTATGGCTTGGGCATTAAGGAGCTCTGGGAAATCCCCCCTGATGTTGATCAACTGGGTAAGGTCACCCATACGATCGGCTGGCCCTTAGACAAGGCTACCTATGGCGGATCCTTTATCTACCATTTGGCGGAAAACAGGGTGGCCATCGGCTTTGTGGTCGGTCTAGATTATGAGAATCCCTATCTTAATCCTTATGAAGAATTCCAGCGTTTCAAAATGCATCCGACTATTTATCCGCTTTTGGAAAAAGGCAAACGCCTCGGCTATGGTGCGCGTGCTCTAAATGAGGGCGGTTTTCAATCCATTCCCAAATTAAGCTTTCCTGGCGGTCTCCTTATCGGCTGCGGCGCTGGTTTTTTAAATGTTCCCAAAATAAAAGGCATTCACAATGCTATGAAATCAGGGATGGTCGCCGCCGAAAGTATTTTTTCCAGTTTATCTGGCATCACCGAAGGGGAGTGCCAAGCCTTCTCTCAGAACTTAAGGGCTTCCTGGGTTTGGAAAGATCTTTATCCGGTCCGCAACATCCGCCCTGCCCTGCGTTGGGGCTTGTGGCCGGGTTTAATCTATTCAGCCTTAGATACCTATCTCTTGCGCGGACGGGCACCTTGGACTTTGTCCAATCTGGTGGATTATAACCGCTTGAAAAAAGCGGCGGAGGTCAAACCGATTTCTTATCCGAAACCTGACCAAAGGGTCAGCTTTGATCTCATGAGCTCTGTTTACTTGGCTAATATCCACCACCAAGAAGACCAGCCCTGCCATCTTAAATTGAAAAAGCCCGAAGAAGCCATAGAAATTAATTATCGTGAATATGCCTCCCCCGAGACCCGCTACTGCCCAGCCGGTGTCTATGAAATCCTTCACTCCAGCGACCAGCTGCCCTTTCTGCACATTAACTCACCCAATTGCATTCATTGCAAAGCCTGTGATATTAAGGATCCTCGGCAAAATATTGTCTGGACCCCACCCGAGGGAGGCAGCGGCCCCCAATATGAATCCATGTAAGATTTTTTTCACCTTATTTAGAGCAAACTAATGCCCATAAAAAACAAGTTCATGGCCATAGAAAAATGGTTACCCCTTTCCCTCCTTCTCTTAGCCCTTTTCGCTTTTTTTTATTTTCATCTCTACCGTTATTTGAGTTTTGCCACGCTTCACGAACATCGACATACTCTAGTGGAGTGGACAAAAAGCCATTATTGGCTAGCCGTGGGCAGCTATATTTTAATTTATACTGTGGCTGTGGCGATTTCGGTTCCAGGTGCCACTTTTTTTACCCTTGCCGGCGGCTTTTTATTTGGGGCTTGGCCAGGGATCGCCTATATCTCCTTCTCTGCCACCCTAGGTTCCATTATTATTTTTTCTGCTATAAGAATCTCTTTAGCCGAATGGGTAGAAAAGAAAGCGGGAACCTGGCTTAAGCGGCTGGAAAAAGGATTCCAAGAAAATGCCTTCAATTACCTACTGACCATACGCCTGATTCCTATTTTCCCGTTTTGGCTGATTAACATTGCAGCGGCCTTACTCGAAGTCAGGTTATCCACCTTCATTATAACCACCGCCGTCGGTATTATCCCCGGCGAATTTATCTATGCAACCATGGGACAAAACTTAGGCGCTATTTTCGACAAAAATGAAACACCGAACCTGGATCTCATCTTCCAAGCTCGATTCTTCCTCCCTTTAGTGGCGCTTGCCATCTTGGTGCTACTTCCCGTTCTTTACAAACTAAGCAGAAGAAGATAGCGCGCTTTCCCTTAAACCAAGCTCTGCAGGATCGCTGGGCCATTTCATACCAGAAATCTGCTTTTAAAGCCCTAGCCCAATCTATCTCTTGCTAGCTCATCCTTTGGAACATTTTTTATATCGTGAATGATGCCTAGTTTTTCTAGCAATTTGAGTAAGTAATAGGTTATATCCAGTTCCCACCACATAAAGCCCTGCCGTGATGAGGCTGGATAATGATGGTGATTATTATGCCAACCCTCACCTAAAGTGAGTAAGGCAAGAAACCAATTGTTGCGACTATTATCCGGCGTGGCAAAACGTTTCCGACCAAAGATATGGGAGAGCGAATTGATCGTGACGGTAGTGTGAAATAAAGCGACTGTTGAAATACAAAAACCCCAGACCACCATTTGTCCTGGCGAGGTTCTCAATCCCGGAGCATAGAGCTGCAATAAAAATCCGGCGATCCACAAACTGATAAATAAGAGGGCTGGTGCCAAAACATCATAGTGATCCAAGAAAACCAGTTCAGGGAATTTAGAAAAGTCGGCGATGCGCGCGGGATTATAGTGATAATTCTTTTTGGACAAAAACCAACCCAGGTGGCTCCACCAAAACCCATGATGTACCGGAGAATGCACATCTTGTACTTCATCAGCGCATAAATGGTGTTGACGATGATGCGAGGCCCACCACAAGGGTCCGCGTTGAGCCGAAGAGGCGGCAATCAAGGCAAAAATAAATTGCCAGCAACGATTGGTTTTATAGGTTTTGTGGGAGAAATAGCGATGATAAAAAGCACCGATTGAAAATAAGCGCACAAAATATAAAACTAGCATGCTTGCAAAAGCCGTCCAACTAAAACCAGTGATGAAGACTAAAAGACAACTAAGATGAATTAAAATAAAAGGAAGAGCACGTAACCAATCAATCTGATCAGGATAGGTTTTACTCAGCTCATAATCGTTATCATTTTTAATCCAGTTCTTGAGGCTTTTTAACATTTTATTCATTATGGATGAGTATCCTTTGCTCAGTACCAACTTCTGTGTAAGATTAGAGACATGAAACTTAACATACTATTAAAAATAAGGTTTGGCTAAGGAAATTCTATGCCCAAGGTAGCGGCAATTCAAATGTGTTCCTCGCCGGATTTAGCGGAAAATTTGGCTATGGCTGAAAACTTAATCCGCGAGGCGGCACAAAACCAAGCTAATCTTGTCGTTTTACCCGAAAATTTTGCTTGCATGGGTTTAAATGAAGCCGATAAGCTTCGTCTGCGTGAAGTCTATCAAAAGGGACCTATACAAGATTTTCTCTCCTCCCAAGCAAAAAAAAATCGGCTTTGGCTCGTCGGTGGCACCATTCCTCTTCAGGGGCAAGATCCTGAGAAGGCCAGAGCAGCCTCCCTGGTTTTTGATGATCGGGGTCGTTGTGTTGCTCGCTATGATAAAATTCACCTTTTTGATGTTTCTGTGACCGAGACTGAAATTTATCAAGAATCGAAGGTCATTGAACCCGGAACGGAGCTTAGCTTGGTTTCCTCCCCTGTCGGCAAGCTGGGTTTGGCTGTTTGCTATGACCTACGTTTTCCAGAACTCTTTCGTTGTCTGTTTAATCAAGGCGCTGAAATATTCACCCTACCTTCTGCCTTTACCGTTAAGACTGGGCAGGCTCATTGGGAAGTACTCACCCGAAGCCGTGCCATAGAAAATCTAGCCTATTTTATTGGTCCAGGACAAGGCGGTAAACACGCTGGCGGAAGAAACACTTACGGCCATTCGCTGATTATCGACCCCTGGGGTAAAATCCTTGCCGAAAAAAAAGATGTCGAAGCAGGGATCATTTTTGCTGACATTGATTTATCCTATCTAGCACAACTGCGGCAAGCCCTACCTATGGCCAAACACCAAAGAATTTTTTCATCCCTCAAGAATGGCGGCACCCTCTGAAAATCCTTCGGCAAATTGCTCAATAGGTAGTAGCCCTGAAGCCAAAAAGGCAAATTGCTCTAAAGCAAACTGATGAAGAGAAGCTTTAACCAGCGGCGATTGCAAAACCGTGGCTCGGGTATATTTCCCTCTTTGTAACTTAAGGACACTTTTAATCGTTGGCGCCGCATGATCAAGAAAACGCTCTATAAACGCTTCTCTGACTTCGAGAGAGAGCGAAGCAAGGGCATTGTCTATAGTTTGAGCACGGTACTTAGAATAGCGCTTTTCTAAATCATCCCGACGACGCTGTTCCTCTTTGGCCTCCATGGCTTCTGCTCTTAGACAAAGTTTCCTTTCTTTAGTTTCGGGACTAAGAAGGTTTTGGGTTATTTGATAATCTTCTTTGAGTGCACAAAGTAAATAGCGTGCTAGATTTTTTATCTTGCCCTTCTTAAAACTCGTCGATTGTTCAGTAAGGGCTATTTTCTCACGAATATAATGAGGCCCGTAGCTGGCCACCACGTTTTCGCTTTGCCTTTGGGATAAACCAAATTGCGTTTTGAGTAGGGGTATCAAATCCCTTGTTGAGCTTGAAACAACCTCTTGAGAGTCAAGCGCCAGCATTTCCATTTTTTTAATTTGAAACTGAATAGCCGTGACCTGACGGTTTTGTCTGCGTAGTTGGGGATCCACTAAAATGGGTGAATATTGATTTACCTCAGCCACCGCCTTATCCAAAACCCGACTTTTAAAATCACGAAATATTTTATACTTACCCTCTTCTACTCCCATCAGCTGTCGAAATTTCAAAAAATCAAACCAAGGTGTTTGGCCAATATCTTGGTAACGAATACAGTTCTCATAAAGTGCTAAGCCGTAATTCGATTGAAACTTGGCTTGCACCAGCATGTTAATCCGTCCGTAGAGATCTGGATGATGAAGCAGCTTTTTCATTTTATTGCTGTAGGAATAGGTGCAGACAGAACCTTTGATGCTAGCATCGGCTATGATTGAAGAAGCATTCCAAGTAATATCTTCTTTGCAATTAAGTTTGTCCCCATCTACCAAATTCCATTCTAAAACACTTGAAAGCAAATCCACTAAGGCCTTCTTAATAGTCTTGTGATCATTGCTGTTATAACCAATAAGCTTGCATAAATAGCCAATGTTAATTTCATGCTCTTCTTTAATTAAAAGCTCATCATAGGCATTAAAAAGCAAGGCATTCGAAATCTTTCTCTGCAATAGACTCAAGGTATTGCTGGAATGAATGGTCGCTACGTGTTTTTTTAAATCTAAAGGCTTTCTAGGTTCCAGCATAAATACCGCTCCTTTTGCCTGACAGCATATCCTGTAAACGTCACAGTTAATTCCCCGCTTTTCCTGTAACCGTCACCCTTCGACAGCATATTTTTCTATAAAAGGCTGCACTAACTACTGCAAATTGTTCCTCATGGAACAAATTTTTTGAATACTGAACTTATAATAAATTATAAAATTCAATGAGTTATAAAAAAGTTCAGTTACTGAATCTTTCAAAACGCAGTAAGCGCTGAACAATAGCCGTGCGCATAATCCGGCTCTGTACCCCCTCAATAACGGGGTATTTTTTTCTCACTGTTAAGGCAGCTTCATTGATTCTGATCTTGAGGTTTGGGTCTATGACGATGGATTCCAGTTTATCGAATCCACTCATTTCATCGTTTAGCTTAACCAAATCTGAATAATCGTTGGTCTCGAGCAACATCCCCACTGCCTCAGAAACCCAACGACTTTTACCCTTCAAATCGTAACCATCTCTTAACATACGCTCCCTTAAGTCTTTCTGTAGAGGTTCTGGTAAGACAAAGGTGACTTTTACTTTACTCATGGGGCTTCCCCTAGACATGCAATTCTTCTAGCCTGCGTAGCAGAAGATTAAAGGTCTCAGAAACTGTTTTGTAATCACTCCAGTCAACCTGCTGAAATTGATCCCTCAGATGTGCCAATGCTTGGTTTTTTAAGACAGAGTCAATGATGATCTTGGCAACATCCCTGTTTTTGGTGCTTCCCAAATTGACCGAGCTGGCCTGTCGACCTTGTTTCAAGCTAGGCCGCGGCAACCTAAGCGAAGGAGTCGATTTACTTTGTTCAACCATGGTTTTCAATTTTTTAAGCGTAGCCCCAGCCAAACAAGCTGAAATAACATGCTCTCGGGCAACTGTCGATTGAATCCCAGAAAGCAAAGCAGCCTTCTCTAAATTTTTGATCTTATTGGCAAAGATCAACGCTTTTATTTGGGCATCAGCATTTAAAACCGCCCGATAATTCAGGGCATGCGATTTAACACATCCAATCAACTGGCTGAGCTCCGTGATAGTAATCTGCTCAACACCTATATTTTTAGATAGCGCATAAGCCCTGGCAATTTTTTCAAGGTTTTTTAACCTTTCATAAAGCGATAAGTCGGAGCGCTCAATATTTTCAATCCATTGCAGCAAAGAAATTTTCAATTCATTCGGTTTGCTGTCTAGAATCTTTGCTTGAATATCCATTTTTCCTGCCAAAATAGAAGCCAAAGTTCTTCTTTCACCAGCGACAAGGCGGTACTTATCACCGTGTTTATAGACGACGATGGGATTGATAATACCTTGGTCTTTGATTGAATTAGCGATGCTTTCTAAAGAATTAATTTCTTGGAGCTTACGAACATAATCTGGATCTGATGGCGCTACCTTATTGTAAATATCATCAATGGTCAAGGCCAAATCACGGGGATTTTCAGGATCGGTTTCAATTTTTTTAAGGGGGATAACATCAACCCGTAATTCACCGGAATAATTCTTGGCTGAGCTTAAGGTCTCTTCCAAACCATCCGCCAAGGTATCTGAAATTTGAAACACTTTTCTTTTAGCCATGATGCAATACCCTCTCCATGATGTAATCACAAGCTCGTTCATATTCGTTGCGCGCAACATCCTTTTTGGATAATTCGAAAATGCATTTAGGGTTGGCATTCTCAACCAAAATTTCGGTATAGATCGCGCGTTTCTTAATGGTATGCGGCATCAGATAGCCGGCTATTTCTTTGCGTTTACTCAAATCTTCGCGAAAACTTTTATGTAAATTAATATCCCTGACTTGATTGGGTAAGATACCGACTAAGGTAATGGGATTATCTTTAGAACGCGAATAGGTTTCTTGTTTCCACAACTGCAACATGCCAAAAATACCTTCAATGGAGAACTGCTCCATTTGTGCAGGGATGACAACATGAGTAGCTGCCTTGATAGCAGCAATAGTCAAGGGACCTTTGGATGGAGGCGTGTCAATAATGATGATTTCGTAATTTTTTTGAACATCTGGCAACTCTAGAAAGCGCTTTAATTGCAAATGCACCTTTTCAACCACTTCATTTTTAGTAACAGCCTCAGCATCCTGCAATTTAATTGAATGGGCCGGCAATAACTCAAGGTTATTAATCGAGGTAGGATAGGGGATCACCTCTTCGCCATAAAAAATATTGGCAATGCTGCTTCGGCCGTCCCAATCCTCATCAATCTCAGGTTCGTAGTCAGGATGTAGAGCCGGAATTTTTCCACCCTTGTAAGCAGGGTCATATTCCATTTTGATATAGCGACCAGACAGATTAGCCTGAGGATCCATATCGATGATTAGCGTTTTAAGTCCTCTGACCAAGGCGGCATATTCAGCTAGCATGATGGAGTTGGTGGTTTTACCTTCTCCGCCTTTATGTGTTGCATTAACAATAATTCTAGCCATGAGCGTTTCCTTATGCAGGTAATATTTCTTAGGTTATCAATGAGCATAACATATGCTTTTTAAGATGTTAACTCAAAATAAAAAAACGACGCACAGTAAACGTTTGTTTTTTGTTTATATAGTTTAATAATGTTTAGCTTCGCTATCTCTTTGAAATGAAATATAAAATAGTAGCGAATTGTGACGGATACAGGATTGCCTGCGACGTTTACAGGATACTTTGGTGACGGATACAGGAGAGCAATGTGACGTTTACAGGATTATAAATGGTTTAACTGTGACGTTTACAGGATAGTGTGACATTTACAGGAAAACGAAAAAAAGATTCTCAAACAGCGCGGTTCCCACTGCCCTTAGCCCAAGGGTTGTTTAGGTTGAATTTGCTCGCTTAGCGCTAAGGTGCGTTGCTTGGGAAAATATTGCCCATGATGAAGGCGAATAAACTCTAATAGTTTCTCTCTTAGCTGGGCTCGTGCCTCAAATACAATCTCGGGGCTGGTCGCACCAAACACGATTCGCAATTCCATGTGATTGTCCTTGGTATCGGTAACCAGCAGACTGCAGGTCTTTTTGTCCCACCAAGGCGCTTCTTTAACAAGGCGGTTTAATTCTTCACGCAAGGCTTTAATTGGAAAATGGAAGTCGACATACAAATAAACGGCGCCCAGTAAAGTGCCATCGCCTCGTGACCAATTTTGAAAGGGCCTATCAATAAAATAGTGGGTTGGTAAAATCAGGCGCCGTAGGTCCCAGAGTTTCAGGGTGACTTGTGAAAGGGAAATATCTTCGATAGTGCCTTGCTCACCCTCAATAACGACCATATCATCGATTTTAATGGATTGCGACAAGGCCAGCTGCAGACCGGCGAAAAGTGAACCCAAGGTACGTTGTGCGGCCAAACCGATGAGCGCGGTTAAGAAACCCGCCGAGGCCAGCAAACTGATTCCAAGATTACGTACCCGATCAAAGAGCATAAAAACAGAGGCAATGGTCAGGACGAAAATAATGACGGTGACAATGCCTTTGATAATATGTAGCTTGGTGTAAATCGCTTTCTTTCTTCGATCTCGGGTATTTGAGATGACACCATACTTGTAATAGGCGGTTTCTGTTACCGAGAGTATTTGCAACATCAGCCAGCCGACAAAGCAGATGGTAATGGCGTCAATAACCTTATTTACCACTTCCAAGCTAAAACTCTTTAGCCCGACTAGATTTACCATGAGATTAATTAAAATCAGAAAGAAAATGATCCTGAGTCCCTTGCGCAGGGTGGAGATAACCAAGGCAGCCACAATATTACTTTTACCTAGCAAGTGTTTCTCATATTCATAGCAAACCAGACTGATGAAATTGTAAACGGTAAAAAAAAGGCCGAGGGTGAGAAAACTCGAATCCTGATTGGCCAAAACGGAAACCGTATTTAACCACAGATCCTTAGGTATATGGCCTTCCAAAAAATTTAAGCCCATTAACCCTAACCCTAACGCAAAAAACATCAGAGGGAGCTTTATGGCCCTTATGAAGAGTTTTTTGACGGGGAAGGGAGGTTTAGTGGCGAGTGGAGATGCATTTGTATTTCCTTTTATATCGCTCATAACAAGGGTTCTCGTCTGCTATTTGGGGTTAGGGTTAATACTTACTATAACACTCCACTATCCCAAGATGCGAATTGGATCCCTTGGTCATTTCTCCAAAAAAAAGTACCTATGAAAAAAAAATGACAATAAGTATTCACAAATTGGTAAAAAAATATATATAATAAAAGTTGTTCGAGCTATTCGAGCATCTTACTAACCTTTAAGGAGATAAGTTATGGCAGGGAAAAAGAGAAAAGTAGCAAGCAAAAAGAAAGTTGCAACCAAGAAGAAAACCACAGCTAAGAAAAAGCCAGCTGCTAAAAGAAAGAGGAAGTAACCCCATTAGGGAGGATGGTTGAAAGACCGTCCTCCCTTTATTTTTTTTATCTCTCCCGCAATACCTCTAAAATAACCCTCTCAAATAGATAAGCCACGGAAAAAAAGGGCCTTTAAATAGGCGGTTTCTGGTATGGCTGGATGAATAGGGTGATCGGGCCCCTGATGGCCTTTTTCAAGGAGTTGTAACTGACACCGAGCCTGTATGCCTGAACGCCAGCCAAGGCGCAGCAGGTCTTCTTCAGCCAAATGCATGGAACAGGAGCCAGAGATGAAAATGCCACCTGGCGCTAACAAACGCAAAGCCAGCATGTTCAAACGCTGATAGGCCACTAAGCCTTCCTTTTGATCTTTGCGTTTTTTTATAAAGGCGGGGGGATCCAGTACAATGACCTCAAATTTTCGTTTGGCCTGATGGAGGGCATGGAGGGCAGGGATGGCTTCGGCACAATCCACACTCAGCTTTTTTTCTACGCCATTAAGCTGCGCGTTTTTTTTGATCCACTCACAAGCCAGAGCAGAACTATCGATGCAATGCACCTGCTTTGCACCAAAGTGAGTAGCTTGTATGCCCCAAGCACCGAGGTAACTGAAAACATCCAACACGGTTTTGTCAGCAACGTAGGACTTTAGGCGGGCGCGATTGAAGCGGTGATCATAAAACCAACCTGTTTTTTGGCCTTGCCATAAGGGTAACTGAAAAGGGGTATCGTTTTCTTTGATCAGGGTGGTTTCCGGCGGGCGACCCCAAGCGGCTTCAACATAAGACCCTAAGCCTTCATGGAGACGGATGGAGGAGTCGTTTCGCCAGAGAATGGACTTGAGCTGGGGTACTACCTCTTGCAGGGCCTCGATTAGGTTTACTTTTTTAAGTTCCATACCAAAGGTATTGATTTGGACAACCAGATGTTCACCATAACGATCGATAACCAAGCCAGGAAGTTGGTCGCCCTCGCCAAAGACCAAACGGTAATAAGGTTCGGCAAAGAGTTGTTCCCGCAAGCTGAGGGCTTGATGGAGTCGCTGTTTGAAGAGCGGGGTATCTAAATGATCGTTTAGATGACGACTAAAGAGCCGCGCGCTAATTAAGGAGTGTGGATTGATATAGGCTAGGCCCAGCGTGGTTTGATTAGCGTTTTCAACAATAACCTCCGTTCCGGGTTTAAATTGTTTAAGGTTCGACACTCTGGTATCAATTTCATTGCTATAAATCCAGAGGTGCCCCTCGCGAAGACGCCTATCTTCGCCTTTTTTTAAGCGCAAAATGGGAAGGGACATAGAAAGACCTACCTACTTGAATATTTAGGCGTAGAAGGATAACGGCATTGTTAGCTCAGCGTCAATCTTTGCCTGGGGAGCAAATTCTTCGGGATCTGGCTCTTCATTGTAGCCGTAGGGGTCACGTAAAAAATGCAAAATCCCATTTCTATCCACCCAGGCGGTAGCGTAAATGACATAAAGAGGAATCGGCCGAGACACTTTGATATAGGCCAATTTTCCCGATGCCAGCGCTTCGGCAACCTGATGGACGTCCCAAGAGGGATCATTTTGTAGAAGATAGGATAGGAGAGCAAAGGGTTTTTCTAAACGGATGCAGCCGGAGCTGAAGTCTCTTTTATCCAGATTAAACAATTCCTTGGCCGGGGTATCATGCATATAAACATCATAACTATTCGGAAAATCAAACTTCACGAAACCCAAAGCATTATTTTTACCGGGTTCTTGACGAAAATCATAATTCAGGCCATTGGCGGCGACCTCTTCCCAGTTAATAGTGCTCTTGTCAATCGGAATGACTTGTGAGCCCTTACGTTGGATAACTTTAATATTCATCTCGTCAAGGTAATGCGGGTTTTTAAGAATCTTGGGTAAAACATCTTTTTCGGCGATCAGGGGTGGGACATTCCAGTAGGGATTTAGCTCAACGAGATCAATGGCGGAGGAAAACTCAGGCGTGGGCCGGTCTGGTCGTCCAACAATGACTTTCATCGTCAAAACTATTTGGCCATTATCAACGAGATCGAAACGATATTCCGGAATATTAATAAAAATGAAACGCTTGCCCAGAGAGGCTGGTAGAGCGGCCCAGTGCTCCATGTTGAGGCGAATTTGTTCGGCGCGCTGAATCGGTTTTACGTTTAATTCGTTTAAGGTTTTGGCGCCCACGATCCCGTCCGGGTTGAGACCATGTCGCCATTGAAAACCCCTGACAGCTTGCTCTAAAACAGCATCAAAATGTTCATTCGAGTCGGTATGCTGATTGGGCAAATCACCGGTTAAGACTAAACGCTCGCGTAAAAGTGCTATCTCAGGAGCAACCATGCCCCGTTTCAGGTTGAGCTGAGTGATTTCAGGCCAGGGTTTATATTGGATAGATTGATAATAGTCATAGACTTTTTTTAGCCGTTGATAATTTGGATTAAGGACTGCTGACCCTGCTTCAGAGGCAGCTTGCAGCAGGGGAGGGCAGGCTAAGCTGAAGAGCAGGATGAGAAGGCCTAATTTAAGGAGTGTCCAAAACGGCAGCGTCGGCTTTCTCATCCTGATGGGCCTTTAAGGCAAGGGTCACTTTTTACTGTTGTCGCCCGTTTGGTTATTGCCATTGGGTAGTACAATAACGGGCATGATAATAGGGGTACCACTATTCAGCCAACTGGCGTTGTTCTGATAGAGATCATGCATTTCGGTAACCATGTTTTGCATGGCCTTGTTAATATTTTCCTGGATTTGCATTTGTTGCTGCTCTTTTTGTTGTATGAAACTCTGTACTTGGGCGGGAGAGAGCTTTTGCGGACTGCCAAATTGGATGATTTGATAGGTTTGGGGCGATTTGCCGGTGTTGATAAAACGTTGGGTAAAGGTGAATTCCGTTTTTCCAGCTTCACCCAAGTCAGAAACCTTAACCCAGCCTACATTACCATTGCGCGGATCGGCCACTTTGATCCAATCACCCTTTTCCGGTGAAAAGATGGGGATAAGGCCATTATCAGAGTCAAGGCTGCTGACCACTTTGGCCCCGTCCTTAGGTTCCTCATACATATTGATGGATTTAGCGTAAGTAAAACCAGAAAACAGTAGGATAGCGAAAAAAAATAAAGAATGAAAAAAATTCTTGCTCATCTAAAATTCTCCTTATTCTAGGAACAAAGTATAGTATAGCGGAGTTTGAAGCGCTTTCAAAATACTACTCTGGCTTAGATCTTGAAAAATAACTTGAAAAACCTTTTTAAAGTTATAAAATCAACCAACAGTACGACAAAGCTCTGTCGGATTTTAAGCTTGTGGAGAGGTGAAATCTGGCTAACCTCGATGAAACAAGAAGTAAACGTCGAGCCTTCTCTTAATAAGTAGGTTTGAGTCAGTTTTATGGAGCGGAGAGTCACATTGAAAATCGTTGGTCATTTCGACATACCTTACTTTCAGTATCTGGATGAATCCAGCCAGCTTGTTGCACCACTGCCCGATTTTCTCCAGGATCCCCAAAAATTGCTCGAGCTTTACCGTTACCTCGTCTTGACGCGGCTCTTTGACCAAAAAGCAATTGCTCTGCAGCGCACGGGTAAACTGGGCACCTATCCCTCTACGCGCGGCCAAGAAGCTGTCTTTGTCGGAATCGGCCAAGCCCTGGCTGAGGATGACATATATGTACCCTATTACCGTGATCACGGTGCCTTGATTCAACGTGGTGTCAGCTTGGTGCAGATTTTGCTTTATTGGGGAGGTGATGAACGTGGGAATACTTTTGCCTCTCAAGAGCAAAATTTCCCTTACTCCGTTCCCGTGGGTTCACAACCTCTTTATGCAGCCGGCGCGGCTGCAGCCCTAAAGTATAAAAAACAAAAACGCGCCGTGGCTTGTGTTTGCGGTGATGGGGCTAGTTCACAAGGTGATTTTTACGAGGCACTCAATGTTGCCGGTGTTTGGCGCTTACCTTTGGTGACCCTTGTTTGCAATAACCAATGGGCTATCTCGGTTCCTCGAGATCAACAAACAGCGGCACAAACACTGGCCCAAAAAGCAATCGCGGCGGGCATTTATGGTGAACAAGTGGATGGTAACGATGTGATTGCTGTGCGCGCGCGGGTGACAGAGGCCTTAACGAAGGCCCGTGAAGAGCATCAGCCTTCTCTGCTGGAATTAATTTGTTACCGCCAAGGGGATCATACGACTGCCGATGATGCTTCGCGTTACGAGACCGCAGGGCTTCGAGAAGAAAAATGGCCTCAGGAGCCTGTCGCGCGTTTGCGCCAATATTTAATGGCACAAGGACTTTGGTCCGCTCCAGATGAAGAAAAACTGATTGCCAGGTGCACAGCAGAAGTGGAACAAGCGGTACTTGAGTATCAGGAGATGGAGCCTCAGGCTCCAGAGACGATGTTTGACTATTTATATGCGACCCTGCCCAAGGCTTATCAGCAACAAAGGCAATTAACCTTAGCGAAGGGAGCCGCCCGTGGCACAGATCACGCTAGTTGAGGCCATCAACCAAGCTCTGGCTTATGAGCTCAAGGCTGATCCGCAAGTCTTGTTGCTGGGCGAAGATATAGGTAAAAATGGCGGCGTTTTTCGCGCTACGCAAGGTTTGCAAGCCCAATTTGGGGAAGAGCGGGTGCGTGATACCCCCTTGGCGGAATCGATGATTGCCGGTCTTGCCATTGGTATGGCGATGATGGGCCTCAAGCCCGTCGCCGAATTTCAATTTATGGGTTTTATCTATCCCGCTTTAGATCAAATTATCAGCCACGCTTCGCGTATGCGGAATCGCACGCGAGGCAGGCTCCACTGTCCTTTAGTTTTTCGCACACCCTATGGTTGTGGCATTCACGCGCCCGAGCATCACTCGGAAAGTACCGAAGCCTTGTTTGCACATATCCCAGGGTTGCGTGTGGTTATTCCTTCCTCGCCGGCGCGTGCCTATGGTTTGTTGCTGGCGGCTATTCGTGATCCTGATCCGGTGATTTTCTTGGAACCAGCCCGGCTTTATCGATATGCGAAACAAGAAGTGCCCGATAATGGGCAAGCTTTGCCCTTAGACCTCTGCTTTACTTTACGCGAAGGTCGGGATCTTACCCTGGTAACCTGGGGTGCCATGGTAAAGGAAACACTCGTGGCGGCGGAAACCCTTGCTCAAGATCAGATAGAGGTGGAGGTGATCGATGTGGCGACGATAAAGCCTTTGGACATGGAAACGATTTTGACCTCAGTAGAAAAAACAGGTCGTTGCCTCATTGTTCACGAGGCCGCCAGAACAGGGGGTGTGGGCGCCGAGATTGCGGCGCAACTGGCGGAGCAAGGTTTATTTTTTCTCAAAGCACCACCGAAACGTTTGTGTGGTTTTGATACTATTGTGCCTTATGCGGCCCTTGAAAAATATTATGCGCCGGATGAAAAACAAATTGTGCAAGCGGCGCACGAGCTGATGGAGTTTGTATGAAAATTTTTAATTTACCGGACCTGGGCGAGGGTTTGGCCGAGGCAGAAGTGCGCGAATGGTATGTCAAAGAAGGGGATAGTGTAAAGCTTGATCAGCCCCTTTTAAGTGTCGAAACAGCCAAAGCGGTTGTGGAGATACCCTCTCCCTATGCAGGACAGATAGTCAAATTGCACGCCTTACCTCAAACCCTGCTTAAGACTGGCGAGCCTCTGGTTAGTTTTAATGAGGAACTGGACGCTGCTGCAAGACAAGGGGATAGGGGCAGTATTGTCGGCAAGCTGGATGAAAGTCAGCTTGCCTTAGAAGAAGAAAAAATACTAAGCCCCCAATCCGCTCACTCCAAGGCTAGCATTAAGGCCATGCCAGCCGTGAGACAACTGGCTCAGCAGTTAAACGTGGATCTCAATGCCGTGAGGGCAACGGGTGCTCAAGGTCAAATTACCGTCGACGATGTTAAACGAGAGGCTGGTTTTGCAGGAACAAGCCTGGAAGGCGGAGAAGCGCTGCACGGGGTACGCCGTGTTATGGCACAGGTGATGTCTAGAGCGCATCAGGAAGTGGCTGCGGTGACCTTGATGGATGATGTTGATCTGGGCCAGTTGGCGCCAGAGGCAGATTTTAGCGTCTTGTTGGTGCAAGCTTTGATTGCCGCTGTCAAAAAGGAGCCTGGTCTTAATGCCTGGTTCGACGGCAAGACTTTACAAAGGCGTTTATTTCCCACGATTAATCTAGGCCTTGCCATGGATACGGCGGAAGGTTTATTGGTTCCGGTCCTTAAGGATGTGGCGCAATACTCGGCTCAGGACTTACGTGAGCAAATTCAAAGGCTTAAAAAAGAAGTAGGCAGTCGTCATATCGAAGCTGGCGAATTACAGGGAGCCACCCTCAGTTTAAGTAATTTTGGAAATATGGGTGGAAAGTATGCCAATCCTATCATTGTGCCGCCCATGGTGGCGATTTTAGGTGCGGGTCGTGTTTATGAGGCCGCCGTGGTGCGAGCTGGGAAGGTTGTGGTTTCCTCGGTTTTGCCTTTGTCCCTTAGCATTGATCATCGCGCTGTGACGGGTGGCGAAGCGGCACGGTTTCTGGCCGCGGCCAAGACCTTCCTCGAACAGGAGAAACGCGGATGAATCCTAAACAACGTCCCTCTGGTTTCTTTATCACCGGCACCGACACGGGTGTGGGAAAGACGGTCGTGTCGGCGATATTGGTTGCCGCTCTGGGAGGATCTTATTGGAAACCTATTCAAAGTGGTATTGCCGATGAGTTAGCGGATAAAGAACAAATCCAGCAATGGCTAGATCTACCCAAGCAAGCTTTCTTTCCTTCCACCTATTCACTGCAAGCCTCTCTCTGTCCAGATCAGGCGGCGCGCCAAGAAAATAAAACCATTGAACTAGCCTCTTGTGTTCTGCCGCAAACGACGAGCCCACTCATTGTTGAGGGCGCGGGTGGTCTCCTGTGGCCGCTGAACGAAGAGAGCCTCTTGCCGGATTTGATTGCTCGCCTAGCTTTACCCGTCATTGTTGTTGCGCGCGGAACGCTGGGTACCATCAATCATACTTTATTGACCCTGGCAGCCTTAGATGCCCTAAAGCTTCCCATCCACGGGGTGGTATTTAGCGGTCCCTTGAATCCGGATAATCAAGCGGCCATTGAAAAATGGGGCAGAGTGCGCACCTTATTTCATCTCCCTTTATTGGATAGGCTTGATGGCCCCCGTCTACAAGGGTGGGTAAGTGAAAACCGGCAACGGGTTTTGGAGAATCTTTAGTGACGAACTTAATCGAGCGGGATCAGGCCGTTCTATGGCATCCTTATACGCAGCATCAACTACCGCCCTTGCCTCTAGCTATTAGCCGTGCAGAAGGTGCTTATCTCTTTGATGAAGAGGGTAAAGCCTACCTGGATTTAATTTCATCTTGGTGGATAACGGTTCATGGCCATGCCCATCCGAAAATCGCCGAAGCCATTTATAAGCAAGCTCTAAAGCTAGATCAGATTATTTTTGCCGGCTTTACTCACGAACCGGCCGTAAGATTGGGAGAAAAATTACTGCAGTTACTCCCTACGGGTTTTTCCAAAGTATTTTATTCCGATAATGGCGCTGCGGCTATTGAAGTGGCCTTAAAAATGGCTTATCAGTATTGGCGCAATCGAGCACAACCAGAACGTCGGCGCATTTTAGCTTTTGCAAAAGGTTATCATGGCGACACCCTTGGCTGTATGTCGGTGGGGCAATCTTCCATGATCTTTGAACAGTTTAAGGATTTATGTTTTAAGGTAGATATTGCACCTTTTCCCTCGACCTGGATAAATGACCAGGAGGTTGAGTTTAAAGAAAGGCAGGCCTTGGAATGGATAGAAGGGTATTTTCTGCAGCATCCAGCAGAGGTGGCCGCGCTTATCATCGAGCCCTTGGTGCAGGCCACCGCGGGCATGCGCTTTTGTCGCCCTGAATTTTTGAGAGCGCTTGAGCGCTTGGCGCGTGAGCACCAAGTTTTGGTGATTTATGATGAAGTGATGACGGGCTTTAGCCGGACCGGTGCGACCTTTGCTTGTCAAAAAGCGAAGACCAAACCCGATTTGATCTGTTTGGCTAAAAGTTTGACGGGTGGTTTTTTACCCTTGTCAGCCACCGTCTGTGACCAAGAAATGTATCAGGCGTTTTTGGGGGATGATTTTAATTCAGCGCTGGCTCATGGGCATACTTATGCCGGCAATCCACTAGGCTGTGCGGCGGCCTTGGCTACTTTGGAGTTATTAGAAGCCCCTGCGACCCAGCTGCAAATTCAGTTGCTTGAGCAAACGCATCAGGAAATGCTGCCCTTAGTGGCGGCCTTGCCCGGAGTAAGCCAGATTCGCTACTGCGGAACCATTGCGGCTTTTCGTGCCATTGATCAAGCTGCCTTTGGGTCTGCTTTAAGCCACCGCTGGCGTGATAGTTTCCAAGCAGCGGGTCTTATCCTTCGCCCTATAGGCGATACGGTTTATCTGATGCCGCCTTATTGCCTCAGCCAAGCTGAATTAGTGGCGGCGTATGAGAAAATGGCGCGCATCATTCAACAACTGAATATGGATAAAACCAGTGAGCATTGCCACGCCTTTAGCTGAACCAGCCTCGACCTTCACCTCCCGCTGGACAGTGGACTCCATCCTCGGACTGTACGCACGTCCCTTTATGGATTTACTCTTAGAGGCCCATTTGGTTTACCGCCAGCATTTCCCTGATTTAGATATGCAACTCAGCACACTTCTGACCATTAAAGTCGGTGGTTGCCCTGAGGATTGTCATTATTGTCCCCAGGCGGCGCGCTACCATACCGGTGTCAAAGCCAAAAAATTATTGAGCCCCACGGTGGTGGTGCAGGCAGCCAAAGCGGCGCAAGCCGCTGGCGCGACCCGTTATTGCATGGGAGCGGCCTGGCGCGAATTAAAAGACCGTGATTTGCCCAAGGTGATAGAACTGGTCCGTCAGGTTAAAGACTTGGGGATGGAGACTTGTATGACGCTGGGCATGTTGACTGAAGCACAGGCAGAGGCCCTGCAGGCAGCGGGTTTGGATTACTATAACCACAACTTGGATACCTCCCCTGAATTTTATGGCGAAATCATTACGACGCGGACTTACGAAGAGCGTTTGACCACGTTGCGACATGTAGCTAATGCCGGCATGAAAGTCTGTTGTGGTGGTATTTTAGGATTGGGCGAGTCACGCCAAGATCGCGCGGGTATGTTGGCTGTCTTGGCAACGATGTCACCCCAACCCCAAAGCGTTCCTATCAATCATCTGATGCCGGTTAAAGGTACCCCTTTGGGCGAGATGCCACCCTTGGATCCTTTCGAGTTTGTGCGCACCATTGCCATTGCCCGAATCCTCATTCCCAAGGCAAGGGTGCGTCTTTCTGCGGGGCGGGCCAATATGTCTGATGAGTTGCAAGCGCTTTGTTTTTTCGCCGGCGCCAATTCTATTTTTTACGGAGATAAATTATTCATGACAGAAAACCCGGCGCTGGCTCATGATCAAGCCCTGCTCAACAGCTTGGGCATAACTTGCCAAAAGGCCCAAAGATAGTCTCAACTGGGACAATATTTGCCTAATTTCTCAATTGAGACTATACTGACGTTAAGCTTAGGAGAGGTCATTATGCGCCTGGCTAAACTAGCTCCTCTTGATACCCCGGCAAAGAAAGGCGCGGTAGCGCTTAAAGCCTTTTTTGGCATCACTGAAAAATGGTCTTTAACGGCGGAACAGGAGCGTGTTTTATTAGGTATTCCCAAGGCCACCTTCTATCGCTGGAAACAACAACGCGCTGGCTCTCTCAATCCAGATATTTTTGAGCGCATTTCCTATATCCTTGGCATTTACAAAGCCTTACGCATTCTTTTGCCTAGCGAGCAGGCCGCCAATCAATGGCTGCACAAACCCAACACGGCGCCGCTCTTTGGCGGCAAAACCGCGCTGCAGAAACTCATGAAGGGCCGCGTCATCGATTTAGCCGATGTGCGCCGCTATTTAGATGCCCAGCGCGGTTAACCATAGGGAGCTTAACCATGCCCACTTTACCGCAAGAGATTCATCTCCGAGGGCAAAAGCAATTTCGTATCATCCCCTCGGTCTACCCGCCTATTAATTTTTTTGAAGATTTAGTAGATCCCAGTGAAATGGAAACCTTATGGGAGATCGAAAGTTTAACCAACGAGCGTATCCGCCAAGAAACAGGTGATATTTTTTTAGTTTCTAGTCAAGATCGTGTTTCGGGCCCGGGTTCCTCGGTGGTGATGGCGGCTTTTACCCATATCCATCGACCAACCCGTTTTACGGATGGTAGCTTTGGCATTTATTACGCCAGCCTGAGTTATGAAACGGCTATCCATGAAACGGTTTATCACCGTGAGCAATTTTTGCGTGCAACCCGTGAAGCGGCTTGTGAGCTGACGATGCGAGCCTACGAGGGCAAAATGCTTAAACCCTTGCATGACTTGCGCGGAAAAAAATACCGACGTTACCATCATCCCAGCGATTACCGTCTTTCTCAACGGTTTGGTGAACGTCTGAGAGAGCATCGTTCCTGGGGTATGTTGTATAACTCGGTCAGGCACCCGGGCGGCGAATGTATTGCTGTATTACGTCCACCGGCCATCTCTATTCCACGTCAGACGGCTCATTTACGCTATGTGTGGAACGGTGAAAAAATGGTTGAAGTATTGGATGCCAAATCGCTGATGCGTTTTTAGGTACTCACCAAGTCCTTTTCAAGGGCCGTTTTTACCTTCAATAAAGCCTTAAATAATTGTTCTAGATCTTGGGCTTTATGCAAGGCAGACAAACAAAAACGAATTCGGCTTTTGCCGGGCGGTACGGTGGGAGGTTGAATAGCCACGCCCAGAATACCTTCCTCTTCCAAAAGCTGAGCGGCCAAACGGGTTTTTTCAGCGCTGCCAATAATCCAGGGCACAATGTGTGAGCTTGCACTGCCACAATCAAGATGATTATTTCTGAAAAAGTCGTGCAATAGTCTAGCCTGGGTTTTCACTTGCTGCCTTTCTGCCTCCAGTTGTGGTAACAATTCCAGGCTAGCCGAGATAGCCCCTAAAATGGGTGGGGGTAGGGCAGTGGAATAAATCAAGCCCTTGCATCGGTGAATCAAATAACGTCGCAAGGCTGCGGAGCAGGCGATATAGGCACCGAAACTACCCAAGGCCTTGCTGAAGGTGCCCATAATGACATCAATCTGCTGGCCCAGTTGCGCCGTTTTACCCCAGCCATCTTGACCATAGAGACCAACGGCATGAGCATCATCTACATAAAGGGTGGCTTGGTAGGTCTGGGCTAAGCAAACCAGCTCCTTTAAATCGGCCTGATCACCATCCATACAGTAGAGCGATTCCACCACAATAAACTTTGGAGCCTTAGAGGAGCCTTTTGCTCTCAATAATTTTTTTAAGTGACTGAGATTATTGTGATGAAAACGATAGGCTTTTTTAAGCCGCAAAATACTGGAATAAATACTCGCGTGACAGGCTTTATCAAAAAAAACGTCTGGCTCTGTACCTAAGACCTTGGCGTCAAAAAGGGCTTCCAAAACCGAAGCATTCGTTTGATAACCAGTCCCTAAAATCAGCGCTGCTTCTTTACCTAGCGCTTGCGCCACTTGATTTTCCAAATCCTCATAGAGGCTTAGATTTCCACGAATCAAGCGGGAGGAAGAATTGCCGGCTCCCCAACGTTTAGCGAACTCATGGCTACGGGCGATCAGAAAGGGATGTTTGCCCAGGCCCAGATAGTCAGAAGAAGAAAAATCAAGCAGCGCCTTGCCTTCACGAAAAACCACAGCATCCGGATAAGGACCCGTTTTGTAGGTCCTTAGCTCACGCGGGTAAGCGTATCGATCCAAGAACTGGGTATAGATTGAATCAAATCGGGTCATTCGCGATCAGGGTCCTTAGCATAATGATAGCGGGCCTTGACCACGCGGCGCGCTTGCAAACCCTCATCGGAGGGCTCCGTTAGGAAGTGTACACTATCTCCAATACGAAGGTGATGGAATTTTTTCGCACTAACGTTGGTTAGGCTAAAATAATATTCATTGTCGTCCTGACCTTTGATAAAACCAAAACCTTCGTCTGGGAAAATTCGTAGTACGTAGCCCCGTAAAGGAAAACGGTGGGCTTTTACATCACCATGACGGCGATCTAAGTAATTTTCGATCCGTCGGCCTAAGGCATCGAAGGCATCCCGAATGGCGACATAAATATCCTGATTCAATTGGTGTGTCACGGCGATTTCTTTGCCGGGCACGGCCAAATTGATGCGCACATTAAAAAGCTTGCCCTGATGTTTGTGTTTTTGCGGGATGGTTAAAACGACATGACAGTAGATGAAACGTTCAAAATACTCCCTTAGTTTTGCTGCCTTTTCTTTGATGTGAAACTCGATAGCGGGTGAGTAGGGTAAATCACGAAAAGTTACTTGAATAGCATTCATATCACTCCTCCTTCTCTCTTCATTGGCTTATATCCTTAGTATAGGAGAAATAACAGGTCTTTGTGTAATTTTTGCACTAATTCTCAGGCTAGAGAAAGTTGCATTTTTACAAAGACCTAGCTGCTATGAGGGCGTTTTAAGGGTTTAAGCTACCCTAAAATAGGATTCAATAGTAGCTTCATCAACGGCCTTGAGCAGGGCAGGTTGCCAATGAGGTCTCTTATCTTTATCGATAATCAAGGCTCTTATTCCCTCATAAAAGTCATGCCCAAGGAGAAAGCCCCGGGCAAGCCTTTGATCGAGTCGGATGCAGTAATCGAAATGTTGGCCTGCACATAAGTTAAGTTGGCGTAGACTAACCTTTAAGCTAGTGGGAGATTTTTTTTGCAAAACAAGGGCTAGTTCCTGACACCAGGCTTCCTTGGCCTTTTCCAGGGAGGCCATTATTTCTTCCATGCTGGTCTGGGAAAAATGGAAGTCGATTTGTTTTTGTCGGAGCAACAAGCCGCTTTGGGATGGATCTTGGTGGAAGGCAGCAAGAATTTGATTAATTTTTTGTTTGGGTTGCGAACCAAAGGGTTGTTCCGCTAGGGCTGCAAGGAGTTGAGGGATGCTTTTTTGGGCGATGCCATAATCAATTAAGCCAAGAGCGTAACAATCATCGAGGGATAAATGCTGACCTGTTAAACCCAGGTAGATTCCCATTTTTCCCCTTAGACGAGATAAAAAATGACCGGCGCCGATATCCGGAAAAAAGCCAATACCCGTTTCAGGCATGGCAAAGAGTAGCCTTTCCGTCCCAATTCGATGGCCGCCGTGGATGGAAAGGCCTGCTCCGCCACCCATGGTAATGCCATCCATCAAAGCAAGGTAAGGTTTGGGGTAATGATAGATATAATGATTAAGCGCATATTCTTGGTCGAAAAAGGTGGTTGGGAGGGGTTTAGACCTTAGGTGAAGATCGTAAACCGAGCGAAGATCACCACCAGCGCAAAAGGCAGGTCCCTCGGCAGCACGGATGAGGACTGCCTTGATATCGGCATCCAGCGCACAAGTCTGTAGATGCTGTTGTAGCAGAGAAATCATTTCATCATTTAGCGCGTTTAAAACGCGAGGCCGGTTGAGGGTAAGTAGGGCCAAATCCCCTTCTCGGCCTGGACTGCGGCTAAATAAAACAGGCGCTTCTTCCATCTTAGGCCCCGATAAATTGTGCGGGTCTTTTTTCTAAAAAGGCGCTTACGCCTTCGTTTTTATCTTGGCTGGCACAACAAAGCCCAAAATGGGTAGCTTCTAGTTCAAGGGCGGCATCCAGATCAAGATCATAGCCGCAGTCGATAACTTCCATGATACTGCGCATGGCTAGGGGCGGTTGTTTAAGCAAGGTTTCAAGCAGGGAGGTGGCTTGCGCCAATAAATTGTCAGCTGGGGTTAGGTCGGATACCAAGCCCCAGGCCAAGGCTTCAGGGGCTTTGATGAGACGGCCACTGAGACAAAGATCCAAAGCCCGTCCCTTACCCACCAGGCGAGCCAGGCGTTGAGTGCCGCCGAAACCCGGTATGATGCCGAGTTTGACTTCGGGCTGCCCAAAAGTAGCGCTATCTGCGGCTATACGAAGCGTAGCGGCCATGGCCAATTCACAACCGCCGCCTAGAGCAAAGCCATGAACGGCAGCCAAGGAAGGTTTGCCCAGTTTTTCTAGGGCGCTAAAAATCGCTTGTCCCTTTTTAGCGAAGGCATAGCCCGCTTGGGTGTTGAGCGTGGCCAGATGATGTATATCGGCACCGGCACAAAAGGTTTTTCCCTCGCCACAGAGTAGCAGTGCTTTGATGGTAGGGTCGTTTTTGGCCTGTTCTAAGGCCTGTTCTAACTCTTCAAGCAGGGCAAGATTAAGTGTATTTAAGGCCCCAGGACGATTCAGACGGAGGGTCAAAATACCGGTTTTGGATTGATTCAGTTTTAGATTGGTTTCGGTCATGAACCTATTCTCCTTAATACTAGATCTCAACGGCAAGATAATGTGCCATCCCATGTTCCGTAATACTAATGCGGGTTATGACGGCTAAATAGAATATAACTACACTAAAGAGAGCAATAACCAAAAAGTCCCAACCAAAGGGAATAAGATGGAGGCCACCAAAGGCGCCTAAATAAGAAATTAACACCAAACCAGAGAGGTAGGGCAGCAGCCAGAAGGCGGATTGCCAACCGATATACTCATCTTTGACACGACCACGCAGGAAGGCAACCAGAAAGAGGGCAAAGCCAAGGATTAAGGCAAGGGATAGCTTAGAAATAGTTTCCCAGCCCGTCCAGTAGCTGAATAAATTGCAGCAATAAAAAGCCAATACGGCGAGCCATTTGGCACAAGGTAAACGGAAGCTGCGTTTCTCCTTTGGCACTTCCAGGCGCAAACAGTAAAGAGCAATGGGCCCGATGGCATAGGAAATAACCATGGCGGAGACCAGGAAGCTGACCAGGGATTGCCAGCCCGGGAAGGGTAGAAAAAGCAGCAAACCAAGCGCACAGTTAGTCAGTACGGACCATAGCGGTAAGTGCTGACGATTGAGTGCTGACAGAAACTTGGGCAGGTAGCCCATTTTGCTCATGGTGTAGAGAATGCGGGCTGTGGATGTAACGTAAATCAGCCCCGCGCCCAAGGGAGAAACGGTGGCATCAATATAGATGAGTTTCACTAGCCATATCAAACCCAGCCCCAAGGCCAATCCTGCGAAAGGTCCTACATCGCCGGGAAAGCTCAGCTTGCTCCAGCCCCTGAGTAAGGAAGCCGGCTCAAGCGCTCCAATGAAACTGAGTTGAAGACCCAGATAGAGTATTAAACAAATAGTCACCGAACCGACGATACTAACGGGAATGGAGATAGGCGAGTTCTTGGCCTCACCTGCCAACTCGACCCCATGTTTGAACCCCGTGAAGGCAAAAGCAATACCGCCAGAGGCCACAGCAGAAAGAATGCTTTGCCAGCCTGAAAAAGAAAGGGTGTAGTTATCCATGCCCGCAAAATTGCTGCTGTGGAAACGAGTACCGATTAGGGCAAAAATGGTCAAGATAATGACTGCGAATTTAAAGAAAAAGATCAAGAAATTAAAACGTAACAAGCCTTTAAAGCTCAAGATATTAATCATACCTAAGCTAAATAATAAGATAACCGCCCAGACTAAACCGAGGTGGCTCAAAACGGGTACACCCTTAACCAAGAGAGTGAGGGAGGGAAAGTAGGTCGAGGCATATTGTAAGACGGCTTGCACTTCAATGGGTGGCATGGCAAGCGCGGAGATCCAAGCGATCCAGCCAAGCATGAAGCTGCTAAGGGCGCCGTGACTTAATTGAGGGATACGGGCAGTGCCTCCGGCCACGGGCAGCAGGGTAGAAAGCTCCGCAAAAGTAAGAGCGATCAGAATGGTAGCGAAACCACCGATTAGCCAGCCGATGATGGCGGCGCTACCGGCCAGTTTAGCTGCGTAGAGGGGCGCAAAAAGCCAAGCGGATCCGATCATGCCATTAATGCTGACTAATAATAGATTGAATGTGGAAAATCGCCGGTCTAAATGCATAGGTTCCCGCTCTAAATTGAGGCTTCAACAGTATTTAAGATTATCAATTTATTTTTTTTCGGTTAATTTCTTTCCGGTGGAAAGGGAGCGAGAGGATTTTTTTTGTAGTTTAGCCTGATATTGCTCACTGGAATACAAGGCTTCCTCAGCAGTGACGGTGCCAGCGGGCTGACCATTCAGATCAATGCGCAGGGCCCCTTCGAAAACATTTTTATAGTAGTTAATGGTATTCACATAATAACTCAAACTTTTAATCATGCAGGCTTTGTCGTTAATGACAATATCGTCACGAGACCCCAAGCGCTTCACTAAGTCTTGTTTAATGCCTACCTTAAGTGGCTGTGTTTCACGACTGTCTTTAAAACAAAGGGGATAATGCGCCTTTAATAACTCAAGGCCGTAGAAAACATGCTCTAACCAATTCGGCTTGGATGCGCTGGGTTTTTGAGCTGGCTGCTTAGGGCTGCTGGCCTCTTTTGCTTTGCTCTCGTCCCTTTCGCTGTCTGGGCCACAAACAAAGGCTTGCAACTGCTCTTGTAAGCTTGCGTTGCTCATTTGACACTCCTGAGAACTGGATTATACAGTGACTTCATAGACAGCGGCTCCGGCTTCATAGGTTAAACAGGGTATTTTACGCCTGCTTGCAAGTCAAGTCACTCTAAAATCTTAGCAGAAGAGCTTGATAAGTGTAGACTTTTTGAATCAAAGAAGGTTAAATCATAGCGTTGTTCAAATTAATTTTTGGGAGAAAAAATCTTTATGTCACGCAAAAGAAAAACCAAAGCGGCAGCCAAAGTGGTTAAAACTCAAATCAGCAAGAAATCAAAAGTGAAAAAACGCAAAACAGCTGTGCCCAAGTCTTCTAAAATGAGAGCGAGCAAGCTTAAAGTAGCCAGTCGTCAAGGTAGCCTGGCTGAAAAAACAGAACAGATTTTACTGACTATGCCCAAAATTATTGCCACGCAGATTGCCAAGGACTTAGCGATTTTAAAACAGCGTGAAAGCAAGACTAAAACCGAACAAAAGAAAATAGAAGCGCAACGAATAAAATTACATAAACAAGGAGCCGATCTGCGCAAGAAGAATACGCCAGCTACCAAAAAGCGTCTTAAAAAAACGCAGCTAAGTCTGAAAAAGCAAATAGAGTTATTGGAAGGTTTAACCCAAGCAGTGACACAAATTCAGAAGCAAACTGAGCTGCTGACAGAAAAGAGAGAGAAATATTCTGCTTTGCATACACAGCTACAAAAGTTTGATAAAGAATGGAGCAAAAAACCACTTAAGAAAAAAATGCCCAAAAAAACCACTGTCAAGAAAGCTAGCCTAAGAAAAACGAAACTCGAAGCTCCGTTTCAAACCATCCAATTTGCAGAGAGTCAGCGCCAAATGACGGACGATCAGCTAGTCTTGGAAAAGCCAGAAACTGAAAATCTTTCCTTGGAAACCGTCACGGAAGAAAAAAGTCAATGAATGAGAAAGTTAGGGGGGTGGAACTCCCCTAGCCGAGCCCGAAGCGGACTTAATTTATGCTGAGCTGAGGAATTTTTTAATCATAAGGAGTATGAAATGAATAAATCTGATTTAGTAGCGAAAATTGCCGAGAAAATGGAATTGTCTCTGGCAAAGTCCGAAGAAGTTTTGGCGGTCCTTTTAGAGGGCATTGCTAAAACCTTAAAAAAAGGAGAGACTGTTACCCTAGTTGGCTTTGGCCGCTTCGGTGTAAAAAGTCGCGCTGCTCGTAAAGTCAGAAACCCGCGAACGGGAAAAGAAATGCAGGTTAAAGCGAAAAAAGTGCCCTTCTTCAAAGCTGGAAAAGAGCTTAAAGAAACCGTTGACGCTTAGCCCAAAAAATCAGATCTTTTACCTAGGCTGAAAGGCTGTAAGCTATCAAAAGACCTGTTGATTCTTTTGAGTTGCTAAGGTAAAAAGATCGTTTTACGATGGATCGTATAAAAGAGTTAGCCAGGGATTTTATGATAGAGAGGTTTAATATGACTGCAAAGGTTACGGCTATCGAAGATTTTGATACGCTCACTTTAAGGCAGGCCGTGAAGAATACCTTGCGTAATTATTTTACGCATATTGGTAGTGAACAGCCGATCGATTTTTATTCCATTTTGTTAGAAGAAATTGAACGCCCCTTGTTGGAAGTACTGATTAATCACACCCACTACAACCAGGTTAAAATGGCGAGCATTTTAGGAATCTCGCGAGGAACTCTGCGCAAGAAACTTAAGCAATATGGTTTGTTAGACTAAGATATAAGCAAACCGATTGTTTGCTCCCCTTTCATCTGAAAGCAGCTGGGTGGGTTTCTTTGTATATTAAAGATCAGCGGTTTCCCCTGTCCTTACGCGATGGGGGTTCTTAGGGGGAGAATCGCGATTCTCCCCCTAAGTGCAAGCCCAAGCTCTGCTTGGGCGCCGCATAAAAACAATAAAGGTATAAAAATCCCCGCTTCAGCGGGAACTACTAAAGATCTCCAAGGCTGCGTGATCGATGGGTTTGCTTGAGTGTTAGGGATGGTAACTATTTTAAAGTGAAACTACCATGAGGGAAGAGCTCACTTCAGCGCAACTTCAAGCTGCCGGTTTATCACTTAAACAGGCCCAAGAATGGGCTGAAACGCTTAAGCAGCAGCTTTCTCATCTAACCCCTGAGCAGACTTGGTCTCTAATAGCGCCCCGTTTGAACCCCGCTCTTTATCCTTTTACTGCCATCCAAGCGATTTTTTCAGCCCTATTTCCATCATGGCCGGATCAGCTGGAGGCGGGTGCAGCCTGGTTGCCCGGGCCTGAGCAAACCAAAAAATCGAATATTGCTCGCCTGATGCATGAGCTTGAATTTGCCCAGGTTCAAGACTTTCAACGCTGGACAGTAAATCATAAGTCAGAATTTTGGACGAAAATGCTACAAAAGCTCAAGCTGGTTTTCCAACGCGCACCCAGCAAAATAGTCGATTTGTCGAAGGGCATTAAAGAAGCAGAATGGTTGCTTAATAGTTCACTGAATATTGTCGACAGTTGTTTCAATGCCAAACCAGAACAGATTGCAGTCATTGAGCAAGATGAACAGGGTCAACTTAGAAAATACAGCTACCAGCAATTAGAACAACGCGTTGGGCATTTGGCTCGATCTTTGTCAGCGCAGGGTTTTACTGCTGGGGATCGTTTAGCTTTGGTTATGCCACTACATCTGGAATCTCTCGCCCTTTATTTAGCTATTATTAAAATTGGCGCCGTTAGCGTCAATATAGCTGAGAGTTTTTCTGCCCCCGAAATGGCTTTGCGTTTTAAACTAATCCAACCCAAGGCCGTTTTTACCCAGGCTTATTTTAGTTATGCTCAGCACGAATTTTCCCTCTATGAGAGGGTTATCGAAGCTGGCGCGCCGCGCACCTTTGTCTATGGGAAAAAGGATTTAAACAAAGTCTGCTTGCGCGCATCCGATTTGGGATGGACAGACTTTTTGGCTCGTGAGCTGGAGTTTGGTCTAGCTGCAGGGGCTGCTAGCTTGCCAATCACTATTTTATTTTCTTCCGGAACCACGGCTCAACCCAAGGCTATCCCTTGGAACGCCTGCAGCGCAATCAAGGCGGCGGCAGATGCCTATCTTCACCAGAATGTTTGTTCTAACGATGTTTTAGCTTGGCCTACCAGTTTGGGTTGGATGATGGGTCCTTGGCTTATCTTTGCTGCTCTGATGAATCAAGCCACTCTGGCCTTATATTCCAACAGCCCTAATCAACGTGCTTTTGGTGAATTTATAGAGCGGGCTGAGGTAACTATCTTGGGCCTTGTGCCAACGCTGGTGGCTAATTGGAAGAAAACACGCTGCATGGAAGGTCTAAACTGGACTGCCCTTAAACTGCTGAGCTCTTCTGGAGAATGTTCCAATCCTCAAGATATGTTGTATATTATGATGCTTGCTGGCCATAAACCGATTATTGAATATTGTGGTGGTACCGAAATTAGCGGCGCCTATCTTAGCTCAACGGTGGTTCAAAAAAATTACTTGTCTACCTTTAGCACAGCAGCGATGGCGATGGAATTTCTCATTCTCGATGAGGAAGGCAAAGCGGCCGATTCAGGCGAGGTCGCGCTGATACCACCAGCCCTGGGTTTGTCCAATCACTTGCTTAATGCAGACCACGAAAAAGTTTATTATGCGGGTATGCCCCAGTTATCCTCAGGCCAGATTTTACGTAGGCATGGCGATGCGATTCGACGTTTAGCCAATGGCTATTACTGCGTCTTAGGTCGCCAGGATGACAGCATGAATTTAGGCGGTATAAAAATTTCGGCAGCCGAATTAGAACGGGCCCTACATAACGTAGACGGGGTTTTAGAAACCGCCGCTATCGCCATCAATAACGCGGAACAGGGTCCAAGCCAATTGGTTGTTTATGCTGTTCCCAGTGGAAAAGAAGAGGCGGGGGAGCTTAAAGAACGAATGCAAGAAAGCATCAATCGGCATTTAAATCCCCTTTTCAAAATAGCCGAACTGATCTTAGTCTCTGTTTTGCCCAAAACAGCCTCGCACAAAATTAGGCGAGGCGCCTTAAGAGAAGCTTACCGCCGTTCCTTGCCGGTCTCTAAAAAGAAGTAACTAGGTCGTAACCGGCAAAGCAGCCCAGTGCCAGGGTCAGTGACATCGTTAATATCAACACGCTTTTACCCCCGATAACCTGATAGGGCATATCCATATCTAAGCGATAACGGCAAATCCAGGCCATCAGGGTGGGCAAAAAGGCCAACAATAAGATGGAGAATAAACCAGCAAAGCCCAAAAACAAAATGAAGGCACGGGGATAGAAAATGGCTACTAATAGGGGAGGCAGAAAGGTCATCCCCGTTATGAAGACCTTACCCCAACCCTCATTATTGACCTTAAAGCCATCGGCCAAATAATCTGACAAGCTCAGGGCAATGCTGACAAAAGCGGTTAGAATGCAAACGGAAGAAAATACCTTGGCCAATAACATCACCGTCGAGCTGGGAATGTAATAATGCAACGATTCCAACAATCCAGAGATGGGTTGGCTATAGTGCATCAAACGACCTAAACCAAAGTCGCCGGTCTCCGGTACCGTTGCAAAAATAACCGCATTCCAAGCAATATAGCAAAACAAGGGTAGCACCGTGCCCAATAGGATAGCAATGCGGAGCTGACGCACATCATCATCAAAATAGGCTCTTAAGGTTGGTACAATCGGAGAAAAGGCAAAAGACAAAAGGGCAATGGAGGTTGCCGACAAAATGAAGGAAAACTGACCTTGTGGGTAATTTGCCCGTTTAGCGTGTAAAGCAATAAAAAAGATCAGAGCGAAAATAGCGCCCATTTTAACGAACATGAGTATGCGATTGACGATATCGACTTGTCGTACCCCTCGCGAAACCACAAAACCAAAAAGAGCCACAAAAAGAATGGCGCAAAAGGCAGTGGGTAATTCAAGCCCAATGGATTGTAGTAACCCATGAAAAACATCCTGGCCGCCGGCGATATAGGCTGAAATGATGGAGTAAAGAAGCAGGAGGTAAACGGTCCAAGCGATAAAGGCCCCCGGCTTGCCCAGGGTATGCCGAGCCATCGAAACCATGTGGCTGTTGCGTGGAAAACAGAGATTGACCTCTAGGGTAAGAAAGGCGGTAAAGGTCATCAGAATCCAAGAAGCGATAAATAAGAGAGTTGAATAAAGAAAGCCGCTTTGGACGGTGGTAATCGGCAAAGAGAGCATGCCACCACCGATGGTGGTACCGGCAACCAGGAGGGTGCCTCCAATCGTTTTGTTCATAAAATATACCTTAATTATATTATTGTACACAATTTAAATTTTAACAAGAACGTATTAAGGGAATCTTAAGGGGATTTAGCTCTAAAAACAATGGGATTTTATGCAAAGAAAGGGCAAAGAGCAAAAGGCCTTTAAAGAAGACAGCGGTCCCGCTGTCTTTACGCGATGGGGGTTCTTAGGGGGAGAATCGCGATTCTCCCCCTAAGTGCAAGCCCAAGCATAGCTTGGGCGCCGCATAAAACAATCCATAAAGGTATAAAAATCCCCGCGTCAGCGGGAACTACTGTAAAGAAGAGAGTCTTAAGAGTACTGCCCCTTAATAAAGAACCCGGCCTTTCTTAGGCCGGGTCCTCTGTTGATACCGCAAGTCTTTGTGGCTTTAGTCTTTGATGCGGAGTTGGTCGACCACATAGCCAACGCCATTGACATGGCGCGTGATATTGACGGCTCTTTCCCTTTCTTCCTCTGAAAACACATAGCCAGAGAGTGTAACGGTATCTTGGTAGGTAGAGACAGAGATGTGAGAGCTTTTGATTTGCCTATCTCGGAGCAAGGCTTCCTTCACTTTAAAGGTGATGCTGCTGCTGTGTACATAGGAAACGGGGTCTTTTTCATAACGGTGACTTGCACAACCACTCATCAAAATCGGGCTGCAGACCAAGAGCAAGGAAATCAGAGAGCTTAAAAAAACGGCAAACTTCTTCATATGTTTCTCCTTAAAGTGCGTTTTTGGAAGGCCAAAAGTATTTGGGGACTGATAAGTTACATTGTCGCTAAAATAGGGACAAAACACCATTTAGGGTTAGCACCTAGGTATTAAGTAAAAACCCTAGCCCGGCCTATTAGGGATTTATTCCCGGAGTGAAGGATAACATCGGAATTCGTCATGGCTTGGATAAAAGAAAATTGCTAAACTGGCTAGAAGTTACAACGAAGCAAGAAGAGGCATGAACGATCAACCGGTACGCATCATCCAACTCAGTGATACGCACTTACTTGAGGATACCCAAGGAAGCCTTCTCGGGGTTAAAACGGAGGAGAGTTTTCAGGCGGTTCTTCAAGCCCTTAAAAAAGAATCCTGTGATCTTTTGCTTCATTCCGGTGACCTGAGTCAGGATGGCTCTGCGGCGACTTATATCCGTTTGGCTAAGGCCTTGAGTGCCTTGCAGGTTCCAATCTACTCCGTGCCGGGTAATCATGATAACGCCAAGGAAATGGCCAGAGTTTTTCCCTGCGAAAATATGTCCAATCATCGTCACGTTGTCTTAAAAGACTGGCATCTCATTTTGTTGAACTCTCAAGTTCCCTCGGCCGTTGAGGGTTATCTTGATCGTTCACAATTGCATTATTTAGAACACTGCTTGCAAATTTATCCTGAACACCAGGCGTTGATCCTTTTTCATCATCATCCCTTTGCCCTTAACACCAGCTGGTTAGATCCCTTAGGTTTAAAAAACGCAGACGAATTGTGGAAGCTAGTGGCCAATTATCCCAAGGTCAAGGTTATTTTATTTGGCCATGTGCACATGGAGACGGAACGTAAACTAAACGGTATTGTTTGTTATTCGACACCCTCAACCTGTATCCAATTCAAACAAAATCAGTCTGTTTTTGGGCTCGAAAAACTACCACCCGGTTACCGGGTGATTGAACTTTTTCCTGATGGGCAAATTAAAACAGAGGTTAAACGCATAGATCATTATGTCGGGCACTTTGATGAAAAGGCTCAAGGTTACTAATGAAGACCTTTATTGAGGCCAGCGAATGTACCTAGACTATTTTAAATTTAATCATCCCCCTTTCTCACTGACGCCAAATCTCGATTTTTATTGCCAATTAAAAAGCCATCAAGAAGCTTTAAATACCCTTTTATTTTGTTTGCGCTCCGGTGAGGGTTTCATCAAAATTATCGGTGAGGTGGGCTCTGGAAAAACCTTGCTTTGTCGCAAATTGCTGTCTTGTATTGAAAGCAGCTTTTTTACAGCCTATATCCCTAACCCGGATTTAAGTACCCTGGAATTGCGCAAAGCTTTCGCCCGCGAGTTAGGCATTGATCCGGCTTGCTTGCAAGATCAGCATGATCTTTTGACCCTGATTAATCATCGATTGTTAGCTTTGCACCAGGCGGGAAAACGCGTAGTTTTAATTATTGACGAGGCCCAGGCGATTCCACCAGAGAGTCTAGAAGCTGTTCGCTTGCTAACCAACTTCGAAACGGAAAAAACTAAGTTATTGCAGGTTGTTTTATTCGGCCAACCGGAATTGGATAAACATTTAAATGAACCCAGTATTCGCCAACTCAAGCAACGTATTACCTTTTCGTACTATTTGGCCCTGATGTCGCGCGAAGAATTAGATCACTATTTATTCCACCGTCTTGCAGTGGCAGGTTACAAGTTAGGCGCCTTTTTTACGCGAGGAGCGCGTTCCCTTTTATTCCGCCATAGTGGTGGTGTTCCTCGTCTTGTTAATATTCTTTGCCATAAGGCTTTGCTGGTGGCTTATGGTCGCGGTGAAAAGAAGGTGACCTACGAGATGATAAAATATGCGGTTGCAGATACCGAAGCGGCTCTACCCCTTCGGCGTGGATACGCTTTTATTTCCTTGGCTATCGGAACCTGTATCCTGGCGGGCTTATTATTAATGGTCTTATGTTGAAAGGATGGATAGGTGAGCTTAATTAATCAAATGTTAAAAGATTTAGAGCAGCGCTCCAAAGGGAGAGCGCAGTTGGATTCGGCTCTCTTTGACCTGCAAGCGGTAGAAACCCGAGAAGGCCGTCCCAAGTGGTTTTATTTTTTAACTCTCCTTGCTTTGGCCCTCATTTTGATCCTAGTCTGGCACTACAGTTCCTCCCTCCTTTTTACCCCCTTTGTGGCCGCGCCAACCGCTTCGTTGCAAACGGTTTCTGCCCCAGCCCAACAATCCCTTTCTACTGAGCTCACCCGTCCTGCAAAGGCTGTCACGCCACCCCAGATCCTAAGTGGTCTCAATCCCCCTATACAAAACCAAGCGGCGAAAAAAGAAGTAACCCCCGAAGTAGGAAAAAAACCGTCCCTTAACCTCAGCATAGAACAAGCCTATTTTCAGGCTCTGGAGCCTTATAAGGAGGGTGATAACGAGAAGGCACTTTCCTTAACGGAGAGAGCTTTGGAGCAAGAACCGGCTTATCTTCCACTGATTGAACTCAAAGCCCGACTCTTAGAAAAACAGGGGCAGGTTTTAGAAGCCCTGCAATTGTTACTGAAAGACCCTCCACCCCTGGATTTAAAGCCAGACCACTATGCCTTAATCGCCGCCTTATATCAGCGTTTAGGCCAATATCCAGAGGCTGTGCAAGTCTATGAGCGACTCACCAAAGTGCAGCCTGAGCGCGGTTTATGGTGGCTAGGTTTGGCGGCGGCTTTGGAAGGAGCGGGTCAGCAGGAACAAGCACAAAAAGCCTATGCCAAGGCCAAGGACAGTTCAGATTTAAGCCCAGAACTTAAAAGCCTGGGTCAGCACCCACAAAACAGCTAAGAAGATAAAGCGCCTCCTCGGGGATTTTCCATTCAGGTCTAAGCCGGACTTGAGCCTGGCATAAAAATGTATACAAGCTCAGTGCGAGCCAGGCTATAATGGTCAAAGGCTTGCCAATCAATAGACGGAGATATGAGATATGGAAAGAAAGCCCTTTGGTTTTACTATTATCGAATTAGTCATCGTCGTCATCATCCTCGGTGTTTTAGCGATTATTGCTATTCCCAAGTATATTGATATTTCCTCTGATGCCAAAACAGCCGCGACGACCAGCATTGCGGGCTCACTGTCTGCAGCTAATTCAATTAACTATTCGACGCGCTCAGCTAATTCGACGAAAGGGGTAGCCATTACTAACTGTACGGATGTGGCGACAGCGCTTCAAGGTGGCTTGCCCCAGGGTTATACCATTACAGCAGAAAAGGTGGCTGCCCATGTGAATGTGACCTGTACCCTAAACGGACCCAGTGGTACAACGGCAACCTTCTCGGCTACGGGCATTTCGTAGATAGGCAGCGTGGAGTCAAGCCAATGCAGCAAGGATGCTCGCATGATTAATTTTAATTTTGCTCTCGGTGAAACCGTTGAGATGCTGCGTCAGGCTATCTTTGATTTTGCTTCCGCTGAAATTTCTCCCCGTGCGGCTGAGATTGATAAACAAAATGTTTTTCCCGAGGACCTCTGGCCTAAGTTGGGAAAAATGGGCATTTTGGGTATCACCGTCGATGAAAAATATGGCGGCTCAGGCTTGGGCTATCTTGAACACGCTGTCATCATGGAAGAGCTCAGCCGGGCTTCGGGCTCCGTTGGTCTCAGTTACGGTGCCCATTCTAATCTCTGCGTTAACCAAATTCGCCTCAATGGCACGCATGAACAAAAAAAACGGTACTTGCCTTCACTCTGTTCTGGCGATTTTGTCGGTGCTTTGGCCATGAGCGAAACGCAGGCTGGATCGGATGTGATGGGAATGCAATTGCGAGCAGAAAAGCAGAAAGATCGCTTTATTTTGAATGGAACCAAAATGTGGATTACGAATGGCCCTGAGGCCGATATCATGGTGGTTTATGCGAAAACCGATCCTTCCGCTGGAACGCAGGGCATTACAGCTTTTATCGTTGAAAAATCTTTTCCTGGGCTCAAAACGGCGCAAAAACTCGATAAACTCGGCATGCGCGGTTCCAATACCTGCGAGTTGGTTTTTGAGCATTGCGAGGTACCTGAGGAAAATGTATTAGGCAGCTTAAATGAAGGCGCCTCGGTCTTAATGAAGGGGTTAAATTACGAACGCGTCGTACTAGCAGCCGGTCCCGTGGGTATTATGCAAGCCTGTATGGATATCGTCTTGCCCTATATTCATGATCGCGAACAATTTAATAAACCCATTGGTGAGTTTGAATTAATCCAAGGTAAAATCGCCGATATGTATACTGCCCTCATGTCTTCGCGGGCTTATTTATATGCCACGGCCACCGCATGTGATCGCGGTGAAATTACGCGCAAGGATGCGGCGGCTGTTATTCTTTTTGCTTCTGAAAAGGCCACCGAGGTGGCTCTCCAAGCCATTCAATGTTTAGGCGGTAACGGCTATACCAATGATTTTCCAACCGGCCGCTTCTTGCGCGATGCCAAACTCTATGAAATTGGCGCTGGTACTTCTGAAATTCGACGTATGCTCATTGGGCGTGAATTGTATAATGAGGAAATTTATTAAAGGGGAAGTGCAGGTGGATGTTTTTCAAAGCCAGGTCGATTCTAAGACCGATATTTTTCAGGCTAATGCCCAAGCCATGCAGGCCTTGGTTGACGATCTCAAGGAAAAAATCGCCAAAAACCAGTTGGGTGGTTCAAGCGTCTCGCAGGAACGTCATCAAGAGCATGGAAAATTATTGCCCCGTGAGAGATTGGCTCTGCTGTTGGATAAAGACAGTCCCTTTTTAGAGCTTTCCCCTTTGGCGGGTTATCAGTTATATGCCGACGAGGTGGCTGCGGGTGGTCTTATTAGTGGTATAGGTCGAGTTAGTGGCCTAGACTGTATGCTGGTGGTCAACGATGCCACGGTCAAGGGAGGAACCTATTATCCCATCACGCTCAAAAAACATCTTCGTGCCCAAAAAATTGCGGCGCAAAATCACCTACCTTGCATCTATTTAGTGGATTCGGGCGGCGCCTATTTACCGCTGCAGGATGAAGTGTTTCCAGATGAGCAACATTTTGGCCGAATTTTTTATAATCAAGCGAACCTATCCAGCCAGGGTCTGGCACAAATCGCCGTGGTGATGGGTTCTTGTACGGCGGGCGGTGCCTATATCCCCGCTATGGCTGATCAATCGATCATGGTCAAAAACCAGGCGACCATTTTTTTGGCAGGGCCTCCCTTGGTGAAAGCAGCCACGGGTGAGGTGGTTTCCGCTGAAGCGCTGGGTGGCGCAGATTTGCATTGCCGCGTCTCGGGTGTGGCGGATTATTATGCCGAGGATGATGCCCAAGCGCTAAGCATGGCGCGCCAAGTGGTGGCCAATTTGAATTATCCAAAAAAGACCGTGCTAGCGCTGAAAGAGGTAGAGGAACCCCTTCTGGATCCGCGAGAGTTGTATGGGATTATTCCAGCCGATGCCCGTTATCCTTTTGAGGTGCGTGAAGTCATTGCTCGACTGGTGGATGGCTCCCGCTTTGACGAATTTAAAGCGCTCTATGGCAAGACCCTGGTCTGTGGTTTTGCCCATCTTCACGGTATTCCAGTGGGGATTATTGCTAACAATGGCGTTTTATTTTCAGAAGCCGCCTTAAAAGGGACGCACTTTATTGAGCTTTGCACACAGCGCAAAATTCCACTCATTTTTTTACAAAATATCACGGGGTTTATGGTTGGCAGTAAATATGAAGCCGAAGGCATCGCCAAGCATGGCGCTAAAATGGTGATGGCCGTGGCTTGTGCACAGGTGCCTAAATTGACGGTTATTATTGGTGGCAGCTTCGGTGCCGGTAATTATGCCATGTGTGGGCGTGCTTTTGATCCGCGGTTTATTTGGCTCTGGCCTAATGCCCGCATTGGGGTGATGGGCGCCGAACAAGCCGCGATGGTCTTGGCCCAGGTTAGGAAAGAGAAAAAAGCGCGTCAAGGCCAACCTTGGACGGCCGAAGAAGAAGCAGAATTAAAAGCGCCTATTTTGGCGCAATATGCAGAGCAGGCGCAGGCTTATTATTCCAGCGCCAGGCTTTGGGATGATGGTGTGATTGACCCTCTAGATACCCGACAAGTATTGGGTTTGGGGTTATCGGCGGCTTTGAATGCGCCCATCGCGGATACGCACTTTGGCATATTTAGGATGTAGCCTATGGAAAAGGATATCTTGTTGCTGAGCAGCGAAAATCAGATACATCGCCTCAGCCTCAATCGACCCCAAAAGTGCAATGCTTTATCGGCTGAGCTGGTGCAAGCCTTAAGCCTTGCTTTAGAAAAGGCAGCCAAACGAGCAGAGATAAAAGCGGTTTTGCTCTGTGGTGAAGGGAAGCATTTTTGTGCCGGCGCTGATTTGCTTGCCATGCAAAAGGCAGCTCAGGATAGCTGGGAATCGAATCGTGCCGAGGCTGAAAAGTTGGCGAATTTATTTTATCAAATGTATACCTTTCCTAAACCGTTGATTGCTTTGGCGCAGGGTGCCACCTTGGGTGGCGGCTTGGGGTTATTGCTCTGTTGTGATGCGGTCATTGCCACTACCCAGGCCAGCTTTTGTTTTTCAGAGGCTAAAATCGGCCTGGCGCCCTCCATTGTTAGCCCTTATGCGCTGGCGGCCTTGGGCGAGAGACGAACCCGTTATTACTTCTTGAGCGCGCAAAGCTTTGGTGCCCAAAAGGCTCTAGATCTGGGTCTCATTGAGGCCGTGGTGAAAGAGGAAGATTTAGAGCAGGCAGGGATGGATTTAGCGCAAAGCATAGCCAAGCACAGCCCAGGCGCGGTGGCTGAAATTAAACAGTTGATCATCTCCGTTAAGTCCAAAGAAATTTCCCCCAGCTTAGCGCAAGAAACGGCTGAAAACCTGGCGCGGATACGTGCATCAAAAGAAGGCCAGGAAGGCTTGGCGGCTTTTCTGGAAAAACGAGAACCCTCTTGGCATGGAGGCTAGCCTCAGCATGACTTTTCCCAAAAAAGTAAAAATAGTGGAAGTGGGTCCGCGCGATGGCCTGCAAAACGAAAAAAAAATTATCCCTACCCGTATAAAAATGGAATTCATTAATCGTTTATCGCAAACGGGTCTTAGCGTGATTGAAGCGACCAGCTTTGTCTCTCCCCAGTGGATCCCTCAACTGGCGGACCACAGCAGGCTCTTTGCCGGAATTAAAAAAAAGAAGGGTGTTAGCTATCCCGTCTTGGTGCCTAATCTGTCGGGATTAAAGCAGGCCTTGGATGTCAAGGTGAAAGAAATCGCGGTTTTTACTTCTCCTTCTGAAACCTTTTGTCGTCATAATATCAATTGCTCCGTCAAAGAAAGTATCGACACGATTGCCAACGTGATTCAGCTTGCCAAACAGCATAAGGTTCGCGTGCGAGGCTATCTTTCCTGCGTCTTGGGCTGTCCCTATGAAGGGAAAATGGCGCCGCGAAAAGTGGCCGCTTTGGCTGAGCAGCTTTTTAAGCTGGGATGCTATGAAATTTCCTTAGGGGATACCATCGGCGTGGGCACTCCTCTGCAAGTACAGCGCCTGCTCGAAACGGTCCTTAAAAAAGTTCCCCTGAAATATCTGGCTGTGCATTTTCATGATACCTATGGGCAAGCGCTTGCGAATATCTATGCCGCGCTGGCTTTAGGTATTCAAACGGTGGATAGTTCAGTGGCTGGCTTAGGGGGTTGTCCTTATGCGCCGGGTGCGGCTGGCAATGTGGCGACAGAAGAGCTGGTCTATCTGCTAGCAGGTATGGGTATCAAAACCGGCGTCAATTTAAAAAAATTGCTGGCGGCGGGACGTTTCATCAGCCGAGCTTTAGGCAGAGTGCCGCCGTCTAAAGTTAGCTTGGCCATGCCCTAAACGAGATTTTTAGCCACGGCTCCCATTTGAGTCAGCCCGCCGCCGCCGGCACCAATCTGAATGGTGACCGAGTTAAGGGTCACTTTTTTCTTATTCAGCTTCAGTGTGGGATGCAGCTCTATTTGCCGACCATCTGCTCCGATCATGCGATTACAGCCTATCACCGATAAAACCTTCAGTTGCATTTCCTTAGGTAGCATTTCGCGAGCTCGATGTAAAAGATTGACGGCGTCTCGGCCATCATAGTGATACCAATTTTTACCGCGATCGGCGGGGCCAATGGAGGCGCCGGTTGAGAGACGGACGAAGCTGAGGTCTTGTAGGGTCAATTCACCGCTGACAGGATCAGGGAAGCTGAGTTTTTGTGGTGGGAAAAGGGGTATAAGCCGGGCGCTGCCGCCAAAGGTAATCGGCCCGTCTCGCAGAGGGGGTCCGATCAGCAAGGCATTAATGGAGACACCGGTGACACTAATCAGATCATAAAGGTTGGGGCGAAAAAGGGTAGGGCCTAGGGATAAATGGGCCTTTGTGAAAGCTTGATAATGAAAAACTTTTTTGCCCTGATCATTCAGACTATAAAATTCCAGTAAGCCACCCTGGTTTTTTTCGCTATCTGCAAAGAGGCGAGTGAGGCGATGGCTAGTCAATACCTGTCCCTCTAGGCGTTGAATTTCATCCGTGATCCGGCTTAGGAAATCAGCGCAAAAAATAAAATCATGGCTTTTTTCAAAGAGGGACAAAGTCTGGCGTGGGGTGAAGCCATATTTATTTTGCGCTTGCTCGGGGGTTAGCGGATTCAGAGCCAAGCCTTCTTCTTTGAGAGCCTCTGCCAGGCAAAGCAAAGCTTTCTCGGCTTCTGCGCTCGATGCTAGGGCCAAGCTACCCTCTGTTGGACGAAGGATGCCACCCAATTCTTTTTCTAGCTGATGCAAATAAGCGGCGCTGTCTTTAACGCGGCGGCGGGTATCTTCAATGAAGGGAGTCGTTTTACCCGTTTTTAAGGCAGCCCAATAGGCTTTGCCAAAACGATGAAAGCCCCAAGTCACTCGCAGAGCAGCCAGCCATTGCCCTGGATTTCTTAGCCAATCCCCTTTATTGAGGCTTAGCCAAGGATAATCGGCTGCTAAAACTTCGACCTCATAGCGGCAGCGTTGAAATAAACGCCGCCATTCTTGCCGCAAAAAACGAAAGGGCATCTGTCCCGCTAGGTAGGCGGGGCCTTCGGTAAAGGTATCAGGCTCACCATGGTTGGCTGCCCCGGCCCAAATGGGGCGTGCTATCTTCCCTGCTGGATTTAGATCTTGATCGCTAAGATAGAGCACGGGTCTTCCCAGGCGGGCCCATTGCAAAGCGACCAAGGCGGCGGGGGGGCCACCGACGGCGACAAAAAGTGGTTTTTGTTGAGGGTCTAGTAAAGCGCTATGGTTTTCTAGTGCCTGTATTTCAACGGGGCTGGTATCGGGCTTTCGTAATGTCGCCACATCGGGTAGCAAGACTTGGGGAAAATAATTGGCTGCGATATCTAAAAGGGCTTTGTCGCTAGTAGTCCAGGGAGAAAAGAGCCCTTTCCCTTGGCGCCGTTCACTTTCAGCAAAGTGAAGGTAAGGATCCTGCTCGGGGTTCTGGATAGGCATCGTCGTTTTCCTGATATGAGCCCGATTCTACCGGATGGATTGCGCTGATGCCAGTTGCTAGCCCCTTAAAAATCAAAAGCAGGGAGTTCGTCTCGGTCTGAATCGGACTCAGGTGCTGCTGTGGTACCATAGCCGGTGGCTGCGGCAGTGTTGCCACGTAGAGGGTTGCTAGCAAGGGGAGATGTAGGTGATGCAAAAAGGGTTGGTGTTCTGCTGGATGAGAATGTTGATGCTGATGTCCTGCTACCGCTGACTTCTAGTACGGTTGAGCTGCTGGTGTAGAATCTGTCGCGCGCATTGCTGGTTTGCACTTGACTGTAATCGGGCACTGTTGTTCCTGCAGTAATAGACAATGACAATAATGAGCTACTCTCTTGGGCTTCTTCGCCCTTGCTCTCTTCCTCTTCTGTCTTGATCTCGTCAATATTTTCATAGCGGAACGTCGACCCGTTGGCCTTTTCTGTCATGAGCTCGTCTCTATCTTCGTAGCGGAACCTTGACCTGTTTGCAGCGTTGCTTCTAGTCATTTCCAGGGAAGCGGATGGCATGGCGCCGGATTCTAGGTCCCTGTCTGGCTGCTGCAGGACGCTCATATACTGTTGAGCTCTGAGTTTGAGAAAGCGTTTAACGAAGTTTTCAAAATCTTGATCCCCTTGTTCCCATACATTAAAGGCAAAGTCGCCAATAAAGCCGACGCTGGCCAAACCGATACTCGTCACGTAGGATTTTTTCGTTCTTAATTCATAACCTTCCCATCCTAAGTCGCGGAAAAGAACCGCATCGGAGACAGAAGCAACCGCGCCGTTTGCCAGGGCGTAGATAAGGCCGTTGAAATAAATGGCGAATTTCATCACAGCAAGAAATTTTTTCTCTTTTTCAGACAAGTGATCAGTAGACAACGTTTTCCTTTCATCTCCATACATGAGTTTTGTCATCCATTTAATGACGGCGGGTGTGGCGGTCAAGAGAGTAGTCGTTGCCATGGTAATAAGAGAAAGCTCTGAAACAAAGACGAGGGTCTCCTCAGACATCGGTCCACCCATTAAATTGTCGATACCCAGATCTTTGCTTGCACGCGCTAATGCTTTTCTACTTCCATAATAAGAGGATAAGGAAGAGGCAGTGGTATTAATGGCGGAAAAAAGGATGACTAAAATGACGATAGATGCCTGTTTTATATCCTGCGGTAAATAGTGGGATTCAGGATTGACTAACCAGTCACAGGCTGTCTTAGCATTGTCACGAATTTTTTTAAATTGAGAGGCATAATAGCTGGCTGCTGCGGGCAAGGTAATATAGAGGCAATACAAAAAGAGAAGCATGCTAATCAGGGTGTCAATAAAGACAGAGTGATTACTGGGATCTTCACTATTTTCTGTTTCCTTAGCTCGCCAGCCGAAAAGATCTTCTAAACTCCGTGTAAAATTCCAAGTACTGGCACTGGAAAAAAAGATCGAACCGGCACCTGAACAAGAGGCGATGATGGCCACGACTAAAAACAAGCTACTAATCCCAACGCCTCTGGAACAGCTAAAATCGCTTAGTGAAAAATCCTTGCGATGAGGGTTAGTATCCGGGGGAAATACCAGCTCATATAGATTAGGTAAGCGAGTAACACCTGTCGTGAACGCGCCTGCTGTGCCGGTAACGCAACAGAGAATCAGTTTGGTTGAGGAGACACCATCGTGGAAGGGAGAGTTTCCGTTTTTTTCATCTCCCCCGCCTTCGATGTAGTACTTGACGGATACACCGGTACCGGAAACCATTTGTGCTATAGAGGCTAGGAGTTTACCGGGGGCTAGGACAGCCCAGAAGGTGACACTTTTTGTCATTATGGAACGGAAACAGCGGCTAAACCCACTTTTAATGCCAGTACCGCAGTTTTGAACACCTTTTATACAGCTGTCAAGAAATGGCATCTAACTATACCCCCTCGTTTGGGATTTCAGTGCGTCTGAACTGGATAGCGAGCGCATCTTAACAGCTAGGTTGACCAAAAACAAGGAATTTTTGAATAAAATTACTTCATAAATAGATTTTTGCGGAAAAATTAACCATGCGCCCGCTGGCGGAGCAGGCTGTGGTTTTGACTGTAGCTAAAATACAGGATAATGCCGATAAAAAGCCAGCCTAAAAAACGCCACCAGGTCAAAGCCGGTAAATTGAGCATCAAAAAGAGGCAAAAAACGATGCCCAGCCCCGGAATCAGGGGGTTCCAGGGCAATTTAAAGGGTCTGGGGAGCTCAGGATGGCGATAACGCAGAAAAAGGGTGCCGGCGCAAACCAGGGTAAAGGCGCTCAGTGTACCAATATTAACCAATTCGGCCGCTTGGTGAAGAGGCACTAAGCCAGCAAAAGCGCCAATGATAAGCCCAGAGGCCAGGATGATGGGGACAGGGGTATGGGTGCGAGGGTGTATTTTGGCCAGGCTTGCTGGTAACAGCCCATCACGGGTCATGGCTAAAAAAACCCGGCTCAGGCCATAGTACATAATCAACATAACGCTGGTGAGACCTGCAATGGCACCCGCGCCGATGCAGGCCGCTGCCAGATGATGACCCAAATGGAGCAAGGCGCTGGCGACGGGGGAGCTCACGTTAAGGCTAGGATAGGGGACTATGCCTGTGAGGAGGCCAGCTACCACCACGTAGACAACCATGCAGACTAACATGGAAACAATAATGCCTAGAGGAACATTGCGCTGGGGGTTGATGGCTTCCTCGGCGGCTGTGGAGATGGCGTCAAAACCGATATAGGCAAAAAATACCAAGGCGGCACCCTGCGTGACACCCTGCCAGCCAAAGGGGGTAAAGGGATGCCAATTCGCCAATTGGAAATGGGGAAGGGCCACCGCAATAAAAAC
>Ga0206867_1013_pt1 | contig 48758 bp, 45 predicted proteins | sample Alteio_BWOrgCont_37_FD_152905 | JGI IMG/M metagenome (GOLD analysis project Ga0206867, IMG submission 152905) | Enriched cells from forest soil in Barre Woods Harvard Forest LTER site, Petersham, Massachusetts, United States -... | ecosystem: Environmental > Terrestrial > Soil > Temperate forest >...
TGCCGCGTCTAAAAAGGCATTTGAAGATTCGTTGGTAAAAGTGTTTGAAGCCGCACATCAAAAAGCTATCAACGATTTTATGGTACGCAATAAAACCGAGCAGGAAAAAAACAGCCCGTGAACAAGCCGCCAAAAAAGCCATTCAGGATTCTTTACAAAATCTAAAACTTGAGCAGCAAAGAATAGCAAGAGAGTTGGCTGCAACCAAAAAAGCTTATCGCGATTCGGTAGCTAATGCTTATGCCGAGGCCCGTAAAATAATAGTGCGCGATTCCGTAAATCGCATTACTGTCGAAAAAGAAAGAAAAGCACAGGAACTGGCTACACAAAAAGCCCTCCGAGATTCAATTAACCGCGCAAATGCTGAACAAAGGCGCATTGCCCTGCAATTGGCCGCCAACAAGCGTTTCGAAGATTCTGTATCACTGGTGCTAAAAGAAACCCGTAAGGCATTAGTAAGAGATTCCATCGCACATGCAAAAGCAGATGCAGACCGTTTGGCTGAAGACCGCGCCGCACAAAAAAGATTGAAGGAGCAGGCCCTGGCCGCAAGTAAAAAAGCTACCGAAGATTCAATACGCCGCGCACATGCCGAAGCCCAAAACATAGCCATGTCCGATTCCATTGCAAAAGCCCATGCCGCATTGGTTCAGGCAAACAAACAATTGGAAGCGGCTAAGAAAAAAGCAAAAGATGACTCGCTGGCAATAGCCAACGCCGGGCAACAAAAATTGGCCAAAGAATTAGCCGAAGCAAAAAAACAACAAGCTATTGAAGCGCGTAAAAAAGCTGTGGAGGACTCCCTTTCGCTCGTAAAAGAAAAACAAGAAAAAGCAGCCCAGCTCTTAGCTGAGAAAGCTGAGCAGAAAAAATTGGCTGATGCACGTAAAAAAGCCGTCGCCGATTCCATCGCCACTGTAAAAGCTGCACAGGCACAGGCAGCCAAAGAATTAGCCGAAGCAAAAAAGCAGCAAGCTATTGAAGCTCGTAAAAAAGCAGTGGAGGACTCCCTTTCGCTCGTAAAAGAAAAACAGGAAAAAGCAGCCCTGCTCTTAGCCGAGAAAGCTGAACAGAAAAAATTGGCTGATGCACGGAAAAAGGCCGTCGCCGACTCTATCGCCACTGTAAAAGCTGCACAGGCACAGGCAGCCAAAGAATTAGCTGAAGCAAAAAAACAACAAGCTATTGAAGCTCGTAAAAAAGCTGTGGAGGACTCCCTTTCGCTCATAAAAGAAAAACAAGAAAAAGCAGCCCTGCTCTTAGCCGAGAAAGCTGAACAGAAAAAATTGGCTGATGCACGGAAAAAGGCCGTCGCCGACTCTATCGCCACTGTAAAAGCTACACAGGCACAGGCAGCCAAAGAATTGGCCGAAGCGAAAAAACAACAAGCTATTGAGGCGCGCAAAAAAGCACTGGAAGACTCACTTTCGGTCGTAAAAGAAAAACAGGAAAAAGCAGCCCTGCTCTTAGCCGAGAAAGCTGAACAGAAAAAATTGGCTGATGCACGGAAAAAAGCCGTTGCCGACTCTATCGCCACTGTAAAAGCTGCACAGGCACAGGCAGCCAAAGAATTGGCCGAAGCAAAAAAACAACAAGCTATTGAAGCTCGTAAAAAAGCAGTGGAGGACTCCCTTTCGGTCGTAAAAGAAAAACAGGAAAAAGCAGCGCAGCTTTTAGCTGAGAAAGCTGAGCAGAAGCGATTGGCGGAAGCTCGTAAAAAAGAAGTGTCCGACTCTATAGCCTTTGTAAAAGCGGAGCAGGAAAAAGCTGCTAAAGAATTAGCCGAACAAAAGAAACAGGCAGAAATTAAAGCAGCAGACCGGGCAAAATTTGTTGACGATTCGCTGACTGCCGCAAAAGCAGAACAGCAAAGATTAGCGGCTGAACTTGCTAAGCAAAAACAACAAGCCGAGGAAGATGCCCGCATCCGACAAAAAGCAGTTGACGACTCAATAGCTATTGTAACCGCCGCACAGCAGCAGGCCGCTAAAGAGTTGGCCGAAGCAGCACAGCGCAAAAAGTTTATTGAAGATTCAATAACCGCTTTAAATGCCGAGAAGGAACGCCTGACGCAGGAGTTGGCAAGCAAAAAAGCAAGTGATGCTTCAGTAGCCAAAGAAATCCAGGCAACCACAACCGCTAAAACAAGTGTTAAGCCACAATCTGCACCGGCAGTTGAAACCGGGAACATAGTCATCCGCGAAAGCGATACACCAACCGCCAATATGAAAGCCATGTTGTTTGCTAAAAACAGCTTCGACATTAGCCCCGCAGCCAGTCAGCAACTAAAAGAAATTTTACTGGCGCTGCAAAACGACCCTACGGCGCACCTCAACATTTACGCGCTGGCCTCAACCGGCGAAAACAACCCGCGCCAAATTTCATTGCGCCGTTCCGATGCAGTATTGCGTTATTTTATTTGGGCCGGTATTCCTATCGAAAAAATCAGGTCATTCTACTACGGCAATAATATCTCACGCAACGGCTGCACCAATCCAAACTGCCCCGAAGAATTACTACAGCAAAACCGGTGCGTGGTTTATGATGTTGTGAAGAAGTAATGTGTTTTCTGCATTGCTCGGCTGTTAGCTCTGCATTTGCTCCGTGCGAAAAAATACATTTGAGCCTAATCGAAAAACAGGTTGTAATGGGTAGGCCCCCTAATTCAAACAAATTTCAAAGCTTACCACATTGGTAATAACAGTTTCGGCTGCGCCTTTGAAAATGTTGTAGGTATTATTGTTGATCTTAACCACTATCGATTGGTTATCCTTCGAATTCTCTTTTACCTCAACCAAATCACCGGGAAAAACACCCAGTTCCAGTAGTTTTTCGCAAAAAAGACTGTTTCGCATATCAACAATAAATGCTCGTTCGCCGGGCTGTAAGTGGGTCAGGGGTTTCACAATTCTTAAGTTTTAGTCCAATTTAAGTCCTAAAAATAGTTTTGTCAAGGCTTAAATCAAAGTATTTTGTGTATCACACAAATCATCGCTTGTTCAATTACCTAATAAAGCAGATACAAACCCCCGTTTTACTATAAATACCGCAAGCAAATACAGGGCACCCCCCCCAAATATTTTTCTTTGTGTTCTTTGTATTTACTCTTTGCTGACTTTGCGTTAAACTGGATTTCGGGCCTAGGTATTATGGTTTAAATGGTGCCCTCCAAAAGTGGGGCAATCGCACTTGGTTGCCTTGCATGAAGGCAGCGCGCTTAAAAGCATAAAGCTTGTTATAGCTATCAGCGCTATACGTGTAATATGTTTAATTTGGCTTGGCATATCACTATACATTTACCGGTAAAAATAATTCTTCTAATTGGAACGCAAGCGCAGAATTTTAGTTGCCCCGCTCGATTGGGGCCTTGGCCATGCCACCCGCTGCATTCCCATTATAAACGCCCTCTTAAAACGAAATGCCGAAGTAATTATTGCCGCCAGCGGTAGCTCTGCCGAACTGTTAAAAGTTGAGTTTCCCAATATAAAGCATTGCAGTTTACCGGCTTATAACCCCAGCTATCCGGCCAATAGTAATATGGTTTGGGCCATGGCCCGGCAGCTACCTCATTTTGTAAAAACCATTTACAACGAACACGCCACACTCAACAAACTGATAGAAAAAGAGCAGATTGAGGTAGTCATTTCCGATAACCGCTACGGCTGTTATTCGCACAAGGTTAAATCCATACTCATCTACCATCAACTGCATATCCTGATGGATGAGGGGTACAAATGGATGGAGGGGTATGTTAATCACTTCAATAATCGTCAAATCAAACATTTTGACGAGTGCTGGATACCGGCTCCAAACAATGAGCTACTTGGCAATTTGTTGCCGCCAAAGCTGCCCGCCCACACCCGGTTTATAGGTTATCAATCGCGGTTTAACAAACAACCCGCCGAAATAAAATACCACATTGTAGCCATAGCCTCCGGCCCCGATCCTCAACGTACATTACTGACAAACATGTTGCGAAATCAATTAATCGAAAGCGGGCTCCGTACATTTTTAGTGCATGGATTGGTGAGTGAAGAAGAAAAAATATCTGTTACCGGCAATTTTACCGAAGCCAATTATCTCACCAGTGATAAACTAAACAACATCATTCAACAAGGTAATATCATCATCGCACGTTCAGGGTACAGCACCATTATGGATATGGCAAAGCTTGGCAAAAAGGCTATATTTATTCCTACCCCCGGGCAAACAGAACAAGCGTATCTTGCAGCACAATTAATGAATAAAGGCATTTCGCTGTGTGTTGAGCAATCGGCCTTTAATTTGAAAAATGCATTAAAAGAATCTGATAAGTTCAGCGGTTTTACGAATTTTGAATACCATGAAACACTTTTGGGCCAGGCCATTCAATCCATTTTATGATGAAGCTGATTAAAAGTTTTGGTTACGCTATTAAAGGTATGCTCATTGCAGTGCGCGAAGAGCAAAATATGCGCATTCACCTAATCGCAATTGGTGTTGTAACTTTTGCCGGTATTTACCTTGGCTTAACAGCTATTGAATGGGCCATTCTTGCACTCACAATCGGCTCTGTTGTCTCTATGGAAATGATAAACGCGGCTATCGAGTCCCTCGTTGACCATGTATCGCCCGAATTCAGCAAAGAAGCCGGTAAAATTAAAGACCTCGCCGCCGGTGCCGTTTTGGTGGCCGCCATTGTAGCTACCGTTATCGCGGTTTATATTTTCGGCAATAAAATTTTCAATTTGATATTTTACTGAGTTGAAGCTTTCTGGTATGAACATCCACTACCGTAAACTACTCCCTACCGATTCAAAACAATACCGTGAAGTCCGTTTAGATGCACTAAAGAATTTTCCCGAAAACTTTGGTTCAAGCTACGAAGAAGAGTCTGCCATTCCCAAGCTTGCTTTCGAAATAAACGTTGAGCAGGGCGCCAATGATAAGTTTATTGTTGGCGCCTTCGATAGTGAAACATTAATTGGCATTTGCGGCTTTGCCCAGGAGTCAAGAATAAAAATAAAGCACCGCGGCCTTATTATTCAGATGTACATAAAGCCCCAATACCAGGGTCAAAAATTAGGTTTGCAATTATTACAAACAACTATTGACGAAGCCTTCAAAATACCCGATATACAGCAACTGGTTTTGGGCGTAATAACAACTAACGAAGGCGCCAAAAAACTATACGAGCAGGCTGGTTTTAAAGAGTTCGGCATTCATCCCGGTTATTTAAAGGTAAATAGCAGGTATTACGATGAACGGCTAATGGTGCTTTTCCGAAAATCCAATTTATAACATCGGTGCTGCACCAAACTCTGCCCACTCCTCAAAAGCAGGGCCATAAATGCCATGTATTTTCCTGCCTTGCATGCGCATAATAACACTCAACTGCCCCCGATGGTGTGCCATGTGTGTAATCAGTATATGTAACGTGGTGCCGCGTTTCCATGGTTGCCCGTACATATCATCTTCCTTTTGCAAATCTGCATCAGTCCAGTTCTTCGTAATTTGTTCTATCAACGAGTCAGACGAAAGCACCCATTCATTATGCAATTCAGCCACTGTTTCACCGGCATAATCCTGTTGCTCCTTACCAACTACATGCAGGCCGGTTTTATTCATCATTTCAGGCACGGTATGGATAATATGCCATACCAACACACCCGCTGGCCGCACCCGCTCATGAATTTTGATAGTAAGCACGTCATCCGTCAGCTCATCAATATATCTGAGCATACTTTCTGATTCATATTTCCAGGTAGAAACAAAGTCGTTGATGGTTGTAAACATTGCGTTGGATTTATACCTGCAAGGATATAAATAATTTTTTCGCGGGATGTATTTCTCGGCTGTTAAACTCCATGGCTCCGTGCAAAATGGTTTTGTGGGTATAATCCGTGAGATAAGCCTATGAGGTCATCAAATGCTGCTCCTCATGCGTCAAAACAGTAGTAGTCTCTTGCTCTTTCTTGGTATCTTCTACAAAGAAATATTTCTGAAATATCAGGATAACAAAAACCCCACTGGTAATGGCCGAATCTGCCACGTTAAATACCGGCCGGAAAAACTCAAAATACTCTCCACCCCAAATTGGCATCCAGCTCGGAAAAAATCCGTGAAACAACGGAAACCACATCATGTCCACCACATGCCCCTGTAAAAACCCTGCATAACCTCCGCCTTTCGGAAACATATGCGACAAGCTACCACCATAACTATCCGAAAATATCATACCGTAAAAGGCGCCGTCAATCATATTTCCAATGGCACCGGCAAGTATTAGCGAGCAAGCCACAGTAAACCCCCAGTGCGCCTTGGTTCTAAGCAGGTGCACAACATACCATCCGCCGCCAACCACTGCCGCCAACCTGAATAGGCTAAGAAACAACTTACCCGAAACGCCCGGCAACACCATCCCAAAGGCCATACCTGGGTTTTCGGTAAAGTGTAAACGCCAAAAGCTGGTTATTGCAATTTCCTCGCCCATCAACATATGGGTCTTCACCCATATTTTAACGGCCTGGTCAACAACCAGCACAGCCAAAATGATTAAAATTACTTTATACGGTTTCATGTAGGGTCTACGTTTCCTTTGGTAAAAATAGCGTTTCGGCTAATAAATTACTGCTCTCTCCTTGTGCTATACGGTGGTTTTTATATTAAGTTTTTTAAACAAACACTTCAATTACCGTTACAATTTACCACTTGTCCCGTAACTGATTTTACTGCTTTAAGCCCCCTTTGGGGGTTTGGGGGCCGGTCCTAGTTTAACTCAACCTTCACCTTCAATATCTCCTCATTCAACTCCACCTCTTCAAAATCGTGCAGCGAATCAACCAACAAAATTTCTTTCGCCAAAATTTCGTTGCTTATGTAATCTTTAAATTGTGATAACGCCAATTCAAAAGTTTTGTTTTTCACCACCGAAACCTTAATCCGGTCAAGCACCTGAAAATCTTTGTCCTTACGTATGTTCTGTACCTTGTTTACAAACTCCCTGGCCGTTCCCTCGTTTCGCAATTCGTCTGTAATCTTAACATCAAGCGCAACGGTAATAGGGCCTTCGCTGGCAACCAGCCAACCCGGTATGTCTTCGCTTTGTATCTCAACATCTGCAATTTCTAGATTAAAGGGTTCGCCATCCAAATTCAGCACAAACACTTTGTCCTGCTCCAGTTTCTGCAAATCATCCTGCGTAAAACCAGCAATAGCAGCCTGCAGGCTCTTCATTTTGCCACCCACCTTCTTACCCAGCTCACGGAAATTGGGTTTTATTTTTTTCTTAACAATGCCAGAAAATTCTGTAATAAATTGAACCTGCTTCACATTTACCTCACTAAATATGTAAGGCATGACTTTATCCCATTGTTGGCGCTCATGTATATTATCGCTTACTGGTATCAATATCTTCTGCAGCGGTTGGCGTACTTTTATCTTTTCCTTTTTGCGTAATGAAAGCACTAATGAACAGGCCTTTTGCGCCAGCTCCATTCTTTCCTCCAAATCCTTATCCATTTTGCTCTCGGTAACTTTAACCAGGTAAGTTAAATGCACCGAATCATAACCATAAGCGCTCTTATTTTTAACGGACGCTTCCCGGGTATTATCCGTCAAACTTTTATACAACCATTCACTAAAAAATGGGGACACCGGGCTCATTAGCTGCGCTACAACATTCAGGCATTCATACAATGTTTCATATGCCGAAACCTTATCTGCGCTCATTTCCCCTTTCCAAAATCTTCTACGACTTAAGCGCACGTACCAGTTAGATAAATGCTCATCAACAAAAGCTTCTATAGCGCGCGCCGCCTTAGTAGGCTCATAATCTTCATAAAAACCGGTAACATCTTTTACCAGCGATTGCAGTTTTGATATTATCCAGCGGTCTAATTCCGGCTTTTCATTAAACGGCAATAAATTGCTCTCATCAATCTTCCAGCCATCAATGTTGGCGTACAGCGCAAAGAAAGAGTAAGTATTATACAGCGTACCAAAATGCGCGCGCGTAACATCCTGCACTCCGGCCATGTCAAACTTCATATTATCCCATGGGTCGCTGTTTCGCATCATATACCAGCGTATAGCATCCGCCGAGTATTTTTCCATAGCCTCAAATGGCTCAATGATATTGCCCAGGCGCTTGCTCATTTTATTGCCGTTTTTATCCAGCAACAAACCGTTACTCACTACATTTTTATATGCTACCGAATCAAACAGTATCACCGCAAGCACATGCAGTGTAAAAAACCATCCTCGGGTCTGGTCAACACCTTCCGATATAAAATCTGCAGGAAAACTCTTTTCAAAAGTTTCAAGGTTTTCGAAAGGGTAATGCCATTGGGCATAAGGCATAGCACCACTATCAAACCACACATCAATCAGGTCGCTCACCCGGTTCATAGGTTTGCCACTTTTCGACACCAGCACTATTTCATCCACCAAAGGTTTATGCAAATCAACCTGGTTATGAAACACCTCTTTCTCAATTATCACATATTTGTTATGTCCAAGCTCTTTTGCCTTTACTACTTCTTCGTACAAATGGTCTATTGAACCAATAATCATTTCCTCCGTGCCATCTTCTGTTTTCCAAATAGGCAACGGCGTTCCCCAATAACGGCTACGCGATAAATTCCAGTCTACTAAGTTTTCAAGCCACTGGCCAAACCTGCCCTCACCCGTGTGGGCGGGTTTCCAGTTAATAGTTTTGTTCAGCGCTATCAGCCGGTCTTTTGCAGCTGTTGTTTTAATAAACCAGCTATCAAGCGGGTAATAAATAACCGGCTTATCGGTCCGCCAGCAGTGCGGGTAATTGTGCTCGTATTTTTCCGTTTTAAAAAGTTTGTTTTCCAACTTCAGTTTTAGCACAATCAAATCATCCGCACTCATGTATTTCTCCAGATGCGGTATAATATCCTTCAGCTTTTCTTTTTGTATTTGCAGCTCCGCAAACTTTTCCTCATCAGTTAAGTATGCTTCTTTTATGTAGCGCCCACCCAATGGAAAAACAGGATCGTTCACTTCACTTACAAACTTACCCTGCTTATCTACCAGCGTTAAAGCGCCCAGGCCATTTTGCCGCGCCACCTTAAAGTCATCAGCACCAAACGATGGGGCAATGTGTACTATACCGGTTCCATCGGTTGTGGTAACAAAATCTCCCACTACCACTTTAAATGCGTCGCCTTCCGCCGGTTGCGTATAAGGTAACAACTGCTCATATCTTAAACCTGCCAGGCCCGAACCCAACCCTAAATCATGACTATGTTTTAGTTCAAGATTATTCCACTCAAAAGTCTTTTCAAGCAAATCTGCCGCCAGTATAACGCTTACCTCTTTCTTGGTATAAAAGTTTACGGTCTTGGCTTTTACATAGCGAATATTGCCACCTACTGCCAACGCAGTGTTCGATGGCAGCGTCCACGGAGTTGTTGTCCAGGCAATAAATCTTACATCTTCATCTTCGCTGTCAAACAAAAACTTGCTCTTCTCATCGCGCACCAGCTTAAACATGGCAATAGCCGAAACATCTTTCACGTTCCTATAACAACCCGGCTGGTTCAACTCATGCGAACTTAACCCCGTACCCGCCGCCGGTGAATAGGGCTGAATAGTGTACCCTTCGTATAGCAAGCCTTTATCGTACAGCTTTTTAAGCAACGCCCAAAGGCTTTCTATGTAGTTGTTTTCATAGGTAATGTAGGGGTCGCTCATGTCAACCCAATACCCCATTTTGGTAGTAAGTTCCTCCCACACATCCGTAAAGCGCATCACATCCTCCCGGCAAAGCTTGTTGTACTCAGCCACCGAAATTTTAGTGCCTATATCTGCTTTGGTAATGCCTAACTGTTTCTCAACGTTTAGCTCTACCGGCAAACCATGCGTATCCCAGCCGGCCTTTCTTTCAACGCGATATCCTTGCAGGGTTTTAAAGCGGCAAAACAAATCCTTAATAGTGCGGCTCATTACGTGGTGAATGCCCGGCTTGCCATTGGCCGATGGCGGGCCTTCATAAAACACAAAGCGTTTATCTTCAGGGCGCGATGAAATGCTCTTTTCAAAAGTCTTATTCTCCTCCCAAAACTTAAGAATGTTCTTCTCTATTTCGGGCAGCGATAACTGGTCAAATTCGGGATATCCGGTTGTATCCGGGTTTTTCTGTTGCATAAGGAGGGCGAAGATATTACTTAGTGGCGATAATTTCAGACATATGGCATTTGATTTTTATTTGGGGCGCCCAATCGCAATTTAATTTTCAAAACTTAACTTGTTTACTATTTTCGCATCACTCTAAAAAAACAAGCACATGAACTTTCCGGCAGATTTAAAATACAGCAAAGAGCACGAGTGGGTTCGTGTTGAAGGTAACACCGGCACTATAGGCATTACCGATTTCGCACAAAAAGAACTGGGCGATATTGTATATGTTGAAGTTGAAACTATAGGTGATGATATTGCCAAAGATGCCGTTTTCGGTACCATCGAGGCTGTAAAGACCGTTTCCGACCTCTTTATGCCTATAAGCGGAAAAGTGCTTGATAAAAACGCGGCCCTAAACGATAAGCCGGAAACCGTTAACACCGACCCTTACGGCGCAGGTTGGATAGTAAAAATTGAAATTAAAGATGCCGCCGAACTGAGCGGCTTAATGGATGCCGAAGCCTATAAGGCACACGTAGGCGCTTAATATCACCAAAGGCGAATATTAAATGCAACAACCATCGTTTTTAAAATATAACTGGCCGTCCATTTTATGGGCGGCTTTTATTTTATACCTGTGCATGATGCCCGCGCGTCAATTGCCCCACATACCCATTCCCAATTTCGATAAAGTAGTGCACTTTACGTTCTATTTCACCTTTGCAATTCTCACTAACTGGGGCTGGCAAAAGCAACAATCGTTTAATGCGCTGCATAAAAATGCATTGCTCAAAATATTCATCACTGCCTGCATATATGGTTTTACCATTGAAATTATGCAGGAAACACTAACCACCGACCGTCATTTTGAGTGGTTGGATGAAGTTGCCAATGCCTGTGGTGCAGCCGTAGGCAGCCTGGTATGGGTTAAAATACGGCCTCATCCAAAGTCCTTCTCCAAAAGAGAAGGACTTTGAATTCATCAGTATAGCAGGTTAGCGGTTAAAATAGTTAAAGAACTTCAATACTATTGTCAACTTCAGTTAATTTAGACAGCTTGAAAAAAATTAAAAACATCTTCTTTACCGTTAGGTCATTTAAACCCTCCCCTTCGGGGAGATGGAGGGGCTGCTTGCTTCTTATCGCACTGCAGTTTTCACTATTGGTTTTGGTTAAAGCACAACCGGGGCGCGATGAAACACTGGCCAATAGCTATTTTGAAGATGGTGAAATTGATAAAGCCGCCGAGCTATACCAATCGCTGTGGGAGAAAAGCAATTACGACCTTAAATTTTATACCCCGCTATACAAATGCCTACTCTCTCTCAAAAAATACGATGCGCTTGAAAAGGTAGTACAACGCGAAATCAAAAAAACCAGCGGCGCCGCCCAATATGTAATCGACCTTGGCTATCTCTACTCTCAAATTCCTGATCCGGTCAGGGCGAAAGAGCAATATGATAAGGCATTAAAAGATGTGAAGCCCTATGAAGTCGCCATCCGAAACCTCGCTAATGCCTATGAGGCTTACCGTTTGTACGATTATGTAGTAGCCACATACGAGAAGGGCGGAAAGCTGGTAAAAAACGAATCCTATTTCAGCATGGAACTGGCTAATGCCTATATGAATAAGGGTGATGCCACCAACGCTGTAAAGTATTTCCTGTTTAACCTTGAAGCGAATCCTCAAAACGAGCAGATGATTAAAAACACTGTTCAAACCAATAGCAACGAAGCCAAACTGCTCGACCAGCTCGAGACCCAGCTTTACGGCAAGGTTCAAAAAAACACCAATAGCGAACAGTATATTGACCTGCTTACCTGGGTATATATTCAAAATAAAGATTTTGAAGGGGCGCTGGCGCAAATGAAGGCCTGGGATAAACGCAAGGGCGAAAACGGCCAGCGTGTGCTGGAAATTGCCCGCATGGCCCAAACCGAAGGCGATTACGATAATGCCATTGGCGGATATGAGTATGTGGTAAACAAAGGCAAAGACAATGGCCTTTATTTTGAAGCCCGAACCGAATTGCTGAATTGCCGCAAAGAAAAAATTTCAAAAAACCTAAACTACACGCAACAGGATTTATTGGGGTTGAAAAACGATTACCTCGCCTTTATAAATGATAACGACCGCACTTTCCGCACCGCGCAAAGCATGAAAGACCTGGCAGATTTAGAGGGCTTTTACCTGCACGACATTCAAGGGGGTATCGCCCTTTGCAATGAAATTATCAGCATGGCCGGTGTAGCCCCTAAACTCCGCAATCAAACCAAACTATCCTTAGGCGATTTCTATTTAATAACCGGTGATGTGTGGGAGTCTACCCTCCTCTATTCGCAGGTAGATAAGGATGAAAAAGATTCCCCTTTGGGTGAAGAAGCGCGGTTTCGCAATGCCCGGTTATCATACTATAAAGGCGATTTCGACTGGGCACAAACGCAATTAGAAGTTTTAAAATCAGCCACCTCCGAGCTCATTTCGAACGACGCCATTAAGCTTTCGGTTTTTATTATTGATAAGTTGGGCCTCGATACCATTGCCACACCTATGCAAATGTTTTCGCGTGCCGAGTTGCTGATGTTTCAGAACAAAGACAGTGATGCGGTAAGTACTTTCGATTCTATTGTCAAATTATTCCCCGGCCATGTATTGGTTGATGATATTGAATATGCAAAGGCTCAAATGTATGTAAAGCACAAAGATTTCGACCGGGCAATACCAATGCTTGATGATATTATTAAAAACTTCAAAACCGGTTTACGGGCTGATGATGCTACCTTCTTACTGGCCGAAATAAACGAACAGCAACTCCACAACAAGGATAAAGCCATGGAGCTTTACAAAAGCATCATTACCGATTACAATAGCTCGTTGCTGGTTATTGAAGCGCGCAAAAGATACCGGTTGCTAAGGGGAGATAAAATTACAGAGTAGAACCGCGATGCATCGTGTCTTGTTGCTACATCATCAAATATCACTTCAGCTCTTTCCTACAGAATGTATTAAATATATTAATTGAACTTACCAAAAAATGTACTTATGTTAGGCTTTAATTAATACCCCACACATTGAAACAGTTATTTCTTTTGTCTTTGCTATTTCTTGTGATTCATTTATCGGCACAAACAAGCTGGGGTAAAGTTAGTCCCGAACAATTTGCTGTTCGGCATTGTCCTTTCGACAGTACCGCTAACGCAATGGTTATAATAGATAGCGAAACCATTTCTTTCAGAGTTGGCGCACGGGGCTTTGAAACCGTTTACGATGTTTATAAGCGCATACAAATATTCAATAAAGAAGGGTTTGGATATGCAACTGTCAAAATTCCCTATTATTCGCATACCAATGTGCAATTGTTTGAGCAACTTGAGGCACAAACCATCACCAACGATGAAACCGGCAAAATTCAAATAACCAAGCTCAAAGACAATGCTTTTTTTGATGAAACCGAAAGCGACTACTTCTCGCAAAAAAGATTTGCCTTTGCTAACGTAGCAGAGAGCTCTATAATTGAATACCGGTACACCCTCGTTTCCAAATCTGTTGGCGACTTAAATGACTGGCTGTTTCAAAACGAAAGCATGCCAACACTTAGAAGCTCAGTGACCATAAAGGTGCCGGAGTATTTTCACTACTCTCCTACCCCCCAGGGTGGGGTGCGATTAAACAGATATAAAACCGAGCCATATAATGAGTGGCTGGGACAGGCCAATGTTCTCGGCAATATCACCTATTATATGATGATGAACATTCCTGCGCTTAAAAAAGAGGCGTATATCACTACCATCAACGATTACCTTGCCCGTATGGTGTTTCCATTAAACTCTATTACTATTCCGCGGCAAAAGGCATGGGTGTTTTCTGACACCTGGGATATTGTAGTACAGCAGCTAATGAAGAACGAATACTTTGGCAGTCACCTTAATGAGCTTTTAGGAGAACAGTTAGGAGCTGCAAAGGACATTACGCAGGGTTTAAATACTAAAGAGGACAAGGCCCGGGCCATTTATAATCTTGTGCAGTCAAAAACAAAATGGAATGGTGTCTTCAGTCTTTACCCTTCCAAACGCTTGTCAAAAACATATACCGATGGCAACGGCAATTCCGCGGATATTAATATGTTATTCATTAGTATGCTCAGGGCTGTTGATATCAAAGCTGACCCGGTACTCATCAGCACCCGCGAGCATGGAATGATTCAACGCGCATATCCACGCAACCGGCAGTTTGATAATGTTATAGTTTATGCTCAGCTCGATACCGGATGGATATTATTAGACGCCGCTGAAGCTTTTAAGCCTTTTGAGCTGATAGGTCAAAAAAATCTGTGCCTCCAGGGCTTGAGAGTAGTAAAAAACACCGATGAGTCGAAGGGAACCTTTAGCGGTGAGTGGATAGAAATTGCTCCATCAAAAAATTCGGCTACCAGCCTCATGTCAACCCTCCAAATTGACTCTGTCGGCGGACAAAAATCAAAAACAATATTAACAGCTTCCGACTATCCTGCCGTCCGGTATCGCGAAGGTCTTGATAAGGATTCGGTTAGGGAATATCTGAAAGAGCATTTAAAAATTCTGGACGATTTTGATTGGAAAGATGAGAAAGCAGACAATGCAAAAGACATAAATAAAAAACTAAAGCTTACACTCAATTTTGAGAAAAAAGATAGCGCTACTGAAAGCGAATTTCTTTACGTCAATACTTTTCCGGTTAAGTTTTTGTCAGAGAATCCATTTAAGCTAAGCAAAAGAACTTATCCGGTAGACTATTCCTATCCTTTCCAGGAAAACATATTAACTACGATTGTTGTACCCGCTAACTATAAAGTAAGCGAGCTGCCAAAACCCGTAAAAATAAAGCTTGAAGATGGGTCTGCAAGTTTCAGTTTCCTCATAGGTCAAAGCGACAATAACATACAGGTAAACAGCTCTCTCAAAATCAATAAAAGCCAGTTTCAACCCGACGTATATGATGACCTGAAGGCCTTTTACGAAAAAATGATTGTTGCCTATAATTCATTGATTGTATTGCAAAAAAACAAATGAGTGAGGCCGATGAGGGATAAACATTTTTTGTACGTCCTGTTTTTTGTGCTGACAATGCAAACAGCAGCAGGTTCTGCTGAATATACAATCGGCGAAATTGCAGATAGCCTGAAGAGAAACGCGGGTGCCGTTGTGCGCCTTGACGATGTTACGCTCACCATTAGTGATACTCATAAATATACTTACTCCGAAGAAAAGGTTGTCTCTGTTTTAAATACTTCACAGGAAGATCTGGCCGGGGTAACTTTGTATTATGATGAAAAACGCGAGAGCATCAAAAGTTTTCAGGCCTGGATATATGATGCTGATGGGAAATCCGTAAAGCACCTCAACAAAACGGATGCCGCAGAATATTCGGCCACGCCGGGCTATGTATTGATAGGCTCGGAACGGGTAAAATACTGGGACCTGAAAAGGCTGAAGCCTCCATACACCATCCATTACATTTATGAAACCGAAACAAACGGCACTTTTCAATTACCCGAATGGATGCCTGTTGCAACCCCCGGGGTAAGTATTGAGCATGCAAGGTTTCATGTGGATTGTAGCAATCGTTTTTTGATGAATGTTACGGTTGCCGGATTACCTAAAGACACCATCAATAAACATAATTTTTTATGGGAAATTACCGGGTTCTGCGCGCTCAAAAAAATTGAGTACGCCCCCGGCTCACGGGCCTTGCTGCCCCATGTCTCACTCATGGCAAAAGAGTTTGAGCTGTATGGCTATACTGGCCGTTCTGATTCATGGAACGATATTGGGGTGTTCATGAATACCTTGATGAAAGGAAGGGAAGTGCTTAACACCATAGATGAAACTAAGTTAAATGACATCATCAATTCTAACACGGACCAAAAAGAAAAGGTGCGGTTGATATATAAATATTTGCAAAACAGTTTTAGGTACGTTTGTATTTCATTAGGTATAGGTGGCTGGCAGCCACAGGATGCGTCATTTACAATGCAAAAAAAATATGGCGATTGTAAGGCCTTATCGCTTGTAATGAAGGCAATGCTTAAAAAAGCAGGTATTGAATCGTGCCTTACGCTGATAAAAGCCGGTGGCGAGCATATTAATCTCAGCCCCGACTTTCCAAACTCCAATTTTAACCATGCTATCCTATGCGTGCCGCTACCAAATGATACCATTTGGCTAGAATGTACCAGCCAGAACTCTCCGTTCAATTACCTCGGTAACTTTACGGGCAACCGGCAGGCGTTAATGATATTTGACGGCGGGGCAAGGGTTGTAAGAACGCCGGTGTATGCCGAAAATAATAACCTCAGCCATTCTAAAGCATTGATAAAACCCAATGAAGACAACTCTGTTTCTATCAGTGCCTCGGTAACTAAGGAAAGCGAGCTTCAGGATAATTTAAGAGCCGTTATAGATTTAAAAGATGCCAAAAATATTGAGGCTGCCATTTATGATGCCGCACATATAAAAAATACGACTATCAATTCTTACTCCATAACACGGGTTGAGCCGGATAGACCCGAAGTTTCGTTTTCGCTTGATTTAAGAAATGAAAGCACTGTCAAAAAAACCGAGTCAAGAATGTTTATCAAAACAGATCTTTTCATGCCCATAACATCTATCCCCGAAAAGAATGACCACCGGACTCAAACGGTACATGTAGCCACCGGTTATACACAATCAGATACGCTTATTTATACTCTGCCCGCAGGATATGCACCCGAAAGCTTCAAAGCCGATGATGTAAAAGAATTTACCGACCAATTTGGTTACGCAAACTGCAGTATAACATATTCGGCAGCCACCGGAGAATTGCGCCTGGTAAGAAATTTTTGTTTAAAGCAAGCCACCTATCCAGCAGCAGATTATAGTGCTTTTCGTGAATTTCTACTTAAAGCCTCCAAGCAATGCTGTCCTGAGTTGGTTTTGAAAAAACAAGGATGAACACGGTTTGTGTTTTTGCCCACTCAATTATTACCTTGCATTTCATTCCAAAACTAAAAAAATGATAGTATACAACGTAACCGTAAAAATTGATTTAAGTGTTCATGATATCTGGATTCGCTGGATGAAAGAAGAACATATACCGCAGGTAATGCAAACCGGTTGTTTTGTGGATAGTAAGATTTACAGAATTTTGCAGGAGGATGAAACCGAAGGTATCTCGTACGCCTTTCAGTATTTTGCCAATAGCATAGGCGACTACTTTAACTACCAAAAAAACTTTGCCGCCGATATACAAAAACAAAGTTTAGACTTATTCCCCGGTAAGTACACCGCGTTCAGGAGCATACTTAAAGAGATTTAGCATTTACTCCTGGTAATACACCCGCTTAACGCGTGCCGAAATACTGGTCAGTATTTCGTAAGGTATCGTTTCAGAGGCCGTAGCAATATCTTCTATACCCGGCTGTTGCCCGAACACGATTACTTCATCTCCCTCCCCAGCCTCAATACCGGTTATATCCAGCATGGCCATGTCCATACAAACATTGCCAATAATAGGCGCCAGTTTTCCGTTCACCAGCATCTTGCCTCTTCCCGCCGAAAGCTTGCGGCTTAACCCATCTGCATAACCTATACCCACCGTTGCAATGGTTTTATCTTTCGATACTTTTCCCACTCTGCCATACCCCACCGACTCGCCCTTTTTAACCTGCTTAATTTGCGAAATGGTGGTTTTAAGCGTTTGCACCGTCATTAGTTTCCCCTGCACTTTTTCCGAGGCGTCAATGCCGTATAAGCCTATGCCCAAACGCACCATGTCAAACTGCGCCTTGGTGTGCCGGGTAATGCCGGTACTGTTTAAAATGTGGCGCAATATTTTGTAATCAAACTGGCTGGTAATAAGTGTGCTCATTTCATCAAACTTCGCAATCTGCTGTTTAGTGAAGTCATCGTATTCCTTGTCTTCACTTGCCGCCAGGTGCGAAAATACCGATGCCACCTGTACCTGATGATTCAACTTTAATCTTTCAATCAATACCGGTATTTCACTCGCTTCAAATCCTAAACGATTCATGCCGGTTTCCAGCTCTATGTGTATATTGTACTTTTCTCCACCCCCATTACGAAGCAGGGACAGCACCTCAGCAAATTTATCGAGCAGGTTAAGCGAGTATATTTCCGGCTCCAGGTCGTAGTGAATCATGGTTTCAAAACTGCGCTGCTCGGGGTTCATTACCATAATAGGCAACTTAATACCATTCTTTCGCAGTTCTACACCTTCATCTGCATACGCAACTGCTAAGTAATCTACCCTGCTAAATTGCAAGGCATTGGCAATTTCAAAGCTGCCGCTGCCATAGCTAAAGGCCTTTACCATGGCCATAATTTTTGTTTCCGGTTTCAAAAGATTTTGATAAACCTTCAGGTTATGGGCAATGGCATTCAGGTTTATTTCTAAAACCGTTTCATGTACTTTCTTCTCTAAAAACTTGCCAATTATCTCAAACCTGAACTTACGTGCACCTTTCAACAATATCACCTCATTTTGAAAAGTAGATGAGTCAAGGCTTTTTAGTAATTCTTCCGTGCTCTCAAAACAACTTACCTGTAGTCTGTCGTTCTTTTCGAACATTTTTTTCATCCGCATCATTGCGGGGCCCACACCAATTAAGCGATTCACATTGTTCTCGTTCAAAATATTCGCCACTTCGGTATACAAGTCAAGCTCACCCCTGCCGCTTTGAAGAATATCCGACAGGATAACCGTCTTTTTAGGGTGTTGGTTTTGCTGCTTTAAAAAGTCAATAGCAATTTTTAATGAACCTATATCCGAGTTGTAGGTGTCGTTAATAAGCGAACAGTTATTAATGGCATCTTTCATTTCTAAACGCATGGCAATGCGCGAAAGGTGTTTCATGCGCTCTTTTATCGTGTCGAAATCCTTCTTCAGGTATAGCATTACGCAAGCACAATGCAGTGCATTTTCTACGCTCGCCCTATCCGAAAACGGAATCTGGAAATCAAGTTCCTTGCCCATGTATTGACAGGAAATAAAAGATTGGTTGTCTTTCAGCAGTACACTCACCACCTGTACATCTGCTTCGCTGCTCAAACTCCAGGTAAATGTTTTGATTTTATTTTCGGTCTCATCGCTACCTTTCGAAAGGGCATTTATCTCTGCCACACTCTGGTTTATGTCAAAATAGTCTTTGCAGTAAATCAGTATGTCGGCATTTACAAAAAGGTTGAGCTTCTCTTTGGTTTTATGCCGTGGGCTCAAAAATCCTTCGCTATGTGCCTCGCCTATATTTGTAAATACGCCTATATCGGGCTTAATTATTTTTTCCAGCTTATCCATTTCTCCCGATTCGGATATCCCGGCCTCAAAAATGCCAAGATTATGCTCCTGGTTAATGAGCCATACTGAAAGTGGCACTCCTATTTGCGAATTATAACTTTTAGGGTTGCGCACAATATTATAATCTTCATGCAACAACTGGTACAGCCATTCTTTAACAACGGTTTTTCCATTACTTCCTGTAACTGCAATAACCGGTAAGGTAAATTTAGCCCGATGAGCTGCCGTTAATTTTTGCAGGGCTACGGTACAATCCTTAACCAGGATAAAATTGCTTTCCGGGTATTTTGCCTCTGTAAAATCCTGCGCCTTCGACACAACAAAATTCCTGACGCCCTTTTTATAAAGCTCGTCAATGTAATTATGCCCGTCCAATTTCAACCCGCTCAGGGCGAAAAAAAGAGTTTCGGCAGGGTGTATTATCTTTCTCGAGTCAAGTAACAACTCTTGTATAGAGTATGTTTTTTTACTGCTAACTATCAGCTTACCACCTGTTCCCTTTACAACTTCTGCTATACTATGTTCCGTTTTCATTCGCGCATTACAATCTAACAACCTTTATACAAACAACGATTTTTCTTTCGCAAAAATATTCAATCAACTAACTTAGCTTTACTTTGTTTTTCAACACAACAATTTTTTATGAGCAAGTTACGCAGGGCTATTGACAGAATGAGGGTGGGCGAAGATTTGGGTATCGACCGCACCGCCCATAAAGGAAGACAACGCACCATTAATGCCGATGGCAGCTATAACATGGAGCGCCGCACGGGCAGGCTAATGGGCAATTTTTACCTCTACCATTGGTTTTTAACTACCTCCTGGACGCACTATTGGTTAGTAATATTTGGTTATTACGGTGTAATGAACATCATTTTTGCCAGCGTTTATTATTTGATTGGCATCGATCAGTTAAGCGGTGCCGAAGCCAGTACTCCGGCCCTGCAGTTTTTACATTGCTTTTTCTTTTCGGCGCAATCGTTTACCACAGTCGGTTATGGAGGCATATACCCGGTAGGCAAAATGGCCAACTTTGTTGCAACACTGGAGGCCTTTACGGGTTTAATGACTTTTGCTTTGGCAACCGGCACGCTTTACGGGCGCTTTTCAAGGCCCGTGTCACAAATCAAGTACAGCAAAAACATCATTATTGCTCCTTACAAAGAGATTACCGGCATGCAGTTTATGGTGGCTAACGAAATGAGTTCATCACTGATGGAAATGGAGGCGCGTGTAAACATCAACTATTTAGACGATGATGGCACGGGTAACATGGTTAGAAAATTTCAACAGGTAAATCTCGAGGTTGACAAAATTAACCTCTTTCCTACCAGTTGGATTTTGAATCATCCTATTGATGAAGAGAGCGCCTTGTATGGTCGTTCGGCCGAAGAAATAAAAAAAATGGATATTGAGGTATTGGTTCTTCTCAAAGGCTTCGACGATGTTTTTTCGCAAACAATTTACAATCGCCAATCATACCGGGTCGATCAGTTTGTTTTCGGCGCCAAATTCCGCAGGCCATGGTATATTGATGAACAAGGCAAGCTGATTATGGATTTAACCAAGGTTGGTGACCATGATTTGGTTAAGCTACCGGTGCCTGAAATGGCTGGATAGTCAATTAGGTTTTTATTTCCTTATTAGGTACAACTCAAGACATCCTTCGTTTGCATAATTCTCATCATTTAGGAAAGTGAGAATCATTTCTTTTTGGGCAATCATAAAATCTGTGAATTGTTGCTTTGAAATATTCCCGGTTTTGAACCAGATAATTTTAGGCGGAAACCCCATTATAAGTTGAATTTTGTAAAAGTCTTCATCGAAGGTTACAACCGTAAAGTCATTCAACCTGGCATACTCCCATATTTTAAAATCCATTGCATCAGTAAGGCCAAACTCACGGATGCTATGAATGTATTGAAAATGTTGGCGAAGTTGGGTAACAACTTTGTGTGAAATATTCTGGTCTAACAGCAATTTCATAGCATCACTGTAACATTACCCTCTTTTTCAGCAGCATACGAAAGGCAGGCTAAAATGTCCTCGTCCGTCAGCTCGGGAAAGTCCTCAATTATTTCTTTATGCGACATGCCTGAAGCGAGCCACCCTAAAACATCACCTACTGTAATCCGCATGCCACGCACGCAGGGCTTACCACCGCGTTTACCCGGTTCTATTGTTATGATGTTTTTATACTCACTCATGATTGCATACAAATTTAATTCAATCATTTTACTTTTCCTATTCATCCGTTAAGGGCTGAATTAAAAGTCGGAAATCGCCTTAAAACGCCACTCCGCCCTCTTTCAGTTTTTCCGATTGCTCCGCTACAGCCAATGCATCTATCATGTCCCCAATATCGCCACCCATAAAGGCGTCGAGGTTGTAAACTGATAGGTTAATCCGGTGGTCGGTTATTCTTCCCTGCGGGTAGTTGTAAGTCCTGATTTTAGCCGAACGGTCACCGGTCGATACCAAAGTTTTTCTTCGCGCTGCAATTTCATCCTCGTGCTTGCGTACGGCGCTTTCATAAATGCGGGTCTTCAGCATTTTCATCGCTGCTTCGCGGTTTTTATGTTGTGAACGTTCAGCCTGGCATTCAACAACGGTACCGGTTGGTATGTGCGTTAACCGCACCGCCGATTCGGTCCTGTTTACGTGCTGCCCACCCGCGCCCGATGCACGAAACACATCTAATCTTATATCTGCCTCGTTTACCACTACTTCAACCTCATCCGCCTCAGGCAAAACCGCCACGGTTACAGCAGAGGTATGCACCCGCCCCTTAGCTTCTGTTAGCGGTATACGCTGCACTCGGTGTACACCCGATTCAAACTTCATTCTTCCGTACACCTCTTCACCTTCAATTTCCAGCACAATTTCTTTATAGCCACCGGCGCTACCATCACTGGCGCTGGCAATTATTACTTTCCAACCCAACGTTTCGCAGTAGCGGGTGTACATACGTGCAAGGTCTCCGGCAAAAATGCTGGCCTCATCGCCACCGGTACCAGCGCGTATTTCAAGCAACACATTGCGGTCGTCCTCCGGCTCTTTGGGTACCAATAAATTTCTTAGGTCGTTTTCAAGCTTTTGTTGTTCGGCTTCAAGTTGGGCCAAATCGTTTTTAGCCAACTCTCTAAACTCTTCATCACTTTCTGTATTCAGTATTTGTTTGTTGGTATCAATATTGCCAAGCACCAGTTTGTACTTCTCATATATGTTCACCACCTTCTCCAACTCCTTGTACTCCTTATTGAGTTGGGCAAACCGCTTCATATCGGTCATGGTGGCCGGGTCGCTCAGCGTTTTGCCTACTTCAATGTACTTACCTTTTATATTTTCTAACTGACTAAACATTTATCTCGTTTGAAATGATTTTACAATTTTATAAGGGCGCAAAAGTAAGGCTTTTGCCACAAAGACACTAAGTAACTAAGAAATGCAATTTTGTATTGGCCCGCTAATAGCGGTAAAAATCTACCTTGTCTTTCTTTAAAATGGCCATGCGGTTTTTTTGAATAGCCGCCATTACCACATCTGTAGTATCGGGCAATTGAATGGATTTGAGGTCGAGGGTTATAAGGCCGTAAGCATTCAACCGGTTGTTATCGAAATAAATAATCTGGTCCTGAAAAACCTGGAATTTCTTAAGGCCTTTAATTGGAACGGTTTTACTATAGTTTCCAAAAACATCAAACACCATAATACCAATAGCCGGGTCATTCAGGTAAACTGCGTTATCCTTTTCAAGCATAAAATCAGGGTTGGGAACGGCATCCATAGCTGTATTGAGTGGCTGGCTTTGCAAAATAATGGTACCGGTTTCGTCAATCTTTTTCAGTTTAAAATCCGTGTTATCATAAAACCATAAAAGCCCATCGCTCGACATGGCTACTGCTGAAATGTTCTGGTATCCCAAATCAAAAAAATTATAAACTGTAAGTTGGGTCAGATATTTATCAAGTGTTATCACCGTCATAAAGTCGGGACAAAAAACCAGTACTTTCATGGGGTTGGTTACATCCACCATGCTTATTTTACCGTATTTAAACTCTTCGAAAGGGTATAAATACGTTCCATCCGGCGAAAACTTGGCAAGCTGGTTATCGGTAGCTGTATAAAAATTGCCAAAGTTATCAATGGTTATAAAATTCGACTTGGTATCATAACTCCCAATAAACGAGAATGATGTGGAAAACGACAGGCATACCACAACCCACAACCCAAACAGGATGGGGGTAGTTTTCGATTTTACCCGGTTGTATGTTTTTCTACGATTCATTAATCTCTGTCTTCTACTTACGTTAACACGCTGCTATTTGTAATACTTCAATTGTAAATCGGTGCCATCAAAAACAGCATAGCTGTTATAGTCTATCCAGTCGCCGGTATTAATGTAACGACTTTTTTCATTCAGCGCTATGTCCAATGGCAAATGCCTGTGCCCGAAAATGAAATAATCGAAGTGTTCTTTTTGCAAAACCTCTTTGGCAAAAGTTACCAGCCACTCGTTTTCTTCTCCCCTAAACGTTTCAAGCACTTTTTTATCGCCATTTACACCAAACCTGCTTTTGTGCGAAAAAAACGATGCTATTTTAACCCCCACATCAGGATGTATCCATCTAAACAAAAATTGCGCCGCAGGGTTTGCAAAAACGCGCTTAATAAATTTATACCCATGGTCGCCGGGCCCAAGGCCATCGCCGTGGCCAATGTAAAACTTCTTTCCGCCCAAGGTAACCTGTATGGGCTCTTTATAGACCTTTACGCCAAGCTCTCTTTCAAGATAGCCAAACATCCATAAATCGTGATTGCCGGTAAATACATGCACCGGAATGCCCGAATCGGTTATTTCGGCAAGCTTTCCCTGTAAGCGCACAAAGCCCATAGGCACTACCGTCTTGTATTCGTGCCAGAAATCGAAGATATCGCCAATAATAAAAATTTCAGCAGCGTCTTGTTTCACCTCATCGAGCCACCGAACAAACAGCTTTTCGCGCGCCGAGCTTGATTGCTCATCTGGCGTACCCAGGTGAAGGTCGGATGCGAAGTAGATTTTGTTTTTTTCTGCCACGGGTTATTGTAACGTCACAAATCTATAAAACCGTGTACGTAGTTATGCAGAAATTTTTTCTTTCCTTTAACGAAAGCATCAAACTTTCCCTAAAAGGACGTACAAAACGCTACCGCAAATAAACCAATGAAAATCGCAACCTGGAATGTAGAACGGCCTAATGATTCTTCTAAAGATAGAAACGCAAAAATAATTGAGACATTAAAAGAAGTTGATGCAGACATTTTGGTTCTCACAGAAACCAACTCAATAATTCAACCTGGTCCAGCATATTGCTCTTTTGCTACAGATTCTTTACCCCTTTCTGAAGGATGTATTTATAGCCGTGGTGAGAATAGGACTACTATTTGGAGCAAGTATCCTATTACCAAACAGATAGCTACTCATGACAGGCTCACCAGCCTCTGTGTCAGCGTTCAAACCCCATTGGGGTTCATGAGTGTTTATGGAACAATAATCGGAATATATGGTAACCGAGAAAAAAGTTTCGATGCCGACCTCAAAAAACAAATTGAAGATTGGAAGAGGATTTCCCCCACAGACAACATTTGCATAGTCGGCGATTTCAATATTACTTTTGCAGACAATTATTACTACACAAAAGAGGGTCGGCAAAAAATAGAGGATTGTTTTGCTGAGATAGGCATTACTAATCTCACACATCAAATTGCAGAGAATATTGACCACATAGCTATTTCAGCATCTTTTCTTAAATCATGTCAATGCAAAACCGAAGTGTGGAACTTAGACAAAAGCCTGAGCGACCATATAGGGGTTTGTGTGGTTTTAGAATAGCGGCTGGGAAATAGGTTTAGCCTGCACAATTCTAATTTTATTTGTTCCTCATTTCTTATAACTTAATATAAAGCACAAACATGACAACTACTGCAATTAGAGATAGGTTAAATGAGTAGATGAAAGACAAAGGCTTTACAGCAGAGCTTGACAAAGAGTTTCTGGCGTGGAAAACTGGTAAGGCAAAGGACCATACTTTATCTGATTTAGATAAAGCCATGGAAGCGCTTAAACAAAAGCGTAAAACACTAGGAACACTACGGCCTTAAACTCGCCGGTATAATTTCATCCACCAAAAACACGTAAATATCTTCGGTGCCGTCAGCATTTAATATCAGGCGTTGTTTGTCGTAAAAATGGCCGGTGTTACAGGTGCCAAGCTTTACTACCGATGGCAGTTCGCCCTTGTTCTTTTGCTTGAATTTATTCAGCGCGTCAGCCTCAACCGGTGCAAGGTGGGCGATATCGGTAATGATGATATGGGTTTTAGGGAAACACGAAAGCCTTCTTCTCGAGGCTTGCTTAGGATTTAGTATAATGGTCCCCTCATCCGCAGCCAGGCTCTCGCAAAGCGAAACTGCCGCTTCCGAGTTTTCAATGGTATACCCAATCATGCCCTTCTGAAAGTTGTTATCGCAGAAGGCATCCTTTATTTCATTCTCCCAGCAAAACACATGTTTCCATCCCTGCTCTTCTTTCAGCATTTTAAGGGTGTCAACGGCCTCCTTCATGGTTTCGCAAAAAATAAACTTGCCACCAGCATCAATAAACTTGGTGGCAAATTTTATATCCAGGTCCTGGTCGTCAGGTAAAGTAAGTGCCGGTGCCGTTACTTCAACGGTGCGTAATGTAATTTCCTTTTCAATAATGTCTGCAGTCTGCATAGCCGGGGTCGTAACAGTTTCGTTGGTTGGGGTAATGATATCTTCAGTTTCCGCTTTTTCTTCTGTTAAAGTCGTGGTTGTGTTGTTGGAGTTTTCGTACGCGGTATCGTCAGTGGTGCTTGTATCGGTAGACGAAGAAAAAACGTTTTTTAAGCGCGAGAAAAATCCGTGTCCGGCTTCTTCATTAACCATAATAATAATTTAATAAATAGATATTGTTACCGGAACTCAAAGTTAGGACATGAGCAACGGATATAAAGCTTTATGCTTTATGATTCTCAACAACAGTATTTATAACGTCTGTGTTTATAGACATAGACACCGTAAACTGGCCATCAACATTTTCGGCAGAGGCATCGGTAGGGTTGGTAGTGGTTTCGTCGGATTTATCAAAAGGGCGTTTGCCTATCAGTCTCTCCAGGTCGTCTTTAAACAAAACCTCCTTTTCTAACAGCAACGAGGCAAGGGCATCCAGTTCCTTTCTTTTGTCGCGCAATAAATCCTGGGCGCGCACGTATTGTCCTTCAATAATCTTTCTCGATTCTTCATCAATTATACGCGATGTTTCTTCACTGAAAGGCTTGTTGAAACTGTTTTGATTCTGCATATCGTAGAACGAAACATTACCCACCTTTTCATTCATGCCAAATATAGAAACCATGGCATATGCAACCTTGGTTACCTGGTCCAGATCGTTTTGCGCACCGGTCGAAATTTTATCAAAAACAATGCGCTCGGCTGCACGTCCACCCAAGGTCATACACATGCGGTCAAGCATTTCTTCCTGCCTTTCAATATATTTTTCTTTCGGCAGATACTGGGCATAACCCAGTGCGGCAACACCTCTTGGTATAATAGAAACCTTTAAAAGCGGGTGAGCATTTTCAAGGAACCATCCGGCAACGGCATGGCCTGCTTCGTGGTAGGCAATAATCCTTTTTTCATCGGGCGAAATAAGCTTATTCTTCTTTTCAAGCCCCCCAATGGCACGGTCAATAGCATCGTGGAAGTCCTGCATATCAACAGCAGTCTTATCGTTACGCGCGGCAATAAGTGCAGCTTCGTTACAAATATTGGCAATATCAGCACCCACAAAGCCCGGCGATAACGCGGCCAGCTTATAAACGTCTACCGTTTCGCTTAGCTTAATGGTTTTTAAATGCACTTTAAAAATCTGCTCACGTCCGCTTAAATCGGGCTTGTCAATAGATATCTGGCGGTCAAATCTTCCCGGGCGTAACAATGCAGTATCCAATACATCGGGCCTGTTGGTAGCCGCTACAATAATTACCCCTTTTTCCGAGCTAAAACCATCCATTTCAACCAACAACTGGTTCAATGTATTCTCTCTTTCATCGTTGCCCTGTATCAGGTTTTTACCCCGGGCACGGCCAATAGCATCAATTTCATCAATAAAAATAATGCACGGTGCTTTCTCTCTTGCCTGGCGGAATAAATCGCGCACCCGCGATGCACCCACGCCCACAAACATCTCCACAAAGTCTGAACCCGAAATACTGAAGAAAGGCACTTGCGCCTCACCTGCCATTGCTTTGGCAATCAGGGTTTTTCCTGTTCCCGGAGGGCCGATTAATAGAGCGCCCTTAGGTATTTTACCGCCCAATGCGGTGTACTTTTTAGGGTTTTTCAGAAAGTTTACAATCTCCTGTACTTCTACCTTTGCTTCATCCAGGCCGGCAACATCACCAAAAGTGATATTGATTTTTTCGTCCCGGTCAAACAGAATGGCTTTGCTCTTGCCAATATTGAAAATGTTGCCACCGGCGCCACCAATACCGCCGCCCGCCCTGCGCAACATAAATATCCATAAGCCTGCAATTAACAGTATAGGCAATGCCCATGGTAAAACATCGCGTACCCAATCCTGGCGTATTTCGTATTTTACATTAACAGGCTCTAACTGTGGTTTATCTTTATAAAAATCGGTAATGAATTTATCAAACGCATCGTTTGATGGAACCGTTAAAGTATAGTGCGGCCCTTTATTGATGGTGCCAAAGCGCGAATGGCTTATATCCTTGTAAGCCGGTTTGTTTAGGGCGGAGTCTTTCAAATATATTTCAGCACTCTTCTCGTTGGCAGTTACTACAATTATTTTGTCGACGTCATTATTGCTCAGCATGGTTCGCAGCTGGGTCATATCCGTTTCCTTCACGTTTTCCTGGAAGAACGGGAGGTTAATGGAGATAACTACAAAAACAATGAATATGGCCCATATCCAGAAGTAATTAAACTTTGGGCCTTCATCTAATATCTTTTTGGCTGGGCGTTTAGCGTCTTTACGGTTGGGTCCCTGATTTCTATTTTCCTGATTTTCCATTTTTTCTTTTCAATGTCCTCTTTCAGACGATTCTGCTATTAATTTATTGTATGCTCTTTTTTGGCGAGGTCTCGTTGTGCCGGGTTAGTTTAGCGTCGCTCCACAAATCTTCCAGTCCGTAAAATTCTCTCTTGTCTCTATAAAAAATGTGTACTACCACATCCACAAAATCAATAATAATCCATTCCGAATTTTTCATGCCCTCAGTGTGGTATGGCCTGAATCCATGCTTCTCTGCCTCCTCTACAACATTGAGGTAAATGGCCCTCACCTGCGTACTTGAATCACCATGTGTAATGATGAAATAATCGGAAGGAGTATCCTTTATTTTTTTCAAATCAAGGCTTAGTACCTGGTGCCCTTTCTTATCCAGAACAGCATCAATAACAACCTTCTTTAAATTTTCAGTTCCCGTATTTCTCTTCGCCAAACGCCAGGGTTTTGTTGATAATTTTACTTTCAAAACTTTTCAAAAGTAATTAGTTTTCATGAATCTGAAAGCCAATATAGCCACCATGACCACTACACTGTTTATCGGTAAAAACCTCATCGAGCTTGATTCCGTTGATTCTACTAACAGTTTTGCAAGGCAATTGTTGTCAAATTCGCGGCCTGCCGAGGGCACTGTCATTATGGCTAAAGAGCAATTTGCTGGGCGTGGACAGATGGGAAATAAGTGGAGTACTGAGGCCGGAAAGAACATTACCCTCAGTATTGTGCTATATCCTGACCAGTTGGAAGCCGACAAGCAGTTTTTTTTAAACATGGCCATTGCCCTTGCTGTTAAGGATTTTTGTGAATTTGTGCTGCTGGATGAAGTAAAGATTAAATGGCCTAATGATATTTATTACCACGATAAAAAAATTGGAGGCATTTTAATCGAAAATAGCATTAGTGGAAGTAAAATTACCTCGTCAGTGCTTGGTATCGGCATTAATGTTAACCAGGAAGAGTTTGACGAGGGATTGCCCAATCCCGCTTCGCTTATCCAAATAAAAAAGCCGGCAGATGCGTCCACGTATGATATCCCCAAACTTGTTGAAGAACTTTGCTCATGCATTGAAAAGTACTACCTGCAACTAAGGCAATTGCACTACAATTTTTTAGACAAAGCATATACCGAGGCCCTTTACCGCTACCAGCAAACCCACGAGTTTAAGCGGGGCGAAAGCACCTTTAAAGGTGAAATAAACGGCGTTACCAAAGATGGAAAGCTCGTTATTCATTCCGGCACTAAAGAGTTGCGGTTTGGTTTTAAGGAGGTGGAGTATATTATTTAGAAGAATGGAACAATTTGAACAAATACTGGTTAAATATGGTGCCCAAAGGAGGATTCAAAAGCTCTTATTTTCTGTTGATGCGATTGAGGCGGCCATTAGTTTTAAACTTCCGCCTGATTATATGTTTTATATTCAAAACTACTTGGGTTTTGAAGAAACAATAGGGAGGGAATATGTGCGGCTTTGGGATATTAATGAACTTATGGAAAAAAATAAAGGCTATTGCATAACAGAGACACTAACAAATACGTTGGGAATAGGTACTAATGGCGGGGGAGAATTTATTGCGATTGAGCAATTTGAAATTGATAATTACAGAGTTGTTCTTTCCCCTTTTATAGATTTAGATAAGAAGTATCACATACAAATTGGCTCCTCATTTTCAGATTTTTTGATTCGCCTAGACCAGGGGCTAGAATGGTTTAACTACTAAAGCCCCTTCTATAACCTAAAACTATTTATCAAATCCTGTCTTTTACTATCCCGCATCAAAATAATCCTAACAAATCGCCGTCTACAAGCCCATATCTCAAGTCTTCGTTTAAATTTGCTTTATCATGTTCAATCAAAACCTTAACCCGCGCAGCGTTACTTTCAATCTTATTCTCATCAATATCCTGTTCTTCCTTGCCAGCTCAGTTTGGAGGGAACCCATGATTGAAAATTGTGCGCTTTTTTATCCGGCCAGCCCGTACTTTAAGCCGGTGCAGTTGGTAACACATATGTTTATGCATGCCAATTTTTGGCACATCTTCGGCAACATGTTTGGCCTGTTTATGTTCGGCGCAATACTCGAAAAGGTTTGGGGGCCCAAACGCTTCTTGATTTTTTATTTTGTTACCGGTTTGGGCGCAGCCATTTTGTACCTGGCTGTTCAGGCGCTGATAGTATATAATTTTACCGGCACAATTCATCCTGCCGCCGACAAAATTCAGGAGTTCTCGAAGCTCACGCAAATATATGCCACACCTATTTTGGGTGCTTCGGGCGCAATTTTTGGTATTCTTGTTGCATTTGGAATGCTTTTTCCAAATAGCGAAATAATGCTTTTGTTTTTCCCTGTGCCCATTAAAGCAAAGTATCTTGTAACCGGTTATTTTCTATACGAACTATACGCAGGCATTGCAAATAACCCGGGCGATGAGGTTGCCCATTTTGCCCACGTTGGCGGTGCTTTATTTGGTTTTATTTTAGTAACGATATGGAACCGTAACCGCGATTATCTTTACTAGTCATTGCCCAAAATTCAAGCAATAAAAAATGCTCACCGGTTCAATTATAGGAGATATTAAATACCAGTTTCGCTATGGCAACATGGTGGTGAAGCTGATATTTGTAAATATTGCCGTGTTTGCTTTTTTCGGTTTGCTTTTGCTTGTTAGTTTTCTTACACAATCAAGCACTTTCTATAATTTCCTGTTGAATGAGCTCCAGGTAACGGCATCGTTGCACTCGCTGCTTTACCAACCCTGGTCAGTTTTTACTTACATGTTTTTGCATGTAGCGGTTTTTCATATTCTGTTTAACATGCTATGGCTCTATTGGTTCGGAGAAATATTTGTATTGTACCTGGGCGATAAGAAGGTTTTGCCATTGTATATAATTGGTGGCCTGGGTGGTGCTTTGCTTTACATTGTTTCGTACAACCTTTTCCCTGTTTTTAAGCCGGTGGTCGAACACTCATATATGTTGGGTGCCTCGGCCAGTATTTATGCTATTGTTTTTGCCGCCGCCACACTTAACCCCGACCATGAAATAGGCCTTATCTTAATTGGTAATGTTAAGATAAAATACGTGGCTATAGTTTCGTTGTTGCTAAGTGTATTTACAATTCCTCACGATAATCCCGGCGGAGGGATTGCGCACCTGGGAGGGGCGCTAACCGGTTATTTTTATATAGTAGCCCTGCGCAGCGGGTTCGATCCGTTTGGCGGTATCATTAAGCTGTTTAAGCGCAAGCCCGCGGTTAAAGTGGGCTATAAAAATACCGATGGCAAAGTAGCCCCACTCGCCCGCAGCAAAGGCGAACAGGAAAAGGTAGATGAGATACTGGATAAAATTGCCCGTTCAGGTTATGATAGTTTAAGTAAAGAGGAGCGCGATTTCCTTTTCAACTATTCAAAAAAATAACTCGCTTTTATAATTTACTGCTTTGCTTAAAGGGTTCTTCATCATTTTAAACGTTGTAGCGCTTTTGGTGCTCGGGCTTTCATGTCTGGCCTGTTATATAGAGCCGGCGCAGTATTGGCAGCTATCTTTCATCGGCTTTGCCTTTCCGGTGCTTTTGATAGTTAACCTGTTGTTTTTACTAGGCTGGGCATTGGCATTCAATCGCTTTGCCCTTGTGCCGTTAATTGCCATTTTGCTTGCCTGGAAATTTATCCATATCACCTTTGCCTTCAACTTTGGCAATGAGAGTAAAGAGCAGGGCCCTTCGGCTTCGTTCAGGACAGGCCCTTCGGCTTCGCTCAGGACAGGCATTAAATTAATGAGTTGGAACGTAAAGGCTTTCGACATATATAACTGGAGCCATAATACTGAGTCGCGAAAAAACATGCTGGATTTGATTAAAAAAGAAAATCCCGACGTACTTTGCTTACAGGAGTTTTATACCAATAGCGAAACATTCCATAACCTCGCATATATCCGTGACACATTGGGATATCCCTACTGCTATTTTCCGGCAGCGGTTGATTTGGTTAAGCCTGCAAGATTGAAAACACAAAAACACCAATGGCATAGCTACCTGCTCGACCAACAATGGGGAGTTGCAACGTTTTCTAAGTTCCCTATTACAGATACCGGCCAGGTTGATTTTGGCAAAACGCTTAGCAATAGCTGCATTTATACCAACCTGAACATTAATGGCAAAACGGTTCGCCTATACAATGTACATTTTCAATCCATCCATTTGGGCGATGAGGATTACGCAGCTTTAGATGAATTGGAAGACGCTAAAAAAACTCCGTGGAGCTCGCTTAAAATCATTATGAAAAAAATGAGGCTGGCCTATATCCGGCGTACCTTGCAGGCTAACGCTGTGGCCAAAAACATGGCGGGTTATGCGGGTAGCAAAATTGTGTGCGGCGATTTTAATGATGTTCCGGTTTCATACACCTATCACACTGTTAGCCAAAATCTGCAGGACGCTTTTGTTGAGGCCGGTAGCGGTTTTAGCCCCACATTTTCAAACAAGTTTTCCATTTTTCGTATTGACTATGCCCTGCTTGATCCAACGTTCAAAATCAATTCGTACCGGGTAATACATAGGGAGTTATCAGACCATTATCCCGTTATTGTCAGCTTCAACTTATAAAAAAATCGTTACTATATTCTCTCATTCGTCCGTTGTACCCTTATATTTATCGCATGGAGCACCAGTTGAAAATTTATAATAGTCTTAGCAGGGAGAAGGAATTGTTTGTGCCGCTTAATCCGCCACATGTGGGTATGTACTCATGCGGGCCTACTGTTTATAATGAAGTTCACTTAGGTAATTTGAGAACGTTCACCACTTTCGATGTGGTTTTTAGGTACCTTACACACTTAGGTTATAAAGTGCGCTACGTGCGCAATATTACCGATGCAGGCCATCTTACCAACGATGCCGGCGAAGGCGTTGACCGTATTGAAGAAAGTGCCAAACTGGAGCAATTAGAGCCGATGGAAGTGGTGCAGAAATACACCAATAGTTTTCATGAGGTATGTAGCACTTTTAATCTTTTGCCACCCAGTATTGAGCCAACAGCCACCGGCCACATAGTTGAGCAGATTGAAATGGTAAAGCAGATTCTGAAAAACGGGTACGCTTACGAATCGCACGGCTCTGTTTATTTTGATGTGCGCAAATACATGGAGAAATACAAGTATGGAGAGTTGAGCGGAAGAAATGTGGACGACTTGTTAGAGGGCACCCGCGATTTGGACGGGCAGGAAGAAAAGAAAAATCAGGCCGATTTTGCCATTTGGAAAAGCGTGGCACCCAACCACTTACAGCGCTGGGTTTCGCCATGGGGCGAAGGCATACCGGGCTGGCATTTGGAGTGCTCTGCCATGGGCACTAAATACCTCGGCAAGCAATTTGATATCCACGGAGGCGGTATGGATCTTAAATTTCCACACCACGAATGCGAAATAGCGCAGAGTGTTGGTGCCGACGGCATTGAGCCCGTGCGCTACTGGATGCATGCCAACATGCTAACCGTTAACGGCGATAAAATGAGCAAGAGCAAAGGCAATTCGTTTTTGCCCCGCGAGCTTTTTGAAGGTACTCACCCATTGCTTGACAAGGGGTACGCTCCTATGGCCGTTCGCTTTTTTATGTTGCAGGCGCATTACCGCAGCACACTTGATTTTACCAACGAGGCTTTGCAGGCGGCTGAAAAGGGGTTTGCCCGTTTAATGAATGCCTACAAAGTATTGCACGAATTGAGCTATGTAAACGATACTGCAAAACGAAGTGATGCCGAGATTGCTGATGTAAAAAAGCTGTGCAAAGAGGTTTACGAAAAAATGGACGACGACTTTAATACTGCCGAGGCCATTGCCGTATTGTTTGACATGGCTAAAAAAATAAACTCTTACAAAGAGGGTGTTATTTCCATCTCAACAATTGATGAGGAAACTTTCAATACCCTCAAAACCACTTTTACTGCTTTTATAAAAGATATTTTAGGAATTGATAAAGAAGAAAAGCAGGACGATAATGTTACCGAAGGCCTGATGGAATTGATATTGGAATTGCGTAAAGACGTACGCGCCAAAAAAGATTTTGCAGCATCAGATAAAATCCGCGACCTGCTTTTAAAGGTCGGCATACAAGTTAAAGACGGAAAAGAAGGAACTACCTGGACTAAAAATTAATAAATGAGGGATTTGAGAATGAAGAGCCAAGAGCCAAGAACGATTTTTAATGCACCGGTTTGGATAATTTTAGTTGTGATTTTGTTACTGGCCTCCTGCAACAATAACAATAAATCTGCCGAGCAAACACCGGTTGAAACGAAAAAGAATGTTGCTGTAAACGCACCGCCGTTTAGCAGCGATTCGGCTTATGCGTATACCCAAACCCAGGTTGATTTTGGCCCGCGCAACATGAATTCGAAGGCACATGATGCTTGCGGAAAATGGCTGATTGCAAAAATTAAAACGCTGGCCGATACCGTGTATGTTCAAAACTTTGACGTTCCGGCTTTTGATGGTAACGTTTTAAAATGCACCAACATTATTGCATCATTCAACCCCAAAGCCACTACCCGCATATTGCTTACCTCCCATTGGGATAGCAGGCCATGGGCCGACCAGGATAATATTGACCGCAATAAACCCATTCTCTCTGCCAGCGATGGCGCCAGTGGTATTGGCACCTTAATGGAAGTTGCCCGCGCTATGAAATCCAAACCATCCTCAATAGGTGTCGACATATTTTTTAATGATGCTGAAGACTATGGTTACACAGGTACCCTTTCGGACATAGTGCAGGTTAAAAGCACCGGTGGAGATAATGAAGACACTTATTGTTTAGGCGCCCAGTACTGGTGCCGCAACCCGCATGTGGCCGGCTATAAAGCCGATTTTGGTATCCTGTTAGATATGGCCGCAGGCCACGGCGCAGTTTTTACCCGCGATGGCACGTCATCATATAATGCCGGTTGGGTGCAGGATATGGTTTGGAGCAATGCACAGCAAATTGGTTTCTCTAACTATTTCAGCAACCAAAACACACCGGCACTTACCGATGACCATTTCTACATCAATCAACTGGCCAAAATACCTACCATTGATATTATTGCTTACGATGCAACTTCACCTTCGCATCTTTTCCCGGTGTACTGGCATACGCATAACGACAACATGAGCGTGATTGATAAAAACACCTTAGATGCTGTAGGCAAAACCCTGCTTTATACTATTTACAAGTATGATGCAGAGCATAAGGCGCAGTAGGTGGTTTTTAATCTCGACTAAATTTAAATGAAGTTTTCTGTAAATTCGTTCCATGAATATTATTGAACAAAACCGGAAACAGATAGAACTCCTTTGCGACAGGCTTAGGGTTAAAACTCTATTTGCCTTTGGTTCGGTGCTTACCGAAAAGTTCAACGATAAAAGCGACATTGATTTTTTAGTGACCTTTGAGGAGATACCGCTGAACGATTATGCTGATAATTACTTTGACCTTGCCGATTCTCTCGAACAAGTGCTGGGCAGAAAGGTCGACCTTGTCTCTGAAAAGACGCTGACCAATCCGTACCTGCTAAAATCTATCAATAGAAACCGGATAAAAATTTATGAGAGAAGAAATCCTGGTTTGGCTGCATGATGTTAAGGTTGCTATTTTAAACATCGAGGAGTTTTATGCTTCCGCCGAAAAATCTTTTGATGCGTTTCAAAAAAATAAAATGCTCAGGCAGGCTATCGAAAGAAATCTTGAAATTATTGGCGAAGGTGTAAATCGTATATTTCAAGCTGATCCGCAAATATCTATCAGCAACGCTCGAAAAATTGTGGGCCTTAGGAACAGAATTACCCACGAATACGACAAGTTAGATAATGAAACGCTATATGTTATAACCATAAAGTACCTGCCGCAGCTTTTAACTGAAATAGAAGCGATTTTAGTAAAACATAAGCCGTAACTCGGCTCACGCCAAATTCGGCTCACGCTGATAATACCCCGTTCCATCATAAGCCCGCTTAGTGGGTTCATGCATACAGGCTTCGCTACAGCAGCCTTCCATTTTCCAGCCGCAGCTTTCGCATAGTACAAAGTGTTCGTTGCACACAGAGTTGGCGCAATTAACCATATGGGCACTTGGTGTGCCACATATTTTGCAGGTTGAAATAATAGTAGGGTTTACGCTGTTTACGTCTACCACCACCCGGTTATCAAAAACATATAGTTTACCCTCAAAGTCCTTCCCTCCTGTTTCTTTAGCGTATTTAACTACACCGCCCTCCACCTGATACACGTTCTTAAATCCGTTCTTAACCAGGTAGCCGCTTGCCTTTTCGCATTTAATGCCACCGGTGCAGTAGGTTACTACTTTTTTGTCTTTTAGGTTTTCAATCTCTTTAAGCTTCTCGGGGAAATCGCGGAAATTATCAATGTCTAACGCAATAGCGTTTTTAAACCGGCCAACACCCGATTCGTAGTTAGAGCGCACATCTAAAAACACTACATCTTCATCCTGTAGCATTTCAAGCACTTCGTGTGGTTTAAGGTGCACACCGGTCGTTTCATTCGGGTCTATCAACTCAATACCGCGCAGGCTGGAGTGCACAATCTCGGGCTTTACCCGCACATATAATCGTTCAAATGATGGTGTGTCCACTTCATCAATCTTAAAATCAACGCCATCAAACAAAGGATTACTCCTAACCTGATCCATATACTTTTTACACTGGACAACGGTGCCTGAAATAGTGCCATTCAGGCCCTCTTCCGAAACAATGATTCGGCCCACAACTCCTATGCGCTCGCAAAACGCAAGGTGCTGCTGTGCAAACTCCTCGGCGTTGGGAATGTTGGTATACTTATAAAAAAGAAGTGTTTGGTACGGTTTCATAAAGCGCCGCAAAAATAAGAATTGTGCGCCGATTTAGCATAATGATGCTGGTCATTTGCGGCTGATTATATTTGGACTAAAATTCAGCCCCATGTATAGCATTCAACAGCGCCTTGAAAAGGACTTACAGGAAATAAAAGCCAACGGCCTTTACAAAACCGAGCGCATTATAACCACCCCACAAGGTGCCGATATTAAAACCACCGCCGGTAACGAGGTGATTAATTTTTGCGCTAACAACTATTTGGGGTTGTCATCGCACCCCAAAGTTATTGATGCAGCTAAAAAGGCCATCGACTCGCACGGTTACGGCATGAGCAGTGTGCGCTTTATTTGTGGTACCCAGGATATTCATAAAGAGCTGGAGCATAAAATAGCTGAGTTTCTGGGCACAGAAGACACAATCCTGTATGCAGCAGCCTTCGATGCCAACGGAGGCGTTTTTGAGCCCCTGTTCAACGAAGAGGATGCCATTATAAGCGATGAGTTGAACCATGCCTCTATTATTGACGGAGTGCGTTTGTGCAAATCTGAGCGCTTGCGTTATAAACACAACGACATGGCCGATTTGGAAGAACAATTAAAGGCCACTCAAAAAAACCGTTCCAGGATTATTGTAACTGATGGTGCTTTCTCCATGGACGGAACCATTGCACAATTGGATGCCATTGTGGTATTAGCCGAAAAATACAACGCCATGATTATGGTGGACGAATGCCATGCCACAGGCTTTTTGGGCAAAACCGGCCGTGGCACGCATGAGTATCGCGGCGTAATGGGCAAAATAGACATTATAACTGGTACACTGGGCAAAGCATTGGGTGGCGCCAGTGGTGGTTTTACCACAGGCAAAAAGGAGATAATTGAATTGCTGCGCCAGCGCTCAAGGCCTTATTTGTTCAGCAATACTTTAATGCCCGCTATAGTGGGTGCTTCCATTGCCGTGTTTGATATGTTGAGCGAAACCACCAACCTGCGCGATAAGTTGGAGCGCAACACCCAATACTTCCGCACCAAAATGACTGATGCCGGTTTTGATATTAAACCCGGTGAGCATCCCATAGTACCGGTGATGCTTTATGATGCCGTACTAGCCAAAAACTTTGCCGATAAATTATTAGCCGAAGGCATTTACGTCATCGGGTTTTTCTTTCCGGTGGTACCTAAGGGCAAAGCCCGCATCAGGGTACAGGTTAGCGCCGGGCACGAAACACATCATTTGGATAAAGCAATAATCGCATTTACCAGGGTGGGTAAAGAGTTGGGCGTCATAAAATAAGCATCTTCTGTTAGCTGAATAGCCATTTCTTTTATTATTTTTAGATAGCATGTTGCACGATAAAGACAAGCTTAAACAAACCATTTTTATACTCGCCCTATTTGTGTTGGGGGGTATACTGTATTGGTATTTAAGGTCGTTTTTAAGTCCACTTTTGGGTGCCACTATTATTTATATCCTGATTAGGCGCCCCTATTTCTATCTCACCGAAAACAGCAAAAAGAAATGGCCAAAGCCATTGGCGGCATTGCTGCTCATGTTCATTTCGTTCCTGATTGTAGTTCTACCTGTTTTACTGCTTTCATTCATGTTATCGAATAAGGTCAACTACCTGGTATTACATTACAAAGATATTTTAACCATTGCGCAGGGCTTTAGCGAGCAAGCCAAAGATTACCTGGGCATTAATTTGGTTAGTGCCGATACAGTGAGCCGCTTAACTACAATTGCTGCAAACCTGGTACCTAAGCTTATTTCGGCTACCGCTACTATAGTGGTTGACATATTACTGGTTTACCTCTTCCTTTATTTTATGATAACCAATGCCCGCAATATTGAAACAAAAGTGCGCGGGTATTTGCCTTTTAAAGAAGAGAACAACTTGCTTTTAGTGCACGAGTTAAAGTCGCAAACCATTTCCAACGCCATAGGCATACCTGCGCTGGCCGTCGTTCAGGCCGGGGCAGCTTTAATAGGCTATCTAATATTTGGCGCACAAGACCCCTGGTTTTGGGCAGCACTTACCGGCTTATTAAGCTTTATCCCCGTATTCGGAGTAGGCGCTGCCTGGATATCCGTTTCGGTGTTGCTCTATTTCTCAGGTAATCATTGGATGGCAATCGGGCTGTTTATTTACTGCATAGTTATTATCACCGCCATTGATAATGGCTTCCGCATTTTGGTGCAGAAAAAGCTGGGCGATGTGCACCCCCTCATTACTTTTTTTGGGGTTATTATGGGCCTTGATTTGTTTGGCTTCGTAGGCATCATTTTCGGTCCATTACTTATTTCTTATTTCATTTTACTTCTGCGCATTTACCGCAATGAGTATATGGATGGGATAGAATAAAGGATTACAATTTCACCTCCAACAAATAAACCTTATTGCAAACCGATGAGCGTGTAGCCGGGTTTAAAAAATCAAGGCTTAACTTGCTAACCGGGTAGGCTTCTCTTTGCTCAATCACTTTATATGCAAGGTGCATCTCATCCAGCGAATGCACCGCTGATGATGAGGCATAAACCCACAACCCCTTTTTTTCATCCAGTCGCTTTTTGAAATCTTCTTTGCTCCATAACATATCCGGAATTTGTTGCGCATAGTATGCTAAAGCAAAGTCGGAAACGATGTTGTAGCAGACAAAATCATGTTCGTTGTTATGTGCCTTTACATATCGCCCAAAATCATTTTGCGGCTGGTACTTTAAAATGGCCGGAAAGTAAAAGGCGCTCAACAAAAAATTAAAGGTTATAAATACCAGTGCTGAGGCAAAAAAGAGTTTTTTATATGCCACATCAAGCCCAAACGCTACCGTTAATTGCATTTCAGATTTACCACCAAACAACCGGTGATAAAACCGGTGAAAGCGATACGAAAGATAGCGGGTAATGTTGTAAAACGTCTTAACCCCACCCTCTGTTTTTACTGCTACCCAAATGGCTACCGGATATAGCGTCATCAAACAAATAACTGAAATTATATCCCATCCCTTTAGTGCGTATTGCAAAAGCATAGAGGCCAACACCAAACCAACCAGCATACTCAATTGCAGCGCCGTTAACCACGGCCTCGCCTTTGGCCATGCCGTCAGCTTCAAAAATCCGCTCGCCGCCATAATTGCCGCCAATGGGTAAACAACAAAAATGTAATGCGGTAATTGATACTTGGAGAGCATCAACATAATAAGCACCAGTGTAAAGCCGCTTACTGAAATTACCTCTTCACCGGTCTCTATTCGAAATCTCTTCTTCACCAAATCTATTATGGCGCCAACCCACCCCAACAACAAAAACAGCGACCACGGCAAAAAAGCCCAGGCGGTAGTATGCAACAGAAAAAAGGTGTCGGGATGATTGTTCCATTCGCTTTCACCGGTTATGCGCCCAAAGCTTTGTGTCCAGAAATAGAACTTCAGCCCCTTCAATCCAAATTGCTGATATAAGCCAATACACATCGGCGTAAGTAAAGCGGCAATAATCAAAGCGGCAATAAGTAGCCGCAAATCGAAGAGCCTTTTCCATGTACCCTTTATAACCACGTGCGGAAACAACGCCGCACCGGTAGCTATCAAACCAATTGGGCCTTTCGCAAGCAGCGCCAGGGCAATACCCAAACTTCCGGCCAAAAGATTGAGTGTTTTCCCCTCTTCAAAAAACTCAGCCCACTGCCATATCGAAAAAATAACCGCGCCCATTAGCAAGGTATCTGTCCGCACATCATTGGTTATTAAAAACATGGCCTGCGATGTTGCCAGCATAATAGCCGCCATGCGCGAGGTTCTTTCATCATAATACATTTTTGCCAACTGGTAGGTTGAAAAAATTGCCAGCAGCGCGAATAAAAGCGAAGGCAGTTTATAGGCAACATTGTTAATCCCGAAAAGCGCAAAACTAAATGAGCTTAGCCAGAAAATAAGGGGCGGTTTATCCAGGTAATCACCGGTAAGGCAATGCAGTTTTAAAAAGCTGTGCGTGGTTAGCATTTCCCGGCTCATTACTGCATATTGGGCAGCATCAACCTGCATTACATCCAATGCCAGGTTGAATATATAAACCACCAATGCCAGAAAGAGAAGAGTGAAAAAATTACGGTTGCTCACATTAATTTTTGAGCCTGCTTGTATCTGCCAATTAAAAATTATCCTGTGTGCCGTTAATCATATAGGGCAATAACCTTAACACGTTAACACTTTCGCACCTTAACACGTTTTCAAATACTCATATATCTTCTGCCAATCGCGGGTTTCAATTGCAATATAATCAGTAAGCTGATGCCGGTCCTCAGTAATATCAGTTGAGCCCAGGTTGCGGCCATCATTCATCCAAACGCATTTGCAGCCCAGGTTTTTCCCAAGCTTCACATCCGTTATCCGGTCGCCAATTACTAACGAGTTGGGCAGATCGTACTGCTCCGAAAAAAACTCGGTCAGCATACCGGTGCCCGGCTTACGCGTAGGCAGGTTTTCTTCCGGAAAAGATTTATCAATAAATACTTTTTCAAAATGGATGTCCTCATTGTCAAAACACTGCACAATAAACTTTTGCACCTCCCAAAAATCTTTTTCAGGAAAGGCCGGCGTCCCCAAACCATCCTGGTTGGTAACCATTACCAATTCATAATTCAGTTCGCGCGCTATTCTACCCAGGTATTGAAAAACATTCGGGTAAAAAATAAGCTTCTCAAACTTCTCAATCTTGAAATCATCCGTTTCAAGTATCAGCGTTCCATCGCGGTCAATAAACAGTACTTTTTTCTTTTCCATGCTGCGCTAAGTTGAAAATAAAAACCAAAACCCGAAGCCACCTCTTAATACTATGGTGCTTTCTCCCCTTTAATATTGCCTGCATTTACGTTTTTTGCCGTGCGTTTTAACCAACCTGGTAAAACAATAATGCCCGCCAGCAAATACAGGTAGTAAGTATATATTCTCCATATCACTGCTATTGCAATTTTTGCGGGCAAACCAATAGGCAAAAACTCACAGTTTAAGGCAACAAAAGTAATCTCTGCCCAACCGCTGGCACCCGGTGTGGTTGGGATAATCAAAAACATCCAAAGCACATATTGTCGGGCGTAAACATCCCAAAAATTGGGCATTACATCAGCAAAGGCAAACACCAGTGCGCAAACAATTACATAACGTGCAGTCCAGTTAATTAAAGTGGCGGTTATCATTTTCGCCCAAAATGTGCGCGTCTGGTTTTTGTACTCATGGGCCGTAATATCTATTTCATCTCCCAAATGCCTCAAGCCATGCTGAAAGCGCTGCAAAACGGGCATATCTCCAAGCCGGTAAAAAAACTTCCTGCTCCTCGTTGGTAATATAAAAAGCGCTACCCCAAAAAACAGCGCAAGTGCGCAAAATATAACATAACCTATCCAGGCCTTATCGGCCACCTGGCGCACGTGCATCATAATTTTTTGCATTACCGTATCGCCGGCTAAATCAGGGCAATTGGTTGATATGGTTAATATATGATGGCCCAGCACTACGTACATAATGCCGAAAACCACTGCAAAAACAACGTTATCCAAAAAGGTATTAATTACCAATACACCGGTGCTGCGCCCAAAGCTTAATCCGCTTCGCTTAAGCACAAAAAACGTAAAGGCCACCTCACCAATTTTGGGTGTAATTGCCGCGCCAAACTCCCACATAATAATTGCGCTTATGGCCTGCCGCCAGTTTAGTTTTTCACCTGCGCTTAGTCGTACTTTATAAGCAAAAGCACCATCACGTACAAGCAAAGCAAATGCCGCCAACAAAAGCCCAATGATTGTATTACCCGAAAAATGAATGGCAGAAAGTGAAGCCGGCTTGAAATTTGTAGCAACTATATACACCGAAATGCCCATCCCTAGCGCTATAGATAGCACTATATTCCTGGTTCTTATCTGCTGTGCAACATCAGGTGTGGTGGTTTCTGCCATATACTTAAATACCGAAATAAAGACCCGAAATTTATACGAAGATTAGACCAACATTAAATCTAAACAAGCTTTTAGTTTTCCTGGCCTTCATGCAAAATCTGCGCCTCGGGCTCAGCGTTGGTTATCCAGAAGTTATTGTAGCCTTCGCCTATAATAAGTTTAAGTTGTTGCTCCTGCACCATTTCCAACAAAGCCAATAATACAAAAATGGCATGCACCCTGTTTTCAACGCCTTCAAACACCTCTTCAAACGGCAGTTTTGAACCGATTTTTACTTTTTCGAACAACAACATTTTTTCACCCGATATAGTATAGGCAGGGCTTTCAACCGTATGCACCACCTTGTTCTTTTCACGGGCCAGTTTATCCAACACATTTTGAAACGCCTTTAACATGCGGAACATCGTCAGGCTCTGCATTTCAAATTCCGTTTCAAACAGGGCTGCAATTTCCTTGTTCTCAGCCAATGCATTGCCGCGCTTGTTAATGCTCTGGCGGTCTTCCTCAAGCTTGCGCAGCGACTCAGTAGCCTCTTTAAATTTCTTGTACTCAATCAACCGGTTAACCAGCTCATCGCGCGGGTCAATTTCGGCACCGGTAACGGGGTCAACCTCACGGCGCGGCAATAACATTTTGGCCTTAATGCGCATCAGGGTAGCGGCTACTAAAATAAACTCGCTGGCCAACTCAATATTCAGTATCCCCATTTGCTGGATATACTGTAAAAAGTCCGTTGTTATTTTATAAATCGGAATGTCATAAATATCCAGTTCATCGCGCTCAATAAAAAACAGCAACAAATCGAACGGCCCTTCAAACTGGGGTAATTTTATTTCGTATGTATCCTGCATAATAATAGGGCCGCTAATTTAATCGATTTTGGGAGAGGCTGAAGGGAAAAAGATCCATTCTTTCCTCTCAAAAACGATACTTGCAAAGCACTTGCAATAAAAAAACCAAATTCAAAATTATGTAAACCCTTGTAAACCCTATCGAAAATTAATCTTCATAACTAGTTGATAATACATACTTTGCGATTTCAATTTCACATTTCTATTAATTATAATAACTGCGGTTTGTAAACCATTTTAAAAAAGATGAGGGTTTTGCTTTTATTCATGCCACAAAGCTACGTATTCATCGCTCAACATTTTTGCCAAGATATGCTCTGGGTGAGGAAAAGCCGGAGACCTAAAAACATAGGGAAGTCAGTCATAGCGAAACCTTTCACTTACTTTTGTTCCGTGGTTTGGAGTCCCCGCCAACCACCGTATTTTACCCAATAAGAAACCAGAAAGCCTACGCCCCAAACTGCCTTAAATGATGGTCCGTATGTTTATACATACCTATACCCCATTCTTCAGGCCTTAGTTTTCCAAAAAAGGCATGTGGTTCAGTAGTGCACTTTGCTTCTCCTCCTTCGGCAAATTGCTTTACAAGGCTTGTAAGCCGGGCTTTCTCTTTTGCAAAATCGCGCTGGTCGGTAATAACAAATTGAGGAGCCGTGGGGCCACCCTTGCCAAAAGGTTTGTCGTTAGTAAAATTGGGCTTAAACAACGGGCCCAAAATACGCCCGATAAATACCCGCGGTATGTTTTTTTGACCGGCCGCCACTTCTAACGCTGCCGAGCAATGCGCCATCATTTGGGCCACATTCATTTTGCCCCATTGCTTTGGTGCATCGGGGCGAAGGTTTTCAATGCGCTTTAATATTTCTGCCTTGGCTTCTGATTGATATAAGTTTTGCATTTTGTAACAGTGCTTTTAATCATTTGTTCCGTGGTTTGGCGTCCCCAACACCCCACCGGTCTCATCAGTCTAAATACTTAATACTCTCTACTAAATACTTGCCTTTTTAATTCGCCAACTCACTCATAAACTTAATCCGCACCAGGTGTATGTTCTCCGGTTCAACATCATCGCCTTTAAACTCTTCAAATGCAGCATCTAACGAGTCCGTTTCGGCAGTACGGAAGTAATCGTATATATCACCGATTAAATCCTCATCTAAAATATCGTTAAGGTAGTAATCAATATTCACTTTAGTGCCCGAGTTGACGATAGTTTCAATTTCATTAATCAAAACACCGCGTTTCATACCCAGCATCTTAGCTATTTCATCAATCGAAATCCGCTTGTCAATAGCCTGTATAATGCGCACTTTATCACCACTCTTATTTACCACACTCTTCACTACAAAATCAGTCGGGCGCTCAATATCATTTTCCTCAACGTATTTCTTTATCACGTCGGTAAATTTTTTGCCATACCGGTCGGCCTTGCCCTTGCTTACACCTTGTATGTTAATCAACTCATCAACCGTAATGGGGTATTTGGTAGCCATTTCGTCCAACGAGAAATCCTGGAAAATTACATACGGTGGCAGATTGTTTTGTTTACCCACCTGCCTGCGCAAATCTTTCAATATATCCAGCATTACAGGGTCAAGCGCACCGCGACTGCCGGCGCTGTCATCAACCACAACATCCGTTCCATCGTCATCGTAATTATGGTTAATCGAAACCTTCAGCGTCACCGGTTTCTTTAAAAATTCGTGGCCTTTCTTGGTTATTTTCAGCAGGCCGTATTGCTCAATGTCCTTATCCAACAGGCCTATCAGCATAGCGTGCCTTATAACCGAATTCCAGTAATGTTCATCCTGGTCGGCGCCTTTGCCAAAAAATTCCAGCTTGTCGTATTTAAAGTCGGTTATCTCTTTTCCTTTTTTGCCTAAAAGCACTTTTACCACATAAGGCAAATCGTGGTTCTCTTTAAGTGCCTGTATGGTTTTTACAGCCAGCTTAGTGCTGTCGGTAACATCCAACTTCTCTTTAGGGTGCCTGCAGTTATCGCACATCTTTCCGCAATCCTTGGCATCAAAGCCCTCTCCAAAATAGTGTAGTAGGAATTTCCTCCTACACTCGGCTGATTCAATATAAGCCACCGTTTCGTTAATAAGCTGAATATTGCGCTCCCGCTCGGCAACAGTTTTATCACGCAAAAGCTTCTCCAGTTTCGAAATGTCTTTGTACGAAAAATAAACCACGCATTCGCCATCAGCGCCATCGCGCCCGCCCCTACCGGTCTCCTGATAATAATTCTCCAGCGATTTTGGAATGTCATAGTGTATCACAAACCTGATATCCGGCTTATCTATACCCATACCAAAAGCAATGGTTGCCACAATTACATCTAACTCCTCCATTAAAAATGCATCCTGTGTTTGGGTGCGCAATTTGCCATCCAACCCGGCGTGGTATGCACCGGCTTTAATACCATTCGCCCGCAACACTTGCGACAACTCATCGGCCGTTTTGCGGTTAATAACATAAACAATACCCGATTTACCCGTACGCTGTTTAATAAACTGCACCATGTTTTTAATGGCCAGTTGCGGTGTCTTTTTGGGCCGTATTTCGTAATACAGGTTAGGCCTGTTAAACGACGAAATAAAAATATTGGGTTTTACCAGCTCCAGCGTTTTAACTATATCACTCTGCACCTTGGGGGTAGCAGTAGCAGTAAGCGCTATAAGCGGAAACTTCTGGTCAAGGGCCTTTATAATTTCATTTATCCGGCGATATTCGGGCCTAAAATCGTGGCCCCACTCCGATATACAATGCGCCTCATCCACCGCAATAAAGCTCACTTTTATCTCTTTAAATAAATCTACCGTTTCCTGCTTGGTCAGGGTCTCCGGCGCCACATACAACATTTTGGTTTGTCCGCCTTTAATGTCTTTAATAACCACATTGCGTTCCGTACGGCTTAACGATGAGTTTAAAAAGTGGGCAATATTGTCCTGCGATGAATAGTTCCTTACTAAATCAACCTGGTTTTTCATTAAGGCAATAAGTGGCGAAATGATAATGGCCACCCCCTCGCTCATAATTGCAGGTAACTGGTAACACAATGATTTACCGCCACCTGTGGGCATAATAACGAAGGTATCCTTACCGGCCATCAACGATTTGATGATCTTTTCCTGGTTGCCTTTAAATTTGTTAAAGCCAAAGTATTCCTGAAGCCCCTCTTCAAGCGACATTGTAGCTACTGCCATGGGTATCTGTTTTGATGAACAAAAGAATTAACGTAAATATCTAATCAATAGGGGTGTATCTTTTTAAAGCTCCGTCAATATAATAAAGATTTTTGACCAAAGGGAGGCGAATTTACAAACAAGTTTTTTTGCCACGGGCGTTTATGTATTTTTGCAGCCTTTCGATTAACAAAATTTCTGTTTGATGAGTAATGTGTATGTGGTAATCATGGCCGGGGGTATTGGCAGCCGCTTTTGGCCCATGAGCCGTAGCGGCAACCCAAAACAGTTTCTCGACATCCTGAATACCGGAAAAACCCTTATTCAGCTTACATACGATAGATTCAGGCCAATTGTTCCCGAAGAAAATTTTTATGTGGTTACAGCCGATGATTACGAGGATTTGGTAAAAGACCAATTGCCCGATTTGATGGACTATCAGATACTGAAAGAGCCCGTTAGAAGAAATACCGCCCCATGCATAACCTACGCCTGCGACAAAATATACCAACGCGACCCTAATGCCACCGTTATTATTACTCCTGCCGACCACCTGATAATGCAGGAGGACCGCTTTTTAACCGTTATTGCCAAATGTCTCGACTTTGTTAGTCAAAATGAAAAGCTGGTTACCATTGGCCTTAAACCCACCAAGCCATCAACCGGTTATGGGTATATACAATACCACGATGAAACCGGCGGCAACGGGTTTTTTAAGGTTAAAACCTTTACCGAAAAACCATCTATCGAAATTGCCCGTACGTTTATTAATAGCGGAGATTTTTTATGGAACTCAGGCATGTTTGTTTGGAAAGCAAAAACAATTCTCGATGCCATCCGTAAATATCTACCTGAAATAGGCGATGCATTTAAACAAGGGGCAACGTATTATAACACAGCCGGTGAGCAGGCTTTTATACGCGATGCCTATTCGCAATGCACCAACATATCTATTGATTATGGTGTAATGGAAAAGGCCGACAACGTTTACACTATACCGGCCCAGTTTGGCTGGAGTGATGTGGGCTCGTGGGGCTCACTGTACGAAGCCTATGAACACGATTACCTGGGTAATGCCGTTGCAGGTAAAAACGTAAAAATTTACGACTCAGCCAATAACATGATTATGGTGCCCGAAAACAAACTGGTGGTACTTCAGGGCCTGCGCGATTTTTGCGTAATTGACACCGGCGATGTATTATTAATTTGCGAGAAACAACAAGAGCAGGAAATAAAGCAAATAACTGTTGACCTGAAAGTGGCCGATTTGGACCAGTATTTATAATTAACCATGAACTTTCCCTCCAACGTAAATTCAAAGCTGCCTGCAGTAGGCACCACTATTTTCACTACCATGTCAGCCCTGGCAAAGGAGCATAATG
>Ga0206867_1011_pt2 | contig 48419 bp, 33 predicted proteins | sample Alteio_BWOrgCont_37_FD_152905 | JGI IMG/M metagenome (GOLD analysis project Ga0206867, IMG submission 152905) | Enriched cells from forest soil in Barre Woods Harvard Forest LTER site, Petersham, Massachusetts, United States -... | ecosystem: Environmental > Terrestrial > Soil > Temperate forest >...
GAGAAAAAGGCGCCGCTCACCATGTCGCCTTCCGCCTCTTCCGGCTGCGGGCCAAACCGGACGGACACCTTGCTGCCCGACAACGGCACGTACGCGATCACCGCAGAAAGCCCGTGGGACTGGTGGCGCAACAAATCGTAAACAGAGTAAGAGAATGTCTCGTTGGAATCGATGGTACCGGTTCCGCGGGGCGGGTTCGAGGTTCGGAGATACACCACGCGATCCGGATCCGAAACCGGCAGGGATCGCAGCAGCACAGCGTTCATTACGCTGAAGACCGCGGTGTTGGCACCCACTCCAAGCGCCAGGGTCAGGATGGCGGTGGCTGTGAATCCCGGGCTCTGGCTCAGGGATCTGAACGCGAATCGCACGTCGCGCAGCACTTTTTCCAGACCCACCCATCGGCCTTTCACGTAGAAACGCTCCTGGGCCGCGGTGACATTGCCAAACTCCAGCCGCGCCTTCCGCCGGGCTTCGGCGTCGCTCAATCCCTCGCTCTGCAGATCGTCCGCTTCAATTTCAAGGTGAGCTTTGATTTCGTCCGCGAAATCCCTGGCACTTCGCTTGCGCTGGAACATGCTCATGCCTCCTCGCCCTGCGGCCCATTGGCGGAATCCAGAATCAGACCCATGGCACGCGTCAGCCGCCGCCATTCGCCGGTCTTCTCCATAAGCTGCTCACGGCCCTTGGGTGTCAATGAGTAAAACCTCGCTTTGCGGTTGTTCTCGCTGACTCCCCATTTCGCTCGAATCCACTTCTTGTCTTCGAGACGCTGCAGAGCCACGTAGAGCGAACCGTGGTCGACAAAGAGCACCTCTTCCGACTGGCGCTGAATGGAACGCGCCACACCCTGGCCATGGCACGGTCCCAGGAGAAGGGTCTTCATAATCAGCAGGTCCAGCGTGCCCTGCAACAAGGAGATACGGTCTTCGGCGTTGTCTCGGGTAGTCATCCGACCCAAGTATCTGCTTCTTCGGGTAGAATGTCAACCCAAGGGGAGCACTCTCCCGGAGGAAGCAAATCCAGGGACGCGCAGGGAACCCCCACGGAACGAGGTCGGATAGAATTCTCTGGCAGGAATTTCCATCGGAGGAATTGTGGTTGGAAGCAGAACGTCTGTGGCCGCGATCCTAATCTTTCTATTCCCGTTCTTGGTTGCGGCAGCTGCGGCGCAAAGCTCCAGCCAGGCTCTCACCGCGGCAGAGGTCATGCAACGCGTGATCGCGGCCACCGGCGCCACACCCCCTCCCGACACCGTCGATACATTGAAGGCTGGCGACCCGGCTACCTTGGTAACGGGCATCGTCACTACCTTTATGGATACTTATTCCGTCCTGGAAAAGGCAGTCGCGTCGGGTAAAAACCTCATCATTACACACGAGCCGACCTTCTATAACCACCGTGATGATCAAACGCCGCTCGCCGCCGATCCCGTACTTACGCAAAAGCTCACCTACATTCGGGAACACCACCTGGTCGTCTGGCGCTTTCACGATACCTGGCACCTGCGGCAGCCTGATGGCATCCTCGTCGGGATGGTCGATCAGTTCGGATGGAAACAATATCAGAGCAAGACCAACCCCCATTTGTTTACACTGCCACCTACGACCGTTGGCCAGGTTGCGGCCTCTCTCCAGGCCCGCACCGGCGCTCGCGCCATCCGCATCGTTGGCGACCCCGCTATGCCCGTCACCGAGGTTGAGCTGCTTCCCGGCGCCGCGGGGTCAGACAAACAGATCAAGGCTCTCCAGCAGGACGACGTCGAGCTCCTGGTGGCCGGAGAATCCCGCGAATGGGAGACGGTTCCCTATGTCCAGGACGCAGCCGCCGAAGGCCGCCACAAGGCCCTGATCCTGCTGGGGCATGAAGTCTCGGAGGAAGCAGGCATGGTTGAGTGCGCCCGCTGGCTTCGAACCATCTTCCCCGGTTTGCCCATCGCATTCATACCGGCCAGCGAGCCTTTTCAAACCGTGGCGGGTTCAACCCCGCTTCAACATTGACGAGTCTGGATTTACTCGAAGAACGAAATCGCAGCTTCAGTAAAGAGTCGAAGCCAATCCATTGCGCGAGCATCTAAAATGAGCGAGCCTGGATTCTCGATGGACCGATGTGTGAATCTGGCCTACACGACGGCATTGAAACAAAGGTGAATTCTATTCTTCCAACTGACACGAACCTGAATCGGCGGGCGACGCCGAAGACCTGCTAACAATCTGAACCTGGAGAAGGGAGAACGAACCATGCCAAATGCAACTGAACTTGCAGCCCTCCAAAAAGCCCCGTTGACGACACCCAGCGACATCGATCCGCAAGCGGTAAAGGACATTTCGGGGGCTCTGAACGCTCTGCTCGCGGACGTCTTCGTGATTTATCTGAAGACGAAGAACTTCCATTGGCACATGAGCGGACCGCATTTCCGCGACTACCATCTTCTTCTCGATGAACACGCGGATCAGATTTTTGCGATGACCGACGATATTGCCGAACGCGTGCGAAAGATTGGCGGGACGACGATACGTTCCATCGGACACATTGCCCGGCTGCAACGCACCCCGGACAATGACGCGGATTATGTTGATCCTGCCGACATGTTGAGTGAGCTCCGGGAAGATGAAAAGGCCCTGGTGTTGCGCATGCGCGCAGTCCACAGTCTTTGCGACGATGCGGGAGACGTTGCCACTGCGAGTCTTCTCGAGAACTGGATCGACCAGACCCAGCGTCGTATCTGGTTTCTGTTCGAAGCGACCCGTGGCTGATCAGGTCTCCGCACGATCGCCCGGCGGCAGGAGCTTGATCTGCCTCCGGGCGCCTTCCTCAATGCCCATGAGAGGTCGTACGAGCAAGGGCGCTTAGAGTTAGTCTCGCGAAGGGGCGCTTTCATGCTCGAAGGAACTCGGCAATGACAAAGGGGCTGCACAAGGGGCTGACTCACTACGGCGACGTTGAGTTTTCGCTCTTCCTGCGCAAAGCCTTCATCAAGGCCATGGGCTTCTCTGACGACGCGCTCGATCGCCCCATCGTCGGCATCACGAACACCTACAGCGACTACAATCCGTGCCACGGCAATGTCCCCGACCTCATCGAGAGCGCCAAGCGCGGCGTGATGCTCGCCGGCGGATTGCCCATGGTTTTCCCCACCATTTCCATTGCCGAGAGCTTCGCCCACCCCACCTCGATGTTCCTCCGTAATCTGCTCGCGATGGACACCGAGGAGATGATCCGCGCCCAGCCGATGGATTCGGTCGTCCTGATCGGAGGCTGCGACAAGAACCTCCCCGCCCAGGTCATGGCTGCCGCCAGCGTCGACCTCCCCGCCGTCGTACTCCCCACCGGCCCCATGCTTGTCGGCCACCATCGCGGAGAAGTCCTCGGCGCCTGCACGGACTGTCGCCGCTTCTGGGCACAGCACCGCGCCGGCTCTGTCGACGCCGCTGAAATCGAACTCGTCAGCGGCCGGCTCTGTCCAACAGTCGGAACCTGCGGCGTGATGGGAACCGCCAGCACTATGGCTTGTATCATCGAAGCCCTTGGCCTTTCGCTGCCGATGTCCGCCACTGCGCCCGCCACTCACGCCGACCGCCGTCGCATTGCCGAAGCCAGCGGCAAACGCGCCACGGAGATGGCGATTGCGGGCTCGCCCCGGCCGAGCGATCTCATCACTCGCGCTTCCATTCGCAACGCCAGCGTCGTCCTCCAGGCCATCGGCGGATCCACGAACGCGCTCATTCACCTCACCGCGATTGCGGGACGCGCCGGCGTTCCGTTCGACCTCGCTGCGTTCGACCAGCTTGGCCGCGAGATCCCCGTCCTGGTCAACCTAAAGCCCGCCGGCGCGCACTACATGGAGCATTTTCACCACGCTGGCGGCATGCCCGCGCTCCTGCGCGAACTCGCCCCGCGACTCGACGTGTCCACGCCCACCGTTTCCGGAAAGCGGCTCTCGGACTCGATCGCCCACGCCGAGGCAGTCCCCAAGCAGGACGTGATCCGTACTCTCGCTACGCCTCTCAAGCAGGAAGGCGCCATGGCCATCCTCAATGGCAATCTCGCGCCCCGGGGCGCCGTCATCAAGCACTCCGCTGCCTCGCCCGGCCTTCTCCGCCACACCGGCCGTGCCCTCGTCTTCGACTCGCTCGAGGACCTGGCCGGCCGCATCGACCTTCCTGACCTCGACGTGGCGCCCGAAGATATCCTCGTGCTGCGCAACGCCGGTCCCCAGGGCGGCCCCGGCATGCCCGAAGCCGGCTACCTGCCGATTCCGCTGCGCCTCGCGCGCCAGGGAGTCAGGGACATGGTCCGCATCTCCGATGCCCGCATGAGCGGCACCGCCTTCGGAACCATTGTTCTCCACATCGCGCCCGAGTCGGCTGTCGGCGGACCGCTGGCCATCGTGCGAACCGGCGATCGGATCTCCCTCGACGTGGAAGCCCGTCGCATAGATCTCCTGATCGACGAAGCCGAACTCGCCGCGCGTCTGACCGCCTGGCAAGCCGGCAATGCTTCGGCAAATTCGTCCCTACATCGTGCCAAGCCCATTCGTGGGTACGCGCGCCTCTTCGAGGATCACATTCTGCAAGCCGACCAGGGCTGCGACTTCGATTTCCTCTGCCGCTAAAGTTGTGCGGTTCCGACCCTGGATGCCTGATCCGCTATAGTTCTTTTGCTGGAGTTTCCAGTCCGGCGCCAACGAAATGCAAATTGAGCCAGCCAGCCACGGCGAGCAAGGGCACCTGGAGTTGATTGCGGACTATGCCTGCGCGACCGGCGAGAATCCGCTCTGGCATCCGCTCGAAAAACGGCTGTATTGGTGCGACATTCCGAACGGCCGCATCTTTCGTTATGATCCTGCGTCGGGAGTCCACGAGCCCTGCTACGAGGGCAGACCGGTCGGAGGCTTCACCATCCAGAGTGACGGTTCTCTCCTCCTCTTTATGGATCGCGGCACGATCGGAACCTGGCGGGCCGGAGAATTCACCGAAGTCATCCCCGGCATCGAAGCCGAGAGACAGTCTCGATTCAACGATGTGATCGCGGATCCTGCGGGAAGGGTCTTCTGCGGCACCATGTCCAGCACGGCCGGCAAGGGAAAACTCTACCGCCTCGACACCGATGGCTCCCTCTATGTGGTTCTCGAAGGCATCGGCTGCTCGAACGGCATGGCCTTCACTCTCGACCAGAAGGGCTTCTATTACACCGATTCCTTTGCCCATGAAATCTACGTCTTCGATTACAACGCAGATGATGGTGCGATCAACAATCAACGCGTATTTGCACACTTCGGTGAGTCCGACGGGCTTCCGGACGGCGCCACTCTGGATGCCGAGGACCGCCTCTGGTCGGCGCTTTGGGATGGAGCATCGATCGTCCGGATGAATGCAGATGGAACGATCGAAAAACGGATTGGCCTCCCGGTGCGCAAGGTCTCGAGTCTGATCTTCGGCGGAGCGGATTATTCCGACCTGTACATCACCACCGCCGGCGGAGATACCAGGGACGAAGACGGAGCATTGGCAGGAGCCTTGTTTCGCTTACGGGGACAGTCGCGGGGAGTGCCCGGCTTCTTCTCCCGCGTAACTATGAATCCAGAACGGACGACGAGTTCGTAAATCCGGACATTGAGACCATATTTGAATTTCACCGAGGATCCATGAACCAGATTGACCTTATCAACCGTCATGCCGTTGTTACGGGAGGGGCGCAAGGCATCGGGCTGTCCGTTGCGAGACGTCTTCTCGACTCAGGCGCGTCCGTATCGCTCTGGGACCGCGACGCGGAACTCCTCTCCAAAACTGTCAGAGAGCTTGGACAAGCCGACGTCGTCACGGCCCACTTCGTCGACGTCTCCGATAACGCAAGCGTAGCCGCGGCCACAACCAAAACCCTGGACAGGCATGGCAAGATCGATATCCTGGTCGCAAACGCAGGTATCGCCGGACCCAATCACAAGACCTGGGATTACCCCGTTGAAGCATGGAAGCAGGTCATCGATATCAACCTTGTCGGTGTGTTCCTGTGCTGTCGCGCAATCGTGCCGCACATGCTGCGCGCAGGCTACGGACGCATCGTGAATGTTGCCTCCATTGCCGGCAAAGAGGGCAATCCCAATGCCTCCGCCTACAGCGCATCAAAGGCGGGCGTAATCGCGTTGACCAAGTCTCTGGGAAAAGAAACCGCCGACAAGAATATCGCGGTCAATTGCATCACTCCGGCGGCCGCTCGCACGCGCATTTTCGATCAGATGTCCCAGGAGCATATCGACTTCATGCTTTCGAAGATTCCGCGCGGGCGCTTCCTCGAGGTCGACGAGGTGAGCGCGATGGTGGCCTGGCTCGTTTCGGAAGAAAACTCCTTCACCACCGGAGCCGTATTCGACCTGAGCGGCGGCCGCGCGACTTACTAGCGCGGTCTATATTTCCCTGGACAATGCAAACGGGAACTTGTTTCAATAGCTAATCCAGCTGGTCGCGTTAGATCCCTCTCTGGATATTGATCCGGCAGACTGTCGCATACTTGCCGTTCAGCCCTCGGACGGGCAATCGCAAGATTCTCGAGATTGGAGATTGAATACACACATGAGTCGTTCATCCAATGTTCGTTCGTGCCGCCTCGCGAACTATTGCATTTGCGCAGTTCTGCCGCTCGTACTCGCCGGGAGCACTGCGATGGCTCAGGGCAGCGCCGATCCTCTCGTCAGCGGATTCGAGAATCCGCCCGCGAGCGCCCTCCCGCGTGTCTGGTGGCACTGGATGAACGGCAACATCACCAATGAAGGCATCAAGCTCGATGAGGAATGGATGCACCGCGCCGGCCTTGGCGGCTTCCAGAATTTCGATGCGTCGATGCTCACGCCCCAGGTGGTTGAAAAGCGCCTCGCCTACATGACGCCGGAGTGGAAGGACGCATTCAAGTCCGCCACCTTGCTGGCTGATCAACTCGGCCTCGAGGAAGCCATCGCCGGCTCGCCGGGATGGAGTGAGACGGGTGGTCCCTGGGTTCCAGCGAAAGAGGCGATGAAGAAATATGTGTGGAGCGAAACCCGCGTTGAGGGCGGCAAGCCTTTTACAGGCACGCTCGCGCACCCGCCTTCCAACACTGGCGCCTTCCAGAACCTGGGCATCGAAGATCTCGGCGACATGCTGGGTACAGGGTTCAATGCACCGGAATACTATGCTGATTCCGCGGTGATCGCCTACAGGGAAGCCGCGACCGATGTTCCCCTTGAATCGCTGCAGCCAAAGATAACCAGCAGCGGCGGCACCATCGATCCCGCTTTGCTCAGCGATGGCGACCTGGTCAAAACCGTCGCCCTGCCCATGGCCAGCGAAATGGGCGCCAAGGCCTGGATTCAATATGAATTCGCGCAGCCCGAAACCATTCGCGCGATCACCATTGTTTCCGGCAAGAGGAACGCGATGGACGTGTTTCTTCCTCCAGGCGGCGATAGCGGGAAGGCCCTCGAAGCCAGCGACGACGGCCAGAATTTTCGCGTGGTCGTCGACATTCCCAAGACCGGTTCGACTGAACATACCCTCGCGTTTGCGCCGGTCACCGCGAAGTATTTTCGCGTAACGTTTAAGACGCAGCCAGTCCCGCCGAATCCATTCGCAGGCATGGGCATGCCGAGTGCGCCGCCGCCAACCAATCATCTGATCGCCGAGTTGGTTCTGCATCCCGGCGCGCGGGTCAATCACTTTGAAGAAAAGGCCGCCTTCAACCCGATGTGGGACCTCTACAGCCTGGCAACTACCGACTTCACTTCCCAGGACGCGATCAGCAAGAGCGGCGTTATCGACCTTACCAGCAAAGTGCGTCCCGACGGCTCGCTCGACTGGACGCCGCCCGAGGGCCACTGGGTCGTCCTGCGTTTCGGCTACTCCCTGCTCGGCATCACCAATCACCCGGCCACGAAAGAAGCGACCGGGCTCGAAGTTGACAAGCTCAATGCCGGTTACGTGAAGAACTACATGAACGGCTATCTCGACAGCTACAAGGAAACCGTGGGCGCGGACATGATCGGCAAGCGCGGCATCCGGTACGTGATTACTGACAGCTGGGAAGCCGGCGCGCAGAACTGGACGGACAACATGATCGAGCAGTTCACCAAGCGCCGCGCCTACGATCCGCGCCCCTGGATGCCGGTGCTTACGGGCCGTATTGTTGAGAGCGCGCAGGCCAGCGACCAGTTCCTGTGGGACCTGCGCAAGACTATCGCCGACCTTACCGCCGATGAACACTATGGCCAGGTGCAGGCTTCGCTCAAGGAACGTGGCATGGGCCACTACGGCGAGTCGCACGAATCGGGCCGCGCATTCATCGCTGACGGCATGGAAGTGAAGAAGCTCGACGACATTCCTATGAGCGCAATGTGGGTTCAGAAGCCCGGCATCAACAAGCCCACGTACGGTTATAACGCCGACGACCGCGAGTCAGCCTCAGTCGCGCACATCTACGGCCAGAACATCGCCGCCGCCGAGTCGATGACTTCCTGTGATAGTTCGACGGCCTGGGCGTGGTCACCCGCCACCCTCAAGCCCACCGCCGACCAGGAATTCCTCAACGGCATCAATCGCATCGTGATTCACGAATCCGCCCACCAACCGCTGATCGACAAGGCTCCGGGGCTCAGCCTCGGGCCGTGCGGCCAGTGGTTCAACCGCAATGAAACCTGGGCCGACCAGGCCAACGTATGGACACGCTACCTGGCCCGCAACTCGTTCCTGCTGCAACAGGGAAAATTCGCCGCCGACGTGATCTATTTCTACGGCGAAGACTCCAACATCACTGCCCTGTTCGCCAACTCCAGTCCCGATGTGCCCGCGGGTTATAACTTCGATTACATCAACGCTGACGGCCTGGTTCACAAGCTCAGCGTCAGCGGCGGAAACATCACCACCGATTCCGGAATGACCTATCGGGTCCTCGCGCTCGACAAGTACAGCAAGCACATGTCCCTTCCGGCCCTGCGCGCGCTACATAAGCTAGTCGAGCAGGGTGCGGTGGTTGCCGGCGAGAAGCCGATCGATACACCGAGTCTGGCTGACGATCAGGCCGAGTTCAAAAAACTCAACGATGAGCTGTTCGGCTCCGGTTCCGGTGTGCAGACGGTAGGAAAGGGAAAAGTCTACGCTGGCCAGAATGCCGAGGCCGCCCTCAAGGCTCTGAACGTCGCTCCCGACTTCGACTACGCGAAGCCCGCCAACGGTCAGCAGATCTTCTTCGTCCACCGCAAAGTCGCCGATGGCGATCTCTATTTCCTCGATAACCGCGGAGACAGCGAGTCAACCGTAGATGCCAGCTTCCGCGTCACCGGTAGGGTACCCGAGTTCTGGTACTCAGAGACCGGTAAGACCGCTCCGGCATCCTTCACGATTGCCGACGGACGCACCTCGGTTCCGCTGCACTTCGAGCCCTGGGGCACGGTGTTCGTCGTATTCCGCAAGGCGACGAAGGAAACCTCCTACATCGCTCCTAAAGCTACGAGTACGCAGCTTGCCACAGTTGATGGTCCGTGGACCGTTGCCTTTCAACCCGGTCGCGGCGCGCCCGCATCCATCACGCTTGACAAGCTCATTTCGTGGAATGAAAGCAGCGACAAGGGCGTGAAGTACTTCTCTGGCACCGGCACCTACACCAAAACCATCCAGGCATCGTCCGACTGGTTCACGAAGGGCGCGACGCTTTGGATCGACCTTGGCGACGTGAAAAACCTGGCGATCATTACCGTCAACGGAAAGGAACTTGGCACAGTCTGGCACGCTCCCTACCGCGTCGATGCCACCGCCGCGTTGAGGCCCGGCGCCAACGAAGTCTCCGTGAAGGTGATCAATGCGTGGGTCAACCGGCTGATCGGCGACCTGCAGCCCGACGCAACCACCAAGTACACCTTCTCCGCGTGGAAGGCCTATAAGCCTGATTCGCCGTTGGTGCCGTCAGGTCTGCTCGGTCCGGTGCGCGTCGAATCGATTGTGACGCCATAATTGCCGGAGCGTGGTGGCCCGGGCTTACTTCCCGGGCGCGCCATCACCGCTGTCCGGAACATCGCGCAAATCGATTCCGAGTTGCTGGCATTTTTTATAGAGGTGGCTTCTCTCGAGGCCGAGGGCCCGGGCCGCGTGCGTGATATTGCGATGGTGGCGATTCAACTCGGCGAGCACAGCGGCACGTTCAAACGCTGTCACGCGTGCGGAGAGTGGGCCGGCGCACTCAGGCTGCGTCGTTGCCCTGGCTCCAGGTTGAGTCGCGGGAAGGGCCAGGCGAACGGCTTCCACCTCGACCTTCTCATCGGACAATAGCAACAGTCGTTCTACGACATTGCGCAGTTCGCGGATGTTGCCGGGCCACGCATATTGCTTCAGCACTTCGATGGCTTCCGGCGTGATGGGGACGGGCTTCCATCCGTTTTGCGCACAGACCTGGCGCGCGAAGTGCTCGGCCAGTGCCGGAATATCCTCAACACGTTCACGCAGGGGTGGCAGTTCTACTGGAAACACGACTACGCGATGATACAGGTCTCGTCGAAATCCCCCCGCCTCTACCAGCTGTTCCAGGTTGCGGTGCGTTGCGACCAGTACGCGCACGTCGACGGTGGTCGGCTTATCCGATCCCACGCGTTCGATGACGCCTTCTTCCAGCACGCGTAACAATTTGGCCTGCATGACCGGCGGCATGTCGCCGATCTCGTCGAGAAAGAGCGTGCCGCGATGGGCCTGTTCGAACTTGCCCGTGTGCCGCTGAGCTGCGCCCGTGAACGAGCCCTTCTCATGCCCGAACAGTTCGCTCTCGATTAGCTCTGCCGGAACCGCTGCGCAGTTCAGCGTGACGAACGGACCCGTGCAGCGATGGCTCTTTTCGTGCAGCGTTCGCGCGACCAGTTCCTTGCCTGTGCCCGTCTCGCCATAGATGCACACGCGCGATTCGCTGGCCGCGACGCGCTCGACCTGCGCCATCACACGCCGCATTGCTTCGCCGGTCCAGATGAGCGTATGTTTGCCGATGCGGGTGCGGAGATCGCGGTTCTCCACTTCGAGGCGCGTCAGCTTGAGCGCATTTTCGAGCGTGACCAACAGTTTTTCAGTGGACAGCGGTTTTTCGAGAAAATCCAGCGCCCCCAGGCGCGTAGCGCGTACGGCCATCTCGATGTGCGCCTGTCCGCTCATCATCACCACGGGGGAATTGATCCCCGCATTCCTCAGGTCCTCGAGCAGCGCCAGTCCATCGCGGCGCGGCATCACCACGTCGCTCAGAATCAGGTCGAAGGACTGCGCGCGAGCCAGTTCCAGCGCACGCGCCGCGTTGTCGCAGACCGTCGCTTCGTGCCCCGAGAGCCGAAATGCGCGGGAGAGCGACGCCAGGGTGCTGGCTTCGTCATCGACGATAAGTATGGTGGCCTTTGTATTCATGCTTCCGCCCTGGGCAGCGTAATGATAAATGTTGCTCCTGCTCCGGCGCGGCTCTCCACTGCGACTGAGCCCCGGTGATCCGCGATCACTGATTGAACGATAGCCAGTCCCAGCCCGGTTCCATGCTGCTTGGTCGTGTAGTAAGACGTGAACAGGCGCTCACATTCTTCCGGCGTCAGCCCCGCGCCTGTATCGGCGACGCGGAATTCGATCTTCCCATCGCGGGCGACCGCGGAGAGCGTCAGGTCGCCCCCGTTTGGCATAGCGTCCATTGCGTTCAGAACCAGGTTGGAAAAGGCACGGTGTAAGAGCTCCGGATCTACCAGCAATGGCATGGGCTGTTCCGACAGATCCATCTTGAAATTCAGCTTACCGGGTTCCTGGCTGGCTGCAGATTCAAACAGCGACACCACGCGTCTCACCACTTCGCCGGCATCGACTCGTTCCAGCTCTGGTTTCGGCATCTTGCTGAAGTCGCTGAAGCGGCCGATGATCGTCTTCAGATTGGCAATCTCCGTGCTCAATGTTGACGTGCTCTCGCGAAACACCTCTTCGAATTCCTCGGCCGGCAGCGACCGGGCGCGAGTGAGATTTTCTACCGTAAGCTGCAATGGGAAGAGTGGGTTTTTCAACTCATGTGCCAGGCGGCGCGCCAGTTCGCGCCACGCGGCAACGCGTTCGCTTTGCACCAGCCGCTCGCGCTGGCTGCGGAGCTGATCGGTCATGTGGTTAAAGCTGCAAGCCAGCGCGGTGACTTCGTCATGTCCGCGCTCGGGTACCTCCACCTCCCAGTTGCCGCTCGCAATCTCCTGGGCTGCGTGCGCCAGTTCTTCGATTGGGCGGCTCACGCGCGCGGTGATCCACAGGCTGAACACAATTGCAAGGAGGATGCCGCCTCCCGCAACCGCATAGGCAATCGACCGGATGTGCCCTTGCGCCTCGACGAGGCCATTGCGCGAAATGGCCACCGTCAACACCGCCAGCACGTTTCCCGCTTCGTTCTTGAGGGGAATCGCCGTCGCGTTGACGCTGTCTTCTCTGCGGGTCGTTATGAAGAGAATGGAGCTGGCCTCCTGTCCGGTCTTGCGCGCCGAGTCGATGAGGGGCTGATATCGCGCCGCACCGGGAACATTGCCGGAAGCTCCGGCGATCCGGCTCGAATCGAACGCCGGTGCAGTGCCGGCCGTTGCGTCCGTGTAGAGCCCGACTGTCATCCCCGGCGCAACCGGCAGATCGGCGAGAAAGGTCTGATCGAGTCGCTTGCCGCCGATCAAACGCACAGCCCCTTCGGAACCTTCAACCGCTCGCATCGCGAACAGGCCCAGCGAAGACGAGCTGTCCGGCAGCTCCTCCGCCTTGAGAAACGTGCCCTGCACCGGCGCACTTGCCGCCCGCTCAGGGTAACCAAAGCGCGCGGGCCATTGTGCCGAACTGATGACCGCACCGTCCCGGCCCACCAGTTCCAGAAAATCCAGTTCCGCGTCTCGGGCCATGATCTGCGCTTCGTTGAAGTAGGGCGCGGTGTCGCCGGATTGTGCGATCTCGGACGCGATTCTGCGGGCCCGTTCACTTGAGGCGAGACGGTCGATGGCTGCGGCCACATTGTTCGAGCGATGTTGAAACTCGCGCTCGAACTGGCTGACGACGAGAGCCGTGTCCTGCTGATCGCGTTGTTCGAACACGTGGCGAATCCGCACCAGCACCGTCCAGGCCACGGCTGCGACCGATGCCGCTACCGTCAGCGAAAACAGCAGAAGCAGCTTCTGGCGCAGGCTCATCGGGCAGCCTCTTCACCAGGCCCAATGATCGAGGCGTTCGCCAGGTCCGGCAGGCCGTCCGCTCCATTTTGAAAGTCGCGCACACGGCTGCTGATGGCGTACGCGCGCGGCAGATCGAGAAGTGGAATCCATGTTTTCGCGTCGAGGAATTCCCGTTCCGATTTGTACAGGCTCGCGGCGCCGTCGTCAGCCGGGGCCGCGGAGTGGCCAAGGTTCTCCAGCATCACTTCGAGGACGGCGGAAGGATTTCCATTCTGGATCGGAACCTCGTGCAGGCTCAGATTGGGATGTACCGCGTTCGGCGCCGTCACCTGCACATTAAATCCGCCTTCGCGCAGATTGAGCGCGATCCGCTGGGCGACAAGTTGGATGGCCCGGTTGCCGTCGGCCGCGAGCGTGATCGCCGGCGGAGTGAGGCCACCCCGCAGGTCGTGCGCCTTGTTCAAGTCGCGTTCGGCAGGGAAGAGAAACGCATAGCCGCTGAGCGACTGCGGAAGAAGGCTCGCTGTAACCTGGCCGGCCTTCTGAAAGATGACATTCGAAAGAGCGGTGCGATCGATCGCCAGCGCTATGGCCGCGCGCATATTCGGATTGGCCAGCGCTCCCTCATCCGCTACGTGCAACAGAAGGAGCAGGGCTGTTGGCGATTCGACGACTTGCATCCGTTGCTGTTGAGCCTGCCGTAACTGTTCGGCGGGAACTTCAACCACATCGGCGCGTCCGAGGCTCAGGTCCATCCACTGGTCCTGAACAGGCCGGTGAACGCGAATCTCGATGGTGTCCACAAAGGGCCGCCCCCGCCAGCAATTCGTATTCGCGGTGAGCGAAAGGACGCCATTAACGAAGCCACTCACCTGAAAGGCGCCTGTGCCGATCGGTCCACTTGTACCCGAAGTCCCGGTGTTGAGTGCGCGTGAGATCAGAAATGCGTTTCCCGCGAGCACGGCCGGCAGTTGAGGCATGGGTGCATCGGACAGGAAGACCACCGCGGAACCGAGTGCGCGCATCTCCGACCAAGGGCATTTCGCGCGGCACGAGGCGCTCAGCGATTCAACCACCGCCACCGACGTGACCGGCGTCCCGTCTTGAAACTGCACTCCTGGCCGGAGATGGAATTGCCAGCGATGCGCGTTGTTCTCCGTTTTCCAATCGATGGCCAGCGAAGGCTGCACCGCGCCCCCAGTGTCGACGGTCGTCAACCCATCCAATACCAGCCGCCATGCCAGGCCATCGGGCCGCGCCCACGGATCGCCTTCGATCCCCACGTGCAGCGTGCCGCCATAATGAGGACGAGTTCGGCCCGGGGCAGAGACCGTGACCAGAACCAGGAAAAAACTAATTGCAAAGCGCCGTAACACGGTCCACCTCGTATTCGTTCCCGCGCCCCGGCTCGGCCGGCAGCCGCACCACGGTCAGAATGCTCTTGCCGTCCGGAGATGCGGAGAGCGCCATGACGGACCCGTTCATCCCCAGCGGCGCGCTTGCCGCGAGCGCTTCCTGTGCCGGCAGTTCATAGGCGCGGAGACTATCGGCCTGGCCCTCGCCCGAGTTCGAGGCCACGATCTGTGTCCCCGCGCCGCAACCAGTTTGGAGCACAGCGAAGTCGCTACCCCAGTCGCGTGCACCTGCTACCGGTTTCATCGCGCCATTCTCGATGATCTCGACGGTGCCGTCGATCCCGTTGATCAGCAAAGCTGAACCGCCGAGAGGGCGCGGCAGCAGCGCCGCTGAATAAAATGCCGGCAGTTCCAGTCCCGTGCTGGGCGTGATGACACCGGTAAAGAAATTGTGGTTGACGCTGTGAAACGCTTTCGCGCGCAAGGCGCCATTCGCCACCGACCAGGGGTCGTCGCTGGACTTGCATTGCCCCGCATGATTGCCCGAATCCGTGCCCGGGATTGAATCCGACGCAGCGACGATGGTTCGCTCGCACTCCACTCCCGGCGCATAGGCCGTCACTGTTCTGCCGTCGTCGGAAAGCGTCAGGGCGCCTTGCGGATCTCTCGGCAGCGGCTGATGCGCGCCCAATGCAAGACTCCACTGTTCCCGCCACGTCGAGTCGGCGCTCACGTACGAAACCAAGCGACGATCCGTGAGCAGATGCAGGCTTCCATTGGATTCAACCGCGCTGAGAACCTGTTCCCCGGCCCAATTCTGATTCTGCTGTCGTTGATCGCTCGAGCGCCAAAGGGTCTTCCGGTTCAGCACCACTGCCCCCGCTGTCGTGTGCGCCGGCGCGATTGGGATTCCGGCCGGCACCATGACGACCCGCGTTTCATTGCCTTCCAGGATTTCGGCGACCCACAGCCGTTCACGCATGTTCTCGCTCAACGTGACGCGGATCGTGTTGGCGCTTTCCTGGTCGCCGGTAAGTACGCCATGGGCCTTCAAATCCTGTTCGAGTATCCTCCGGATCGTGGGCACGTTATCGCCGGAAATTGTCGACAGGTTGCGAATCGTCAGCCGTGCCTGTCCCGGTCCCAGGATGCCAGAAACCTGGTCAGCCAGCGATGCCGCAGGCTGCTCCCATGAACCAGCAGAAACAGTCGCCACCTGACAATGGCTGCCCTGGCCCGCCGCCGAAATCAGTCCCAGAGCGATGACAAGACAAGCTTTCTTCACAGCAGGGGCAAACCAATGCCGGGTCATGATCCACCGATTCTGTTCGAGCATCGTTGCGCGGATTATACCGCTCGACATCCTGAAAACGCCTGACCCGCGGTGCCGGTTCCGCACACCGTGCGTTGAATGCGCGGAACGCGGCACCCCTTTCGTCCACCTGGCGAACCGATTGTCCTCAATGTCCGCTCTTTGCTTCCGGTTCCGTTTGGCTATCCATCTCCTGCTTGATCACCGGTGTGTTCGCCATGCTCTTGAACACGTCGTTGGCGAAAAAGAACTTGCCATCCGAGGGAACCATCACCACCTGGATCTTGTCCGACAACCGTTCGGCGATGATCTTGTTGATGAGCAGGGGCGATTTGTTGAGCAGGTCCGCTTCGCTCTTCATGCGATCCGCGTTCGCTGAAGCCAGCAGCTTGATGCGGCTTGCCTCGGCATCGGCCAGAAGGTTGCGCCGCTGCAGTTCCGCCTTGCTGTCGATCACCTTGGCCTCCGCATCGGCCTCGGCATTCTGGATGGTCGCTTCCTTGCGCGCCTCCGCTTCGAGCTTGCTCTGCTCGATCTGCTTCTGCTTAAGTGGGAGCGTATACTGCATCGCGTCCGCCTCGCCCTTGGCCTCGACCACCTTCGACTTCGCATCCCCCTCCGCCTGCTTGACCTTCTGCGCAGCCTCCGCTTCGGCCTGCAATTCGGCGATCCTCACCTGCTTCTGCTGAATATCGGTCACCACGCCGAGTTGATCGTCTTCCTGCTCCTTCAAGAGCAGCCCTTCCAGCCCTTTGGCATACTGTTCGGGCAAGCGAATCTCCGAAAGCATCACCTCTTCCACGACCATCCCGTCCGTATTCAGCTTTCGCGTAATGATGGCCGCTGCTTTCGCGCGCACCTCTTCGCGCTTGCTCGAAAAGATCTCGCGCACTGTGTATTCGGGCGCCAGCGACCGCCAGGCGCTCGCCACGATTGGTGGAACGAGTTCCTTGTCCGCCGGCTGCGGCAGGCGAGCCTGCACGCTGGCCAGCTGGTTCGGGTCCAGCCGATAGCGCACTGTCACTCCGAGTCCGATGCTCAGGCCCTCCCGCGATTGCACATTCAGGCCTGCCTTCTCGAGCGAGGCCCTGCCGTACTCCTGCCCGGGCCCGGCCGTGAAAAGATGATCGCGCAGATCAAACAACTCCACCGAGTCGACGAGAGGGGCAATGAAGTGCGCTCCCGGATACAGCGTTCCCGGCAGCGTGCCGGCCAGTTGGCTGATGCGCAATCCGCCCATCCCGCTCGGCACCACCACGATGCTTTCTGACAGCAGCGCCGGCAGGCAGCCGGCTACGGCTAACGCGATCGCGGTTTGCCACGGAACCGGCCTCAGTTCCGCGATGGATTCACCGTCCGCCTCGGTTTTGCGCGCGATCTTCACGCGCAGCCACAGCGTGTAGAGTGGAATGGCCAATGCGGAAACCAGCAGACCCGATCCCGCGACCGTCAACAGCAGCTTCAATGCGAGCATTTCGTGCCTTCCTTTGGGTTCTTGTGCTCCCTGCGTCTTCTGTTTCCCGGCCACGGAGCAAGCAGAAGCCGGACCAGCCCTCCGAAGGTCATTTCCTCAAGCAACAATCCCGCAGCCACCGGCAGTAGCACAGTGCCCAGACCGCTCATCAGCGTCATCGCCGCCTCCTTACCGCGAACTAACAAGGATCTTCGCTGCCGGGGCACTCGTTGCGGCTGGCAAGGGGTTGGCGTCCGCTGGTGCAACCGGCTGTTGCGCCGGAGCGGCCGATTGCGCAGTCATCGCCGGCGTCTCCGCTGGCTTCTCAACCCCACCGAACAGCTGCGCTGTCTCTTCGTTGCGCTGGCCGATCAACTCCACGGTGTCACCGGCGGCTACCAAGTCGTAGAGTTCTTCAAGGTCGACCTTGGCCATGCGGATGCATCCATGCGATGCGGCTTTGCCAATGGACTTAGGCGTGTTCGTCCCGTGGATTCCATATCCGCGAATGTTCAGCCCCATCCAGCGGGTGCCGACCGGATTGGCAGGTCCGGGCTGAACTGTCTTGCCATCGTGCTCGTAAACGGGATTAGCGACGCGGCGTTCGATGGTGAAGGTTCCCATCGGGCTGGGAGTGGACGGCTTGCCCACGGCCACTCGATAGATCTTCCTGACCTGCCCATTCTCGACCAGGGCGAGCCTCCGGTCTTCGAGGCTTACCACGATCAACCGTTGGGAAACGGTCTGGCCTGAAGCCTGCGCTGCGAACCCCGCTGCCAATACTGCCACCGCTGCCCATTTCCGTGGATTCAACCCCTTCATGACCCCCTCCAACGCTTCTCAGATCGCCTGCGCCGTGAGGGAATGCAATCGGGAGTCCGCAGATGTTCTGCTGAAACTAAAGGGCTTGGTGGGGTAGACAGGGCAGGGAGCCCGTGTCAGCGCGCACACACTGCGGGAGCAGTGACACGCCTTGGGACGTGTTGGTGGGGATTGGAAGGGGGGAAGCACAAACGGGGGGCCGCAGAGGCGTTTGGCAAACGTGGGCCCGAGGCCTGGTCCCATTCCGACGACACCACTGGACGCACGTGAGCCCGCTACTCGATTATGAGCAGCAGGCTCAAGTGCGCGATTGCGCGCGCAATCGCGATCGGCAGCAGGGAGCGTTCCGTGACCGGCTGCGAGATTCACCGCGTGAACGGCAGCCGCCCCGATGTTCCCGCTAGCTTTTCTTCTGCAGCGTGTGAATGTAGGCGATCAGGTCTTTCAACTGATCATCCGAAAGCTTGTCGTGCCACGCTGGCATCTTGCCCTTGCCTTCTTTAGCGATGACCAGCATGTTGGCGTCGGTCTCTTTGAGCACGGCCTCAGAACTAAAAGACGGAACTTTGAATGTCTTCCCCGCCGGAGTACTCGCGTCTCCAGTCACCCCGTGGCATGGGGCACAATTGGTCTTGTACAGCGCTGCGGGCGGCGATGCATGACCGCTGATTGCTGCAGTGATACATGCAAGCACAACTGAGATTCGAAACACGCCTTTCATGGTCAATTCCTTCCTTCACAAAAGAGTCTTGTTGCTCGTCTGTTGATAGTTGCCAACTCGCCGGACATCATTCCGATCCATTGCAAAGTTGAAGTTCATACTCTGGCGGAACCAGCCGGAGCGATTTCCGACAGCTGCTAGAACACCCAGTTGAAAGCGAGACCAGCCACATTCTCTTGATAGCTTGGTACTGTCTCGCTGGTGGGCGTAAAGTTCAGCTTGCCGCCGTACTGCAGTGCCTGGTATCTCCAGTCCGTGGGCGTCAACCGCTGGAACCAGTAAAACCCCTGCAGACTGGCCGACCTGCTGATGACGTAGGTCGCGCTTGGCTTGACCATGAACTCGTCATTGCGGATCACGGGGAAATTCTGCGCCGGGATAAAGAAGATTGCCTGAGTACCGGAGGGCAGAGCCGGCGCCGGGGCTGCCAGCGCCAACGGGTTGTTCTGGTAGCTGCCGCCGACGGCAGCGTTCTCCGTGCGCCCGCGCGTGTAGACCAACTCAGCAGCCAGTTCGAGCTTGTTGCCGGCCAGGTTTCTGCGGCGCAGTGTCAGACCAGCCGTGTCAATCTTGTCGCGGTCGTTGTGGGTCCAGTTCAGGCATGGATCGATTTTGGCCGATGCGTTCCTGTCTGCGACGGTGCTGAAGCAGGGGCCTCCAAGGACAGTATTTCCCTTCTGGCCCTGGAAGGTTGCAGTGCTATTGGAGCCAAAGGCATCGCCGGTGGCGTACAGACGCTGGTTGTCGTAGGTGTAGAAGACGTCGGCGACCAGGTTGTCAGACGCGACATAGCTTGCATCGATGGTTGATGCCCACCAGGTGCGACTCTTCAAACCCAGATTGGTGTTGAGATAGTCGTCGTAGCTCCCCTCACCGCTCAAAGTGAAGGCGAACTTGTCGCTTGCGAGAAGATTGATCTGGGCGCGCCCGTCATTTCTGTTCCGGTCGGCTACGTAGTATCTTCTGAAGCCGGGGATCTCATTGAGGATGTTTCGCGTGCCGTATTGGGCCTGCGCAACGGTGTTGTTGTTGGGCGTAAAGATTGCGGCATCGCCTGTAAGCGGTGCGCTGGGGAGACCAGCGACCGGACCGAAACCCGACAGCCCGGTGCTCTTGAGATAGGAGTAGAGACTTTGTGATGCGCCGCCTGCCGGCACGTGGTTCGCCATCGGCGTTTCCGCGAGGAAGGCGTTCTCGTTATAGTCTCCGCGACGCACGGAGAAGGCGTACTCCACGCGAGCCGTCACGGCTCCCTTGGATTTGCGCCACTCGGTGCGGAAGGTGTTTTCGTTCACTTGCTTTGCATCGGCGCAGGTAATCCAGGAATAGGAGCAATGGCGATCTGCTCTGTCCCAGCCATAGCCGAACATCAGGTGTTCCGATTTCGTGAATGAATACTCGGCTTCCCCGCCGGCCTTGTAGGAGAGCTTGGTGAGCGAGCGGTTGTTGTAGATGTTGGTATTGGTTCCGAGTCCGGTGGGCAGCCCGTACTGGCCGCTAAACGGTGAGGTACCGGTCACTGGCGAGGCGTCATCCTGGAACAGGAAGATGTCGACGGGCGTGTGGTTATCGCGTTCGTCGAACCGGGCGTCTGCCACGAAATCCCACTTGTCATGCTTCATGGTGAATCTGCCGGAGCCAAGCCCCGTGTATACAAGGCCCCCCAGGGAGGGGCGCGGCAGCCCGAACGGCAGTGCTCCCTCTGTAGTAAGCGAGGGACTAATAAACGCCTGGTTCTGGGTTCCGCGCCCGATCGAACCAACGAGCAAAAGCTTGGCATCACTCGAGAATTTAAAGCTGCCGGTTGCCGTGAACTGGTTGAACTGGGTGTCGGGTTCTTCCGCCAGAGCCGACGTGAGGCCTATAACCGCAGGATCGGACCAGATCATGTGTTCGGTGTTGTTGTGGAAGAAGGAGCCGTAGTAACCGAACGAGAGGAAGAGCTTGTTCCGGTTGACATTCACTGCCGCGGATACCTGATCGGTGTTCCAGTTCACTCGATACGGCAGCAACGCCGAGTCCTGCGTGTTCTGATCATTCACCCCGCCGACGGTCCTCAGCCCGTCCTTGTGCTCGCGTGTATAGCTGACGGGAATTTCGATCATCTTGGACGGGGTAAAGAGCAATCGCGTCTCGCCCCGCTTGCGCGTGAGTGAGAGATCTACATTCTGGAAAGCGGGCAGGTCGGTCGCGCGAATGGCAGCCATGGTGTCCAACTGATCCTGGGTTGGAGGTGTGAGCACGCCAAATTTGTTGTAGACACTGCCAGCCGCGTTTGTCTGATTGAGCGCGAAGTAGTTCAGAGCGGTGGCGCTCTTCTGCGGCAAAACCGGCACCACCCAATTGAATGGCAATGTCAGAGTGCTGGTCCCTACACCGAGGAAGGGGGTTTGGTATGAATCGGAGGTGTTGGCGAGAAACGAGTTATAGGAGAATCGGAATTGGAGCTTGCCCTGCCATCCAAAGTCGAGGATCCCGTTTCGAGTCTCGAGGCCAAGACTCGAACCCTGGAACTGCCAGCGCCATGTGTCCATGCTGTCGTAAGCCGCGCCGCCGCGAAGGTCGAAGTTGCCGATGGTGAAGAGATTGAACCCATGCAGTCCGTTGTACTCGCCGAACTTAGACGACTCGGAGCTGATGCCGGCGACGCCGATTTGAGTTCTCTTATGCAGATTGGTCTGTTCTGCCTCCGTGAGCTCGTCCGGAATGTACATACCCGGGGGGACCTGAGTCCCAGGATTGCGTCCGGTAGTGTTTTGAGGAACGGTTTGGGCAGCCGAGAACGTGGACATAGCCACGAACAAGCCGGCTGTGATGAATGCGCCGCCGAGAACCCTGATAGAACCGGCGATGAAGCCGCAAGAATTTCTGGATTTCATGATTGCGTCTCTCCGATTCAATGAATTACCGGTTGTACTTGGCCCCGCCCGGATGATTCGAGCCGTGGATTTCTGAGTGGCATTGCAGACAAGCGCGTCCGTTTGCCTGGTCAGTCGGGCTCTGGCCTCCAAGTGGAATGGTGTCGTTACCCGTGACAAAGGTTCCGTCCGGCAGGTTGGCCGCGCTGTAGAGACCCTTGGCGTGGTCGCTAGTGTGGCACTCCTGGCAGAGCATGGGGGCTCGCGTCTTCAAAAGCGGTGTCACATTTGAACCGTGTGGCGAGTGGCAGTTGGTGCAATCCTCAACGACGGGCGTATGCTCCCACAAGAATGGACCGCGCTTTTCCGAATGGCAGGTGTAGCAGGTCTCAGTGATGGTGTTCTTGACCATCAGCCGAGGGCCGGTGGAACCATGCGGGTTGTGGCAGTCGGAGCAGCTGACCTTGCCTTCGAGGATCGGATGTCTCGAAAAGCGGTGAAACTGGGCGCGCTCATTCTGGTGGCAACCGAAACAGACTTCCGGCTGGGTGAGCTTATTCAGCACCTTCTGTTCGGGATTGTGCATCTCATGGCAATCCGTGCAGGTGAGGCCTTGCTTCTGATGTGCACTGCCCGACCAGTAGGTCCGCGCATGGATGCTAGTTTCATGGCACGAGAGGCACGCTGATGTTCTCGCCTCGGTGGACGACAGCTGCTTCGACTTCAGTCCGAATACGATTTCAGGCGATTCGGCCGGGTTTTGCTGGTGCCGCACGCTCTCGCCGTGGCATCCCTGGCAACCGGGCGTCCGTGAATCGCCTTTCACCCCATGCTTGGTCTGGTAAATGGAAAGCACGTGGCCGCTGGCCTCGGTGTGACAGAGCGTGCATTTTTTATCCCCGTCAAGTGACCGATCCGCCTCGGCCAAGCTCCGTCGGCTTGAACAGAGCACTCCAAGAGCAATGAAGACAACCAACAATAAGCTCCGCTTCATCGATTCGTCCGCCCTTCATCCTCTGGAGCAGGATATGGAAATGAAACTTTCTGCATCACCATGTGCCCCCCTAAAATTCACCGATGTTAGTAACTCGGATTTATCTCGACGACATCGCCGACTGCGATTCAACTTCGCGTCCTGTTCGGTAAAACCAAAATCCGACGGAGGTTATGAGTTGAATTCAAATGGCGTGTTGCTTGAGGGATAGTAGCGTTCGGTAACTCGCATCCTGCTTGCTGAGAATCAAGCAGCGTGTAAACACTTGTAAGGCTCGTGCAAAGTTTGCAAACAATAATTTCGATATGTTTTCAAGCCTGTCCAGCTTGAATTTGCTATCCCACGAAAGTAAATGAAGAATCATGCGCTAGACTCCCATCCGCGCATATTGCAACTGCGGGTTATCTCGCATTTTTTCAGTTCCTGGCAGGCGACTTTACAAAGCTTTACAACGTTGTTGATGGTGAACAAACAGGAATGAATCTCCCTTCTCCATTCTTGTCTTATACTCGCAGCACTTAGTGACTCGAGAGTGACTGCTTATCCACTCACAAAATACTTCCAAACACTCCGGAGGCTAACGATGAAACAGGAATGCAGCTCGGAGCTTCAGAATGACGCGTGTGCGGCGTGCCTGGCCAAGGAGTCGCTGCGGGTAAGCAGGCGATCGTTTTTCGCTTCGCTTCTCGGCGCTTGCGCCGGCTTGATCGTCACGGTAATCGGGACGCCCATGCTTCGCTACATCCTCTATCCCGTGCAGGCCGGCGGCAGGTCGAGCAAGTGGACCGAGATTGGAGATGCGAGCGAGTTCGACAAAATTGAAGGCCCGGTGACGAAGACCATCGCCCTCACCCAGCGCGACGGATGGCGCGAAGTTGTCTCCCGGCAATCAGTCTTTGTCAACCGCTCGGCCGATGGCAAACTTCAGGTCCTGTCGCCCATCTGTCCCCACCTGGGATGTTCCGTGGGCTGGCACGAAAACCAGAACAAATTCATATGCCCCTGCCACGGCGGACAATTCGACCCCGACGGAAGCCGCATCTCGGGCCCGCCCCCGCGCGGGCTGGACCGGCTTGAAGCGCAGGTCAAGGACGGCAAGTTAGAAGTTCAATTCGAGTACTTCCGATCGAATGTGCCAGATCGCCAGCTTCTGAGCTGAAACAAGTTGAGGTGATGCAATGAAAAATGAGACGGAGAAGTCCGCCTCGTCGGGCGTAAGCCTGCGAAGCCGTGCACTCGACTGGGTGGATGCGCGCACCGGCGTCCGAAGCCTGATGAAGAAAACCCTCGAAGAGCCCATACCCGGTGGCGCCCGATGGGCCTATGTGTTCGGTTCGGGCTTACTGTTCATCTTCATCCTGCAGGTGATCACTGGGATTTCGCTGGCTCTCTATTACACTCCTTCAGCCGAGACGGCCCATACCAGCGTCGCCTATATCACAAAGCAGGTTGCCGGCGGTGCATTTCTGCGCAGCCTGCACTCCTATGGTTCCAGCGCCATGATCATCGTGCTGGCCCTGCATTTTCTTCAGACGTTTCTCTACGGCTCTTTCAAGGGTCGGCGGGAATTGCTGTGGCTCTCCGGCGCATTGCTGTCCTTTCTGATTCTGGGGATGGGTTTCACGGGTTATCTGCTGCCTTGGGATCAGAAGGCCTATTTTGCAACTGCGGTCGGAACGAATGTCGCCGGGCAGGTGCCGCTGATTGGAAGTCTGATCACGCGCTTTCTACGCGGAGGCGATACTATCGGCACTCTCACCGTGTCGCGATTCTATGTCGCTCACGTCTTTCTCATCCCGTCCACAATTCTGATGTTCGTGGCCGCCCATATATTTCTGTTTCGCAAAGCCGGTCCCGCCGGTCCGGTAACCGAGCATCCTGTAACTCCAAAGCTTCACACGGAGCCGTTTTATCCGCGCCAGGTTCTGTTCGACATGTTGTTCGCTCTCCTGATCGTGGCCGTCCTGGCAGGGCTCTCTTATCTGCGTCCGGTCACCCTCGGTCCGATCGCAAATCCGGCCGATTCCCGTTTCCTTCCCCGGCCTGAGTGGTACTACCTGCCCATGTTCGAATGGCTTAAATTCTGGGAAGGTCCCGCGGTGGTCGTTGGCGTGGTCGTAATTCCCGGCCTTCTCGCTGCCGCCCTCTTTCTGATGCCTTTTCTTGATCGGCGCCTCGAGCGCAAGATCTGGCGCCGCCCCATTCCCGCGCTGGCCGTTGCCTGTGTTGTGTTTGGCATGGTGTTCCTGGGCATCAAGAGTCAGATCGATGACCATCAGCCTGGCACTGCTCAGCAACTCGCCCAGCAGCTGGAAGAGGAGAAAGCGTTCAGTGCCGAGGCTTTTGTCCCCTACACCAATGCGCCAGACAAAGTTTCGTCCGAAGTAAATGTCGCTGTCTCCGCTGATCCTCTCGTTCCCAAAGGCAAAGACATCTTCAACGAGCGTGGATGCAGCGCGTGTCATGGCGACAACGGGGCCGGTTCAGCGCTTGCCCCAAGCCTGGTCGGAATTACTCATAAGTTTCCCCCGGATCGGCTCGCCGCACTCCTGCATAGTCCCAGTCCCCGCATGAAAGCGGGCGGCATGCCCACGGTTGACGCTTCCCCGGACGAAATGAATGCGCTTATCGCCTACCTCGGTTCCCTCGGCTCGCGTCCTCCAAGTGCACCAGCGGTCGCGAAGATTGCACCCAAACTGCAGAGCGAGACCAGCCCAAACGGCATGGCTCCGTCACTAGTCAAGGTGTCTGTTCCTGTTCATGTATCCGAGGTTCACAATAAGACCGTGCCCAAAGATGTCGCAGGCCAGCAGTTGTTTCAGGAGCGCGGCTGCTTCGCTTGTCATGGCGAAGACGGCGCCAGCGGGCTTGCCCCGGCCTTAGCGCCTATGATCTCCAAAGTCTCCGACTCCGAGTTGAGTCACGCACTGCAACGGCCCACGGCCAGGATGCAAAAGGGAGGAATGCCTCCAGTGGAAGGCTCGCCAGACGAAATTGAATCACTGATTTCCTATCTGCGCACTTTGCCGATGCCGCGATAAAACAAGGCGATCTCTCGGCGGATGAGATCGAACTCGTAGGCGACAATTCGCATCAGGCGTCCTGATCGGCGCGTTGAAGACAGGCAGAGATCTAATCGCGATCATTTTTCGGTCGGCGATCGGAGCTTGCCGCCGGCTCCTTATATAGTGTCGAGGCCTCGAACATAGATTCGGCACACGTTTCTATGCCGCAATCGTGCATGCTGAGACCGTTCCGGAACGAATCCACAATCGCCCAATAATGTTAGTGGTTTCACGAGGGGGGGAACCTCGACAGCCAACTTGCTCGCGATGCGGCTCGGAGTGCCGATTCTCCCCGATTCAGAGCCCTTTTTCGAATCAGAGATCTGCGGAGCCGCGGCTGTCATTTTGGCGTCATTTTTGGCAAGAATATTTCATGCGAAAAAGCTTGATTTAGCGCAAATTTTTGTTGGATCCTCCCGGCATCGTGCTGTAAGCTGTGTTGGTGTCGGACGGCTGGTGATCTGAATCACTGACGTCCGAGGAAGAATACCTAGATTGCGTTACTTTACGGTTCGTTGCCTGATATTGAAAAATTCTCCGGATCTTGCTTACCAAATTAAAGGAAGCCGCGCCAAACCCGCCGAAGCCAGCTGAAAGCTTCATTGGCCGCGATCACAGTCCGGGCAAACCAGGATTCTCACAGTTTGGTTCTTACTCCCGCGATTTGCGTGTGCTTGTAGAAATCGAGTTCACACCATTTCATGGCTCGTTCAGGGAGATGTTTGATCCCTGCTATCGTGCATGAGGCGCGGGTGGTCGTGGGTTTTTGCGCGCAAAACGAAGGGGCGCTGCACCCCCCTATTTGTGTCCGCAAACCGATAGCACGGAGAGAACGATGGACCTTACGCGCTGGGTTATTACTATTGCTCTGGGGTTGGCGTCCATGCTCGGTGGCGTGGCGCTACAGCCGCCCGGGAGCAGCGTCACATCCAGCGTAAGTACCGGTGCCAACTCCGATGCCAATTCCGGGGCCAACTCGGGTGGTAATTCCGGGGGGAACTCGGGCGCGAAATCGGGCGGCAACTCTTCCAATTCCTCAGGCAATTCCGGTTCCTCGGTTACTCAGGGCGTAAATGCGCCCAAGGCCAAGGTCACCAATCCGCATGGCCCTCTTGCGACTCCTTGTGCCAACTGCCATACGTACACAAGCTGGAAGCCCATACGGTCCAATCCCGAGTTCAACCACGATCTGACCGGGTATCCCCTCCGCGGCATGCACGAGAAAGTGGCTTGCATTCAATGCCACACGGATCTGGTCTTCAAGAACGTCAGTTCCCAATGCTCCGATTGCCACGCCGATATCCATCGCCGCCAGTTCGGCGCCAATTGCGCCAGTTGCCACTCGGTGAAAGGTTGGCAGGTCTCGCTGCAGGCCATTCAGAATCACCAGAACCGTTTCCCGCTGGTGGGCGCGCATCAGTTAGTGCAATGCGAAGAGTGCCACAAGAACGCTGCCGCCGGCCAGTTCATCGGCTTGTCTACGGCCTGTTACTCCTGCCATCAACAGGACTTCCTGACCCCGGTTATCGATCACGTCGGGCTTGGCTTCCCCACAACCTGCGAGAGCTGCCACACGATGGACAGCTGGTTCAATGCCAAGTTTGACCATTTGAAATACACCGGTTACGCGTTGACCGGGGCGCACGCTACGCTTGCCTGCTCTGCCTGTCACCTCAACAACTCATTCAAGGGAACGTCGGCCCAGTGCTACGCCTGCCACTCCGCCGATTACCAGAGCACCAATAATCCCAACCATGCGCAACTCGGTCTTCCGCGCGACTGCTCCACCTGCCACTCGACAACCGACTGGTCCATGTCCACGGCAAACTTCAATCACGCGCTGTATGCCCACTACCCCTTGACTGGCAAGCACGCGACCGTGGCGTGCGCGGCGTGTCACACCAACAACAACTACAACTCGACCCCGACTGCCTGCTTCGCTTGCCACCAGACAGACTTCAACGGGACAACCAATCCTTCCCATGTATCCAGCGGTTTCCCGACGGACTGCTCGCTATGCCACACGACCGCTGGCTGGACCACATCCACGTTTAATCACAACGCCACGTCATTCCCATTGACAGGCTTCCACGCCACCATGCAATGCGCGCAGTGCCACACCAGCGCCAGCACCTACAACGGGTCTCTCCCCACAACCTGCATCGGCTGCCATCAGGCCGATTTCAACAACACCAACGCTCCGCCTCATGCGGCCGTTGGCTTCCCGACAACGTGTCAGACTTGCCACAGCACAACGGACTGGACCGGCGCGACCTTTAACCACAACACGACCAAGTTTCCGCTCACCGGGGCGCACATTACTGTCGCTTGCGCCACGTGCCACGTCAACAACAACTACACAACGTTGCCCACCAATTGCGTTGGGTGCCACCAGGTCGATTACAACAACACCAACGCCCCGCCGCACGCGTCCAGTGGTTTCCCGACAACCTGCGAAACCTGCCATAGCACCACCGACTGGACCGGAGCGAGTTTCAATCACAATACCACCAAGTTCCCCCTGACCGGGGCGCACATTACCGTGCCGTGCGCGCAGTGCCACGTCAATAACAACTACACCACGGTTCCGCTCGACTGCTATTCCTGCCACACCAAGGATTTCACCGGCACCACCAATCCCAATCACGTCTCGGCAGGCTTCCCCACCAACTGCGCTCTCTGCCACACCACGGTGGCCTGGACGACCTCGACGTTTAACCATAACTCGGTGTTCCCGCTGACCGGCGCACACGCGACCGTCGCTTGTGCCTCCTGCCATGTCAATGGCAATTACACGACCGTTCCCACCGACTGTTATGCGTGCCACAAGGCCGACTACAACGGGACGACCAATCCCAACCACGTTTCGGCGGGATTCCCGACCTCATGCGCAACCTGCCACAACACTACTTCCTGGACGGGCGCCGCCTTCGATCACAATAAGACTCCGTTCCCGTTGACCGGTGCGCACAAAACCGTGGCCTGCGCCTCCTGCCACATCAATAATGTCTTCACGGGCACGCCCACGGATTGCTATTCCTGCCACACCAAGGATTACAACGGGACCACTAATCCCAATCACAAGACCGCGGGCCTGCCCACAGCTTGTGTGGTTTGCCATAACACGACGGCCTGGACGGGCGCCGTCTTTGACCACAACAAGACTGCCTTCCCGTTGACTGGCGCGCACACCACAGTGCCCTGCGCTTCGTGCCACGTGAATAACAACTTCACGACCGTTCCGACCGACTGCTATTCCTGCCACACCAAGGATTACAACGGCACCACCAGTCCCAACCATGTTCAGGCGGGCTTCCCCACCACGTGCCAGACCTGCCATACCACCGCCGCTTGGACGGGCGCGGTCTTCGATCACAACAAGACCACCTTCCCGCTGACCGGCGCGCACAAAACCGTGGCCTGCGCCACATGCCACGTGAACAACAACTTCACCACTCTGCCCACCGACTGCTATGGATGTCACACCAAGGATTACAACGGGACCGCAAATCCCAATCACAAGACGGCGGGCTTCCCGACGGATTGTGTGGTTTGCCATACGACAACGGCCTGGACAGGCGCAGTCTTTGACCACAGCAAGACCGCCTTCCCGCTGACGGGCGCGCACAAAACCGTGGCCTGCGCGTCCTGCCACGTGAATAACAACTTCACGACAGTTCCGACCGACTGCTATTCCTGCCACAAGGCGAATTTCACCGGCACCACGAATCCCAACCACGTCTCAGTCGGCTTCCCGACCGATTGTCAGGTTTGCCACTCCACCACGAACTGGAATGGCGCCGTGTTCGACCACAGCAAGACTGCCTTCCCGCTCACCGGTGCGCACACCACGGTGGCCTGCGCTTCGTGCCACGTCAATAACAACTACACGACCCTGCCGACGGCCTGCTATGGCTGCCACCAAAAGGACTTCACTGGCACCACCAATCCGGCGCACGTTGCAGCCGGCTTCCCAACCGATTGCACGATCTGCCATTCGACCGCCAACTGGACTACGTCGACCTTCAATCACAACACGACGACGTTCCCGCTGACCGGCGCGCACACCACTGTGGCCTGCGCCTCGTGCCACGTCAATGGCAATTACTCCGGCAGCCTGCCCACCGACTGTTACTCCTGCCACACAAAGGATTACAACGGCACCAATGCCCCGCCCCATGCGGCCAGCGGTTTGCCCACGACGTGCGCGGTTTGCCACAGCACCACCAACTGGACGACTGCCACGTTCAATCACAACGCCACGTCGTTCCCGCTGACCGGCGCGCACGTCACGGTGGCCTGCGCTACATGCCACGTCAACAATAACTACACCACCCTTCCGACCGATTGCTATTCGTGCCACACCAAGGATTTCACCGGGACTACCAATCCGAATCACGTAACTGCGGGTTTCCCGACCAATTGCGCTTTGTGCCACACCACCACGACGTGGACGACCTCGACCTTTAATCATGCTTCGGTGTTTCCGCTGACGGGCGCCCATGCTACGGTCGCTTGCGCCTCGTGCCACGTCAACAACAACTACACCACCGTTCCGACTGACTGCTATTCCTGCCATAAGGCCGATTACAACGGAACCAACAATCCGCCTCACGCGGCCACGGGTCTGCCCACTACGTGTGCCGTGTGCCACAGCACCACCAACTGGACAAGTGCCACGTTCAATCACAACGCCACGGCGTTCCCGCTGACCGGCGCACACGTCACCGTGACGTGCGCGCAATGCCACGTGAATAACAATTACCTGACATTGCCGACCAACTGCTATGGATGCCACCAGACCGACTTTACCGGCACCACTAACCCGGCGCACGTGGCCGGTGGCTTCCCGACCGACTGCACGCTGTGCCACTCCACGACCAACTGGACTTCGTCCACCTTCAATCACTCCTCTGTATTCCCGCTGGTCGGCGCACACACCTCGCTGGCCTGCGCCGCATGCCACACCAACAACAACTACACAACCGTGCCCACCACCTGCTACGGCTGCCACCTGGCTGACTTCACGGGTACCAATAACCCCAGTCACGTTGCTGCAAACTTCCCGACCACTTGCAACACCTGCCACGGTGCCGCTCCAATGACGTGGACCACCGGGGTGACCTTCAACCACACGCTGTATGCCAACTGGGCCCTGACCGGATTCCACGCCACGCTGACATGCGTGCAGTGCCACACCAACAACAACTTTAATAACCTTTCGACCGCCTGCTATTCCTGCCACCAGGCCGACTTCACGGGCACGACCAACCCGGCGCACGTCGCCGCCGGCTTCCCGACCGATTGCTCCGTTTGCCACAGCACCACCAACTGGACAGGTGCTACGTTCAATCACAACACCACGACATTCCCGCTGACCGGCGCGCACACCACGCTGCAGTGTGCGCAGTGCCACACCACCGCGACCAGCTACAACGGGTCTCTGCCGACCACCTGTATCGGCTGCCATCAGGCGGACTTCAACGGCACCACCGCGCCCGCGCACGTGGCCGGTGGCTTCCCGACAGATTGCACGCTTTGCCACTCCACGACCAACTGGACCTCATCCACCTTTAATCACTCGTCGGTGTTCCCGCTGGTCGGCGCACATACCTCGCTGGCCTGCGCCGCATGCCACACCAACAACAACTACACAACCGTGCCGACTACCTGCTACGGCTGCCACCAGGCCGACTTCACGGGCACCAATAACCCCAGTCACGTGGCTGCGGCGTTCCCCACAACGTGCGACACCTGCCACGGCGCGGCTCCAACAACGTGGACCGCGGGGGTTACCTTCAACCACACGCTGTATGCCAACTGGGCCCTGACCGGTGCTCACGCGACCGTGACATGCGCGCAGTGCCACACCAATAACAACTACAACAACCTGTCCACAGCCTGCTATTCCTGCCATCAGGCGGACTTCACCGGAACCACCAACCCGGCGCACGTTGCCGCCGGCTTCCCGACCGATTGCACCATCTGCCACTCGACCACCAACTGGACTACGTCGACGTTCAATCACGCGACCACCACGTTCCCGCTGACCGGCTTCCACGCCACGATGCAATGCGTGCAGTGCCACACAAGCGCGACCACCTACAACGGCTCCTTGCCGACCCTTTGCTACGGCTGCCACCAGGCCGATTGGAACGGGACGACCAATCCTGCCCATGCCGCGGCTGGATTCCCCACGACTTGCGACACGTGCCATACGACGACGGACTGGACCGGCGCCACATTCAACCACGCCAACACGCCATTCCCGCTGACGGGTGCCCACACGACTGTCGCATGCAACCTGTGCCACATCAATAATGTCTTCGCGGGCACGCCGACCGATTGCTATTCGTGCCACACGGCCGACTATACCGGCACGACCAATCCCAACCACACCACGGCGAAGTGGCCGACCACCTGCACCACGTGCCACACGACTACGAACTGGACCTCGGCGACTTTGCCGACTTCGTACCACACGTTCTTCCCAACCACCCACGGGAACGCGAACAGCGTGTGCGCAACCTGCCACACCAATTCGTCCGACTACTCGGTCTTTACCTGCACCGGCTGCCATGGCGGCAACAACGCAGCCAACTTCAAACACCCGAACGTGAATGGATATGTGTATAACAGCGTGAACTGCTACGCGTGTCACAAGAGCGGAGGCGGAGGTTAAACCCATGAGACACCATTTCTTGCTTCTCCTCGTTCTTATGGCCCCCGCGTGCCGCGCACAGGAAGCCGATCCCGCTGCTCCGCCCGCACCCGCGCTCGCCGCGGCTCCCACGCGTACCGATTTTCATATCCGCTATATCAACGGATCGAACGTGTATATCGATGGAGGAACGACCTCGGGTCTCAGGGAAGGCACCGAACTGATTCTCAAGCAGAGCACAAATCTTTCCGAACAGGATCCGGCAAATGCCGCCATCGAGCCGGGAGTCATTGCCCGGCTCAAGGTGATTTCAGTCGCCTCAACCTCTGCGGTCTGCGAGATCAGCGCGACTAAACGCGACCTTACTGACAAGGACGTGGTCTCCCTTCCCGATAACGAGGTGAAGAAACTCGTGGACAAGGACACGCTCGGAAGCACGCGCCACTACCCCATGGTCATCAGCTTCACTGAAGGCGATCCGATGGATGAAGAAGTGCGCGACGAGGTCCCCCGGCCCCCGCTTCCCGAAGTCAATCAGATGCGAGGCAGGTTCGGATTCGACGTCAGCACTATCCAGGAATTGGGCCAGACAAGCTCAATAGCCAGCGAATATGGCATGGTGGTCCGCGCCGACTTCACCCGGATGTTCGGCACCTACTGGAACCTCAATGGCTACTGGCGCGGCACGTTGCAAAACAACAACAATGCCGCCGTTCAGAATTCCATTCAGAACCTCATGAATCGCACGTACCTCATGAGCCTGAACTATATCAACCCCAACTCCGCGTGGACGGCTTCCATTGGGCGCATGTATCTTCCCTACGCGAGCAGCCTGGAGACCATCGACGGCATATACCTTGGCCGCAAAACCTCCGAACGGACGGTCGTTGGCATGTTCGCTGGTTCCTCGCCCAATCCCACGGCGTGGAACTACGATCCAAACCTCCGCGTGGGCGGGGGCTTCTTCAACATTCATGGCGGGACCTTCGACGGCTTCCACTACTCCAGCACCGCCGGGGCCGGCGTTGACTTGCTCAAGTGGGCGGTTAACAGGCCATTCCTTTTTACCGAAAATGAATTCTCCTTCAAAAGATATTTCTCTTTGTATCAGGCGATGCAGATCGATAATCCCACACCGAACCCGGGTCAGCCCACGGTCGGCTGGGGGCTTGGAGAAAGCCTGATCTCGGCCCGCTTTCAGGTGCATCCGCGCGTGACCCTCGACCTCACCGACACCTACTTCCGCAGTGTCCCCACGTACGATGCGGTCCTGGTTGGAACCGGCCTGCTTGATAAGTACCTCTACCAGGGAATCAACGGAGGCGTTCGCGTCCAGTTCCCGCTTCACATCACGGGTTACGGCAGCGTCGGGCAAAGCAACAGTTCCAACGACAATGGGTCTTCGTTGAATGAACTTTTCGGAGCCTCTGTCATGCGCATCTGGAAGACTGGCTTTGGTGCCGACATCCGCTATGCCAAATTCGATAGCGCGTTTGCCTCCGGCAAATATCGCACTGTGAGTATCAACAGAGATCTCGGGGAGCGCTTCCGCCTCGATCTGCAGGCGGGGCGCTATGATTACAATTCCTCATTGGCCCAAACCAGCGATTCCTATTTCGGCAACGCGATGCTGGATATGGATCTAGGCGCGCGCCTGTTCTTCCAGAGCATGTTTACCGCCCAGCGAGGCGGCTCACTCGATTACAACCAATGGACCACCACGGTCGGGTACCGCTTCGACAACCGGGCGGCCATGAGGGCGGCTCAAGCCAAACATTAATAGAATTCCAGCCAGCCCGTCACCCCCGGAATGCGTTCATTCCCGCCCGGATCCCGCATTTCCCGCCGCCGGATTCGGTCCAAAACCCCAACTCTGGCCCTTGAGTGCTATTTTGGTGGAGCAAGGCCAAACCGCCGGCCCTTGCTCTATGTCGGCCTGAAATCAACTTTGATTAGGATCATTCAATGAAGATAAGTTCCCATCTGCTTTCCCGAAGCTTCGCTGTTTTTATCCTCTTGTTCTTTGCCGCTTTTGCTCAGGCCGCCACCGTTACAGGAACGGTAACCAACAAGACCACGGGCAAGCCCTCGGCCGGCGATAACGTTGTGTTAGTCGACGTTCAGGCCGGCATGGCCGACGCTGCTACCGCCACCACCGATTCCAAAGGCCAATACTCGCTCCAATTGCCTGCGGGAGCCACCGGAGGGGCATTCCTGATCCGCGTCACCCATCAGGGTGCCGGCTATTTCATTGCCGCGCCCCAGAGCGGAACCGGCGGTGACGTCACGGTGTATGACGTAGCCGCCAAAGTGGATGGTGTCGCCATCGACGCCGATATGATCCTCTTTGAGGGCTCCGCCGGCTCTCTGCGCGCGCAGGAACGTTACCTCGTTCGCAACACCAGCAACCCTCCCAAGGCACAGTTCAGCGACAAGACCTTTGAGATCGTGATTCCTCCTGACGCGCTGTTGGATGGCGCATCCGCGACCCGGCCGGGCGGCCTCGGCACCAACACCCGCCTGACCCCGCTCCCGGAAAAGGGCCACTATACCTTCAACATTCCCATTCAGCCCGACAAGGGACAAAACGAAACCCTTCTCGAGGTGCAGTATCACTTCCCCTACAACGGGAAGCTGACGATAAAGCCGCAACTCATGATGCCCGCCGATAACTTCGTGGTGTACGTTCCGAAGAGCATGACGTTTTCCGGCGGAACGGGAGCGGAATTTCAAACGGTTCAGGACGATCCCAAGGTAAACACCAACATTGCCAAGAATGTCCACCCCGGGCAGGCCATCGCTTTCCAGGTCTCCGGGGAAGGACAAATGCCGCGCGACACGCAGCAGAAGTCCGCGATGAGTCCCCAGGCAGCGATGGGCATGGGTGGCGGGGCACCAGCGGCAGCGTCCGACACCAGCACCCCGGGCAATGGCCCCGGCGGTGGCATCGGCAACCCTATCGGAACCCCCGATCCACTCACCAAGTACAAGTGGTGGATTCTTGGCGGCCTGACCCTCCTGCTGGTCGTTGCCGCCATCTATCTCCTGCGCAGTCGAACCCCCGCCGCAGACGGCGGTCCTCTATTGGCGTCGGTCCCATCGGACCTGGAGGGCCGGCCCTTGCCCGCGGTTCCGCGTTCCATCGCCCCGGTGACCGATTACATTCCGCCCCCGCCTCCCAGGGCTCCTGCGCCGATCTATTCCCCTGCGGCCCAGGCTGCTCCGGCGGATAGCAAGGCCGCATTGCTGAACAGTATCAAGGACGAACTCTTTGCGCTTGAAAGCGACAAGTTGAGTGGCGCGCTGACCCCGGAGGAATACGCCGACGCCAAGGCCGGCCTGGAGGCCGTACTCAAGAGGGCTCTCAAGAAGACCTAAGCGCTTCGAGTCCCCGCCCGATTCACAGGCCTCAGTGAATCGTCTTTGACTTGCGGTTGATGTAGTCCATCAGCAGGTACTCGCCGAGCGTGTCGGGCGTGGTGAAATAGGCCTTACCCCGGCACATCTCGGAGACCTTGTGGACAAATTGCACCAGGCCGAAGTCGGACGCCAGCATGAAGGTATTGATCATCACGTTCGATCGCTTGCAGCGTGCAACTTCTTCGAGCGTTTCGCTCACCACCAGTGGATCGAGACCGTAGGCATTCTTGTAGATCCTGCCATCAGGAAGTGTGAGCGCGGACGGCTTGCCATCGGTGATCATCACGATCTGCTTCATGTCCTTGCGCTGGCGGGCGAGAATGCGCTGCGCCACACGCAAGCCTTCGCGCGTATTGGTGTACCACGGCCCCACTTTGACGCGCGCCAGTTGCGACACCGGCATCTCTTCGGCTGAATCGTGAAACAGCACCAGCGAAAGCGAGTCACCCGGGTATTGGGTGCGGATCAGGTGGGATAGCGCCATCGCCACCCGCTTTGCCGGAGTAAATCGGTCCTCGCCATACAAGATCATGGAGTGCGAGCAGTCCAGCATTACCACCGTTGCGCATGAGCTCTGGTATTCGCACTGGTGCACATGCAGATCTTCGTACTCCAGGTTGATGGGCAGCCCGATCCCTTCGCGGGCGATGGCCGAACTGAGCGTGGCATTGATGTCGAGGTTCAGCGTGTCGCCAAATTGATAACGCTGCGAAGCGCCGCTCACTTCGATCCCGGTAGCCCAGTGCCGCGTGTCGTGGCGGCCGAAACTCGATTTGCCCAGTGAGCCCAGCAGATCGCGCAACGCCTTGAAGCCCAGAAAGTCGAGGCTCTTGTCCGTGACTTCGAAGCGAACTTCGCCCTGCACGTCGCCCACCTGGCCATCTACCTGCGATGTGCTCGTCTCGCCGGGCGGACGCATCGACGAAATGTAGTTCTCCTGCTGCATCCGTTCGATAAGCCTGTCGATCAACTCATCGAGTGTGCCCTCTGCCGCCATCTGCTTGAGCTGCCGCTGCGTATCTTCGTCGAAGAAGTCGCCCTCTTCGAGAATGCGCCGCAGCGCCTCGCGCAAGTCATCGAGGTTGTGTTCCAGTTGCTGGAACCGCACGTACGGATCGCGAAAACCCGAGTCGAGCAGATACTCCGAGAGCGCCTGCAGCAGGCTCTCCAGATCCATTTCGGAGGCCAGGTCACCAATATACTTTGTGTATCGAACGCTCTTCATGAAACATTCAGCTCCTAGCTTCTAGCTGCTAGCTCTTAGCTTTGACCGCTTCACATGACCCGTAAGTGATTGCCTGGAGCGCCATCAGTTATACCCGCCCCGTCGCGAACGCCTTGGCTGCTGCCAGTCCTCGTAGTCGAGCTCCGGCTCCGCGCGTTCCTGCTTCCGCTGCGTCTTTTCCGGTGCGCTGAACTCGCGCTGCTCGCTGCGGCTCAGCTTGCGATGCGCCACCAGTCCCTCGAGCAGGAACTCCGCTGCCGCCACAACCCGTTGCGGCGGATCGGACGCCTTCACGTTGACTGCCGACAACCGCTCAAACAGGCCCTGGATCTGCTTCAGGTCAGCATGGGCGGCCGAGGTCGATTGTTCATCATCGAGTTTGACTGTGCCGCCAAGGTTGAACCATTGTTCGATCTGCTGCGTGTTGGTGCTTTCGAAGTAGCGGTCGTAAATCTTTCCCACCGCGGTCCGGATCAGGTCCCGCACCACCGTGTCCGCGCCTTTCATCTCACCTTCGTACTCAAGCTCCAGCTTGCCCGTGATACCCGGCAGAGCGGCGTAGATATCGCTGACGCGCGGCAGCACATACTTCTCCCCGTGCGCCAGCGCGCGGCGCTCCGCGTTCGAAACCACCAGTTCCATCGTTGCGATGGGAAGGCGCTGGCTTACCCCGCTGCGCTTGTCCACCTTCTTGTCTTCGCGCGCCGAAAACGCCACCTGCTCCACGATCTCGCGCACATACGGCGGAATCTCGATCGGCTCCGCACCGCGCTCCGACCATGCTTCCTGCGTGGTGATCGCGATGCCTTCTTCCAGCGTCTCCGGATAATGAGTGCGAATCTCCGAACCGATGCGGTCCTTGAGAGGAGTCACGATCTTGCCTCGAGCAGTGTAGTCTTCCGGGTTGGCGCTGAACACCAGCACCACGTCGAGCGCCAGCCGCACCGGGTAGCCTTTGATCTGTACATCACCTTCCTGCATGATGTTGAACAGCGCCACCTGGATCTTGCCCGCAAGGTCAGGCAGCTCATTCACCGCAAAGATGCCCCGATTGGCGCGCGGCAGGAGCCCGTAATGCATGGTCAGTTCGCTCGACAGGTCTTGACCCCCGCGGGCCGCCTTGATCGGATCGATATCCCCAATCAGATCCGCCACCGTCACATCCGGCGTCGCCAGCTTCTCCACGTACCGCTCATCTCGAGTCAGATAGGCAATCGGCGTGGCATCGCCGCGTTCCGCAATCAGGTCGCGACAGCGCTTGCACAGCGGTTGATACGGGTTGTCGCGGATTTCGCAGCCGGCCACGTAGGGCATCTGCTCGTCAAGCAACGCCGTGAGTGCGCGCAGGATTCGGCTCTTGGCCTGACCACGGAGGCCGAGCAAAATAAAATTTTGGCGGGAGAGAATCGCGTTCACAATCTGCGGAACGACGGTATCCTCGAATCCCACAATCCCGGGAAAGATCGTCTCGCGCGCTTGCAGCCGTGTGATCAGGTTGCTCCGCATCTCGTCCTTGATGCTTCGCGTATTTAATTGCGCAGGCGAGAACAATTTGCTGGCGCGCAGTTCCCCCAGGGTTAGGGGAAGAGGGTGAGCTGCAGGCATGCTTGGCTCCTGTGGGCCGGCCGTTGACCGGAAGCCGGCCATGTTCTTCAGTAGACGTGCCGTTGGGTAAATGGGTGCGCTGAACCGGCACGGTTCCCGGTTTTTCGATCTCCTGTCAAAACCTGGGAGACGGAAATTTCGTCAGGCTAGCGCCGGCTCCAACTCTCACGCTGTCCCGGATCGACCCGACAGATCGACCCGACAACGTGTCCAGCGGAATTCTATTCTCTCGGGCCGTCAGGCCCTGCCGCAAGTATCGTCCCGTTTCGTGGCCACGTAAAGTCCCCCTCCATCCGGGGTTGCCCACCTTGTTGATGCCGCGGAGGTTTGACGCCGGATTGTGGCAAGAATGAAGTCCTTCCCAGGAATGCGGTCGGCCCACATCGATATGACACCGCCTTGCATGAATCGCTATTCTGATCGCCATAGGATGGAGCGCGCCCGCGCCAACCCGGTTCGCTGGTTGTTCGACCCCCGCCGCGGTCCGGCGGACCGGCTGATTCCACGCTGGATCTTTCTTCGCGCCCTTGGCTTGATTTATTTTTCCGCGTTCTACTCACTGCTTTTCCAGATCAGGGGACTCATGGGCCCGCAAGGTGTCCTCCCCGCGCAACAATATCTCGACGCCGTGGCGAGGGCGCTCGGTTCGACGCGCATCTGGTACGCGCCCTCGCTGTTCTGGATTTCCGCCGGCTCTCCGATGCTCATGGCCACGGTGATTGTCGGCCTGGCTGCTTCGGTGGCCGTCGTCCTCAACATCTGGCCGCGCTTCAACCTCGCTATTTGCTTTGTCTGCTTCCTTTCATTCGTAGCCGCGACCAATGTCTGGTCGAATTATCAGTCCGATGGCATGCTGCTCGAAGCTGGCTTCCTCGTCCTGTTTTTTGCACCCCCCGGTATCTTGCCCGGCTGGGGGACAGGTCACCCTCCTTCGCGGGCCAGCCTCTTCCTTCTGCAATGGGAATGGTTCCGCATCTACTTCGAATCGGGCATGGTCAAGCTGCTCAGCGGCGACGAGCAGTGGCGCAACTTCACCGCCATGGACGAGTACTACCAGAACGGCCCGCTGCCCACCTGGATCGGCTGGTACGTCGAGCATCTGCCTCACTGGTTCCACGCCGCTTCGGTTGTCGGCACTCTGGTGCTGGAACTCGGCCTGGTCTTCATGTTGTTTTTCCCGCGTCGCATTCGGATTATCTGCTTTTTCATCGTCACGCCCTGGGAGGCAGGCGTCATTCTCACCGCCAACTACACGTTCCTCAATTACCTGGTCCTTTCCCTTGGTTTCCTGCTTCTCGATGACAAGTTCCTGCGCAGGTTTGTGCCCGCTCGCTTCCGCTCGCCCGAACCTATTGCTTCTTCAACTCCCGAACCGGAGGAGCAGCCATCTCTTTCGATCCTTTCAACCGGTCACGCGGCATCTACGCCGGCCGAGGACGTCGAGGTTGACCGGGCTCGTCCCAGGCCCGGCCTGCGCGCCCGGCTGGCTGCGCACTTCCGCGCGTTCCGGTTCGCCGTTTCAGTCGTCATGCTTTCCTGGATCACGTACGACACGACGGTGGAAATGATCGCGATGCCACCGCGCGGCGCCCCGCTGCCGACCGCGCCCATTGCCGTGCTTGACCCGTTTAGAATCGCCAATCAATATGGCCTCTTCGCGGTAATGACCCGCGGCCGGTATGAGATCGAGTTTCAAGGTTCCGATGATGGCTCCAACTGGGTTGCCTACCCGTTTCGATACAAGCCTCAGGCACTCAACGAGGCTCCCGGCATCTACGCCCCTTATCAACCGCGCTTCGAGTGGAACCTCTGGTTTGCCTCCCTCGGTGACTGGCGTCAGAACGATCTCGTTCCTGCGACGGAAATGCGTCTTCTTACAAACGATCCCGACGTCCTCGGACTCTTTCGTAGTAACCCGTTCCCACGATCACCACCGCGCTTCACACGCGCTGTTCTATGGCAATATTGGTTTACTTCGAGTGAAGAAAAGCGCCGCACCGGGGACTGGTGGCGCCGCCAATTGTTGGGCCTGTACGCGCCCGAACTTACCCTCACGCCCGACGGAAAACCGGATGTTGTTCAATGGCCCGACGAGTTGCCGCCACATGATTGAGGGAAGGGAGGAACCGTGAAGCGCGCCATCGTGATCGGCTCCGGCCCGAACGGCCTCGCCGCCTCCATCGTTCTCGCCCAGGCCGGCCTCGCGGTCGAGGTCTTCGAAGCTGAGCCGGAGCCCGGCGGTGCTTGCCGCTCGTTGCCGCTCACTCTGCCGGGATTCCTCCATGACTTCGGATCAGCAGTTCACCCCCTGGCTGCTGGTTCGCCCTTTTTCAATACTCTTCCACTGGCCAATCACGGGCTCGAATGGGTACATGGAGAAGCGCCCGTTGCCCACCCGCTCGACGACGGCACTGCCGTCGTGCTGGAGCGCGATCTGGCCGCGGCCGAAAAGGAACTCGGCGCAGATGGCCGTGCCTGGCGGCGTCTCATTGAGCCATTCGCTGTCCGCTGGGATCAGCTTGCCGAGGGCGCGCTCGGCCCGGTCCTGCGCGTCCCCTGTCATCCCTTTCTCATGGCGCGCTTTGGCCTGGCTGCAATGCAATCCGCCAACGGCCTTGCCGCCGGCCTTTCCGGCGTTCGCGCCCGGGCTCTGTTCGCCGGGCTCGCCGCTCACTCCATACTCGCCTTCGATCGCCCCTTCAGTTCAAGCGCGGCAGTGCTGCTGGGCGCCGCTGCTCACGCGGTCGGATGGCCGATTCCGCGGGGAGGAGCCGGAGCCATTCCGCGCGCGCTCATTGGTCATCTCCAGTCCCTCGGCGGAATCATCCACACTTCCCGCCGCATCGATGCGCAGTCCTTTCAAGATTTGGCCACCGGCGATGCTCTCACGTTGTGCGACACCGCGCCACGCGCCCTGCTCGCCCTGGCCGGCGACCGGTTCGCGCCCAGCTATCGGAAAACAATTCAGTCATTTGAACACGCGCCCGGCGCTTTCAAGGTCGACTTCGCTCTCTCCCAGCCCGTGCCGTGGCGGGCCGCCGCCTGCCGCCGTGCTATCACCGTCCACCTTGGCGGCACCTTCGAAGAAATTGCCGCCGGTGAAGACGCGGTCGCTCATGGCCATCATCCCGACCAGCCATTCGTTCTCGCCGCCCAGCCCACGCTCTCTGACCCTTCCCGCGCGCCTGAAGGCCGACACGTATTGTGGGCCTATTGCCACGTCCCAAACGGTTCCACCGTCGACATGACCGATCGCATCGAAGCTCAGATTGAGCGATTCGCTCCCGGTTTTCGAGACTGCATCCTTGCCCGCCGCGCGTTTTCGCCCGCGGGGCTTGAGGCCATGGACGCCAATCTTGTCGGCGGCGATATATCCGGCGGGGCCTTCACGGTGCGCCAGATCCTCTTCCGTCCCAGCCTGCCCAGCTACTCCACTGGAACGTCCAACCTGTATCTATGCTCGGCTTCCACCCCACCGGGAGGAGCCGTACACGGCATGTGCGGTTTCCATGCTGCCCGTCTCGCTCTGCGCCAGGCCGGCTCTCATATTACCAACAGATAGGCCCGATATAATGAGTTTTGGCCCCCGAATACGATCCGATCAAGAGGAGTAGTTCGAACATATGACGCGTTATGCGCATCCCATTCTCGTCACCGGCGGGGCCGGATTTATTGGATCAAATTTCGTCCTGCACTGGGTCTCTCAAAACAAGGGCCGGGTCATTAATTTCGATCTCCTGACCTATGCCGGGAATCTCGGTAACCTTGCATCCCTCGAAGGGAACCCCAGCCACGTCTTTGTCCGAGGCGATATCAACGACCGGTCCCAGGTCGATCGAGTCCTCTCCGAACACCGCCCTTCAGCCATCGTGCACTTTGCGGCCGAGAGCCATGTCGATCGATCCATCCTCGGGCCCGAGGCCTTTCTGCGCACCAATGTCTACGGCACCTTCCACCTTCTCGAAGCGGCCCGCAACTACCTGGCCGGCCTTGAAGGCGAGGAAAAAGCTGCCTTTCGCTTCCTCCACGTGTCCACCGACGAAGTGTATGGCACCCTTGGCCCCGACGATCCGCCGTTTCATGAGGACACGCCCTTCGCTCCCAACTCCCCATATGCGGCTTCCAAGGCCGCCAGCGATCACCTCGTGCGGGCGTGGGTGCACACTTACAAACTCCCCGCCATCATCACCAACTGCTCCAACAATTACGGCCCTCTGCAATTTCCGGAAAAGTTGCTGCCGCTGATGATCAACAATGCGCTGGCTGGCAAGCCGCTGCCGGTTTACGGCGACGGACGCCAGGTGCGCGACTGGTTGTTCGTGCGCGACCACTGCAGCGCTATCGAATCCGTGCTCGAAAAGGGAAAAATCGGCGAGACCTACAACGTGGGAGGCGGCAACCAGCAGGCCAACCTCGACGTGGTTCATATGCTTTGCAGCTTGCTCGATGAACTCGTTCCCCACTCGCCGCACGCGCCCCACCGTCAGTTGATCCGCTTCGTACAGGATCGGCCCGGCCACGACCGCCGCTACGCGATCGATGCGCGCAAGCTGGAGCGGGAACTCGGTTGGCGTCCTGAGGAAACCTTTGCTACCGGGCTACGCAAGACGGTGGAGTGGTATCTCAACAACAAGCCGTGGATGGACGAGGTAACTACCGGCGCCTACCAGAAGTGGGTGCACGCCAACTACGGGCAACGCGGCGAAGAAAAAAATGTCGCTTCGGCGCCGGCCGGTGCGCGATGAAGGGAATCATTCTCGCCGGAGGTTCCGGCACGCGCCTTCATCCCGTGACACAGGCCGTCTCCAAGCAGCTTCTGCCCGTGTACGACAAGCCCATGATCTACTACCCGCTCTCGGCGCTGATGCTCGCCGGAATTCGGGACATTCTCGTCATCTCCACGCCCCAGGACACGCCCCGCTTTGAATCCCTCCTCGGTGATGGCAGTCATTGGGGAATTCATTTCCAGTATGCCGTGCAGCCTTCGCCCGACGGTCTTGCCCAGGCCTTCATCATCGGCAAGAACTTCATTGGCGGCGATTCCTCATGCCTCGTTCTCGGTGACAATATTTTTTACGGGCATGAGTTTGCGCACGATTTGCGTTCAGCCGCCTCGCAAACATCGGGAGCCACTGTTTTCGCCTATCCGGTGAATGATCCCGAGCGTTACGGCGTGGTCGAGTTCGATCGGGAGCGTCGCGCCATTTCTCTCGAAGAGAAACCGCAAAAGCCCAAATCGCGCTACGCCGTCACCGGCATCTACTTCTATGACAACCAGGTCGTAGGCGTAGCAGAGGGTTTGAAACCATCCCCGCGCGGCGAACTCGAAATTACCGATGTGAATCGCTGGTATCTCGAACGCGGCCAGCTTCGTTGCGAAGTCATGGGCCGCGGGATGGCCTGGCTTGACACTGGAACTCATGACTCTCTGCTCGACGCGAGTAACTTCATCTTTACTCTCGAACGCCGCCAGGGTCTGAAAGTCGCGTGTCCGGAAGAAATCGCTTACCGCCTTGGCTATATCGACGGGGACCAACTGAATACCCTCGCGACCAGGATAGGAAAGAGTACTTACGGAAACTATCTCCGCCAGTTACTGACCGAAACGGTGTACTAAGCGGCCGCTCACTACTCACGAATGGGACTTAGTCAGGGTGGACATGGAAATCATCGATACTCCGTTGCGCGATGTGAAACTGATCAGGCCGCAGAAATACGGAGACGAGCGCGGCTGGTTCACGGAGCTTTTCAACGCCCGGACGTTCGCCGCTGCGGGATTGCCGCAACAATTTGTTCAAGATAATCAGTCCTTTTCCGCGCGCGGCGTCCTGCGCGGCCTCCACTATCAGCTTGGACAGCCGCAGGGCAAGCTTGTTCGCGTCATCTCCGGACACATTTGGGATGTTGCTGTCGATCTCCGGCCCGGCTCCCCCGACTTTGGAAAGTGGGCGGGGTTCTACCTCAAGGGCGAAGACCTCGAATTCGTCTGGATTCCCGAGGGGTTCGGCCACGGGTTTGTCGTTCTCTCCGAAGGCGCAAACGTGCTGTACAAGACTACGGGGTTCTACTATCGCGAGGGAGAACGCTGCATCCGCTGGAATGATCCCACACTCGCCATCGCCTGGCCTCTTGCGGAAATCGGTGAGCCGATTGTCTCGGTGAAAGACGCCGCGGGTAACTGGTTCAATGATGCCGAACTACCTCCCGCTGACTCGGGCATCTTGGCATGTCCTTAATCTTGTCATTCTGAGCGGAGTCCGCCGTGGCGGACGTAGCCGAAGGATCTGTGGTTCACGATCTTCGCAATTCGAACCTGCTTTCGTTCTCGAGTGAACCGACGCATATGTCTTCGCCAGAACCACGTATCTTACTAACAGGAGTAAGCGGCCAGGTCGGCGGCGATCTTCTGCAGTTGCTTCGGCCACTCGGCACGGTGATTGCGCCCCTTCGCTCCGACCTCGATCTCGCCGATGCTGCGTCGATCCATCGCTATATCTTGCAGCAAAAGCCCGACTGGATCGTCAATCCCGCAGCGTACACCGCCGTCGATAAGGCGGAGAGTGAGTCCAGCCTCGCCTACGCCATCAATGCTGGAGCGCCTCGCGCGCTGGGCGAAGCGGCTGCGGAACTGGGGATTCCAGTCATCCATTTTTCCACCGACTACGTATTCAACGGCAGCGGAACCACACCGTGGACTGAAACAGACGGGACTGGACCGCTGGGTGTGTATGGCGCCAGCAAGCTTGCCGGCGAAGAGGCTCTGGCCGCCACCGGAGCCGCCCACCTCATTTTCCGGACCAGTTGGGTTTACAGCAGCCGCGGCCGAAACTTCCTGCTTACAATTCTTCGCCTTGCTCAGCAGAAAGACGAGCTGCGCATCGTCGACGATCAGCACGGCGCTCCTACGTGGTCCGGCGATCTGGCGCGGATGGTTCTGTACGTGATGAAGGAGATGATCAAACGATGCGACGCAAGTTCCGTGGCGGCTCAGGACGCTGTGCGCGCGTTCCAGGGCGTTTACCACGCTGCCAATAGAGGCGTGGCCACATGGTTTAGTTTTGCGCAGGAGTTTTTGCGTCTGGCGGTCGCGGAGCGTCCTCACACAAAAGTGGCCCGGCTAGTCCCGATACCCACAAGCGAGTATCCAACACCGGCGCGTCGCCCCGCCAATTCGCGCCTCGACTGCAGCCGGCTCCAGCAGGTCTTTGGCATCACCATGCCGCAATGGCAGCAGTCCGCAGCCGCAGTGATTTCAGAGATTCTCAATAGCCAGCCGCGGTAGGTTACAAGCCTATGTTCAGGATTTCTTCGAAGGGACTTTCTTTCCGGCCTTTCTCGCCTTTGAGAGGCCGATGGCAATGGCCTGCTTTCGGCTCGTCACTTTCTTGCCGCTGCGTCCAGACTTGAGTTGGCCCTTCTTCATCGCTTTCATCTCAGTCTTAACGCTCTTTCCTGCAGCGGGAGAATATTTTCTGCCAGAGGCTGTCTTGGCGGATGACTTCTTCGCCCTCGTGATTTTTCTTGTGGTGCTCTTTTTGGTTGAGGCGCTCTTTCTCGAAGAACTGCTCTTCTTCGCGCTGCTCGATTTCTTCTTCCTAGCTTTCTTGGTCGCCATATATATCCTCCTCAGAATCAGGTGTTCACCCGATTCAAGTCAGTTGTATTGTAATTGTTCATCGCGATTGGAATGCGAACCCCATGCTGAACCGAACCACGCTACACAACCCTTCTCAAGCCGGGCAAGCGAACAAGAGGATCGGCCAACAGCCAGCACGCAATGCAAGAGAGCGCGCCCGTGACAAAGAACTTCACCGGTGCAGGCGCAACCCATGGATGAAACAGCAAACTGATGCCGACGAGAATCGGCGGGTGAATGATGTAGACCGCATAGGCGCAGCGATTGAGCCATCTCCAGAGTGTCGACTCTTGATTCATCAGAGAACGAAACACCAACAACCATGCGGCAATCAGGCCCCATGCAACGAAAGGCTCCCACACCGCATAGAGGATTGCGGTCCACGAGAGTCCGCCGCCGAAGTTCGATTTGCCGGCGCCGTTCAACGCGCGCGCGACGAAAATGCCAAGCGGCAGCAGCGGCCATGTGAAGATGAGGCCGATGATCCACACGCGCGCCTGTCGCCACTCGAGCTGGCGCAGCCAATCGTGACGCCATGCGGCGATGCCGAGCGCGAAAAGAAATGTGTAACTGGCAAAGTACCCCAACTGAAGTCCGATAATGTTCACTCCCGTCGGTACCACCTGGCGTATGGCAAGTGCGGCGACTCCGACGGCGACCGCGCTCAGCAGCCACCAGCGTCCGCCCGGCACCGGTCTAGCCGTTCTCTCAACTTGATTGAGCGAGGCGCCGGCCACCGCACGCCATGCGCTATACCCGATGCTGAACATCAGCAGGGCTTGCGCAAACCACAGGGGGCCATTCCCGAAGATGGCATGAGTCCAGAGATATTCGATTGTCGGCCAAAAGCCTTTGCCTTCGTAAGCCGTAATGAGCGCCGACGTGGCCGGGCCGAGAATAAACATGAATGCCAGCAGCGGCAAGCCCAGCCGCAGGAACCTGTCGCCCAGAAAACGTGCATAGCCTTTGCGCTCCAGGGAATGGGGAGTGAAGTAACCCGCCAACAGGAAGAAGAAGCCCATGAAATACGCCTGGTTGGTGGCGACAAAAAAAGTGAGCAGCAGGCTGGACACCGTGGCGGATGGCTTCAGTTCGTTATAGTACCAGCCACCGGGCGCGCCATAGGTGATGGCTGTATGGTGCAGGATGACGAAGGCAGTCATCACGCTGCGCAGGCGATCGATGTACAGTTCACGCGCACGCGGTTGATCGCGTCCTGTGCGCTCGATGGGCGAAATTCGAGGAACAGTCTGGGCGGCGTTTTGGGACATGAGCCATAATACGTCCGGCCGTGAACATCAGTTCACGGCCGGGACGACTTGGACCGGAATTTAATACTTCACGATCGCTGTGAACGAATCCGGTTTGAGGCTTGCGCCTCCCACCAGCGCACCGTCTATTTCTTCCTCGGAGAGAAGGGAAGTGGCATTGTCCGGCTTCACGCTGCCGCCGTAGAGAATGCGAATGTTGGCGGCGACCTCAGCGCCCAGCAGTCTTGCCACTTCAGCGCGGATAATCCTGTGCGCATCAGCCGCCATCTCCGGCGTCGCCGTCTTGCCGGTGCCGATGGCCCATACCGGCTCGTAGGCGATGACGATGGGTGCCGCTGCCTCGGGCGAGATTCCCTCAAGGGCCGCCGAAACCTGCGCTCGGCACACATGCTCCGTCTTGCCGCACTCTCGTTCCTCGAGTACCTCGCCAAGGCATACAACCGGAATGATCCCGTGCTTCAGCGCTGTGTGCAGCTTCTTGTTCACGATCGCGTCTGTCTCGCCGAAGTACTGGCGCCGCTCGGAGTGGCCGATGAGCGTATGCGTGCCTCCGACAGCGATGAGCTGTCCGATGGAAGTCTCGCCCGTGTACGCGCCTTCTTCGGCAAAGTGGATATTCTGCGCGCCCACGGCGACGTTTGAACCTTTCGCAGCTTCAATCACCGTGGGCAGCAGGACGGGGGAGGGAAACAGTGCGATCTCATCGCGGTCGTGCCCGGCGACCAGCGGCAGAAAAGCCTGAACAAACGCCCTGGCTTCGGCAGGCGTTTTGTACATCTTCCAATTGGCGGCAATCAGAGCTTTACGTGACATGTTTTCAGGAGTCCTCAGATCCAGTTTAGAGGATGAGATTCGGCCAGCG
>Ga0206867_1015_pt1 | contig 47914 bp, 43 predicted proteins | sample Alteio_BWOrgCont_37_FD_152905 | JGI IMG/M metagenome (GOLD analysis project Ga0206867, IMG submission 152905) | Enriched cells from forest soil in Barre Woods Harvard Forest LTER site, Petersham, Massachusetts, United States -... | ecosystem: Environmental > Terrestrial > Soil > Temperate forest >...
ATTTTTGAGCTCAGAAAGGGGAATTTTTTCAAGATAAAACTGACCCTTCAGGACAGAAACTTTAGATTGCAAGAATGGGTGGCGCTTCATCATTTCAAGCAAAGCCTTACGCAGAGTGCCTAAATGTAAATTGCCAGCCTGAAGGGTGGAGACCACGGCGTTATGGTAAGTTGGCGTATTCGGGTGGAGTTTTTCAAATTGACAGAGCTGGGTTTGAGCCGCTTGTAGCGCCACTAACTCGTTTCTTTGATCCTGTATAGGGCTGGAAGATTGCATAAGCTCCTCTTTAAAATTCTTATAGAGCTAAGCTCTTGGTTATATTATTCTATTCTAGAACCAGATGAGCAAGGGCGCTATTATACCTAAATCTAAAATAGAGTAAAAAGGCTATTTTGAATCATTGTAAGATCCCTGACAATTTACTATGATTTACGATGATTCTCTTTTCCCTTGATGGGTGATCTGTGGGGGCGACCGCCGGTCGCCCCCACAGGATGATAAAGAGAGGCCAAGGATAAGGTTGTCAGGGGCGTTCATGAAAATTGCGGCTTTAGATGTTGCTAGTTTAAGCAAATATTTTTACAAATTGGCTGAACGTAGCCAAGATGTGTTCTGGATACGCAGCTCAGACTATAAAACACTGCTCTATATCAATCCCGCCTATGAAAAAATTTGGGGCAAGACCTGCCACAGCCTCTACGAAGACCCCAATTCCTGGCTGCTATCCTTGGTTCCAGAAGACTTGGCTCAGGTCAAAACCGAAATCGATCGTCTCTGTTACCGACCCGGGCCGGATGATTTTTATTATCTCAACTACCGAATACTCCGACAGGAAAAAGAAGTCCGCTGGATTCACGAGACCGTTTTTCCCTTGCTGGATAAAAACCTAGATTGTTTTGGCTACGCAGGCATTGCCAAAGACGTTAATACCGCTAAGCGCCGCGGTGACGAGCTCGAAACGGCGGGTCATTTTTTCCAAATTTTCGCGGAAAAAATCCAGTCCGTCTTTTGGGTCAGGGATCCTACCTTTAACAAACAACTGTATGTTAGCCCCTCTTATGAAAAGATCTGGGGCCGCAGTTGTCAGAGTTTGTATGACAATCCTCTGGGTTGGATTGATACCTTGGTTCCAGAAGATCGCCCTTTTAACGAAGCGCCACTCCCCGCTATGCAGGCGACCAAAAGCGTGACGGAGGAACCCAAACGTCGCCAATCCAAATATCGTGTCCAACGTCCTGATGGCACCATAGTATGGATCAAGGATACCAGCGCCCCTATTTATGACAGTGAAAATCGTTTCATCGGCCATGCTGGCATTGCCGCGGACATTACGGAGCAGGTGCTCTACGAAGAACGTTTGCAAGAGGCCAAACAACGCGCGGAGGCCGCCAATCAAGCCAAGTCAGAATTTTTAGCCACCATGAGTCATGAGATACGCACGCCACTGTCGGCGATCTTGGGTATGGCGGAAATTTTGCGTATGAAAGGCATTCCTAAAGAATTAGAAGTCTATGTTGATCGCATTACCGAGGCTGGAAACAATTTAACGGACTTAGTCAGTGACGTGCTGGATTTTGCGCGCTTAGAAGCCGGGCGACTTTCTCTGGAACTAAAGCCTCTGGACTTGCGAGAGTTAGTTGTCCAGGTGGTGCAGACTTTTACCCATCAAACCCACGAAAAGGGTTTGGACCTTAGTTTTGAGTTTCCTGAAACCCTGCCGCATTTGGTGATTGCCGATGTGAAACGGATGCGCCAAATTTTGATTAACCTGCTTAGCAACGCTATTAAATTCACGGAGAAAGGCTTTGTTAAATTATCAGTTGCTTGTCTGGAGAAAAATAATAATCGGGTTTTGTATGAATTTATTTTAAACGATAGCGGCATAGGGATTAGCGAGGATAAATTAGATTTTATTTTCGAAAAGTTTAATCAGATTGATTCCGTTTACAATCGCAAGCACCAGGGCATTGGGTTGGGCTTATCGATCACCCGTGAATTGGTCGAAAAAATGGGTGGCAAAATCAAGGTCAAGAGTGTTTTGGGTCAAGGTTCAGAATTCAGTTTTACCCTGCCTTTTGAAGTGCCTAATACAGAAAGCGCAAAGACGGAAGAAGCAGAGCCAATTGATCTAAACGATAAAAAATTATTTGAAGGCGTCGAGGTTTTATTGGTTGAGGATAATATTGTGAATCAAATTATCGCCACCACCTTTTTAGAAGAGCATGGCTGCCAAGTCAGCGTCGCAGGGCATGGGAAAAAGGCTTTAGAACTGTTGCACTCAGAACATCCCTTTGAGGTGATCCTGATGGATATTGGCTTGCCTGATAGCAGTGGCTATGATGTGGTAAAGGAAATTCGACAGAGGCATTTCTTAAAGGATATTCCGATTATTGCCCTAACGGCGCATATTTTAGAACGCGATAAGGCGGAATGTTTGGCTGTGGGGATGAATGATATCATCACCAAGCCAATTCAGCGCGAACGTCTGCTGGGTGTTTTACAGCGATTCTTGATCTAGGGGCGCCCCTATAACTGTCCAAAAAGTTGGTAGTCCACAATATCGCAGAGGCAGTGGATGATGAGCACGTTGGTTTCCTGAGAACGCGCCGGATCGTTGGTCGGCACGCGTATTTCAATGTCCGACTCACCCAATAATTCGACTATTTTACCGCCGTCTTGGCTGGTTAAGGCAACCACGCCGATGTGACGATCCTGCGCTGCCTTGATAGCCTGCAAGATGTTAGCTGAATTCCCAGAGGTGGAAATAACCAGCAGAACGTCACCGCTTTGCCCCAGCCCGCGAATTTGTTTAGCGAAAATATCCTGATAAGCATGGTTGTTGGCAATAGCCGTAATGGCCGTGGTATCAGCCGTCAAAGCCAAGGCTGGCAGGGGAGGCCGTTCACCCTTAAAACGAGTCAACATCTGGCTAGCAAAGCGCAAGGCATCACAAGCCGAGGCACCATTCCCACAAGTCATAATTTTGTGCCCGTTCAACAAACACTCCGTCAGCTTATCCCCCGCCGCCAACAAAGCCGGCAACAACAGATCCGCCGCCAAAATCTTAGTTTGAATACTCTCACTAAATTGATTCTTAACAAGTTCATGCAAATCATTCATACAAATAATTCTCTATATTTTTTCCTCACCCTCTCCTGATTGATTTATTTCACCCGGGGAGTGAATCCCCGGGTGAAACTTAAGGGGAGAGCTGCGCCTCTCCCCTTAAGAAACCCCATCGCTTTGTAGGAGAGGGTGACGAAACAGAGCGTGGGAGGAGAAGAGGGCTCAACCTTCCTTATCGAGGCGAAAACGCATTCTTAACCCACTCTATTTCAGGCCCACTAACCCCCGCACTAATCCCCACAATATCAAACCGACAATTCACCCTATACAACAACCGCTGTTTTTGCATGTAGTAAAGCCCCGTCCGAATAATCTTGTTTTGCTTGTAATAATTAACACTTTCCACCGCCGAACCATAAGCCGTATTATTGCGCAGACGTACCTCCACAAAAACCAGATCTTCCCTATCCTGCATAATTAAATCAATTTCCCCACCAGCAGAGGAAAAGTTCTTATGCAGCAGTTGCAGACCTTTGCTTTGCAAAAAGTCTGCCGCATAAGTTTCCGCCTTATCGCCATCCTGTAAATGCTTAGATAGTCCCGCCATGCATTTTCACCCAAGGTAAACGTTGATGAATGCGTTGTTGGTTAAGCGACAAGGCGCCGGTCGACCCGTAGACGGGGAAGTTGGGCAAAAGTGACAGTCGCGGCAAAGCCTGGCTAAGCAGATAGGCATCGCGTCCAATAGCATAAAGATTATCATGCAGATTGGGATTGCTCGAACTCGCCCCAGCCATTCGTTTCACCCAAGGTGTCACGGGAAAAGTGACGCCATCGAGGTCCCTATCTTTGCTGGGATTGGGTCGCCCCGAGTAGATCGTTGAAATGGAATAAATCGGCACATTGTTGGCATAGTAAAAACGCAAGAGCGGCACAATCTGTCTAGCCATATTAGGCTGCGCAAAAAGGAAAATCACATCAAAATCCTGGCGCCGCTGTTCGGAGAGCACAGATTTTTTATTCTCTTCCCGCATCAAGGCGCGGTCTGCTTTAGGGTTCACATGCAAGAGCGAGGCGATAACATGGGTAAGATTGGTCTGCTTGTTGAAATACAAGCTATCACTGACCGTACCCCCCAGACTTTGCCAGTTAGCGGTTGCTGCCTCACCCACGCGATGCCCCCAAGCGTCATCCGGCGCGATAACCAAGGCTTGCTTAAGCCCACCTGACCAAGCTTTATTAGTCATCTGTTTGGCCTCATAAACCGGCGACAAGCCAAACTCATAAAAATTGGCGGGATTGGAGCTGAAATAGCCCGGCTTCGTATAGTTCAACGCTATGACGGGTACCTCAAAACGGTTGTAGTGATTGAGTGAATCAACCTCGGGTTTAAGCAAAGGCCCAACGACGATATTCGCGCCATCGGCGACCGCTTTTTGATAAAGAGTGCTGATGTCGGCATTTTGGCTAGTGTCATAAAAGGTCACGGATTGCTTTTTGGCGCTCTTGCCTAGGCTGTCATAGTAGGCACCCAAAAACCCAGCACGCACAATGCGCCCGGAGGCGGCTTGAGGCCCATGCAAAGGCAAGAGGACCGCAATTTGTTTAGGCGAGGAAGCCGCCAATAACTTTTGCAAACTCTCATCGCTAGGAATGAGTTCATTGCCAGGATGATTGGGATGAGCGGCGCGCCAGGCCAGCAATTCTTGGACAAGGACAGGCGTATTGGCACTGTCTTTTTTGCTGATAATGGCCAGTGATAACCAACCAGCAGCCTTCGCATCGGGGGCGGAGGCTTGGGCTTTTTCTAAGCCGGCAACTGAGGTATGTTGCAGGTTATACCAAATGACCTCGGGGCTGCTTTGCCAGAGGCTTTCATCGTTAACGGAGACCACGGTAGTCGGTTTAGAGCCGCCCAAGAAGGAATAAGAAGAATGCGCAGGCGGGCCATCGTCCGTGCCTGCTGAGCGCAGGGTAGTACAGCTGGTTAAAGCCAAAGTAAAAAGTAAAAAAGTCGTGATAAAAGTTTGTTTGTTCATGAAGTTTGGCCGGAGGTGAGTAATGCAGTCAAGTTTAGGTATTTTATACATCGTTGCAACTCCTATTGGAAATCTCGGGGATATCACCTTAAGAGCTATCGACACTTTAAAGCATGTTAATTGGATTGTTGCAGAAGATACCCGCCATTGCAAAGTATTATTAAAACACTATGGCATCGAAACCAAGACCCTAGCCCTGCACGAACACAATGAAAAACAGTCAGTCCAGAAGCTAATCGAGTTTCTCCTACAAGGCGACTCCATCGCCTTAATCAGCGACGCCGGCACCCCACTCATCAGCGACCCGGGCTATCGCCTGGTAACCGCCGCCCGACAAGTAGAACTCCCCGTTGTCCCCCTCCCAGGCGCCTGCGCCGCCATCACCGCCCTATCAGCCTCCGGCCTCCCCACTGACAGCTTCTGCTTCGAAGGCTTCCTTCCTGCCACCTCAAGCGCTCGCCGCAAGCGCTTGGAATCCCTTGCCAGGGAACCCCGAACGCTAATTTTTTACGAAAGCCCACATCGGGTTTTGGAGGCCTTAGCCGATTTAGAACAGATTTTTGGCCCCAAACGCCAAGCCGTACTAGCCCGCGAACTGACCAAACTCTTCGAAACCATCCACAGCAGCGACCTTGCTTCCCTCTTAACCTGGGTTAAAGCCGACCCTAACCAACAACGCGGGGAGATGGTGCTACTGGTTGCTGGCGCGCCTGCGGGGGCTCAGGCCGAGGGAGGGATTGCGGTGGAGAAGGTGCTGAACCTGTTGCTGAGGGAATTACCCCTGAACCAGGCGGTAAAATTAACCTCGGAAATAACGGGCGAAAAAAAGAACAAATTATACCGTCGGGCTGTTGCGATTAAAGGAGAGGGTTGACGCTTTTTATCAATTTTGGATACCCCTTCCATGAGGTCTGCACATACTTCCCGTTCGAAAATTGATAGGTAGACTCTTCATCCACAGGGACGGCTTTATAATGTTGGGTGTTATCATCTACCGTACCAAATCGTTTAATTTTAAGTTGATAAAAAGGATCACGTGGGATTTTAGAAAAATTAAGTGCTGCCGAAAATGTTGCACATTGAACTGACTGCCCACAGTCATTGAAATTGTCATAATAAATAGTTTCTTGATGTGAGCTTACTATGTTCTTATCGTAAGGGATCAGTATATACAATTCCTTGTCAAGAAATTCACCATTCTTATGTTCAAACTCTAAAGTGGCGCCATATTTTCCATCGCCAACTTGAATTAAGTTAACGGTTGGCGATACTGCATATTCACCTTCATACATTAAAAATAAGTTTTGATTTTCAATTTCCCATTTTCTCTTTTTTTTATAAAAAATGGTCGCATTTAACAAAGGCAGACAGGCATGGCATTCATATGGCTTACCAAGAGGCGAAGTTTTAGTTAAAAATATAAATTTTTTCACTCCATGCTCAATGTATGATTGAAAAAACACATTACTGACAATTCCCGTCCTGTTTTTCCAAAAAAACTCGTCTACCTCATCTTTTTTTGGAAATTGCATATTTTTCCAAATTGCATTTCTATGAACAGAGTCATAATTGCCAAATACCGCCATAAAAGCATCTTTTTCAGAAAGATTATGGTCGAAAGGAAAAATAAGAAGTAGGCTGGAGACAACCGAAATCACAAAAAGTAAAATTAGAAAAACAGCCATCCTATATTTAATTTTCACGCGTACTATTCCTGCTTAATTGGGTTTTTGGGTCATATATCATGATAACTCCTCAGCTTGTTCAACAAGGTGGTCGCATATATTTCTTTTTTAATTTTTAAAGAATTTTTCTGGGATTTGGATTTGTGCCATGTGAAGAGGGCGACCGCCGGTCGCCCCTACAGGGTGGTGCGATGGCCAAAGAAGGAGGGTTTAAAAAACGACGCCGTGTCGGGAAGACACCCGTACCTGCTAGTATCGACGCAGTCACGGCGTTGAAAAATATAGCATAAGATTAAGGGGATAGTAAATTTAGTTTTAGCGAGGCCCTCTGCCTTGACCCCTACCTCAAATTCACGTAAAACCCTTATTGAAACGTTTGCCGAGGCAGTCGCTCTGGCCCCTACAGGGGTTGGGGAGGAAAGTCCGGGCTCCAGAGGGCAGGGTGCCAGATAACGTCTGGGAGGCGCAAGCCTACGGAAAGTGCCACAGAGAAGATACCGCCATGGCTGTGTTTACACAGTTAGGGTAAGGGTGAAAAGGTGCGGTAAGAGCGCACCGCGTGGGGGGAGACTCCCGCGGCAAGGTAAACCCCACCTGGAGCAAGACCAAATATGAACCCAACAGTGCTGCCCGCACTGGGTTCGGGTAGGTTGCAGGAGGCGTCTGGCGACAGGCGCCCCAGATGAATGACTGTCCACGACAGAACCCGGCTTACTGGCAAACGTTTCATTTTTTTATAACCTTTATAACCGGTTTACAGCCCTCGACTAAATAACCCCTCTCCCACTTGTGGGAGAGGGCAGGGTGAGGGTCTGGACGTGGCATATACTAGCTTCGATCAAGAACATGACCGGTCGAAACCCTCACCCTACCCTCTCCCGCGAGCGGGAGAGGGGTTATTTAGGGGGCATGAATAGTTAATCTGTTTCTCACCCAAACAAGATTTTCATCACCTTCTCTTTTCCTAGCACACGTACAAATTCGCTGAAAAGAAGATAGCCAAAAAACACGACAACCAAACCCAATTCTGTCGCCCAAAACATGGGTATCGATAGCTGCAGGTAGAGGTGCTGGAAGACTTCATCGATGTTGCGGAACTTTAGGCCTAAATGGATTAGGAGGTCTACAATTCGAAACAGGAAAATGGCAAAATTGTATACAAAAAGTTTCCAGAGAATGTTGTAAATCAAGGGGCGGTTGGGGAAGGCGTTGATGAAGGAAAAGCAGTTCACGATCAGCACTACCTTGCCAACCACTAAGGCAAAAATGCTGACCCCGAGCGTGTTGTAATAGCGAATATCTCCCGGCTGCCGGGCGAGGGCGGCGACGAAATGGAGGAGATTGAAGGTGATAAGAAAGTAGATAATGGCGGGGATAATACCGTTTACCTCCCGCCTAAATCGTCCTAAAAAGGGCATAACGCTCCTTGCTAATAGCTAGATCTTTCTAGCATATCATGCTTGAGTTCTTTCGGCTCGGGCAGCGGTTCCCGCTGTCCTTACGCGATGGGGGTTCTTAGGGGGAGAATCGCGATTCTCCCCCTAAGTGCAAGCCCAAGCTCTGCTTGGGCGCCGCATAAAACAATCCATAAAGGTATAAAAATCCCCGCGTTAGCGGGAACTACTGCATCTCGGGTCAGGGTCTTTACAGGGAGGACAAAAGAAGCTAGGATCCACTTTTCAAGGCGCGCCGATTTGAGTTTCAGCTTGCAGGCGCTTAACTAAATATGGCTAAAGCGAGATTATCCAATGACAAGTTACTTACCTGCTTTTTCGTTTTTTTCTCTTTTTCTATTGATCCATTTTTTTCAATCTTTTCGGCTGCAAAAAATGCCCTTCCGGGCATCTTCGACCTACCACCGCTAGCATTTCATTCACACTTTTTTGAATTGGATGTTCTGACGACCCGAGGGGGGCGATTATGCCAAATTTTTTCCGATCCAACGATAAAACCATACATTTATGTAAAACAACGCCAGAATTATATTCCTATTTATTTTGGAGGCTGTCCAAGCACAATCGCTTAGTTTTAAATGGTGATAAGAGTGGATTAAATAGCGCGCTTAACACTATTAAGCAATGCATAACAAATCATTCAGCCCTGGATCGCGCGCAACTAAGCCAAGCGCTTTTAAGCGCAAAAGAGGGGTTGGGTCAGGCCTTATACAAAGAATTAAATTGCACTCTGCAGATTAGCTGTCGTGAAGAAGTTTCGCTGAGAGCAAAATGGAAAAATCCATTTTACCGAAATTTTGAATCACAGCTGATGACTAATATTTTGCTCCGTCCTACAGCCGCTATGATAAATTGTGTCCCTTTAATTTCTAAAAAAGTCATTGAAATTTTAAAAAATAATCAATTAGAAACCAAAGTGGAAGTTTCCACTGAAGCGACAGGGGAGCAACCCTCTTCAACGGGAACCCCCGATACCAGAGAGCTTATTCGAGATTTTTTAGAAAAAATTTCACTTGAATCCACAGTGCCAGAAGCCTTCGGTAAAATAAAAAAACCTAATCCATCTTTGGAAGAGGTATTTCTTCTATTGGAGCGAAATGACCCTGCTGATTTGCATCAAATCTTACAGATTCATGTCACCTTCGCTCGGAACTTATACCGAGTATTGGATGATCCTCAGTCCCAGGAGGCCAGGGTAGCATTCATCGATGGTAAGTTGCGTGGCTCACCCTTCTTTAAGGACTGGAGGATGACGCGTGGGAGAGAATTCTTTTTTGACACCAGTATTACTTCTAGCAAAATGGGACTGATGCTACGCGAGCAGGCGTCGGATTTACCAGAACTTTCAGAATCACAAAAATGGTGCCCTGATGCGATTTGCCAAGAGCCCTTCTTCGATTCGCCTTATGTGCAAGAAATCTTAGCCAATGATTTAGTGTATATCTCGGGACCATCGGGTATGACCACCTTGTTCCTTGGTATGGCCGAATTATTGCAATCTTTGCCTATGACCGAACTAAAGGAATCCTATGCGCTTTGTTGTTCTGTGTATCTCGTTAGCGGAGGTTTGCATTCTTGGCATGAAGCTTTGGAAGTGGCACATGATTTGTTAGGATATTTTCCTGAATACCAACGCGGAAAATATCAGACTCTACTGGACCATTTTTCGCAGGATCCTGTTTTTCAGGAAAATATCGAGAAAACCTGGGATAACTTCTTTCAGTTTTGCGATAAACATTTTAGATACGCCATTTTGCATGATGATTTAAAAACACGTTACCGTGAATATTTTGAATCCAAGCTGGCCTTAGCTATTTCTGATCAATCGGATTCACTACAAAGCGTAGCCAAGGTTTCAGAAACCATTGCCGGCATAATAAAAGAGAACAAAGCCGAAGTCGAAAGCATTTTGTTTAAAAACCGACTGATTAAAAAAGAATTATATGATGAAAGTTATTTTGGTTGTTTACACCCAAAACAAGAGATGCCCGAAACAATCGTGGATAATCTTTTAAGTGTTTTATCTAACCGAAAAGCGGATTTGGAACAGCTTATCCATATTCATTCTGTTTTTGCCAGACATGTCTCTGACGAGCTGTTGGTGCATAAAGAAAAAAACATCAGAATCTTACACATCGATACTAAGGACCGTGGTCGTGTCACCCTTAATCAACAGGTGCAGCCTAGCAACTATATTGGGATTGCCCGCCATCCATTATTTAATGCGCGGATAGGTCAGGTAGCGCAAAGACATTTTTGTGGGATAGATGAATTTGGACCGGATCTAAACAGTCCTTTTTATCTGAATATGGCAGGCAAACATATACCCTTTATCTCTGGAAAGTCTGGACATACCGTGAAGCTACTTTCCGGTGCTAAGCAATATGCTTTCTTAGATCGGGAAGAAGTGAAGGAATACACCTTGGCTTGTTTTGCATACCTCACAAAGGGGCGAAATCACGGATTTCATGAAGTCATGATCATGGCTAAGTCGGCGGGTGTAGATTATGAAATGGAGAAGTATCTGCCCAGTTTTCCGCAAACCTTCATTTGTTCCCCGCAATTTCAACGATTGCATAGGGAATTTCCTGAATTTTTGGAACATGAGAAATCAATTCACCGCAATGCGGATCTTCGATCCACATTGAGGTGAATAAAATCAGTTTTAAGTTAAGCAGCAACTTTTTAGTCATCTTTATCCGCATTCTCTAAAAACATAAATGATAAAATTGACTATTCTGCGACCATCCTGCTTTAATTGAAACTTTTATTCACCCTATGAAGTCCGAAGGGCTTCATAGGGTGAATTTGCTTATTTACATCCAGAGTGGCGAAAAGTGGTTGCAAGTGGGAAATTGTGGTATATTTTTCTGGTAGGGGCTAGGAAAGGCAGTCCCGACGAGAGGCTCTCAGAGAGCGGCAATGAGGGGTTGGAAGCGGGACGGCAAGGCATGCCAAGATTTGCTTAAAACACAGTTGAAGCTGCTTTTGTCGCTATCTTCCTCCATCCGTTATTCCGCTTATTTCTATTGAGCCCCACACTGTTTTCAGGCTGAGGTGCCTATGTTTCGTGGTGTAAATATAGCCAATATGGATACCAAAGGCCGGATTGTTTTGCCGACACGCTATCGGTTGTGTTTGCAAAGCGGCAGCATTTTGACGATCGACACGGAAGAGCGTTGTTTGCTACTTTACCCGCTCAAAGTGTGGGAAGAGATTGAAAGCAAGCTAGCCGCTTTACCCAGTTTTAACGCCGCGGCAAGGCGAATTCAGCGTTTGCTGATTGGGCATGCCACGGATTTGGAAGTTGATGCACAGGGCCGGATTTTGGTGCCACCGCTATTGCGCGATTATGCAGGAATTGATAAGCGCGCCGTGCTGGTTGGGCAGGGTAAGAAGATTGAGCTATGGGCTGAGGCACATTGGCAAGAGAGCCGCAGCCTGTGGCTGAAAGAAGAACTGCGTCTGGATGATGAGTTGCCGGACGTTGTTAAACTATTGTCGCTTTAAATCCCTGCGCGATGGGGGTTCTTAGGGGGAGAATCGCGATTCTCCCCCTAAGTGCAAGCCCAAGCTCTGCTTGGGCGCCGCATAGAACAATAAGGTATAAAAGTCCCGCTTTTGCGGGTACAAAAAAAGAGGATAGAAAGCATGGTGGCCTGTCGTATGAATGAGACTAGCTTTTCTCATCAGCCCGTTCTTTTAAGCGAGGTGATTACCGCGCTGGCTGTTCGTCCGCAGGGTATTTATGTGGACGCGACTTTTGGTCGGGGTGGTCACAGCCAGGCTATTCTTGCGAATTTGAATCAAGACGGCCGGCTGATCATGATTGATAAAGATCCCAGCGCTGTTGCTTATGCCCGCGACACTTTTGCAGGTGATTCCCGCGTTAAAATTTATCATGGTTCTTTTGCGGAATTGGATTCTATCTTAAAGCAAGAAAACCTCAGCGGCCAAGTCGATGCTATTTTATTCGACCTCGGCGTTTCCTCTCCGCAATTGGATGAGGCGGAAAGAGGTTTTAGCTTTATGCGCGATGGCAAACTCGATATGCGCATGGACACCAGCAAAGGCTTAGACGCAGCTACTTGGCTTGCTAAAGTGGATGAAACCGAATTAGCCAATATTATTTATCGCTATGGCGAAGAAAAATTCTCTCGCTCTGTCGCCCGCGCCATTGTCGCCGCGCGTCAGGAAGCCCCTATCCTCACCACCTTTCAATTACGCGATATTGTCACGCGCGCTATTTTTGTCAAACCCAAAGACAAACATGCCGCCACGCGCACTTTCCAAGCTATTCGTATCGCTATCAATCAAGAGCTCGAAGATTTGCAACAAGCGCTGGACCAGGCCTTGGCTGCCTTAAAAGTCGGCGGCAAATTAGCGGTTATCAGTTTCCATTCCTTGGAAGATAGAATGGTTAAACGCTTTATTCAGCTCCACGAAAGAGGGGACCACTTTCCACCGGATTTCCCCATTAAGCACCAAGATTTGCAGATCAAGCTAAAGCGTATTGGCCGCGCGATTCGCCCCTCGGAGGCGGAGCTGGCGGTGAATCCGCGGGCACGGAGCGCGACCTTAAGGATAGCGGAGAAGCAATCATGAACGCAGCAGGGAGATTGTTGAATCGAGATGTCTTATCACCAAATTGGGTGCTAGCCGTGTTTTTGACGCGTACACAACTGAGTTTCGCCGTCTTTTTATTCTTGGTGTTTATGTCCGCCTTCTCGGTGGTCTACATGACCAATCTGGCCCGCGATCTCCAAGCAAACTTGCATCAATCCCAAGCGGAGAATGCGCAACTGTTTAGCCAACAAGGACAATTGTTGCTAGAGCGCAGCACGCTAAGCATGCAGGCCCGCGTGCAACAGGTTGCCGAGCAAAAGCTTAACATGCTTATCCCCGATCATCAGTCGGTTGTGAAGATTCACGAGTGAAGCGCGCTTTTTCTATCGTTTTTATCTCCTGGCGCTACTATGTCGTGCTCGCCGCCATCAGTATTTTAGTCGGCGTTCTCGCGGGTCGTGTCCTTTATCTCTCGCTGGTGCAACGTCCCTTTTTGCAAACGCAGGGTGAGGCGCGCTCTTTGCGGGTCATCAATATACCCGCTTTTCGCGGCATGATTACCGATCGCAATGGTTATCCCTTGGCGGTTTCCGCCGCAGTCAGTTCCGCTTGGGTCAACCCGCAAGACTTTTCGCCGACAGCGGCGCAGTGGAAATTGTTGCAGCGCTACCTGGTGATTAATACGCATAAACTAGCGCAACAACTCCATCATGAGAAAACCAAAGGCAGAGAATTTTTTTACTTGAAAAGAGGCCTTGATCCCACGCTGGCGGAGAGCTTGAAAAATCAAAAAATTCCGGGCCTTTATTTTCAAACCGAATTCAAACGTTTTTATCCGGAAGCGGAAGTCAGTGCTCAGCTTTTGGGTTTTACCAATGTGGATGATCGTGGGCAAGAAGGCATTGAGCTGGCCTACAATGATTGGCTGCAAGGCGTGCCGGGAAGGAAGGTGGTGCTGCACAATCGACTGGGCGAAGTGATTTCTGATTTACGTTTGCTGCGCGATCAAAAACCCGGACGGCCGGTGGCGCTGAGCATCGATCGACGTATTCAGTATTTAGCCTATCGTGAATTAATGCAGGGCGTGGAAAAAAACGCGGCGCAGGCAGGCACGGCCATTGTTTTGGATGTTAAAACGGGTGAAGTCTTGGCTATGGTCAATTACCCCTCCTTTAATCCAAACCATCGCGCCGACGCGCCCAAAAATGCTTTCCGTAATCGAGCCGTGACCGATATTTTTGAACCCGGTTCAACGATTAAAGCCTTCAGTGTGGCCTCTGCCTTGGATAGCGGAAAGTTTAACCCGAATACGGTGATCGATACCTTTCCTGGCTGGATAAGGGTCGGGCGCAATGTTGTACATGATGAAAAAAATAACGGTGAATTGTCCTTGGCTGAAGTGCTGCAAAAATCCAGTGACGTTGGCACGACCAAAATGATTTTGTCCTTGCCGCCGGAGCATCTTTGGGAAGTGCTACACCATGTGGGTTTTGGGGAGCAGACGGGGATTGAATTTCCAGGTGAACAGGCGGGAGTTTTAGTCAAGCGGCCTAGGTGGGGAGCCTTTATGACAGCGACCTTATCCTTTGGTTATGGCATTTCAGTGACGCCGATCCAACTGGCGCGAGCTTACGCTGTCCTGGCCAATGATGGGATCAAAATGCCCATTACCCTGCTGCGACGCGATCAAGTGCCAGCCGGTGAACGGGTGATGGAGTCGGCGGTTTCTAAGCAAATGCTGGGTCTTTTAGAGTCCGTCGTAGAAGCCAAAGAAAGCACCGGCAGGCTAGCCCGCGTCCCCGGTTACCGCGTAGCCGGCAAAACCGGCACCGCCCGCATGCTAGCCAACACGGGTTATCAAAAGGACCACCACATATCCTCCTTTATCGGTTTGGCCCCTGTCAGCCATCCCCAAGTCGTCGTAGCCGTCATCATCTACGACCCCCAAGGCCGCAGCCACATGGGCAGCCAAGTTTCAGCACCGATTTTTTCCAAGATCATGCAAGGCTCTTTGCGGGTTTTGAATGTGCAGCCTGATGGGGTAGAGGAGACGCCAAATAAGGCGTAAGATGCGCAGGCGTTGAATTTGATCATGAGGACTTTGATGCGCTTATCCACTCTACTTGCGAATATTTATCCGCTTCCTCCCGCTGCTGATCGAGAACTGCTTGGCATTACCCAATATTCTACCGAAGTTCAAACAGGGTACTTATTTATCGCCCGTCGGGGCCGTACTTTTGATGGGAGAACCTATATCGACGAGGTCATCAGCAAAGGTGCCTCTGCTGTTTTGGCTGAGGGTGAGCAGCCTAGTCTGGAGTGGCGCGGCGAAGTCCCGATTATTTCTCTGCCACAACTGCAGCAAGAGTTACACGAACTGGGGCGCCGCTTTTACGCTGACCCTACAGCAAATCTCAAGCTCATCGGTGTGACGGGAACTAACGGGAAAACCTCCACCGCCCACTTCATCGCCCAAGGCTTAACCGCCATGGGTAAACCCTGCGGAATCATTGGCACCTTGGGCAACGGCCTACCGGGCGCCCTCCGAGAAACCAGTTTAACCACGCCAGATCCTATCCAATTACAAAGAATCTTTGCCGATCTAAGAAGTCAACAAGCCCAGTTTGTTGCCATGGAAGTATCCTCCGGCGGTCTCGATCAGCAGCGTGTAAAAGGCCTGCCCTTTGAGGTGGGTATCTTCACTAACCTAACCCAAGATCATCTCGATTATCATGGCAGCATGGAGGCCTACGGCGCAGCCAAGAGACGTCTATTTACGGAATATCCCTTGCAACATGCCGTGATCAATGCGGATGATCCCTTTGGTCGCGAGTTAATCGCCAGCTTGCCTGATCTGGACCTAACTTCCTATGGCATCCACCAAGGGCAGGGCCCCAAGCATGTCAGCGTAAGCCAGGTGCAATTCGAACTCTCCGGCATGCGTGCCCTGGTCCACACCCCCTGGGGAGAGGGCAAACTCTTTGCCCCTCTCATCGGCGAATTCAACCTGAGCAATCTGCTGGCCGTTCTCACCACCCTTTGCGTCTTAGGCATCCCCTTGCCGGAAGCGCTTTCCCGTATAGCTACCCTCAAGCCCGTCCCTGGGCGTATGCAAATCTTTGGTGGCGGCGCCCACCCCGTCGTGGTTGTTGATTATGCCCACACCCCAGACGCCCTCGAAAAAGCCCTCCTGGCCCTGCGTAAACACTGCCAAGGCAAATTGCTCTGTCTATTTGGTTGTGGTGGCAATCGGGATAGAGATAAACGCCTGCATATGGCTGAAATGGTTGAACGCTATGCCGATCGGATCATGGTCACCAGCGACAACCCACGCCACGAAGATCCCCATGCCATTATCGCCGACATTATCAGCGGCTTTAAAAACCCAGCCCCGGTACGGGTGGAAGAAGACCGTTCTAAAGCGATCGCAGACATTATACAATGGGCTGGAAGCGGTGATTATGTCCTAGTTGCCGGCAAAGGAGCCGAGACCTATCAGCAGGTCGGCGCAGTCAAACTGCCTTTTAGCGATGCTGAAAAGATTTGTGCTTATTTGGAGCTGCCTATTTAGGACGTAGCCTGGGTGTAGCGGAGCGGAACCCAGGAACCGGCGGCAAGGCTGGTTTTCCTGGGTTCCGCTTCGCTACACCCAGGCTACGATCCTGTGATCTTCAGAGAGGGTAGTTCAAACTTAAGGAACCCGCGTATGTTATTAGCATTAAGCGAATGGTTAGCCCAGTACTACCACGTCTTTCACGTTTTCCAATACCTCAGTCTTCGCGCCATCTGCGGCGCGCTTACCTCCCTTTTTATCGCCTTGCTCGTTGGCCCTTACCTGATCAAACGTCTCAGCCAACACAACATTGGCCAAATCGTGCGGACGGAGGGCCCTCAAAGTCATTTGTCCAAGTCGGGCACACCCACCATGGGGGGCGTCCTAGTCCTGGTCGCTTTAACCCTCTCCACCCTTTTATGGGGTGATTTAAGTAACAGCTATATCTGGGTGATTCTATTCACAACCTTGGGCTTCGGCGTCATTGGCTGGCAGGATGATTACCGCAAGCTCATCCTCAAGCGCAGCAAGGGCCTCACGGCTAAACAAAAAATCCTCTATCAAACCATTCTGGGTTTGGGCATCGCCTTCTATCTTTACCATTCTGCGACCCTGCCTAGCCAAACGGAATTCATCGTTCCCTTTTTCAAAAACGTGAACATCCCCTTGGGTCCTTTCTTCGTTGTCCTAGCTTACTTAGTGATCGTCGGCTCCTCTAACGCCGTCAACCTCACCGATGGCTTGGATGGTTTAGCCATTATGCCCACCGTCCTGATCTCCGCCGCCTTGGGTGTCTTCGCCTATGTCGCCGGCAATAGCCATTTTGCCACCTACTTAGTCATCCCCTACATTCCCGGTTGCGGTGAGATAGTCGTATTCTGCGCCAGCTTGGTCGGTGCCGGCTTGGGCTTCCTCTGGTTCAATACCTACCCAGCCCAAGTCTTCATGGGCGATGTAGGCGCCCTTTCCCTGGGCGCCGCCTTGGGTGTGATCGCGGTCATCGTCCGCCAAGAAGTCGTCTTCTTTTTAATGTCAGGCATCTTCGTCCTAGAAACCGTCTCCGTCATCATCCAAGTGGGTTCCTACAAACTCACCGGCAAGCGCGTTTTTCGCATGGCGCCCATCCATCATCATTTCGAACTCAAAGGCTGGCCAGAGCCGCGCGTGATTGTGCGCTTCTGGATTATCACCTTTGTTTTAGTTCTCTGTGGCCTGGCCACCTTAAAGTTAAGGTAAATGTATGTCCCAAGATAATTTACATGTTGTGGTAGGCCTGGGTGTCACCGGCTTATCTTTCGTTCGTTATTTGAAAGCGCGACAAATTCCCGTTGCCCTAACCGACACGCGTCCAGAGCCACCGCTCTTGGGTCGCTTTAAGCAAGAATTTCCCGAGGTGCCTCTTCATTTGGGTGGCTTGGATGAGACGCTGCTGGATCAAGCCGCCACTATTTTACTAAGCCCAGGTGTTGCCTTAGCGGAGCCAGCCATCGCCAAGCAATGCGCGCGGGGCCTGCCTGTGATTGGCGATGTCGAGCTTTTTGCCCGAGAGGTAAAAGTACCTGTTGTCTGCATTACCGGTTCCAACGCCAAAAGCACCGTGACCACCTTAGTCGGTTTAATGGCAGAGGCAGCAGGACTAAAGGTTCGTGTGGGTGGCAACCTAGGGATACCCGTCCTGGATCTTCTAGCGCAGCCTGAGGAAGCGGAGCTTTACGTTTTAGAACTTTCTAGCTTTCAGCTAGAAACCACCTATTCCCTAGCCCCGCGGGTAGCCACGGTGCTCAATGTGACACCGGACCACATGGACAGATATGCCGATCTGGAAGCCTACAAACAAGCCAAGCAACGCGTCTATAACCATTGCCAAATCGCCGTCTGCAATCGAGATGACCCCAACACTGAATGCCAGGATAATTTTTCTCAAAGGAAATTTTATTTCACGCTGGATCAACCTGTGCAGAATGAATTTGGCTTAATCGAAAATGAGGGTGAAGTCTATTTGGCCTTTGAAAATGAGTTACTCCTGCCGGTGCAGGACTTACCCATCCGAGGCCGCCATTATCAAGCCAATGCCTTGGCGGCGCTGGCTCTGGGACATGGCGCCAACCTGCCTTTTGACAAGATGCTGCAGGTACTGCGTGAATTTAAAGGCCTGCCCCATCGTTGCCAATTGGTGCGCGAGCAAAACGGCATTGCTTGGTACAACGATTCCAAGGGAACCAATGTGGGAGCCAGCTTAGCGGCGATTGAAGGTTTGGGCCCGGAGCTTAAGGGTAAACTCATCCTAATCGCTGGCGGTGTCGGTAAAAATGCGGATTTTAGCCCCTTGTTGCCCGCCATCAGCCAGTATGTCAGAACGGCTGTGCTCATGGGCGAAGCCGCGCCCCATTTAGCTAAATTGATAGACGGCCGCTGCGAGCTGGTCATGGTTCAGGATATGTCAGCCGCCGTGCGGTTGGCAGAACAAAAAGCCCACCCGGGCGATTGCGTCCTCCTCTCGCCCGCCTGCGCCAGTCTTGATATGTTTAAAAATTTCGAACATCGCGGAGAGGTGTTCACGGCCCTGGTGCAGGAGCTATCGGCATGCACCGACAAATAACCGTTCCACCAGCGCCTTATGATCGTTTACTGATTGCCTATGTGGTCGGCATTATCTTGATGGGTTTGCTGATGGTGACCTCGGCCTCCATCAATGTCTCCGACCAACAATTGCATCAACCTTTTTATTATTTCTTTCGGCAGATTGTTTTTCTTTTCGGCGGTATTTTTCTAGGCACCTTGGTGGTGCAATTTGAAATAGAAACTTGGGAACATCAGAGCTGGCTGCTTTTAATTTCCGCCTTGCTAGCCTTAACCCTGGTCTTGGTTCCTGGCATAGGGCGCTCGGTCAATGGCAGTATGCGCTGGATTGGTTTTCATGGCATGGGTTTTCAAGTCTCGGAATTTGCCAAACTAGCCATCATCATTTACATGGCGGGATATCTCTGGCGTCATCATCAAGAAATAAAAACGCGTTTGAGCGGTTTCTTAAAGCCCATGTTTATTTTGGCGATCGTTTCTCTCTTACTTCTGCGCGAGCCGGATTTCGGAGCGCTGGTGGTGATCACCGTTACCACCATGGGTTTAATGTTTTTAGCCGGCATGCAGCTACGTCATTTTATCGTACTCTTTGGCACGGCGGTGCTAGCCTTGTCTGTGATCGCTATCTCCGCTCCCTATCGTTTATTACGCCTTACCTCCTTCATGGATCCCTGGGCCAATCCCTTTGGCAGCGGTTATCAGCTTACCCAATCCTTGATCGCCTTTGGTCGGGGCGGGTGGTTTGGTGTGGGGATAGGTAAAAGTGTTCAAAAGTTATTTTATCTCCCGGAAGCACACACTGACTTTTTGTTTGCGGTTATCGCGGAAGAGCTGGGGCTGGTTGGGACCCTCTGTTTAATCACCTTATTTAGCCTATTAGTCTTGCGCATCTTCACCATTGGCCGACGCGCTCAGGAGTTGGGCCAGCATTTTGCCGGTTTTCTCGCCTATGGTTTTGCTCTCTGGGTCGCCATTCAATTCATCGTCAGCATCGGCGTTAATTCTGGCATCTTGCCCACCAAGGGGTTAACCTTGCCCTTCATGAGTTATGGCGGAAGCAGTTTGCTGATTCACTGCGTGATGATCGCGCTGGTTTTGCGCATCGATTATGAAAACCGTTTATTGCAATTTGGGCTGCGCTGATGAAAGAAATAAAACGCGTTTTAATTATGGCTGGTGGTACTGGGGGGCATGTTTTCCCGGGTTTGGCCTTCGCCCGTTTTCTGCGTGAAAAAGGCATTGAGGTGCACTGGATGGGTACTGAGCGTGGACTGGAAGCCCGTTTAGTGCCGGAGGCTGGGATTCCGCTGCATCTAGTCGATATTTGGGGTATTCGTCGTAATGGATTGGTTCCCTTAATCCTGGCGCCTTTTCGGCTCCTTCGTGCTCTGCTTCAGTCTTTGCGCATTATCCGCCAAGTTAAACCCGAGGTCGTCATTGGCCTGGGCGGCTTCGTCAGTGGGCCGGGTGGGGTAGCGGCCTGGTTATCTTCTCGGTGCTTAATTATCCATGAACAAAATGCCAAAGCGGGCTTTACCAATCAATGCTTAAAGCATTTAGCCAAAAGGGTATTGACTGGATTCCCCGAAGTCTTCCCTCCGCAAGTGAAAGCGATTGTGACTGGAAACCCAGTACGCGAGGAGTTAGTTAGCCTGCCTCCTCCCACTCAGCGCTTAAAAAACCGCCAGGGCAAAATGCGCTTATTGATTTTTGGCGGCAGTCTAGGCGCTCAGGTAATTAATGAATTACTGCCCCAGGTCTTAGCCAAATTTCCCGCCGCAGAACGGCCTGAGGTCTATCACCAGACCGGCCTCAAGCTAATAGAAGAAACCCAAGCCGCCTATCAAGCCGCCGGCGTTGAAGTTAAATTAGAACCCTTCATCACCGACATGCAAACCGCCTACGCCTGGGCCGACCTAGTCCTTTGCCGCGCGGGGGCACTGACGGTTGCTGAGCTATCCGCCGTCGGTCTAGGCTCCATCATCATCCCTTACCCCTACGCCGTGGACGATCACCAAACCATTAACGCCCAATACTTAGTAAAAAACGGCGCCGCGATTTTGATCCAACAACGAGATTTGACCGCGGAGAGTTTAGGGCGGGTATTAGAGGAGTTAAACGCTGCTCCCGAACAACGCCTTAATATGGCTGTTGCTGCTTATGAGCTACGAAAGATTGAGGTAGCCGACAAGATCTTTGAGGCTTGCCTGGCGCAGTAGCCTAAAACACTCCCTCAGAGAGAAAGGGCAGGATGAGGGTATGGTGGCCCAAACACCCCTCTCCCGCTTGCGGGAGAGGGCAGGGTAGGGTAGACCGGTCATGTACTAAACCATTGATAAAAGGCACCCATTAAAATGCAAAAATTACGCCTTCTGGGATATCTCGCCTTTGCGGCTCTCTGCATTTTCGTCTCGCAATATAATCCCCAAAAAAACAATCCAAAACTACAACCCACCGGTTTAAACAGCCATTTCACTACCTCCAACACCCAAAGCTTCGCCGACTATGTGCAAGCCACCACAGCCATGGTCAAAGACGCCCGCACCAAAGCGCAAGTAAGAGCCGGCTCCAAAATTGTCCGTGGCAATTCACCGGTGATTTTAGATCCCGATCCAACTTTATGTAAAAAAGATCCCAACGGAAAATACAAAAACGGAATTCTGTTAATCCACGGTTTATTGGACTCGCCTTATCCCATGCAAGTACTAGGCCGTTACTTCCAAAGCAAATGCTTCCTGACCTATGTGATCTTATTGCCAGGCCACGGCACTGTCCCAGGCGATTTATTAAAAGTGAACACCCAAGACTGGATCGCCGCCACGCATTTTGGCGCGACCCAACTGGCCACTGAGGTAAACCAAGTTTGGCTAGGCGGCTTTTCCCTAGGCGGCACCTTAGCCATCAACGAAGCCTTAGAAAACCCAAAAGGATACAAGGCCCTCATATTATTTGCCCCCGCACTGAAAATAAATTCCCCGTTTGCGTTCTTTACCAAACCCATTTATTACGCCAGCGTCGCCATCCCCGCCTTCCAATGGTGGAAAAAATACTCAGAATCCTCACCCTACAGCTACGAGTCAATACCCGTAAACGCGGTATACCAAGCCAAACGCATCATAGACAAGGTCAGCGAACAACTAGAAACCCAAAAACTAACCCTCCCTCTCTTCATCGAACAAAGCGAGGAAGACACCACAATAAAAGCCGCTCCAACCCTAAACCTAATGGAAGAAGATCAAAATCCCCTCAGCCAAATGCTATGGTTTTCATCCAAAGGCGCTTCCCCCTCCACCGACACCCGAATCAAAACACTAACAAGCTATATACCCGACCAAAAAATCCTCAGCCTATCCCATGTATCCCTAACCGCCTCCAGCACCGATCCTGTCTACGGCCTACATGGAATCTACAAAAGCTGCCTACAATACCCCGAACAGTCCACCAAATGGCTGCAATGTAAAACAGGCTTGAATACTTACCTGGGCGAAATCACGACCTATAATTTAGACCACTATCTGGTGCAGAGAATTACCTTTAATCCCTTTTATGGGGAGATGATAAAGGGGTTAGATCAATTTATCGCTGGTTTGGGATAAAAGCTTAGAATCCACCAGGGGATAAGCGAGAAAGGGGTCAGACCAAACATTTTGACATTTCGCAAGAGTCAGTAGCAACATGTCAAAATGTTTGGTCTGACCCCTTTCTCTTGCCTTGAAGAGGAAGATTTACTTATTTTGAAAACAGTTTTTCCAAGTAGAAAGTTCACTAAACTCTATTTAAGAGGGAATAAAGATGAGCACTAAAAAAAACCAAAAATTGAATCCAAAATTGGATGAATACGAACAAGAGATTGAAGATAATCTTGATAAGAGTAAGCCTTTATCTCCGAAAGAAAAGACGCGTAAAATGCTTAAGCTAAAATCAGCAGCCAGGCAACATATTAAAAAAAGAGTTAAAGAAGAACGTATTAGTATTAGAGTGTTTGCCAGCGACCTGAAGCGGTTGAAAGAAATTGCAGAAGATGAGGGATTACCATACCAAACACTTGTTACTAGCATATTACACAAGTTTTCAACAGGACGTTTAGTGTCGAAAGATCAGAAAAACTACCATACATAAACTGTCTCTACAAATATTCATCAGACCACAGGTATTGGATCGCCGTGTTTGCGATAACTTTTTTTCATGGCTGCCCATGCCACTTCCAACTCAGCTATTGCTTCCTCAACGGTTGAACCGCATGCTGATACATTGGGTAGTTCAACTAGATGAGCAACTTGATCGCCATCAATGTCCGTAACGATGTGAATACTAAATCCATCAAATTTATCACTCATTTTTTTCCTCCTCCGCTAACAGACTAAACATTTAGAATGGGGTCAGACCAGGAAAGTAGACCCGCTGGGTCGCCCCAGCGAGCCCCTTCTCAGAACCGTACGTGCGGATTTCCCGCATACGGCTCCCGATAGCGCTATCGGCTTCCGCCGAGTTCAACAAGTTGCGAACATCGATGTTGTCTTAAAGTTCGCTGGGAAGTTTGTGCCTCGCAGGAGGTTTGCAAATCTTTCCCAGGTCAGTTTACGGTTTCCTCCTTTGCGATTTCTCCATTTAAAGAGGATTCGCTTCGTCTCGTAGATGAATGAGCTGACTCTCTTCTGATTGTCAGAGATGGCATGGTAGTTTATCCATCCTTTAAGTACACGGCTTATCCGCTTTATCACAGAGTGTGTCTCTTCGTTGAGACATTCGTCGAGGTGTTTTCGCAGTCCATTCAATTTGGATGTGATTCGGTCGGCTCTACTCTTGTATTTCAGACGCCAAGACCCGTCCCGACTTTGCCCCCAATAACATACAAATCCTAGAAATTTGTAACTTGGAAGGCGTTCACCCTTATCGTAGGCCTTCGCTGCTGCCTTGCTTCCTGACTGAACCACACTCGACTTATCTTTGTGTAGTTCTAATCCGTATTTCTCTAGGCGCTTTGGCAGCACCTCATAGAAGCGCTGCGCATCTTCTGTATGTTGGAACACAAACACCATATCATCCGCAAACCTTATTTGTTCTGCCCTGCCTTTTATGTGGGTGCCTTTTACTTTATTGAACCAGGCGTCCATCACAAAGTGCAAGTAGATGTTTGATAAAATTGGCGAGATGATCGATCCTTGTGGACATCCTCTCATGTTGATGTTTGCTTTTCCTCCTTCCATAATAGGCGCTCGAATCAGCTTTTCAACAATCTTAAGGAAGCGCTTGTCTGAGATTTTCTCCTGTAGAACTCCCATCAGCACCGAATGCGGTATTGAGTTGAAGTATCTTCTAAGATCAATCTCGACTGTAGCTCCATCATCATTCTGATTACTGTATTTCATCAGCGCACGAAGTGCTTCATGTCCATTAACCCCCTCTCTGTATCCATAGGAACAGGGAAGGAATAGCGGTTCAAATACTTTCGTTAAGATTGCCGTCACCGCGCGCTGGACAGTTTTGTCTTCTAAACAAGATATTGCCAACGCTCTTGTGCTTCCATCTTCTTTCGGTATCTCCACTATCTTCGATGGTTGAGGCTTATATCCACCTCTGCGGATTCGCTTTAGAAGATCTTGCAAGTTATCTTCTAAATTTCTTCCGTAGGCTCCTTTTGTGACTCCATCTATACCAACCGCCTTCTTCCTGTCTAGCTGTCGGTAGCTTTCGCGTAGCAGATCAAGATCAATCGCATGTTCAAGGTTGTTGAACACAATCTCTTTGTTTGTTTCTGCCAGCTTGCCTATGCGCTCAAGTTTCGTTGTCTGCTGTTTTCCGTCTTTACTGTGTACGGTCATCAGTTTCTCCATCACGCTATCACTATCTGCCTGCCCTTCGCTCCACGGTCATTACTCGTTTCTTTGCTACTATGGCTGACTCCGCCATCCGTATTCCCTTCGTCAAGATCTTGTGCTTCTTGGCACTTGCATCTTGTCTTCTGCTTCCTTGCAGGGTTATACGGACTTCCCAGGTTCCTCTGCTCGTCTCTACTAGCTCGCTGACGCTCATAACCCCGATGAGGGATACCTTAAGTTCTCTCCCGATTTAGTTCCTTAAGGCATCTATTGCTTGCAAGGAATGTTACCCTTTCAGCCCTCATGATAGTCCTTTCGAGGCTATTACGTTCACCTTCCGATTTCAGCTCGCTAGTTTCGCTGTCTACGCTTCGTCCCGTTTGTTACCTCCCGCGACGCAAGACTCGCTACATGATGGGATCGGTTCCCCTTTCATGACAGGACTTTCACCTGTAAGATGAGCCAGGCTTGTCCTGGCGCACAACATTTTGACATTTCGCAAGAGTCAGTAGCAACATGTCAAAATGTTTGGTCTGACCCCTTTCTCTGTGCTTTCGCTCACTTAAAAACGTCTCTTCTCTTTGACTTTAAAGCAATATTCTTTTTCATCAAAACCTAAAATGTCCTAAATTTGCGCTTATACTTAAGGCTGCAAGGGAATATATCGGGGAGGGTATCAAGATGGGAATCCGAGAGAAAATAGAAGCCATCAAGCAGAAGAAGAAAGAGCTAACCAGGCAAGTAAGCGATATCGGAACTGAATGGTGGGGAGGGCCTAGTGAGGATGAAAGATCTTTGCATGAAGAATTAAGCAAGAATCCGCGTTACAATGCGGAATTAAAGGCCAGCTATCAGAAACTAAGCCAGGTGGATTTCACCCCATTCCCAAATTTGAGAATAGCGGTGAAAGATTTAAAGCTTCCCGAGACTGAAGAGGAAGCGGATCGAATGATCGGGGTTTTAAACCAGCTCGAATCTCTTATTCAGAAGGCAAGAAAAGTTTTAGAAATCATCTCTATCTATGAGGCTGTTTTGCAAGATACCGATGATGAAAGAAGTTATTTCATCGGTTTGAAGCAAATCTGTACTGGAGTTGGCGCCTCTGGCCTTAAGATGGCTGGTGATATTTTAGCTTTACCATTAGCAGAATCAGTATCCGAAATGAAGAGCTTGGATGGTGTCCTAGAATCCTTTCTAAGTGATCTAGAAAATCCTTCACAAGAAAACTTTAAAAAGTTTTCAGAGAAATCTGCTTATTTGGGAAAGGGTGCCTGGCAAGTGGGTGGATATCCCATTAGTGTCCTGGGGCGATATGAAGCGGACGCGGACAAACTTGCCTTTTATAAGGCGGCATCTGAATTAAAAAATACAATTAATAACGACAAATATCCCGAGACTATTCGTGAAAGTGCAACTGAGCTTTTAAAAGAAATCAGAGAATGTGCGCGAGGCAGTCTAGTCGCCGCTCCCTATAAAACCTTAACCCGGGTTTTAACGGAAACCAATGAGCTTATCACTCTTACGGATGCAAAGGCCGAATGGCAGGATAAAGAAAAATTGGCTGTTCGCATGGCTCCTAAACTAGACAGTTATGAAAAAACGAGACAAGAGCTCTTGGCCGCCAATTATCGCCCTCTAACACGAGTCGCTGGCGTGATGGCCGCCATCACCTTAATTCTAATCACCCTCGTTATTGATTTTATGGCCGCTTTTGGGGGTTACCAGGGTGATACCGCGACCGGTGAGGTCGCAAGAGGCACACACAAATTCTTCGTAGGGACCAAAACCGCAGTTGCTAAAATGCATGCCCTAAAAGAAAAACTCGGCAAGGGTGGGCCCCGGCCTGAAATAGAAATGCACCGGATAGGGAGCCATGCTAAACCAAGAAAAGGCGTTTAATTTAAGCCAAATACTGTCCTAGACAATCTTCGATTGATTTCTTGCTTAAATCCGTTGAGCAGTAGGCGATGTAGTTGTCTGGTCTAATCAGATAAATGGTTGGTTTTTGGATTTGATAGTGATGATGGGCTAACTTATCGAGGTCTTCGATATAGTCTTCTAAGGTGGCGTTTTTTTCTGTGACTACTAGTTGTGTCTTTATCCGAGTTGAAAATTGGGTATTGAGCCAGGTTTGTAAATCTTTTATCTGGGCCAAGGTGTCAGCATTGGCCTGTCCTGTGAAAATCAAAAGGTTGTGCAGGGTATTTCGGCAATAATCCAACAAGAAATGTTCTGGGCTTAGTCGTACGTTGGGAGCTCTTTGCCCTGGCTGTGGGGCTTTGCGATTGACTTGGGTGAGGTAGCAAATTATCGGGCTATTTTTGTAGCGGATGCTGAGTTGGGTGATCCGTCTTGTTAGTCGTTTGACGAACCATCGTTGGCGGGATGCCCAGCGGATGAAGGTGTTGCGTAGCAAGATGATGAGAGGGTTTTTCGATAAAATTAACTTGGTGATGAACTCGGTTTGTTTAACGATGCTAGAGTCTACGGGGTAACGTTCCGGATGGTAGCTATCTAGCAGGCATTCCTTGGCTTGGGCTCGGAGGACCAAGTCCAGTTTCCAAGCGAGATTGCAGGCGTCTTGTAGGCCGGTGTTCATGCCTTGGCCGCCGGCGGGGGAGTGGATGTGGGCGGCGTCACCGGCGAGAAAAATACGTTGATAGCGCATTTGTTCGACGGCTTTGGAGTGGATCCAGAAGGGAGAGATCCAGGCGAGGGATTCGACCTCATAGTCGCCGTGGCTGCGTTGATGAATCAGTTCTTTGACGGCGCGTTCATTCAAGGGTTTGTTTTCTTGTTGGTCGGGTAGATTGAGGGCGATTCGGTATTCATTATTTTTAAAGGGGATGCTGACGAAGAGTTCGCCTTTGTCGAGAAATACCTGGGCTTGATTTGTTGGTAAAGCACTGTTCATTTTGGCATTGGCAACCATGAAAGGGGCTTGGATGTCCGTGCCGGGAAAAGGGATTTTGCAGAGTTCGCGAACTTTGCTGTTGGCGCCGTCACAGGCGACTAGGTAATCACAAGGGACGGTTTCTTGTTTGCCATCGGAGTGGGTCAGGGTAGCGATCACTGACTCTTTATCTTGCTTTAACTCGCTTAATTCGCAGGGGCGTTCGACTTCATGGGCTAATTTTTCAAGGTATTCATTCAGGAGGCGCTCTGTTTCACTTTGCGGCAAGGCCATAATGAAAGGGTAGTTGGAATCTAATTGATCCATCGATACCCGAGCCAGATTTTTTCCCTGAAAGTGGATTTGGAGCGATTCACAAAAATTACCTTCCCGCAAAAATGAGGGCAGAATTCCCAATTGGTCAAAAATCTCCAGGGTACGCGTCTGAATCCCCGCGGCGTTTGCTGTTTGTGTGCGTTCGGGTTTTTTGTCGATAATCCGAAAGTCAATTTGTCTACGCGCCAGTTCACAGGCCAGCATGAGGCCAGTCGGGCCAGCTCCGATAATGAGCACTTTGCAAAGGGGCATTTAAATATCCTTTTTAATTTTTTGATCCGGAGGAGTGCAAAGTTTTGATCCCCCCTTCCTAGCCTTCCCCCTGAGGGGGAAGGAAATCAAGGTAAGAACCTGCGTTCTTATTTCCTTCCCCCCTCAGGGGGTATAAGGAATAGATTCCCACAATGCGATGGGGTTCCCTAAGGGGAGAGGCGCAGCTCTCCCCTTAGGTTTCACCTGGGGATTTACTCCCCGGGTGAAATAAACCATCAGAAGGACTCTAAATCATTATGCGTATTCCCAGTCCCCTAAACAACAAGAAGGTCGCATCTGGATCTTCGATCAGGTAAGCTTAAAAACTTCTTAATAAGAACCCCTCTCCCACTGGTGGGAGAGGGCAGGGTGAGGGTCTCGCTCTGGCATATATTCGCATAGGAGTAACAAAAGTTGACCATGATGACAGCTCCCCATTTCCTTAAAATGGGCCACATAAAACACATCCATTTCGTCGGCATCGGCGGCGTCGGCATGGCGGGAATTGCCGAGGTTCTACTAGCCCAGGGCTATACCATTTCCGGTTCCGATTTATCAGACAACACCCTAACCCGCCGCCTAGCCGACTTAGGCGCAACCATTTTCAAAGGCCACCAAGCAGAAAACATCCACGGCGCCGACGTCCTAGTCCGTTCCTCCGCCGTTGCCTGGGATAATCCAGAACTAGTCGCAGCCCAAGCCTCACGCATCCCCATCGTCCCTCGCGCTGAAATGCTAGGCGAACTCATGCGTTTCTGCCACGGCATCGCTATCGCCGGCACCCACGGTAAAACCACCACAACCAGCTTAGTCACCAGCATCCTAGCCGAGGCCGGCTTAGACCCCACCTTTGTCATCGGCGGCCGCCTTAACCACTTCGGCACCAACGCCCGTCTCGGCGCCGGCAAATATCTGGTCGCCGAAGCAGACGAAAGCGATGCTTCCTTTTTATACCTCAACCCTATGATTGCAATCGTAACCAACATCGATGCCGATCATATGGAAACCTACCAACACGATTTTGGAAAGTTACGCCAAACCTTTATCGATTTCCTGCACCGTTTGCCCTTCTATGGCATAGCCGTGCTCTGCGTCGATGACGCGGCCGTCCGTGATATTTTGCCGGAAGTAGCGCGCCCCATCCTGACTTATGGTTTTGACGAAGGCGCCGATTTTATGGCAGAGAATTTGGTGCATAAAGGCACTCAAACGACCTTTACTGTCCGCCGTCCTGGGGCTCCTCCCTTGGAGCTTACGCTCAACCTGCCAGGGCGACACAATGTCTTAAATACCCTCTCCGCCATCGCTGTTGCCTCTCAATTAGAGATTCCCGACGCCGCCATCCAACGCGCCCTAGCCAATTTCGGCGGGATTGGCCGACGCTTCCAGATCTACGGTGATTTCAACTTAGCTGAGGGCGGCAAGGTCACCTTAGTGGATGACTACGGCCACCACCCCCGCGAAATTAAAGTAACCCTTGAAGCTGTACGACAATGCTGGCCTGAACGTCGCTTGGTAATGGTCTACCAGCCGCATCGCTACAGCCGCACCAAAGACCTCTTCAACGATTTTTGTGAGGTGCTATCCGAGGTTGATACCCTTTTACTCTTCGAAGTCTATTCTGCCGGCGAAGCTTATATTCCCAATGCCGATGGCAAGACCCTGATCGAAGGGATCCGTCGACGAAAGGACCGTAACCCCATCTTTATCAAAGAAAAGGCAGACCTTCCCGCTCAGCTACAAAAAGTATTGCGTGATGGTGATATCTTGCTCCTGCAAGGCGCGGGCGATATCGGCGCCATTGCAGCCCAATTAGCCGCTACCGAACTGAAGGAAATCGCCTGATGCTAGGCCAACTCGCCTTTGAGGACTTGCGTGGAAACGTAGCCGCCAATCAATCTTTGGCTGACTATACCTCTTGGCGCGTTGGCGGCCCGGCTGATTTACTTTACCTCCCCGCAGATGCCGAAGATCTGACCTGTTTTCTAGCTCAATTGCCTCTTGAACTTCCCCTGTACTGGATGGGCTTAGGCAGCAACACGCTAGTGCGTGATGGCGGAGTAGAAGGAGCCGTGATCGTTACCCAAGGCCGATTAAATGGTTTAGAGCAAGAAGACAGCCTCTTAGTCCGCGCCGAAGCCGGCGTGGCCTGTGCGCAACTGGCGCGCTTTTGCGCCCGATTAAATTTGGAAGGCGCCGAGTTCATGGCCGGCATCCCCGGCACAGTAGGCGGCGCCCTAGCCATGAATGCCGGCTGTTTTGGCGGCGAGACCTGGGACATCGTAACCCAGGTAGAAACCATCGACCGTCGCGGCCAACGTCGCCTACGCCCCAGCAGCGATTTCGCCGTCGGCTATCGCCATGTACAACGACCTGCAGACGAATGGTTCCTCGCCGGCCACTTCAAACTCAACCCAGGCGATAAAACCACTTCTTTAGAAAAAATCCGTAACCTCTTGGAAAGACGCAGCAACACCCAACCCACCAATCACCCCACCTGCGGCTCCGTCTTCCGCAACCCTCCCGAGAACTACGCCGGCCAACTGATCGAAGGCTGTGGCTTGAAGGGCAAGAAAAAAGGCGGCGCCTCCGTCTCCACCAAACACGCCAACTTCATCATCAACGAAGGCCAGGCCAAAGCCGCCGATATTGAAGCCCTAGTTGAAGAAATCCAAGCAATCGTAGAGAATGAACGACAGATCCGTTTAATTCCTGAGGTGTGTATTGTTGGCAGACCAGTCAGGTGAGTCGAAGTGAAAACGCATACAGGGAAGTTACTACTCCGTAGTTTCCTCCTACTCCTCCTTTTTGCCTTCGCATTAGTGATCTACCAATTCATTCACCAAACCCACTATTTCCCCGTCAAGGTCGTCGAAGTCTACGGCGCCCGTCATGAGAACCACCAGGAAGTGCAAAACCTAGTAAGTCCTTTAGTCGCGCATAATTTTTTCGCCGTGGACATTGAACTCATCAAAGACCGTCTCCATCAATTCCCTTGGGTGGACAAAGTCTCCATCCGCCGCGTCTGGCCAGACCGCGTTGAAGTCCAGGTCACGGAACATCAACCCCTCGCCATTTGGCACGACCACAATCTCTTAAGCAGCAAAGGCCAAATTTTCGATGCCAGGGGTTACGAGCTTCCCGCCGACCTTCCCAAGTTCCTCGGCCCCGAGGGAAAGCAGGGGGAAATGTTGCAATTTTTTAATGATATTAATCGTAGCTTTGAGCCATTACATGCTAAGATAGCTTATCTAGAACTAACGCCATATCAAATGTGGCGCTTGGTTTTAGACAACGGGGTACGTGTCCAGATTGGACATAAAAATGTGTTGACCCGCTTGGGGCAATTTGTGAAGGTGTATCCCAAAGTGATTGGAGTTAAAGCGAAGGATGTAGATTACGTAGATTTGCGCTATCCTAGCGGTATGGCGATAAGGTGGAAGAATGCATCAGAAGCATAGGAAGAAATAACATGGCAAAGAAGCCAACTGAAAGAGATCTGATTATTGGTATCGACATCGGCACCTCCAAGGTAGTCACCCTCGTTGGTGAGGTCAGCGGCAACTCCAAAGTCAACATTATCGGCATGGGTTCCCATCCCTCTCAAGGTTTAAAACGTGGCGTCGTCGTCAACATCGAGTCCACCGTACTATCCATTCAACGCTCCGTCGAAGAAGCCGAGCAAATGGCCGGCTGCGAAATTTTTAACGCCTACACCGGTATCGCCGGTTCCCATATTCGAAGCATCAATTCCCACGGCATCGTCGCTATTCGCGACGCTGAAGTTTCTCAACATGACGTCGATCGCGTCATCGATGCGGCCAAGGCCATTGCCATTCCCGCCGATCAAAAGATTTTGCACATCCTGCCGCAGGAATTCACTATCGATAGCCAAGAATACATCCGCGAGCCTGTCGGCATGGCTGGCGTGCGTTTAGAAGCCAAGGTGCACATTGTAACGGGCGCCGTTTCCGCCGCGCAGAATATTGTGAAATGTTTAAAACGCTGCGGCTTGGTCGCCAGCGACATTGTGCTCGAACAATTTGCTTCCTCGCAATCCATTCTCACCGAAGACGAAAAAGAATTAGGTGTCTGCATGATTGACATCGGTGGTGGCACCACCGACATTGCCATTTTTACCGATGGCGCCATTCGACACACGGCCATCATTCCCATCGCCGGCGATCAAGTGACCAACGATATCGCCATCGCCTTGCGCACGCCCACCCGTCATGCGGAAGAAGTCAAAATTAAATACGGCTGCGCGCTGCAAGACTTGGTCGATCTCAATCAGACCATCGACATTCCCGCCGTCAATGATCGCCCCGTGCGACGTATTTCGAAACGAGCCTTGGCCGAGGTCATCGAAGCGCGTTATGACGAATTGTTTAGCTTGGTGAATGCTGAAATCCACCGCGCCGGTCTCGAGGATGTCATCGCGGCTGGCATGGTTCTGACCGGTGGCGCTTCCAAAGTAGAAGGCGCCGCAGAATTAGCCGAGCGCGTCTTTCGTATGCCGGTGCGCATTGGTGTGCCCTATGGCATCACCGGCCTAAGCGAAGTGCTCAACAACCCGATTTATGCAACTGGAGTTGGTTTGCTGCTGTATGGTTTAGAGCAGCGCAACAACCAACGTGAAGATATCACACACCCCAATCTAAAAGGTTTATGGTCAAGGATGAAAGGATGGTTTCAAGGGAATTTTTAACAGAGGACTTTGCTATGTTTGAACTCATCGATAATGGCCCCCAAAATGCAATCATCAAAGTCGTCGGCGTCGGCGGCGGTGGCGGCAATGCCATCAAACACATGATGGCTGGCCATATTGAAGGCGTCGAATTTATTTGCGCCAATACCGATGCGCAAGCCCTGCGTGAATCGCCCGCCAATACCACCATTAAATTAGGCGACAACATTACCCGCGGTTTAGGCGCGGGCGCTAATCCTGAGGTCGGACGACGCGCGGCGGAGGAAGATCGCGAAAAGATTAAGTCTGTTTTAACGGGCGCCGATATGGTCTTCATCGCGGCCGGCATGGGCGGCGGCACAGGCACGGGCGCAGCACCGGTTTTTGCGCAGATTGCCAAAGAATTAGGTATCCTCACGGTGGCAGTGACCACCAAACCCTTCTCCTTTGAAGGCAAGGTTCGCATGCAAATCGCCGAATCGGGCATTGCTCAATTAGGCCAATTCGTCGATTCCTTAATCACCATTCCCAATAACAAATTGCTGACCGTCTTGGGCAAAAACGTCACCCTGGTCAATGCCTTCAAAGCGGCCAATGATGTCTTGCGTGGCGCTGTTCAAGGTATAGCTGAACTAATCACCCGTCCAGGCTTGATTAATGTCGATTTTGCGGATGTCCGTACCGTCATGTCTGAAATGGGCATGGCCATGATGGGCACCGGCATCGGTTCGGGCGAAAATCGGGCCCGTATGGCGGCGGAAAATGCCATTGCCAGCCCGCTGCTAGAAGATGTCGATCTCAGCGGAGCCCGTGGCGTCTTGGTCAATATTACGGCAGGCTTGGATCTTTCTATCGGCGAATTTGAAGAAGTGGGCGATGTGATCAAAAATATTACTTCCGATGGCGCCACTGTGGTCGTTGGAACGGTAATTGATCCAGAATTGCGCGATGAAGTGCGCGTCACGGTTATCGTCACCGGTTTGGGCCGCAAACACATTGGTGGCAGCACTATTCGCAGCGCCGATCCCGCCAAAGCTGGCGAGCCAGCCCTGGACTATCAGAAATTAGAAAAACCCACCGTCATGCGCCGCAACACGCCGGCTCCCGCCAGCACGGGCAACAATCCGCCCGCTCAGCGTAGCCTTGGGGTTGAGACTATCTCGGACACTGATTATTTTGACATTCCGGCTTTTCTCCGCCGCAAAGAAGAAGTATAGTCCTCCCCTTACACCCCTAAGCTTGAATAAATGGTATAATTTTAATTAATGGACTTTAAAGAAGAACTCTAACAATGATTCGACAAAGAACGCTAAAAAATTTCATTCAGGCCACCGGAATTACGCTGCACAGTGGAGAACGCGCCGCAATTATCCTCCGCCCAGCCCCACCTAACACGGGCATTGTCTTCCACCGCGTTGATCTTAATCCTATCGTTGAACTTCCAGCCTTGGCACAAAACGTAGGCGAAACCACTTTATCGACCACTTTGGTTAAAAATGGCGTTCGATTGGCCACTGTAGAGCATCTGCTCTCCGCCTTCGCCGGCCTTGGCATCGACAATGCTTTCGTCGACGTCAGCTCCTCCGAAATTCCCATCATGGATGGCAGTGCTGGTCCCTTTGTCTTCCTGGTTCAGTCCGCCGGCATTCAAGAACAAAACGCCCCCAAACGCTTCATCCGCATCAAGCGAAAACTGATGGTGGAAGAGGGTGACAAATGGGCCAACTTCGAGCCCTTCGATGGTTTCAAGGTGACCTTCACCATCGACTTTGACCATCCCATTTTCCGTTCACACAGCAAAACCGCTACCCTGGATTTCTCCAGCACCTCCTATGTCAAAGAAGTCAGCCGTGCGCGTACCTTTGGATTTATGTCCGATTTCGAGAGATTGCAGACCATGAATTTGGCTCGCGGCGCCAGCTTAGACAATGCCATTGCGATTGACGATTTCCGCATCCTAAACGAAGACGGCCTGCGCTATGAAGACGAATTCGTCAAACACAAAATTCTTGACGCCATTGGCGACCTTTACCTTTTGGGTTCCAGTTTGATTGGTTCTTTCTGTGGGTATAAGTCGGGGCATGCGCTAAACAATCAACTGCTTCGCAAACTCTTGGCCACGGCGGATGCTTGGGAATATGTGACCTTTGAAGATGCTAAGACTATCCCTATCTCCTATGCGCGTACCTTGTTGGTGACGGATAATTAAAATCGCCTAGAAATGGCCAAAACCATCAAAGCCGGAAAGCATGGCTAGTCCAATATCGTAGTCGTTCTCTGATCTCCTTTCCCAGTGGGCGGGTCTCCTGTCCCAGTAAGCGCTTGGGCTAGGGCTTGGGCTAGGACTTTCTTCCAGATCTTCATCAGCTGCTTCTGCATCAACCCTATCCATCACCACTGCTCTTCTACCACTTGGCGGTTCGATAGCTAGGATTCGACCACTGCTGCTCCTCCTCAGAGGCTGATTGACCTCTACTGGAGGAGTGGGGGCTGGGTTTAAGCCGAAGCAGTCTGCAATGGCCATGCCAATCGTTTTAAGCCCCTTTCCAAGGAAACCCAAGGCCGAGCCGCAAAGGGTCAGGGGCTTTAGGTAGATAGACTCATAAAATGAATAAAGATGTCCTGGGCCGAGCCAGATATCGCGTAAGGTTGCAGTACAGATCAAGACAATGGGTGTCAAGGTCCCAAGCACCAGTCTAAGCGCCGGTACGGCGGCTGCCCCGATCGCGGGGATTAAGTGATGAGCGGCTAGGCAGCCAAGTAGGGGAGGAAAGATAAATGCAACGATACCGGTGATAATAATAGACCCAACAAAACAAGCCGAAGTGCAACGGAGAATCATCTCCCCATCCAAATTATTGTTGCAGAGATTGCTTAGGCCTGCCCCTATACTAAGGTAACAGATCAGCAGCAGAGGAGTAGGGGAGACAAAAATATATGTAGTCAGTAGGGGGATAAACAAACCGAACAGGCAGAACAGAAGTAAATCTCTCAATAATACATCTTTCAATATATTTTCTAATTCATGATGCCTATCTAACCTTCGAACTGAACCGTTAGGGAGCTCTAAGCTGATGCGGTATTTTTCTGATAGGTATTGGGCCTCACGTGGGCCGAGAGGTTCTCTCATTGTTGGATGACGAGGGCTACCATCCTCTGTGTAGCCAGTCGGACGTGAATAAAAGTCTACTACTTCATCTTTAAATAGGAGCACTCTAGTGTAAATAAATGGAATGACTTTTTCAGAGTTGAAGCGATCCTCTTCTGAAATGTCCTCTTGCGAAATGGGAGACAAATATAAATTTGTCTCCGGGTTTTTGTTGTTCTGTATTGGAAAAAGCCGGACTAACTGCAAATGTAGTTCAAAAGCCAGTTTGGAAACCTCAAGGTCGTTGTTTGCGTCATTGTAAATCAGGGCTAGCTTGTTCTCAATGTTCGCAATAAGCCCGCTCTGTGCATCCCTTTGGTCTGGGGGGGGCGCAGACAACAACTGCAGAACATCGTTCTTTAAATGATAAATGTTAGCAATGATTGAGTTGCTTGCATCTATTTTGAATTGCCACAGAGCTAGCAAAAAGGGAAGGCTAGGCCGGGCTAGATCAGTATTTTTGACCTCAGCTGGAGCTGAGGCGATATTTACTCTGACCTCATTTGAGGCCAAACCGGGCGCTGGACTACTGGCGGGGCTACTCGGGCTTTGCGAAAGCATTTATCCAACCTCGGTTTGACGAATAAGGGCATTGTAGTAGCCCCCCAGACCCAGCACAAGGAGCAGGGGCGGCCCTTAAGCTTCCCTTAAGGTATATTGATTTATTCAAGGGCTTGCAGCGTATGCCTTCGGTTAACCCGCGCCTCCTCCATGTCATCCTGTAGGGGCGACCGGCGGTCGCCCTGACTGATGCAACTGGAGGTCCCTTGCCTCAAGTCAGGGCGACCGCCGGTCGCCCCTACAGGATGACAAGGGGGATGGTCTATTTCACCTGCCCAATCCGGCATTCTACGGTTTTGATGTCTTTGAGCAGGCTATGGGCTTTTAGGCGAGGCAGGAGGTCGGGTACTGAGAATCGCAGGCGGGTGGCGATGGAGCCATTTTCAACGAGAACCACGAGGCGATCGGTGTAAACATTGGCTACCATGCAATGCTTCACCAGTTCCGGTTCCAGCTCCTTTTTAAGCAGCTCATTTAACTCATTCAATTGCCGAACCTTGGCAAAAATCCTTTGCAGGGCGGAATGTTCCGTCTGCAACAATTGTTTGACCGAGGAGGCCGCCGATTCACTCATCTCCAATGTCCTTGTTAGGGCTGGGTTAACTGCCATTGAGTAGGAAGGGTGGTAGCCTGGGTGCAGCGCAGCGGAACCCGGGAAAATAACCGATGCCTCGGGTTCCCTGGGTTCCGCTGCGCTGCACCCAGGCTACCAGTTGTTATTTTAGCCCAGGAATGGGGATTAGCCAACCGCTTTGGCTTTGGAATAACCGAGTTTTTGGCGATAGTCCCCTTTCTGTCCCACTTCGACTTAAACATAAAGTGCCTAGCCTGAAAATCAGAAGGCTTCCATTTCTTTATTGATTCCGATAAAGGGGCATTTTCCAAAAATCTTTGTGTTCTTTTTATTTTGCTTTCTTGTTTAGCAATCGTAGCTCGATCCTTTTCCTTATTCCTAAGATCTTCTTCAACCCTCACCAGTTTGGCCTTATCCGGAAATTGACACTGTAAAAATTGCTCCCGTTGCTGTTCATACCGTTCCGCAGTGGGGTTTAACATGTGATAAATCTTCTGCGGTTTTAAACCAAAATAAGATCGCAGCGCTAACGCCGCCGTCAGGGCCACCAGACCCCAGCCCACAGGTGTTCCCAATAGTGAAACCGCGATAATTTTAATCAGAGCCTTAGCTGTAAAATAAGCGCCGGTGCCTGCCATGAAAGCACCAAAGGTCAACATGCCGTAACGAATTTTTTTCACGCGCGGATCTTCAGAAAAGGGCTTGAATTTGGTCTTCGTCGCTTCAAGGTTATCGATAAAGGAGCCGACTGTTTCTCTAAAGCCTCGATATTCATCCGATGAAAATTGACTTAGCGTGTCCGCTCTATTCAAGATCGCGCAGCACTCGTCGACGAGTTCCTTTTGCTCGGTGTAGACAGACAGATTGGATTTAAGTAAACCTTCTTTCGTGGTTAGCTCTAAATTCTCCTTAATAATGTAACCTTCAAAGAGAATACACAAACCCGTATTCAAGGCGCAGATCAGGGCCAGCAACACATAAAAGAGGGGAGAGCTCAATCCAGAAAAGAGACCTAAGAAAGCCGTTTGACTGGAAAAGCTGTGCATGAAATTGATAATCAAGCTAGAGCCGAGCACGATGAAAAAGTCCACCCAGGTCCAGAAATTCGATTTTTTAAGTTCGGTAAGATCCTGCGAAGGGGTCTTCTTTAAGTCTATTTTTTTCTCTCTGAGCGCCTCAAGCACTTTTTTGATAAGGGCGACCTTAGCGTGTTCGCGCTCCTGTGGGCAAAGCTCTGAATATTCCTGGCGTAGTTTATTTAAATCAAGCGTAGACCCTTCAGGTGTTGAGCCTGGTGTTATTTGCTTACGAATATCTACGGTTGAGGTCATCTCTTCACCTACTAAGCTGATTAGATGCCTATAATCATACAAAGCCAGCAGGGACAGGAGGATGACGGCAGGATGACAGTTTTGTCATTTTGAGGCTTCCTGTCATCCTGAACGAAGTGAAGGATCTCGTGATGGCTCGAGATCCCTCGCTTCGCTCGGGATGACAGGGGAGCGCTCGGGATGACAGGGGGGCTCAAGATGGCAGTTTTGTCATTTTGAGGCTTCCTGTCATCCTGAACGAAGTGAAGGATCTCGTGATGGCTCGAGATCCCTCGCTTCGCTCGGGATGACAGGGGAGCGCTCGGGATGACAGGGGGGGCTCAAGATGACAGTTTTGTCATTTTGGTAGGGTGATGATGATCTCAGTCCCTTGATTAATAACACTTTTCAGCTTTATTTTCCCCTGGTGTAATTCCACAATGGATTTGACGATAGCCAAACCCAGGCCAAAGCCGCCTGAGTGCTGGGAACGGGCGCTGTCTATGCGATAAAAGCGATCAAAGACTTTGGCCTGATGCTCCTCCGCCATGCCAATGCCGCTGTCTTGCAAACGGATTTCCGCCTCCTTGGGTGTCTCAGAAATCACAAAACGCACGCTGCCGCCGGGCAGGGTATATTTTAGCGCATTGGATAGAATGTTATTAATCAGCTGCTGAAACATTTGTGGATTCACGGCGCAAGAAGCATGGCCGGTATAAGAGAGTTTAATTTTATTTTCCTCAGCCAAGGGTTGGTAATAGTCGCAAATCAATTTCACTACGGACTCAATTAGAATCTTTTCCTTTTTAAGATCCAACTGCGGGTTTTCAGCGCGGGCCAAGAAGAGCAAGCTCTCGATAATTTGAGCTAAACGTTGCAATTCTTCCAAATTAGATTCCAAAATCCGATGATATTCTTCATTGCTGGGTTTCCGCGACAAGGCCACTTCAAGTTCACCCATCAAATTGTTAATCGGTGTGCGCAACTCATGCGCCAGATCGGCGGAAAAGGCCGTCAATTTTTTAAAGGAATCTTCAACCCGATTTAGCATGGAGTTAAAAGCCATCCCCAATTGACTCAATTCCCGCGGCCAGAGTTCAGGACGAATGCGTTGATGCAGGGATTTCGCGGTAATATTTTTGGTGGCTTCCGTCAATTCATACAAACGCCGCATGCCGCGATGGGTAATGTAGTAACCCAGCAGGATGGCGAAAAACATGGCGAACAAGACGACAATAACAAGTTGACGGCGGTACTTCCCCATCATTTTAGACTGATGACTAACATCCAATGCGGCTTGTAACAACCAGCCTCTGTTATCCACTGATTTGGTCCCCGTTTGCATCAACAGGTATTCCTTGCCTTCTGGTGATTGCCAACGTGAAAAAGCTTTGTCAGTAATAATGAATTTTTTCGCAAAAAAATCTTCTCCCTTTAACGCGGAATCCATTTTCTCGGTACTCAGCACCACTTTGGAATTTTGATCCATCACACGCAGGTAGTAGTGATAAATCGACCTAGGCGATTTGGCCAACATTTTGGGAATGGTCACGACTTGCAAGCTCAAGGCAGCCAGATTATGCGGATCAGAAATCAAAATATTTTTAACCTTGCGTACATCGTCCGCCAGCAATTGCTCGTCGGTTCTATGCAAAATGTGCGTCAAGGACAAAAACAAATAAATGCCCATGCTCAGCGTGATCAAGACAGAGGAAAGGGTATAAAACAGAGTAAGCCGCTTAGTCAACGACCAAGGTGTCAAAGCGAGCAGGGAAGCTTTAGCGTGCTTCCAAGACATAGCCCATCCCCCGTATGGTATGAATCAACTTGGGCTCAAAGGGATTATCCACTTTTTGCCGCAGACGACGAACGGCCACATCAATCACATTGGTATCACTGTCAAAATTGATGTCCCAGACTTGCTCGGCGATCAGTGTGCGAGAAAGCACTTCGCCGCTATGCAGGGCCATAAAGACCAAGAGGGCAAATTCCTTGGGGGTCAGATCCAGGCGTTGGCCCTGGCGTTCGGCTTTATGTTTAACCTGGTCTATTTTGAGGTCAGCGATTTGGATGAGATCCGTCATTTTGCCGCTGCTTCGCCGCAAGAGGGAACGCACCCGGGCGAGTAATTCGGAGAAGGCGAAGGGTTTAATGAGATAGTCATCCGCCCCCAATTCCAGGCCTTTGACCTTATCCTCCAAGCTATCCCGCGCCGTCAAAAACAAAACCCGCAGCTCAGGCTGTTTTTGCCGCAAAGCCTTAATCACTTCCCACCCACTTAACTTGGGCAACATCACATCCAAAATCACTAAATCATAGGCCTCTTGCGTGGCAAGATGAACGCCTTCCTCGCCATTTTCAGCCAAATCCACCCGATATCCGCTCTCTTTTAGACCTTTTGAGAGATAGGCGGCCGCTTTTTTTTCATCTTCGACTATGAGAATACGCATGCAGCTGGGGTTCTCGTCCAAAATTTAACGGTAGCATATTTGCAGTGTTTTTGCTGGAGGCTTTTCCTATAATACGCAACACACATAGAGGGGAGAGAAAATATGAAAATCGGCGTGAAAGCATTGCGACGTGTTTTGTTGGCGCGCCAGGAAGAAGACTTAAAGGCGGAGCAAGTTTGGGAATATTTATGCCGTGACTTTCAGGCGCAATCTGAAAAGTTTAAAGCGAAAATCAGCACTTTTAATCTTATCGTTTAGGCCCTCTGATAGGTTGGCGTTGCTGCTCTTGTGTCTGGAAAAATTCTCTTACATCCCTCCTGGATTGCGCCGCGTGAAAGCTATGCTGATTATAATTCGATTTTTTTGGGGCGGGTTTGGGTAATTCTCTTTTTGCCTGTTCAGGCTGAAATAAGTTGTGTTTTGACCGCGCAAATGGCCGGCTGTTACGCATTTCAGGTTGAAATAAGTTATGTTTTGACTGTACAAAGGGTTGGTTGTTTCGCATTCTTGAATACTCCTTTTCTGTTCTGGGTGGATGGGTGAACTGTTTTTTGGCTGTCTCTGGTTCTGCCGGCCTTATGATTGAATCCGCTTTTTCGAATTGTTGATCTATCCATTCGTTAAAGCTTGGGATCTGCGCCTGTTCAGCTGTTTGTGTGAAGGGGTCTTGCAGTTCCCTCAGACGATATGACTGCTCTTCGGAAGGAGATTGGTCATGAAGAGAAAGGCGGACTTCTTCCCTGCAGTCGCGGTATACACCACTTCCAGCTAGTTCCTTATCCAGCGCAGTGACGTAAAAATTCGATAAGTCTTCTGATTGCATATCACTATACTTATGGTGCTCATATTCACGGTTAAGAGGTCGGTTAAAGTTGGCGGGCCCATATCCTATTATTGATTTAAGAAAAACGCCTCCAACGAAAAGAGCATGAGCAAAGATAAAAATCGGGGAATCTAGCGGGATGGCTTTCAGAGGCTGTTCATCTTGGGACATTACTTCTTCTCCTTGAAACTCGACGGGGTAAGGTACTATAAGCTTTGCCCTTCAGCAACAGTTTGATATAGGGCATAGTGAAAAAGTGTCAGGCAAACCATTTTGATATTTTTAAAAGTAAATGAGGGGGTCAGGCAAACCATTTTGATATTTTTAAATGGATTTTACTATTATTGACTCTCGAAAATAGCAAAATGGTTTGCCTGACCCCCTTTGGGCAACATCATAGGCCTCTTGCGTGGCAAGATGAATGCCTTCCTCTCCATTTTCAGCCAAATCCCCCCGATATCCGCTCTCTTTTAGACCTTTTGAGAGATAGGCGGCCGCTTTTTTTTTCATATTCGACTATGAGAATACGCATGCAGCTGGGGTTCTCGTCCAAAATTTAACGGTAGCATATTTGCAGTGCTTATGCCGTGATTTTCAGGTGTGGCAAATCCGGCTCCACTCATTTTTTTCAGACAAGCTCCTTACTGATAGATATAACACAAGGTAGTATCCCAGGATCCTTCAATACGAATAGCTTTTTTAAAGGCTAACTTTTCCAAAGCACAAAGCGGTCGCAGGGAAAATACCGTATGAATATGAGGCGAGCTATCGATGTTTTTGGAGAGGCTGTCCAACATCTTAGGGGTAAAACAAGGGGAACCAATTAATACAACCGTAGCCTCTGTCAGGGGAAAGGTTAAAAAGCTTCCCAGTACAAAGTTTAATTGGCGTCCACCCGTAAAAAAACCAGATAAATCTTCCTGAACCTTCTTAGCCGCCGCCAAGGATTGCTGATGCAAATCCGGCAGAATTTCAATACCGCAAGCTTTTTTGACCGCTGTTTTTAAAAAAACCTGCAATACCACTTTTCCCAAGCCAGAACCCAGGTCAAGAAAAACATCTTTCTCTGAGAGTACTACCTCGGCCAATAGACGATCCACGCCGGGATATAAGATTTCACCATAGCTCAAGGGAATAGTATTCTGCTCCGAGCGCTTAAGACTTTGATGTCCTTTTGCACCCTGGTAGAGAAGGCTTAAATATTGTTGGCATAGGGTATTGTTAGTCATAGTCTAACCATTCACTGCAATGCGGATCTTCGATCCACATTGCGGTTAATATAACCCTGTTTAATAAGAATGACACAGGCTAGCAAATAAAGATTTAAGATTGAGTTAGATGCCCCGAAGCAGAGGTTAAATAATTGACAAATGCAGCAAATTTGTATTATTGTAGCGTTCTTGTTTGGTCGTAGATTCGTAATTAATGAGATTACAACAATGCAAACGACTCGAAGTTCCCCAACAGATTCTTTAAATGTAGTAGGGTTATTTACGCCTATTGGACCGAAACCTATTTGCCACACGATTAGCCATTTAGAAAAAGAAATAAAAAAACATCATCCCAATCTTGGCCAAATGGAAATAAAAATGGCGGCTAGGATGCTTCATTTTATGCAAGAAATTAATAAGTCTAGACAGCAATCACATATTATATATCTTGAGGATTTTTTAACAAAGTTTAATTGGAATGATAATTTTGAAAAAGCAAATGAAGCATTGCAATCCATTTCAGCAGACTTTGATTTTCGTGCTCCGAGTTTAGCCAATGAAAAATATTTTGATAGGATAAAAGATAAACATGGCTATATTCCGTTAACCTATCGACTTAAGCCCAAGGTGAACGCCTCAGCGGCGTTAGAAAGTATGTTTTCAGAAGGAATGACTTTGCTAGATTGTGAATCAAGCATCCAACTCGCAAGATATTTATCCATACTTTCACTTTTACAAGATAAACACGGAGAGAAAAGAGGTAAGGAAATATTTGATAAAATCTTTGGTCATGAAAATATTGAAAGTCCTGAATATCGAAGAATGCTTTTCTCATATGTTAACCCACTCACCTCATTGGGCTACATGAATCAAGAGAAATGGCGCCATTTTCCCCTCCATCCTTTAGCCTATTTTTTATCTAAACCGGGCAATCCCTACGGGGCGCGTTCTTTTAGCCCTTTATGTAATATGAATAATCGAGGCTTACTGCCGGGTGATCAAATCAGCTTCCAACATGCGGAATTATATATCCGTAAACATTCCATTCTGGCTCCCGAGTATGGCCTAAATGCATTATTCTGTTGGCATGAGCAATCGCTTAATCAGGATCAATATACGTTTTTTGGCGCCACTTCCAACGCGGGTTTTTATGATGAAATTGCTATTTTAGAGTTTTTGCGCCAGGCTTTTAATAACCCAGTTCCGGATTTTATTCAATATTTCATGTTGCATGTAAATCGTTATTCATCGCCTGAATTTAAACAGAAAAGACTAGATGAATTTGATGAAATGAAAACCTTAGAAATTGATCGGAAAAAAATATTGGTTATTCCTGGTTTGCAAATGGACTGTCGTGTGGCCTTTGATGTAGACAAAATTCTGCCTTTACTTTCGATGAGCGAGGGGAATGAAAATGAGGTTATATCGGGAATCAATGTGTTTTTATTACAACAAGATTGGTTAATGAAGAGAAAACGTTTAACTGATTATTTGATTTCAAGAAATATAGCCAAGGTTGAGTTAACTGATTCTCACGATCAGGAAAACCAAGCCATAAATGATATCGAGAAATATTTTCAGGGCAAACTGAATTATATAGAAGGCTTAATTAATGCATACCCTGATTGTATGTTACTATCTGAAATGCCGGACATTGAAAACAAACCCTATTCACCCGAGCTAATCAGAAAATTAAAATCGACTTTATCACAAGGTGAGCCTAGCAATGGGCCCAATCCCGCGCTGCGCCCCTTTTAATATCCGCTTTAACAGCTTATATTCGGAAAATGAACCCAGACAAACAACCTTCTATCGATAAATGGCAACAGTTAGCCGCCATTGTTAATCAACAGGCTTTAGCCTTTAACCCGCACGCAGGTCGACAATTTACGATAATGGTTTTTTCCAGGGCGCTAACGGAAAACTCCGTCATTTTCTTACTGCAATATACCGGCCTCATGATGAGTACGCTGCTAGCCCATCCCAGCTTCCTCTGGCTAGCATCCGGCACCGCCTCCGCCTACGTTTTTATGCGCGGCCCCAGCGTTTTACCCGGCATTTGGCTAGGCTGTTTTCTTGCCTATTTTTACGCAGGTGTGGGCTTCATTCCCGCCGCATTATGCGCGCTAGTACTAAGTCTCCAAGCCTTAGCTCTCCTCTGGCTAAGCTATCGCTACATCAGCCCAACCCTGATTTTTTACCGCCCATGGCCCTTTGTTAAATTTATAATAATCACTTTGATCCTTACCGCCATCTCGACCCTCCTCCTAGATCTACTCTGCTACTCCCAACCACCCGCGGACTGGACACCTTTGCAACTCTGGCAACAAGGATGGCTAGCCAACTTCAACGGAATAGTCTTGATTTCCTGCGCCATCGTCACCTGGGATATGTATTTCCCACAGGTACATTCTCTACGTCAGTTAAGTAAAATCAAACTCGGTTTTTTATACGGCTTATTGTTCATCATTATCCTCGCCTTCCTAACTAGCCACACGCTGCCCAATATCATCCTGTTTGCCATCACCACCTTGCCATTGATCCTATTGATCAGCACCAGCTTAGGCTGGTGCGGAACCGTCGCTGCCGCCTTTATCTTGGGTATATCACTGAGCCTCGGGGCATATCTGGAGGCCCCCCTATTTGCCCTTTCTCTTAGCCCTAAAACCTTCCTATTTCTCCAATATTTATTCGGAATAGAAATTACACTGGGGGTTTTTGCAGCTTTAACCTCATGAATATACAGCTATTTATGGAGTCCCGCCTCATTATTGGCATTGTTGCGTAAATAGATCTATTGCGAGAATAGATCTATATTTTAGATAGCTGGCGCTTTTTAGATAAACTTCTCGGACTTCGGCATTCCCAATTGAGTCATTCTATTTAAGATCTTGGCCATGATGCGGGCTTCTGTTTGTTGATTTTCAAGCTTTCTCCCGCGCAGAGCAGCTCCTAAAATGGTCTTTAGCCTAAACATATGCGTCTCAACTAATGAGCGTTTGTGGTACCCAGAAGTTTTCTTCCACTTTTTTTTGCCACCCGATTGCCGTAAATCAAAAACCAATTGGTACCTTAAAAGCTCTCCTTTCGAAGAATCCTTTTTTACTAGACCCGTTCCACTGCGTAGAGGTATCACTGGAGTTCCTCCTGCCTCCGCGATCGCATCTAAACTTTGCTTAAAAGGGTAAGCGCCATCCGCATAGACTTTGCCAAGGTTCTTCTGGGTTGATAAAAGTGCCGGAAAAACTGTGCAATCATGAACTGCCAGCCAAGCTTTTCAGCAAGTGCCTTAGCAAGTACACCCTTACCTGCGCCTGAATGTCCAACGATAAAAATGCGGTTATGTTGAGTCATAATTACTTTCTTTTTATAACTTTAAAAAGTACACATTTGGCAGTTGGTCGTGTCCTTTCCGTAGCCTTGTAAAATGATCAAGAATCTACTGGCTAGCGGCGCCACATTTTTCTTCGATATCATCATAAGTTAATCGAAGCCAATATGAGTTGGGTTGACTATCTTTAAACATAATGCCATTGGCTAGGGCTTCTACTTGCATAAACAATCTCACGGCACCGCGGTCAAGTATATATTGCGAAATATAAATTGATGGCGTTTCCCGTTTTGGGCATGCTTTGGGATCATTCGAAATGCAACTCTGGGTTCCATTTATGTCACTTGGTGCCCCACAATTTCGCTACTCACTCAGGGAAATTTACAGGCTCCCCCTTTTAGGGGAAGCATTTTTATTGCTCGCATTATCCTCGTGCCCATGCTCAATGTGTTGTTTATTCAGTGGTGCATTAAAAACGTTTGGACGGTCAGAAATTTTGAAAAGCGGAGCAAATTCCATAAACATAGTTTGTTTATGTTTATAAAAGCGAGCTTTGTGTGAATTTCTGTGTTTTTCTACTTCTTGTATTAATTTATTATTATCGATTAATCCTAACTCAGGGTGTAGTAATACAAATTTATAATTATCATTGCTTAATATATTAAGATTGGTGAGTAGAAGCATGTTTTCAGATATTATATTAGCATGCTCAGGTCTTCTAAATAAAGCCTGCACTACGCGATAATGTTGGTCATAATTTTCTTTTTGAGATATAAACTTATATATTCCATTAAATAGATTACTTTTATTAGATAACCCTGCCAAAACGGGGACTAAAATTTCTCTTTTATGGTCAGAACGATTATGGATCCAATTAATTAATGTTGTTTCGAGTTCGGGTAATTCAAGAGATAATAAATATGTTTTTATTTTATCAATATCGCCTTTCTCAAAAAGGGCTCTAGTTAATAATACTTTTTCAAAGCTAAGCTGAGTATGCGGATGTTCTAATAGCAAATACTCCGCCCTTTTTTTTCTGATGAGTGCATGTATGTACGAAACAACCGCTTCTTTAGTAACAGGTAATGCAGTTGAATCGTTTCTTGCAGTTAAGCCAAGCAGACCTCTCTGCTCATGCTTTACTGTACTGCCAAAGCCATTTTCCCAAAAAAATACCTCATTGCCAATGATACCATCATCTTGACCACTTGCGGCAGAAGGGTCACCGATGTAGCGATTTTGTGGACAAGGATGACTTAAAATATCGCGAATTTTTTCAATTATTCCCCGTATTTTTGGATGGGAAAATGATTCTTCTTCAGGAATGGAAGGAGATATCATTGCATCTAAGACTTCTATTGGAAAATTTAATTCATCAAGCTCATCAAAGTTAAACGCAAGCACCCCTTCTATAATATTTTTTTGAGTTTCATTGAGAGCAGTCTCATGAGCGGGTAGATTGTTTCCATAACTACTGCTGCTCGAACTCGAACTAGACATAGTATTTCCCCCTCCAACAACCCTATAATCATATTAGTACTGCACGCAAAAGCTTGCCATTTTGAGTATAGCAGAA